>Ga0182015_10003785_pt1 | contig 16722 bp, 19 predicted proteins | sample 712P3MmetaG_FD_120478 | JGI IMG/M metagenome (GOLD analysis project Ga0182015, IMG submission 120478) | Permafrost microbial communities from Stordalen Mire, Sweden - 712P3M metaG | ecosystem: Environmental > Terrestrial > Soil > Wetlands > Permafrost | place: Sweden: Stordalen | collected... | reverse complement strand
GGAGGGGGCGGAATGAGCGCTCTTTTCCGGCGCGCCGTCACCTTGCGGCCGAGACTCCCTTCTCCGGGCCAGACCGGGCTGGCTGACGCCGGCGCTGTCAGGAGCCTCGGACGCCGGACACGAGGTTTCGAGACGGCGCCTAGCGGGTAGCTTCGCCACACAGCCCCGGTTGACCTGCCGGGGCTGTGCCATTTGAGAGGGTCAAGGGCCAGTAGGCATCAGGCCGCTAGCGCCGGCCTCGCCCGCAATGCGCGTTCTGAAATTCCGGTGGGTCCCAACACCCGGGCCGTATCCGAGTCGGTAGCCTGTTAGGCGGTGCTGAGGGAGGTCTTCGACCGCCTTCTCCCCTCGTCGGATTTGCTGCAACCCCCCTTTTTATCGGTACGGTACCGCACGCAGCCGTTGGATTCGCGTGTCAGGTCCGGAATGCATCAAGGAGAGGCTGCGCCGAGACGCGGTGACAAGGGGGAAGCATCCTTGGCGAAGGTCCCGCCAAGGCCCGGCGAGTTCCGCCCGGGAGCGCCCGGCTGAGCGACGATGGGTCGCCGGATCCGTTGGCCCGTCGCCGACGAAGCCGTAAGGGCACCGATGAGTTGTGTCGGTCAGGTCCGTCCAAGTCTTCATGGTTAAAGCCGTGCTGGAGGCCGCCTCGGTACAATGCGGCGTGAGCGTGAGTGACGCCCCCGTCGTCGTCGAGCTGGAGAAGTTCCGCCGCGAGCTGACCGGGTACTGCTACCGGATGCTCGGCTCGGGCTTCGAAGCCGAAGACGCCGTCCAGGAGGCCATGCTGCGGGCCTGGCGCAGTTGGGAGGGCTTCGAGGGGCGCTCGAGCGTGCGCTCCTGGCTCTACCGCATAGCCACCAACGTGTGCATAGACATGAGCCGCCACGTCCAGCGACGGGCGAGGCCCATGGAGATGGGCCCGGCCTCGCCGCCCGTGGAATCGTTGCTCGGGCCGATGCTGCCGGAGGCGACATGGGTTACCCCGGTGCCTGACGCCAGCGTCGCTCCCGAGAGGGGCGATCCCGCCGAGATCGCCCAGTACCGCGAGTCGATCCGTCTCGCCTTTGTCACCGCCCTCCAGCACCTGCCCGCCCGCCAGCGTGCTGCGCTCATTCTTTGCGAGGTGCTGCGCTGGCAGGTCACCGAGGTCGCCGAGCTCTTGGACACGAGCCCCGCGGCCGTAAACAGCGCCCTGCAGAGGGCCCGCGCCACCTTGGGTTCCCTGCCCCCGCAGACCCGCAGTGGGCCGCTCGGCAAGGCGCAGGCTGAGCTGCTCGAGCGCTACCTCGAGGCCTTCGAGCGATACGACATCGAGCGCCTCGTGAGCCTCTTGCACGAAGATGCCGTGCAGTCGATGCCGCCGTTCGCGTTGTGGCTCCAGGGGGCCGCCGACATCGGCCGCTGGATGGTGCAGCCCGGCCCGAGCGGCTGCCGGGGCTCAAGGCTGTTGCCGATCTCGGCCAACGGTTGCCCGGGATTCGCTCAGTACCGGCCCGATCCTGCCGGGGGTTATGCACCCTGGGCGCTGCAGGTGCTCACGATCTCAGAGGGCCGGATCGCCGAGATGTCGTTCTTCCTGGCCTTTTTGGAGCCCGAGCGACTCTTCGCCGAGTTCGGGCTGCCGCTGCATCTCGAGGCCTAGTCCGGCGAGTTCGAGGAGCCCTGACAGCGCCACCGAGACCTCTGCCACCACCACGTCGCCTCCGAGACGCCTCGCGAAAAGCGCCAGCTGGGCGAGCGCGTCAACCGCGGAGACGTCCGGGGCACCTTTGCCCTCGAGCACAAAGCAAGCCAGCTGTGTGCCTTCAGGGCCTACGATCAAGACGCGGCACCAGGGAGGGGCGGTAGCCATCTCTTGGTGGACGGGGGCGACGAGGTGATCTCATCGGAGGGGGCGCCACGTGGCTACGAGCGCCGATGACTCGCCAGCCCCGGCTACGTCGAAACATGTGAATCATCCAACCCATGCAAAGGAGCCACCATGCCCGCCCGTGACAGTGCCCCTACCGGTTCGCCGTGTTGGGCTGATCTTTGGACCTCTGACGTCGAAGGCAGCCGGAGGTTCTACAGCGAGCTGCTGGGCTGGGAGGCCCAGGCTCCGTCCCCGGAGTTCGGCGGCTACTTCATGTTCACTCGGGAGGGCGTCCCTGTCGGCGGCGGCATGGGTGACATGGGTGACATGAAGGCCAGCAACTCTTGGAAGATCTACCTGCAGACCGACGACATTGCCAAGACCGTCCAGGTGGCCGAGTCCGAGGGGGCCCAGGTGGTCTCACCGGTCATGGCAGTGGCGGACATGGGTGTCCAGGTGGTCCTCGTCGACCCGGTCGGAGCCGCCGTCGGTGCCTGGCAGCCGGGGAGTTTCCCGGGTTTCACGATGCTGGGCGAGCACGGCACGCCGAGCTGGTTCGAGCTGCTCACCCGTGATCACGCGAGAGCGGTCGGCTTTTACCGCGCGGCCTTCGGCTGGGGCACCACCACCGACGCCGTCGAAGAGGGCGGATTCCTCTACACGATCATGCACGGTCGGTCCGGTGAGGGCGACCTGGCCGGGATCATGGACGCCAAGGCCTTCCTCCCCGACGGGGCGGCCGACGGCTGGTCGATCTACTGGGCGGTTGACGACGTCGAGGCCACTGTCGCGAGGTGCAAGGAACTAGGCGGTTCGGTCGTCATGGACACCCAGCACACCCCTTACGGTGTGCTCGCGGCCCTGGCGGACCCTGCGGGTGCCCAGTTCAAGCTGCGCAAGCCTAAAGAGTAAAAAAGGCCGCTGTGTCCGCAGCGACGCTGGCTGTTGCCGGAGAGGGCATGCTGAGCATCGACGAGCCGGTGGACCGCCTCTTGCCGGAACTGGCCGGGGCCAACGTGCTCGGCGCGCCCTCGAGGTGCTCGATCCGACCCTTGACCTTGCAACTGCGTAAGTACAGACTTACCGTCACTGACGACTAACTCACTTGCCATCGGTGCTCTGGGGGACCCGACGAGGCGCTCGATCTTCGAGCATCTCGCCGATCACCCTTCGTCGGTAGGCGAGCTCGCCGTGCACGTTCCGGTGAGCAGGCCGGCGGTGTCACAGCACCTGAAGGTGCTGAAAGACGCCGGCCTCGTCGTGAGCCGGCGGGACGGCAACCGGCAGATCTACCGGTTGGACCCGGAGGGGATCGCAGAGCTGCGCGACTACCTCGACCGCTTCTGGGCGACGGCGTTGGCCTCGTTCAAAAAGGTCGCAGAACAAAGGGAGGAAGATACCTGATGAGTGGGCTCGAGCCAACAGCGGTCCGGTCCTCGATCGTCGTCGACACGCCGATCGAGCGGGCCTTCGCAGTCTTCACCGAGGACATGGCCAGCTGGTGGCCACCTGAGCACCACATCTTGCAGGCGCCGCTTGCGGAGATGATCTTCGAGCCGCGAGTCGGAGGTCGCGTGTACGACCGCGGCGTGGACGGCAGCGAGTGCCATTGGGCGCGGGTGCTTGCCTACGAGCCTCCCCACAGGCTCGTCATCTCCTGGGACGTGAGCCTGCAGTGGCAGGTGGAGACCGACCCTGCAAAGACGAGCGAAGTGGAGGTGAGGTTCATCTCCGAGAGCCCCGCACAGACACGCGTCGTCTTAGAGCACCGTCACATCGACCGTCACGGCGAGGGCTGGGAACAGATGTACGGAGCTGTCGGCTCTCCCGATGGCTGGGACCTTGGGCTGCAGCGCTTCGCGGCACGGCTAGAGGACGAGCGGTCCGCGGCGGGGCCGTGATCGGCTTCGTCTTTCGCCTCATCGCGCCCCGCGCGGACTTCGCGCTCACCATGTCAGAGCTCGAGCGGGCGATGATGGGCGAGCACTTCGGCTACTGGTCGGCGCTCGCCGACAAGGGAAATGTGCTCGCCTTCGCCCCCGTAAACGACCGGGGCGGGCCCTATGGGATCGGCATCGTCCTCGCCGAGGACCTCGTCAGCGCGAGAGGCCTTGCGAAAAGCGGATCCAGTCATGGCCCCTCCGATCGGGTTCCGCACCGAGATCGCCCCCATGGGCCGGCTCGTGACGCCTGGGGGCAGCTTCGACGCCGTGAAGCCGACGGGCCGTTTCCCGGCACCTCGCCGCAGTCCTAACGGGCAGGCGGTACATTCAAAGAGCCCTTCGCGCACATGGAGAAAAGCCGGGATCTCGTGGAACAGACCGCTGCCGTTGTCCTGCTAGGTCCCCATGGGCGCGGGACCAACTTGTGCCTGCAGGAGCCGCCGCGTAAAGACCTGGGACCTTCCCGGCCTGGTGCCGGGTGACAGTCGTAGTAGACGGAGCCTCGCTCAGCCTCGAAGACGTTGTGTCGGTGGCTGTTCGCGGGCAGGCCGTCACCCTCGGGACGGGGGTCCGCGAGCGCATGCAGGCCCACCGCGAGGTGGTCGTCGACATGCTGGCGCGGGGCGAGGATGTCTACGGGTTGACCACCGGCGTCGCCGAGCGCAAGCGGGCGCGGCTCGTCGCCTCGGACCAGGCCCGTTTCAACCGGGCGCTCTTGCGCAACCACCTCATAGCCCAGGGGCCGCTGGCGCCGGCCGAGCTGGTGCGGGCGACGATGCTCGTCTTACTCAACAGCTTCGCGATCGGCGTCGCGGGGGTCCGCCCCGAGCTGGCCGAGGTTCTTATAAGGGCGCTTGGCGAGCAGGTCGTGCCTCGGGTGCGCACCCTCGGCTCGGTCGGGCAGGCCGATCTCGGTCCTCTCGCCGACCTGGCCGACTGGCTCTTGGAGTGGTCCGGCTTCGAGCCGGCGGAGAATGAGGGGCTCGCCCTCATCGACACCAACGCCTTTTCGACCGGTTGTGCCGCCCTTGCCCTCGCCCGGGCCGAGGACCTGCTCGACGCCATGGACGTGGCGGCCGCCCTCGACTTCGAGGCCTATGCCGCCAACGTCACCGCCCTGCACCCGATAGTGGCTGAGACCCGTTCCTCGCCCGGGGTGGCCACGTCGGTGTCGAACCTGCGCCGGGCGCTCGAGGGCAGTGTCCTTTGGGATGCCGACGCAGCGCGCAATTTACAGGACCCGCTCACGTTCCGCTGTGTCCCCCAGGTCCACGGTGCCGCCCGCGACGCGGTCGAGTTCGCACGGCGGGTGGTCGAGCGCGAGCTCAACTCCTCGCAGGGCAATCCCGTCGTGGTGGTCTCCGAGCGCGCCGTGGTCTCGGTCGGCAACTTCGACGCGGTGGCCATGTCTGCCGCCGCCGACTTCGCTCGCATAGGCCTCGCCCCTGCGGTCACATCGGCCGCGGAGCGGACCGTGAAGCTGCTCCAGAGCCCATTTTCGGGCCTTGCGGCGGGGCTCTCGGACCGGCCCGAGACAGGCGACGACGGTCTCGCCGAGCTCGCCGTAGCAGCCCAGTCCTTTGCCGCCGAGGCGCGCCTTTTGGCTCAGCCCGTCTCGTTCGAGCTGGCGAGCACGACCAAGGCCGAAGGCATCGAGGACCGTACGACCATGGCCCCCCTTTCCGCTCGCCGCCTGGACGAGGTCGTGGACCTCACCTGCCGCGTCGTCGCCGTCGAGCTGGTCGTGGCGGCACAGGCGGTCGATCTAAGGAGCCTCGGGCGCCTCGGACGCGGGACCTCGACGGTCCAGGACCTGGTCCGGTCCCACGTGTCGGCGACGAGCGCCACCTCGACTTTTCCCGCCGACCTCGAGCCGCTCGTGGAGGCGGTGCGCAACGGCGCCATCTCGGCGATCGCAAAGGCGCCCATCAGCTAGGCCGGCTCCAGGTCGCCCACCAGACCGGCGGCGCGGTCGATCCGACAGGGCCGTCCGGATGACTTTGCCCAAGAGCGAGCCCGCCTCGCCCTGTGCCGGGCTGGAGGTGCGTCGAGCTCGACGAGGAGCATCGGATCCTCCGGATTCCCGAAGGGGTGCTGCTCGCGACGAGAAAGGGCCTGGGTCGCCATCCGACCCGGGCCCTTTGGTTGGCTCTTTGTTAGTGGACGCTCGTGGCGAGGTCGTAGAGCGTGACTCCGTCCACGGTGACCGCCTTGAAATGCGTTTCCACCCAGGCGGTGATGCCGTTCCCGGTTCCCGTCGAGCTCGGGCCGCCCCCGCCCCCGGTGCCACCGCCGGCGACGAAGTAGTGGATCTTCCCCTCGGCCACGTACTTCTCGAACTGGGCGAGCGTGGGAGTCGGGTCGGACCCGTTGAAGCCGCCGATGGCCATTACCGGGTCACGGGTCGCCAGCTGGTAGCCGGCGGCGCTGTTCGAGCCGACAGTGGCGACGACCCAGGTGTAGCGCGAGGCGTCTTTCTCGAGCAGTTTTGTCAAAATGGCTCCGGGTGTGCTGGCATTCAGGAGTCCGCCGGCGGCTCCACCTGCCGTTCCGATCCTGGCGCCGCCCGGCGGCGCGCCTCCGGCCGCCCTGCTCGGCGTGCCCGTGCTGGCGCCCGTGCCTGTCCGCGTGCCCGATGGCGGCGTGCCGTTGAACCCGCCGTTTTTGCCCGGCCGGGTGCCCGGGCCACCGCCAAGTGACTGGCCACCGGTCGCGCTCGCCCCGCCGGGCACGCCTGTAGACCCGGCGCCCGCGACGCCGCCGGGACCACTCGTGGCTCCCGCCTGAGTCGGACCTGCTGAGGGAATGGCCCCGGAGTGGGAGACCGCGACGGTGTCGATCGTGTAGGCACCAGGTGCCGCAAGGGCGATGGCGAGGGCGGCACCACCCACGAGAAGTCCGATCCGTCGGTGGCAAAGCGGTGCCAACAACAGCGCTCCAGCGAGCCCGAGCCCGACGACGAGCACGGTCGTGCGCAGCTCGGGCATCCACGAGCTCGTCCGCCCGAGGAGGACATAGGCCCAGATTGTCGTGGCGAAGAGCGCCGTGGCCAAAGCGGCCCGGCCGAGCCAGGTCTCACGACGGGCCCACATCGAGACGGCACCGATGGCAACGACGGCACCGACGGCTGGTGCCAGGGCGACGGTGTAGTAGGGGTGGATGATCCCCTTCGCGTAGCTGAGCAGGGGGCCGGTAACTAACAGCCAGCCGCCCCACAGCAACGCCGCGGCTCTTGCCGGTCTGTTCGCGGGCGGCCCTTGCGTGTCCAAAACGTCGCCGCCAGCAGCACCAGTGAGGCGGGTATCAGCCAGCTGATCTGGCTCCCGAACGAGGGCAGGAACATCCGGTCCCAGCCCGTGGCGCCCCACTGGTTGGCGGCAGAGCCGGTCTCGTTGCCCGTGATACGGCCGAAGCCGTTGTAACCGAAGATCAAGTTGAAGATGTTGTTGTTCTGCGAGCCGCCGACATAGGGGCGGTCTCGCGCCGGAACGAGCTCGACGACGGTCACCCACCATCCGGAGGACACGATGAGCGCCACCGCGGCGAGGCCGAGCTGGGCGATACGGCGGCCGAGCTTGGGCGGACCTGCGAAGAGATAGACGAGGCCGAATGCCGGCACGACGAGGAAGGCCTGCAGCATCTTGGTGATGAAGCCTGTCCCGACGAGTGTCATCGCCAAGACGAGCCACCGCGTGCGCCCGTTCTCGAGCGCCCGCGTGGTCGCATAGGCGGCCCCGGTCAAAACGAGCACGAGCAGAGCATCGGGGTTGTCGTAGCGGAACATCAAGGTGGCCACAGGGGTCAGCGCGACGGCGACGCCGGCGACGAGCCCGGCTGCTGGGCCGAACCAGCGTTTGACGGCCGCGTAGAGCAGGCCGACCGTGGCGATGCCTTCTAGGGCCTGAGGCACGAGCAGGCTCCACGAGTTGAGCCCGAAGATGCGGGCGGAGAGCTCCATCACCCATAAAGATGCAGGGGGCTTGTCGACGGTGATGAAGCTGGAAGCGTCGAACGAGCCGAAGAAGAAGGCCTTCCAGCTCTTCGTCCCGGCCTGGACTGCCGCCGCGTAGAAGGCGTTCGCCCAACCCTGCGAGCCGAGGCCCCACATATAGAGCGCTGCGGTCACGCCGAGGAGGCCGACGAGTGCGGGTCTCGCCCACTTCGGGTCAGGGGGGCGAGTTGCCCGCAGGCGGCGCAGGCCGCGCTCTCGGCCCAGCTCGGCGGTCGCGGGAGCGTCGTAGTCGCTCGAGTGCTCCTCGAGAGGTGTCGGGGACAGCGTCGTTGTCATTTCGTGCCTTGATTTGAATAGACCGATAGGGGGGTGTCATGACGATGACCGCCCCTTCTGAAAGCCCGATTGGAACCGACAGGTACGTGCCTGGGCGTGGCAGGGCCCGTACGCGCCGATCGCGGGCAGCACCCCCGGGGTCGCAGGGCATGGCCCGCGATCGTGTGGGTCGCATCGTGGTAGGCCGTTCAAGGCGCGAGCAGCTCTGATTCGCGTTGCGAGCCGCGCACGACCGGCCGGGGTGTGGCGTCTTGGAGACTGTGCTCGTTCTTCATGGCGACGACGAGGGGCACCACTGCGATAGCGGTCGCCAGAAGCATGAACGGGATTGTGAGGTAGAAGATGATCATCGTCGTTTCACCTGCCGGGATCGGCAGGCGCACCGTGTCCTTTCCTTGAGCGTTCGTCACCGGTTTTCGATGACGAGGTCAGATTGCACGCCCCGTTTGAAAGCGAGCCGGGAGCACACTGGGCGCGAGCGGTGAAGAGCCGGACCCGCTCTCACGCCGCCCGTGTGGCCCGTTCGCTCTCGGCGCTTATCGCAGCCAGCCTGGACCTTTTGAAAAGGACGCGGTCACACAACACGAACTGGAGCAACCAGAGAGCCCCGTAGGAGCCGAGGTTGGCGATCTCGACGGCCGCGGTGTGGACGAGGCGGCTCGAGGCAACGGTGGCGTCTGATGCCATGTGGACGGCCAGTGTCGAGAGCACCAGGCCAGCGAACGAGAGCAGGCAGTAAGGGAGGATCTGGCGCCACAGCGAGATGCGCCCGCTGTAGGTCCACACCCATCGGCGGTTGAGGGTGAACGACGGCACCGTCCCGACGGCCACGGCGATCACGTTCGCGAAGGTCGCGGAAAAGCGGGTCAGCCCGACGAGAATGCCGAGCACCGACAGGCTTGTCGCCGTCGAGATGACCGAAACCGACCCGTAGCGGGCAATGCGACCCATGACCGCCCGGCGGGCGGGAGAGAGGTTCAGCTGCATGGGCCAAGCATCAAGGGAAAAGCTGAGCGGAACCTGCACTTGGGCCGCAGTTCGGCTGATACTGCACCCCTTTTTCGGAAACCTCACCTGGGTGTGGGCGTGCCCACAGCTCGCGTTCAGCTGAGCACCTCACGATCTGGCCATGACCGAGACGTTGACTCCGGCAAAGCCACGGCCGACGAGCCTGGACATCGTCATGCCCGTCTACAACGAGGACCGCGACCTCGAGCGCAGCATCAAGGCGCTGAGGTCATACCTCGATGACGGGTTCCCGTTCCCGGCGACGGTCACCATCGTTGATAATGCCAGCACCGATGCCACTTGGGAGCTGGCGTGCCGGCTCGCAAGCGAGCTCGACGGTGTCCGCGCGCTCCACCTCGACGTCAAAGGCCGCGGGCGGGCTCTGCGGACCGCCTGGACCGAGAGCGAGGCTGACATCGTCGCCTACATGGACGTCGACTTGTCGACCGGCCTCGACGCCCTCTTGCCCCTCGTGGCTCCCTTGGCCTCCGGCCACAGCGACCTTGCCATCGGCAGCCGCCTAGCGCGCGGTGCCAACGTCATCCGGGGCCCTAGACGTGAGCTCATCTCTCGTATCTACAACCTGCTCCTGCGCCTCGTGCTTCGCAACGGTTTCACGGACGCTCAGTGCGGCTTCAAGGCGATCAGCGCAAAGCATGCCCGTGTTCTGCTGCCGGCTATTGAGGACAACGAGTGGTTCTTCGACACCGAGATGCTCGTGCTGGCAGAGCGCAACGGCCTGCGCATCCACGAGGTGCCTGTCGACTGGGTGGATGACCCTGACAGCCGGGTCCACATAGCCCACACGGCGCTGGCCGACCTGAGGGGCGTGCTGAGGCTGCTGCGGACCTTCGCCCTCGGGGGCGGCCGGGTCGATGAGCTCGAGGGCCGCCGCGACGAGACCAGCGGCGAACTTGCACGCTTTGTCGGCGTGGGTCTGCTCAGTACGGTCGCCTATCTCACGGGCTATGTGCTGCTGCGCACGCAGATGAACGGATACGTAGCGAACCTCGTGTCGCTCTCGGTCTGCTCGACCGGCAATCTTGCCGCCCACCGGCGCTACACCTTCGCCCGCCGCCCACCGGCCGGCTACTGGTCAGGCGTGGCGGGAGCCACCTTCGCCTTGTGCATCTCGGTCGTATTGACGACCTGGTCCCTCGCGCTTGCCGGCAGGGTTGACCCGCGCTCGCTCGTGGCGCAGCTCGTCGCCATCTTGGCGGGCACGGCTCTCGCGGCCTTCGGGCGTTTTGTACTGTTCCGGGCCTTCGTCTTCCGCACCCACCAGCGCGCCCGCAAGTGTTGAGGCGAGGTCCCGCCGCTCTGGCGGGCTTCAGTCCTCGATCGTCACGCCCGGCTCGATGGCTGGCAGCACCACGCGAAAGGCTGCCCCGCGGCCCGGTCGCGCCACGGCCGTGACCCGGCCGTTGTGCGCCCGCACGATGGTGGCCACGATCGCGAGCCCGAGCCCCGCCCCGCCGGTGTCGCGCGAGCGCGAGGGATCGGCGCGGAAGAAGCGTTCGAAGACCATTGCGGCCTGCTGTTGTGTGATCCCGGGCCCTTCGTCTGTGACCTCGACGAAGGCGTCCTCGCGGGAGCGTCCCACGGTCACGGTGGCGAGCGTGCCCACAGGGGTGTGGGCGCGCACGTTCGCGAGGAGGTTGTCGACAACCTGGCGCAGCGCTCCCCAGTCACCCATGACTTCGACGGGCTCGGCGGCGACGAAGTCGATGGGCCACGCGGGCCCGACCGTCCGGGCCGTCTCGGTGGCCTCGGCGACGAGACCGACGAGTTCGACCGGTTCGAGGTCGAAGGGGTGCTGCTCGTCGAGCCGGGCGAGCAGCAGCAGGTCCTCGACGAGGCGACCCATGCGGGCTGTCTCACGTTCGATGCCGTCCATGATGCGGGGGAGGTCCTCTTCGTGCTTGCCGGCCCCTTGCTCGAACAGCTGGGCGTAGGCGGACACGGCCGCGATCGGTGTCCGCAGCTCGTGCGAGGCGTCCGAGACGAACCGCCGCAGGCGGTTCTCGGAAAGCTGCAGGTCCGCAAAGGCTCTCTGGATGCGTTCCAGCATCACGTTGAGGGCGGTGGCGACATGGCCAACCTCGGTGCGGGTGTTCTCGTTCGGGACGCGGTGCATAAGGTCACCGGCTGATATCGCCTCGGCGGTCCGCACGACGTCGCGCAGGGGCCGCAAGCCGACCTGAACGAGCCAGAGCCCGAGCAGGACGGCTGCGATGAGTGCTCCGCCCGTCACGAGCAACTCGAGGACTAAGAGCTGGTCGAGCGTGTTCGAGATGTTGCCGATGGGATCGGCGACGATGAGGATGCCCCCGGTGCGCAGCTTCGAAGCGCGCACGCGAAAAGGCGGCCCGCCTGAGGTGGTGGAAGGGACCGTGAAGTACACGACCGGCTCTTGGGGATCTGCCGCAGTCAGCTTGAAGCCGGTGATGGAAGTGGGCAGCTTCGGCGAGTAGGAGACCTTGCCCGGCGTGAAAGCGGGGCAGGACTCGCCGCTTATAACGACGTTGTCGAGGTTGCGAACCTCGATGAACATGCCGGGCGCGCTCTCGCGCCCGATGGCGCAGAAATTGGAGTTCCCGGGCCCCTGTCCCGGCGGGGGCCCGGAGCCAGGGTTGTTCTGCCCCCCGCCGCTCGCCGCCTCCTCGACGGAGATGTGCGAGAGCTGCAAGGTGGCGTCCGCCTGGGTGTAGAGGTAGGACTTTAAGGAGGCGTAGACGGTGACGTCGGCCAGCGCGAGGGCGACGAGGGCTACTGCCCCGACGGCGAGAAGCAGGCGTGTGCGAAGCGACAGCTGGCTGCTCATCGATCCTCACGCAAGACGTAGCCCACGAGCCGGATCGTGTGGATGATGGCCGGCCCGAAAGTGTCGAGCTTCTTGCGCAGGTAGCGGACGTAGGTTTCGACGATGTTCTGGTTGCCTCCGAAGTCGTAGTGCCAGACGTGGTCGATGATCTGGTCCTTCGAGAGCACATGGCGAGGGTTCAGCAAGAACAGCCGCAAGAGGTTGAACTCCGTCGCCGTCAGGTGCACTCGGTTGCCGTCCCGCCAGACCTGGTGGCTGTCCTCGTCCATGACGAGGTCGGCAAAGCGCAACCGCCTGTCGCCGTCTTGGGGCTGGCGACGCCGGAGGATCGCCTTGGCTCTCGCCACGATCTCGATCAGGGAGAAGGGCTTGGACACATAGTCGTCACCCCCGACGGTGAGGCCCGCAACCCGGTCCTCCACCTCGCTTTTGGCCGTGAGGAACAGGATCGGCACGTCGAGACCGTTCGCACGGATACGCCTTGTCACCTCCAAGCCGTCGAGATCGGGCAGCATGACGTCGAGTACGACGAGATCGAAGGGGCTGTCCTGCGCCTTTTGCAGGGCGACGCGTCCCGAGCTAGCGACGTCCACCTCGAAGCCCTCGTAGCGAAGGACTGTCGCTACCGAATCGACTATCGATGCCTCATCGTCGACGACGAGAATCCGCGCCGCCGGGCTGGTCAGGTTCGACATCTCCACCTCACTTGCTTGTCGTCAACGGGACAATGGTCCCAGGGTTACCGGGCCGTCCGCTGATAGCTGGCTGAGAGCGCGCTGAGAAGCCCGGCGCGCAGTGCGGTGGCCCTGGCGCACGGCCTGAGCAGGCCTAAGAAGGGCACCGGGTTTCTCCGCGCGCGGAACTGGGCAGGTTAAAGCGGTGATGCAGGCACGGGCGGGGACATGGCGTCGGCGGAGCTAGCACACGACGCCGGCGCGCGATCGGGACCTGAGCCGGCTGGGGGCTCGCACCACTCGGGCCGAGAAAGCCACGAGGCGCTGTGGGGTTCGGGCGCACCGGCGGCTCGGAAGGTCTTGATAGCGGTGCTCGCGGGTTTCGTCGTGGGACCTCTGAGCGCCCTCGTCGTGCCCTGGCAGGCATGCCCACTGCTGGGCTGGGACGCCGCCGCATCGGTGTACCTCGTCTGGGTCTGGGCGGTGATACATCGCCTTGACGAGAAGGCGACGGCGAGGGCGGCAGCGCGCGAGGACCCGAGTGCGGCCGTAGCCGACGCCGTCATCATCGGCGCCGGCCTGGCTTGTCTCGGCGCCGTGTCGCTCGTGCTGTTGAAAGCCGCGAACAGCACCGGTGGGGCCAAGGCTCTCCTGATCGGGCTGGGCGTGCTGAGCGTCGCGCTCTCATGGGGCTGCGTTCACACCGTGTTCACGCTCCGCTACGCCCGGGCGTACTACAGCGGCACCGCAGGGGGGATCAGCTTCAACGAGGACGAGCCGCCTGCCTACCTCGACTTTGCCTACGTGGCGTTCACGATCGGCCTCACCTTCCAGGTCTCTGACACCAACCTGAGCTCGAAGCCCATCCGCCGGCTGGCGCTGCGCCATGCCCTGTTGTCCTACCTGTTCGGGGCCGTGATGATCGGCTTGACGATCAACGTTTTGGCGACGTTGCTGAAATGACCCTGCGAGTCCGCTCATTAGTGTCGCGACGGTCAGTTTCGGAGCGATGCCCCGAGGGGGGACCAGGAGGAGACCATGCCGGCTAAAGCAAGCGCCGAGTGGAAGGGCGATCTGCCCACAGGCAGCGGGACGTTCACGGCGGGTGACACCATCAGCGGCGATTACTCCTTCAAGTCGAGGTTCGAAAACGGCCCGGGCGCCAATCCCGAGCAGCTCATTGCGGCCGCCCACGCATCGTGCTTTTCGATGGCGTTGGCCAACATGCTCGCCAAGGCCGGCACGCCGCCCGACTCGGTTCGCACCGATGCCACCGTCACGCTCGCTCTCGTCGACGGGGCGGCGACGATCACGAAGATCGAGCTCGTCACCGTGGCTCAGGTGCCGGGTATCGACGAGGTCGCCTTCCAGGGCCACGCCGCCGCGGCCAAGGCCGGCTGTCCTGTGAGCAAGGCGCTCGCGGGCGTGCCGGAGATAAGCCTCGACGCGCACCTGGCCTGAGACCGACTGGGAGGCGCCTGCACAGGTTTTTTAAAGCCTAGGGAGCCCTCGGCCTGTCGACGTCGATGGCAACCGCCGGCGCACGATGCTCACGCCGGCGCACCCCTGCCCAGCTCGTCGGCAACCCACTCGTCGACCCGGGCCTGGACATGGGCGCTGCGGCCGGCGGCCAGATCCGAGACGAGGTCGTCGTCGAGGAGCGAGTCCCAGTCCGCCCCCTCGGTCGACCGCCCTGCGGCCTTCAAGGCCTGCCTGGCTTCGCCGAGGAGTAACGCGACCTGCGCGAACTCAGGGCCGACCACATCAAAGAGGCGCCGGCGGAGCCAGGAGGCGAGGAAGGGACTCGTGCCCGACGTCGAGGCGGTGAGCAGGACCGGCCCGCGGCGCACCACCGCAGGCAGGAAGAACCGGCACGACTCGACGTTGTCGGCCGCGTTCACCATGACCCCCGCGCTCTCGCCGTCCTCGAACACGGCCCGGTCGATCGCGCTGATGCCGGTGGCGGTTATCACGAGCCGGTAACGCGTGGCGTCCCCCGGCTCGTAGGCACGTCGTAGGACCCTTAGGGGGAGGCGCTCGATCTCCTCGCACAACTCGGGCGCGATCACGGTGACCCGGGCGGCGCATTCGACAAGTGACGTCGCCTTGCGGGCCGCGACGCGCCCGCCGCCGACGACCAGGCAAGCCAGCCCCTCCAGCCGCAGCACGACCGGGTAGAGCGGGGGCTTTGTGGTCACCGACGCCGGAGCCGTCCGCCGCCGGCCCCCCTTGGAATCTCGGAAAATATTATCGGAATAGTCAGGTATAATACCCCGGGGAAGTCGGGCTGAGGCCGATGCCAAAGGCGCTCGCGCTGCGAGCTGCAGGTGGCAACGGGGGGGGACTAGTTATCCAATGGAATTCATTCGTCCGTACAGGCACGGAACGGAGCTGAACCAGGTCGAGCGCTGGAAGCTCGAACGCCATCCCTTCGAGGTGGCCGATGCCATCCGCGACCGCTACGCCCTCGCGGGGCCAGCCGCCATCGCCGAGGTCCCGGGCGAGATGGAGCGCCTCAAGTGGGTCGGCCTCTATCCCCAGCGCCAGGGCGGCGACGCCTTCATGTTGCGGGTGAAGGTGCCCGGGGGCCGGCTGAGCGCCGCCCAGGTGCGCCGGATCGGTGAGGTCGTCGACAGCTATGCCCGAGCGCCGGAGCCCAGCGCCGTCTGGGGTGACCGCTACTGCGATCTCACCACGCGCCAGGACGTGCAGCTGCACTGGGTCCACATCGCGGATGTGCCGCGTATCTGGGCGCTGCTCGAGGAGGTGGGGATCACCACCGTGCAGGCCTGCGGCGATTCCGCCCGCAACGTCCTCGGCTGCCCGGTCGCGGGCGTCGATGCAAACGAGGCCTTCGACGCATCCTCGATCGTCCGGGAGATCTCGGAGTTTTTCACGGGCAATCGTGAGTACTCCAACCTGCCCCGCAAGTTCAAGCTCAGCGTCACCGGCTGTCTCGAGGACTGCGCTCAGGCGGAGATAAACGACGTCGGCCTCTGGCCAGCGCGCCTTCACGACGGCACGGTCGGCTTCAACCTGCTCGTCGGGGGAGGTCTCTCTGACGGTCCGAGGATGGGGAGCGACATCGACGTGTTCGTCGCCACCGATCAGGCGGTCGAGGTCGCGAGGGCGATCGCGCAAGTCTTCGGTGAGCTGGGCAACCGGGAGAACCGGGGGACGTCCCGGATGCGTTACCTGGTCCAAGAGCTCGGCCCGGAGGCCTTCCGGGCCGAGCTTGCCTCTAGAGCGGCCTTCGAGCTGCGCCCAGCCGGCGACGAGCTCACGCGGCGATACCGGGGCGATCACGTCGGGGTGCAACGCCAACGCCAGCGCGGGCTTTGCTATGTGGGCTGCTCGGTCCCGGTGGGCCGCCTGGCCGGCGAGGACCTCATAGAGGCCGCGCGCCTCGCCGAGCTCTATGGCGACGGTGAGGTCCGTCTTGGCACCGATCAGAACTTCGTGCTCACGGGGGTGAGAGACGACAGGGTCTCCGACCTGCTCCAAGAGGATTTGCTGGAGCGCTTCTCGCCCTTTCCCGCCCCGTTCGAGCGCGGCGTGGTCGCCTGCACAGGGAGCGAGTTCTGCCGCTTCGCCATCGTCGAGACCAAGGCGCGTGCCGTTGCGTGGGCCAAGGCGATGGACCGCCGCTACGCCGAGCGCCTGAGCGCTGCGGCAGGACCCGGTGCGGGCGGTGCGGACGCCATCGTCAGGATGCACTTTTCGGGCTGTCCCGCCTCGTGCGCCCAGCCCCAGATCGCCGACATCGGCTTTCGTGGTGAGACGGCCCATGTCGGCGAAGAGATCGTCGAGGCCGTCGACATCGGTCTCGGCGGCAGCCTCGGCACGGACGCGGCGTTCGGGGACTGGGTCGAGGGAGCCGTCCCGGTCGACGAGGTCGTGGATTCTCTCGGGCGGGTGGTGGAACGCTTCCTCGCTGAGCGTGTCCCTGAAGAACGTTTCCACGAATGGGCTCGCCGTGTGCCGATGCCCGCGCTCCGCTCGAGCTTGCGAGGAACGCCTCTCAGCGAGACTTCCGCCGACACCGACGGCCGAAAGCCGGGGGAGGTAGTTGGGCAATGACGATCTCGCCACCTAGGCCGCCTGCGATCCGCGATCGGATGGGCGGGGTG
>Ga0182015_10003784_pt1 | contig 16723 bp, 18 predicted proteins | sample 712P3MmetaG_FD_120478 | JGI IMG/M metagenome (GOLD analysis project Ga0182015, IMG submission 120478) | Permafrost microbial communities from Stordalen Mire, Sweden - 712P3M metaG | ecosystem: Environmental > Terrestrial > Soil > Wetlands > Permafrost | place: Sweden: Stordalen | collected... | reverse complement strand
GTGTCCGGTACCTGCGCGCTCATGCGCGATCGAACTCGCGCACAGTGTCGATGTCCTTGTCACCGCGACCGCTGAGACAGATCAGCACCACGTCCTCGGGCTTCTGATCGCGGGCGACCTTCGCGGCGACATGGACGGCGTGGGACGACTCCAGCGCGGGGATGATGCCTTCGAGCAGACACAGCTCGTGAAACGCTGCCAGCGCGTCGGAGTCGGTGGCGGCGTGGTATTCGACGCGCCCGCTGTCACGAAGCGCGCTGTGCTCTGGGCCGACCCCCGGATAGTCGAGACCGGCGCTGATCGAATGCGTTGCCATGACCTGGCCGTCGGCATCCTGCATGAGGTAGCTCAGCGCGCCGTGCAGCACCCCCGGGCGTCCGCGCGAGAGCGGTGCCGCGTGCTCGCCGCTGTCGAGTCCGCGCCCGGCCGCCTCGACGCCGACAAGGCGCACATCGTCGTCGAGAAAGGCGGCGAACATGCCGATTGCGTTGCTGCCGCCGCCGACGCAGGCCACCACCAGGCTGGGGAGCCCACCGAGGCGGGAGAGCATCTGCGCACGCGCCTCATCGCCGATGACCCGCTGCAGCCACCGCACGAGCGCCGGGTACGGATGCGGTCCGACGGCGCTGCCGATCACGTAATGGGTGGCGCGAACGTTGGCGACCCAGTCCCGGATCGCCTCGTTGGTCGCGTCCTTGAGAGTCGCAGAGCCGCTGTCGACAGGCACGACCTCGGCGCCCAGCAGACCCATCTTGTAGACGTTGAGCGCCTGCCTGCGCATGTCCTCCCGCCCCATGTACACGACGCACTCGAGACCGAACGCCGCGCACGCCGTGGCTGTCGCGACGCCGTGCTGCCCGGCACCGGTCTCAGCGATGATCCGGCGCTTGCCCATGCGCCGGGCGAGGAGCACCTGTCCGAGAGCGTTGTTCAATTTGTGCGCGCCGGTATGCAGCAGATCCTCGCGCTTGAGCCAGATCTGCGCTCCCTGATGCGCTGCACTGAGACGGCGCGCGTGGGTCACAGGGGTTGGACGACCGGCGAAATCGGCGAGCCACCGATCCAGCTCAGACGTGAATGCCGGGTCGGCAAACGCGGAGGTCATCTCGGCTGCGAGATCCTCGAGCGCGGGGACGAGCGTTTCCGGAACGTACGCGCCGCCATAACCGTCAAACCGGCCAGGTGCCACGGCCGTCACCGCCGCGTGTCCTCCAGGTCCGCAGCGGCGCCACGCGCGGCCAGCACGAAGTTGCGCACGAGCTCGGGATCCTTCTCCCCGGGCGCACGCTCGAGCCGGCTCGACGCATCGACACCTGCGGGGCGGACCGTCGCGATCGCCGTGGCGACATCCTCCGCGCCGAGGCCCCCGGCCAGCAGGATCTCGCGATGACGCGCGATGCCGGCGGCCCAGTCAAGGGGAACCCGGTGGCCGGTTCCGCCAGGGAGCGCGCCACGGTCGGGCCGTCCGTCGAGCATGACCAGAGTGTCGGGCGGCCACTCGATGGTGCTCGCGGCTACGCGATCCTCCACGTTGAAGACAGGGATGACAGGAACCGAGCAGGCGGTCACCAGGTTGGCGTCGAAATCGCCGTGCACCTGGACGGCGGCGAGACGATAGCGAGATGCCGCCGCGTCGCACTCGGCAGCGCTGGGCTCGACGAACACGCCGATCAGGTCCGCCCGTGCGTGGACGGCGTCCACGACCGCCAGGGCCGCTGCGTCGTCGGCCCAGCGCGAACTCTTCGGCACGAACATGAGGCCGATCCAGTCGGCTCCCGCCTCGATGGCAACCTCGGCGACCTCGGGAGTGCGGACGCCGCACACCTTGACGATCACGGCTGCCGCGCCGTTCGCGCAGCGGTCACGATTGCGGTGCACATGGTCTCCGGGGAAGCAGCTCGCATCAGCAGCTCGCCGACGAGGACCGCGTCGGCGCCCTCCTTCACCAGGCGAGTGACGTCCTCCGGGCTGCGAACCCCTGACTCCGCGATGCAGACGATCCCGTCGGGGATCGCATGGCGCACCCGTTCGAAGGTGTCGAGATCGGTGGTCAGAGTCTGCAGATTGCGGTTGTTGATCCCGATGCATTCCGCTCCAGCGGCAATCGCGACGCGCGCCTCGGCGACATCGTGCACCTCGACTATCGCCTGCGCGCCACTGCGCGCGACACCTCCGAGGCAGTGGTCGAGCGTATCGGCGTCGAGCATCGCCACGATCAGGAGCACCCAGTCCGCACCTGCCACGCGCGCCTCCGCGATCTGCACGGGGTCGAGCGTGAAGTCCTTGCGCAGCAAGGGGATATCGACCGCTTGCCGCACCTGCGCGAGGTCATCGAGCGATCCCCCGAAGTCCGGCCCGTCGGTGAGCACTGAGATCGCGGCAACGCCGCATGCAGCGTAGACGGTGGCGATGGCGAGGGGATCGAGCGTGGATCGGAGCACGCCGCCACTCGGCGACCGCCGCTTCATCTCCGCGATGATCGCCCCACCGCGAAGTGTTGCGGCGATGCCCCGCGCAGGAGGCAGCGACTCCGCTTTCGCCCAGAGCGCGGACTCCGCGCAGCGAAGCTGATCGACCTCGCCACGCTTTCTCAGCGCGATGGCTTCCAGCGCGCCCGGCGCCGTCATGCGCCCACTCCGACCGCGACGCCGGCGGTCTCGAGGAAATTGCGCAGCAGCGCATGCCCTGCGGGTGTGCCCACGGACTCCGGGTGAAATTGCACGCCCTCGACGGAAAGGGTCCTGTGGCGCATGGCCATGACCAGGCCGTCATCGCTCCATGCCGTGGCCTCGAGCGCGTCGGGAAGCGAGTCCGCTGAGACCACCAGCGAGTGGTAGCGAGTCGCCATGAACGGGTCGTCGAGACCGCGCAGCACCCCCGCGCCGCCATGGTGCACGGGCCCGACCTTGCCGTGCACCACCGCCGGTGCACGCACCACCTTGGCGCCGTACGCCACGCCAATCGCCTGGTGGCCGAGGCAGACGCCAAGCATCGGAACATCAGCCCCGAGCTCGCGGACGAGGTCGACACAGATGCCGGCCTCCTCGGGCGTGCGCGGGCCTGGCGACATCACGATGGCCGCGGGGCCGGAGCGCGCGATTGCGGCAATCGATACCGCGTCATTGCGTTCGACGGTCACGGTCGCGCCCAGCTCGCGCAGGTACTGCACGAGGTTGAAGGTAAACGAGTCGTAGTTGTCGATGACCAGCACCTGACCACTCAACGTCGCGCCCACGCGTTCGCCTCCTCGACGGCAAGGATCTGAGCGGCCACCTTGTTGTCGATCTCCACAGTCTCCTCGCGGACTGACGAGTCGGCCACGATGCCGGCCGCGGCCTGGACATACGCGGTGCCGTCGCGAACCACGATTGTGCGGAGCGCGATCGCCGTGTCGAGGTCGCCGCCGTAGCCCACGTATCCGATGGCACCGGCATAGGCCCCTCGAGCCTCGGCCTCGAGCTCGGCGATGATCTCCATGGCACGGATCTTCGGCGCCCCGGTCACCGTACCGGCGGGAAAACACGCGCGCAGCGCGTCGATTGAGTCGTGCTGGTCGTCGAGGGTTCCCTCGATGCTGCTCACCAGGTGCATCACGTGCGAGTAGCGCTCCACCTCCATGTGCTGGGTCACGCGCACGCTGCCGGTGGCGCACACCCGCCCGAGATCGTTGCGCCCGAGATCGATGAGCATCAGGTGCTCGGCGGCCTCCTTGTCGCTGGCTCGAAGCTCGCGCTCCATCCTTTCGTCGTCCTCCGGGGTGCGTCCGCGGCGCCGAGTTCCAGCGATCGGGTGATACCGGACAAGCTGCCCGGTGACCTGGACGAGCATCTCGGGCGACGCGCCGACGAGGGTGCACTCCGGGGTGGCGATGTAGATCATGTACGGGCTTGGATTGATGGCCCGGAGCGCGACGTACACATCGAAGGGATCCGCCTGCAGCGGCAGGGCGAATCGCCTCGATACCTGCACCTGGAAGATGTCGCCGGCGACGATGTAGTCGAGGGCGCGCCGGACTCGGTCCTGGAACTCCTCCCGCGAAAGATTGGCCTCGTGGTCGTGCGCGGCGACGTCGACCGGGGCGCTCGCAAGCGCCACCACCGGCTCGGGCGCCGCCCCGCAAATGGCCTCCAGTAGCGCGTCGATCCGCGAGCGCGCCCGCGCGTGCGCAGCTTCGAGGCCTGCCGGCTCATCGCGGTGCACACAACTCGAGAGCAGCAGCCGGTGCTGCGCGTGGTCGAAGACCGCGACGGTGTCAAAGACCGCGAACCACTGGTGCGGCAGCCCGAGTGGGTCTCGTGCGGCCTCGGGCAGCCGCTCGTATCGCCCGGCCGCCTCGTAGCTGAGGAATCCGACTGCTCCGCCGAGCAATGGCGCAGCCAGCCCCGGTGAGCACGCCGCGGCGATCGACGCGATATCACGGTCGATCACGTCGAGCGGATCATCGCCGGCCCCGCTGTCACGGATGACGCGCGAAGGTCCGTGGCCGAGCATCGACCAGCGCGCGACGGCACCGCTGCCTTCGACCGATTCGAGCAGGAAGCAGCTCGCCTCGGTGCCGAGCGCTCGCATCGCCGCGACCGGGGTCGCCCCACCGATCGGAAGCTCGAGGACCACTGCGACGACGTCGTGGTCAGTGAGCCGCCGCCGCGTCTCCTCGATGCCGGGAAGCGGCTGGTTCATCGGTTCCGCGCCATGGAGGGGTCATCCGGATACCCCGGCGCCGACATACTGCGCGATCCGGCGCGCCGCCTCCTCCAGGTTGGCGATCGATGCCGCATAGCTGAGACGGATGTGCCCCGCGCCCTCGGGTCCGAAGGATTGTCCGGGGAGGACGGCAACGCCGACCTCGTCGAGCAGGGAACTCGCCAGCTCGCGGTCTCCGAAGCCGGTCGCGGTGATGTCCGGGAAGACATAGAACGCGCCGGCCGGGCTGTTGCATTTGAAACCGGGGATCGCGTTGAGCAGCTCGACGATCCGGTCGCGACGATGGCTGAACTCGGCGACCATGCGGTCCACAGCCGCGTCCGACTCCGGGGAGTCGAAAGCCTCGACGGCAGCCCACTGGGTGAACGCCGCGGCGCACGAGGAACTGTTGATCATCAGCGTGTCCATCTTCTTCGCGATCGACACCGGCATCGAGCCGAAGCCGAGGCGCCAGCCGCACATGGCCCACGCCTTGGAGAGACCGTCCATGTAGATGGTGCGCTCCGCCATGCCGTCGATCCCGTACAGGGAGACGTGAGCGCCGTCATAGCTCAGCCGGTTGTAGATCTCGTCACTCAGCACGATCAGGTCGTGTCGGATCGCCAGCTCGGCGATCGCCTCGCAGTCGGCGCGGGTGAGGATGCCGCCGGTGGGGTTCTGCGGCGAGTTGACGACGAGCATCCGCGTCCGTGGGGTGATGAGGCTCGCCAGTTCGTCGACGTCGGCGCGGAAGTCGTTCGTCTGGCGCAACGGCAGGGAAACCGCCTTGGCGCCGATGAACTCCACCAGCGAGCGGTAGATCGGGTAACCGGGATCGGGAACGATCACCTCGTCGCCCTCCTCCACCAGCGACAGCAGCGCGAAGAGAAGGAGATTCTTCGAACCCGGGGTCAGCACGATGTTCTCGAACTCCACGGGGACACCGGTGTGGCGCGACACGTACGCGGCGGTCTTCTCGCGAACCTCGCGGATGCCGCTCGCTGCGGTGTAGTGCGTCGCCCCGTCGCGCATGGCGCGCACCGCGGCGTCGATGATGTTGTCAGGAGTGGCAAAATCAGGCTCGCCGATCTCGAGGTGGACGATGCTGCGTCCCTCGGCTTCGAGGAGGCGGGCGTGGGCGAGCACCTCGAACGCGCTCTCGGTGCCGAGCCGGTTGAGGCGTTCGGCGAAACGGATGGTCATGACGCCACCATCATGGCGGGAAGCTTGCCGGTCGGTGCGAAATACTCGACGTCGACACGTTCCACGCGCGCGTGGAACGGCCCTTCGCGGAGCAGACCGAGCACTCGGTCCACCTGGTGCGCCGGCCCTTCCAGCACCGTCTCGACGGTCCCATCCGGCAGGTTCCGCACGGTGCCCGACAGCCCGGCATCGCCGCCGTGGCTGATCACGAAGGCGCGAAACCCCACCATCTGCACGCGCCCGTGCACGACAGCACGCACACGTACCATCTCTTCACCCATCGCCGCCCGATTATAGGTGGGGCGGCTTACCGGCTCAGGCAGCTGCCGGAGCGAGTTCCTTGGCCGCGGTCAGCTTGCGCACCAGCGGCGGGATCTCGCGGAGATTCTTGATCTCCACGCCGCTCAGCTCGGAGAGCAGGGCGAGAATCCGGCGTTGCACCGGCGCCTCGTGATCGCGTCCCGGGAGGTACCAATTCAGCATCCGCGAGATGTACTCGGGGTCCTCGACCTTGCTCACCACCGAGGGTTCGGTGATGGTGGTCGGGTGCTTGGGCGCGTCGTTGGTGCTGCGCATCATCCAGAGCGACATCTTCAGGATGTCGGGCAGGACCTCCGGTTTGTTGGCCACCGCGCGGCGCATGTACTTCGCGTAGCAGGCCGCATGACGCAACTCGTCCGCGGCGAGGATCTTGAAGATCTTGCGCATCACCGGCTCAGGTCCCTGCTCGCTGAACGCGGTGTACCAGTGGGCCAGGCGCTGCTCGCCGCAGAAATGCATGGTGAGCGTCTCGATCGCCGGCCCGGGTGCGAAGGTGAGCCGCAACTCGGGGAGCTTGGCCTCGTCGAAGGTCTCGCCGCACTTCTCCAGGTACTTGCGCAACGTCAGGTGATGCTTCATCTCCTCGTAGAACCAGATGGAGATGAAGCTGCAGAAGTCGATGTCCGTGTAGAAGTCACGAATGAACATTTCCGTGGCATAGAGCGCGGACAGCTCCGTCAAGCAGATGTTTCGGAGGTCGCTGATCCACTGAGGGCTCAGCAGGCTCGGATCGATGTCATCGAAAGGGATGTCCGTGCTGAGCGTCCAGCGGGCGCGCTCGAGGCGGATGAACATGTCGTCGTAGAGCATTAGAAAACAGCATACTTTCTTCGCCCGGCACAAAGGGTGGCCAATGTCACGCGGCGTACAGGCCAGTATTTGTGCAAAAGGGACAATATGGCCCAATTGACCAAGGCGCCCGACCTCAGGTTGTCCGTGGCGGCCACTCTGCCGCCCGAAGTGACTGTCCTGTTGCTCTCGGAAGTCGACGTGATCGCGCGCCGGATGACCCGGCACATCCTGGCCGGGATCTCGCTTCCCGACAGCCGCTTCCGGACGCTCGGCTACTTCCGCACGGTCACCGCGGCCTGCCGGGACGCGCTCCGCACCTTCGTCCGGCTCCTGCGCGACGGACGCGGGCTCCGCGCCGGCGACCTGGAGCGGCTCGGCTCCATGGGTGCGCAGCAGGCCGAGCTCGACGTGCCACTGGAATTGGTGTTCGGCGCCTACCGCCTCGCCGCCAGGGTGCTGTGGGACGAGGTGATCGGCCAGCCCGCGATCCTCAACGACGTCCCGCCGAGCACGGTGATCGGGCTGACGAGCACCGTCCTCGAGTACTTCGACGAGATCAGCGCGGCGGTGGGCGGCGCCTACCTTGAGACGCGCGAGCGGTTGCTGCGCCAGCGCGACCGGGACCGCGATCGCATCCTGCAGCGGTTGCTTGCCGGTGACGCGTCGGCGGAGCTGCGACGCATCGCGGTCTCGGCCGAACTGACCCTGCTCCCGCCCTACACCGTGGTGGCCTGCTCGGCGCCCACCATCGAGGCGGAGCGCGAGCTCGAGGAGACGTGGCGAGCCGAAGGTGCGCATCTCATCGGTGACGAGCCGGGTCTGTGGATCGCGCTCGTTCCCGAGGGACGTGACCTCGCCAAGCTGTGCGCGGCGGTCGGTCCGGTCGTCTTCGGAGTGGGTCCGGTCGCGACCACCCTCGATGCGGTTGCCCCATCGGCGCAACAGGCGCGCCGTGCGCTCGAGGTGGGCCGGACGCTCTACCCGGAGCGATCGGTGCACACGGACGCCGAGGTCGGGGTCTTCGCAGCCCTTGCCGACGACCGCGAGGCGATGCGGACCTTCGTGGAGCGGGTGCTCGGACCGCTCGCCGAGGGCACGCCGAACCGGCGTCTTGAACTTGTCGCTACGCTCGAGGCGCTGCTCGACAGCCGCAGCATCGGTGACGCTGCTGACCGCCTGGGCGTCCACCGCCACACGGTGGTCTATCGGGTCGGCCGGCTCCGGCAACTCGGAATCGACGCCGACGACCCCGAGCAGCGCCACCAGCTCTGGCTCGCGTTACGCTGCGCCCGTCTCCTCGAGGGCTAGGAGCGCGCCGCTGGGTGGAACCATCGTAGAAAGAGATGGTTCCTATTGACTGATCCTCATTGACGCGAGTTCGGGGCGCCCTGCAAAATAGAGCAATCGCGCCAGAGAGACCAGCGGGGGTGACAGAGAGGGTAACAGGGGGTGGGCTGACTGAGCAGTCGACGTGACCGCTTTTGTCGGGGCAGACAGGGGATGCCCGACGGCTGCCGTGGGGCACACTAACGTTTACATGAAGGGATGATTCCGTTCCAAGCAAGCTCCTTGCTTAATGGGAGCTTGAGGACGCAGAGTCAGCCCGACGACGTGACAAAACCTGGGTGGGAGACCCTGGGCGGGTGACAACAATTCGATCAACAGAGGCCGATCGAGAGGGGGCCTCGGGAAGAGAAATCGGTAAAGGGGAGACAAGGAATCATGTTTGGTAAATCGCTTCTACGCTCGTCGGCGCCGCGGCAGGGTGGCACCCGGCGCGCGGCCACATCAGTTGCTCTGCTGGCTACCGCCGTGGTCGTCGGCGCCTGCGGTTCGAGCACGGGAACTGGCAGCAGCACCAAGCCGCAGCCCGATCCGTCGACGTTGAATCTCGGGTATCTCGTCAACTTGACGCATGCTCCAGCCCTCGTCGGCGTGTCGCAGGGTTTCTTCCAGGGTGCGATGCCCAAGGGCACCACCGTCAAGACGACGACGTTCAGCACTGGCACCCTCGAGAGCGAGGCGCTCCTCGGTGGCACGCTTGACGCGGCTTTCGTGGGCCCTGGACCAGCGATCAATGCGTTCCTCAAGACCAAGGGCAAGGTGCTCATCGTCGCCGGCGCCGCATCCGGCGGAGCCGGCCTCGTGGTCAGCTCGAAGATCGCCAGCGGCAACTTCCCGGCGGACCTCGCCGGTACGACGCTGGCGACGCCGTCGCTCGGCAACACTCAGGACATCTCGCTGCGCGAATGGCTCTCGACCAAGGGCCTGAGCACCAACATCAATGGCGGCGGCCAGGTGAACATCGACACCACGTCGGGAAACTCTGTGAGCCTTCAGAACTTCGAAGCCGGCAAGATCGCCGGTGGTTGGGTTCCTGAGCCCTACGAGTCCGAGTTCATCCTCCAGGGCAAGGGCACGCTCGCCGTTGACGAGGCGTCGCTCTGGCCGAACGGCCAGTTCCCGACGACCGTGCTCGTCGTGACCCAGAGCCTCCTCCAGAACCATCCTGACATCGTCAACGACCTCCTCAAGGGGCTCGTCAAGTCGGTGAACTGGATCAACTCGAACGAAGCCGCAGCCCCGGCCGCGGTGAATACCGCGCTTGCGGCAACCACCGGTGGCAAGCTGCTCAAGTCCAGCGTTCTCGCGCTGGCCTGGACTCACCTGAGCTTCTTGCTCGATCCGCTCGCGGCGGACCTCCAGACAGACGCCAACAACGCCCAGAAGCTCACGTTCAACACGAGCGCCAACATCAAGGGCATCCTCGACCTTGGACCGCTGAACGCGATCCTCAAGGCTCAGGGTGACGCGACGATCAGCGCCGGATCGCTTGGCTGATGAACCTCGCGCTCGCTCCACGGCCATCGCTTGTAACGCTCGAGGCAGATGAGGCCTTCGTGACTCTGGACGGGGTCACGAAGGTTTTCGGCCACGGCAAGAGCGTGATGACGGCCCTCGAAAGCGTGACGCTCGATATGAGCAAGGGAGAGTTCGTCTGCATCCTCGGCGCGTCCGGATGCGGCAAGTCGACTCTCCTTTCGCTCGTCGCGGGCCTCGACAATCCCACCTCCGGAACGATCGAAATCGCCGACGGTCGCCCGGCGGTGATGTTCCAGGAGCCGGCGCTCCTCCCCTGGCTGACCGTCCGTCGCAATGTTGAGCTGCCGATGCGCATCCACAAGCTGGACGCCGCTCAGCGCAATCTGACCACCAACCGGCTGCTCTCCATGGTCGGGCTGATGGACTTCGCAGATCACCGCCCGCATCAGCTCTCCGGCGGCATGCGCCAGCGCTGCGCGCTGGCACGGGCGCTCGCACAGGATTCCGAGCTCCTCCTCATGGACGAGCCCTTTGCGGCGCTCGACGCCATCACCCGGGATCAGCTCCACGATGACCTGAACCGGATCTGGCAGGAGACCGGCAAGACGATCATCTTCGTGACCCACAACGTCCGCGAGGCGGTGCGCCTCGGCGATCGCGTCGTGCTCATGACGCCGCGTCCGGGCCGGATCGCACAGATCTGGGATGTCGAGATCACCCGGCCCCGCGAGCTCGATTCGTTCGAGGTCTCAGGGCTCGCGAGCGAGATCACCGCCCGGCTGCGCGCCGGAGGAGCTCCGAGCGATGCAACGCAGTAGGCTCCGGAGGATCCTCCACGGCGCCTGGCCGCGGTTGCTCGCCATCGGGATCCTGGTCGGAATCTGGCAATTGCTCGTCGTGATCGGCGTGAGCACTCCTGGAGGTCTGCCGCTGCCGGGCCCTGGAGACACCCTCGCCGAAATGGGCTACCTTATTCACATCGGCGTGCTCCTCCCCGCCCTTGCGCAGACACTCGAGCGCGCCGCGATCGGCTACGCTCTCGCTCTCGGTGTGGGCACGCTCGTCGGTCTCGCGGTCGTCCGCGTCCCGGTGCTGCGGGCCGGCGTGGGCTCGCTTCTCGCCGGGCTACAGAGCCTTCCGTCGGTCGTCTGGGTGCCGATCGCGGTCCTGTTCCTGTCCTTCGGAGGGCAGGTCGAGAACGCGATGTACTTCGTGGTCATCATGGGCGCCTTCCCGTCGATCGCGATGGGCGTGATGTCCGCCTACGACAACATTCCGCCGCTGACCTTCAACCTGGCGCGCTCCATGGGCGCGCGCGGACCGCATTTCTACCGGCACTTCGTCTTCTCGGCAGCCCTGCCGGGCTACGTCGCCGGCATGAAGCAGGCCTGGGCCTTCTCCTGGAGGTCGCTCATGGCCGCCGAGTTGATCATCGGGTCGGTTGCGAGCAGCGGCCTTGGTCCGATCCTCGACGACGGCCGGAACTTGCTGGATGTTCCGGAGATGTTCGCCGCGGTGGTCACCATCCTGATCGTGGGCGTCGCGGTCAACGACTTGATCTTCGCGCCGATGGAGCGCGGACTCCTCCGCCGTCGCGGACTGGCGCCGGCCTAAGCCGGACTGCTCGGTGTCTTCCCGTCAGCCTCGCGGCGGCGCTGTCCGCCCGAGGCGACGGTGGCGCCCTGCTCGGCCTCGCGTGCGAGCATGAAGAGCAGGTCCGAGCACCGATTCAGGTAGCGGAGCACCTCGGGGTTCTCGACTCCGCCCTCGCGCTGCAGTGAGACGGTCCGGCGCTCGGCGCGGCGTACCAGCGTCCGCGCCAGGTCGATCGCCGCACCCACGGGTGTTCCGCCGGGGATCACGAAGCCGCCTGGAAGGGGCACCCGAGCTTCAAGGTCGTGGATCTCCTTCTCGAGTGCGTCGGCCATCGCGGCGGTGACCACGTTGAAGTGGCGCTCGAGGTCGGCCCTGTGTCCTGGACCTGTGGCCAGCTCCGCGCCGACCACGAAGAGCTCGCGCTGGAGCTCGAGGATGCGCGCCGCGCGCTCCGGTGAATCGCTGAGCGACCGGGCAAGCCCGAGCGCCGAGATCGCCTCGTCGAGCGAGCCGTAGGCCTCGGTGTGGAGGTCGTCCTTCGCGACGCGTCCACCGTAGAGCAGTCCGGTCTCTCCCCCGTCGCCGTGCCCGGTGGTGATGCTGCTCACCGAGGTGCTAGACGGCGCCGTGCAGAGTCGCTTCGACGAGCTCCGGAGGAGTGTCGTCGTGGCCGCGCCGCCAGTCCTCGATCCATTTGCTCGCTGCGATCGTCGCGGTGGTGGCGTCGCCGACTGCAGTCGTGATCTGACGGGTCAGCTGGCTGCGCACGTCGCCGGCGGCAAAGATGCCGGGGATGTTCGTCATCATCGTCATCGGGTCGGTCTTGTAATAGCCAGCTTTGTCATGATCGATGTGGGCGTCGACGAGCTGGGTGTTGGGGATGAAACCGATGAAGATGAAGATGCCTCCGACGTCGACCACCGATCGGCGCTCGGTGTCCAGGTTGCGCAAGGACAGGTGATTGACCTTCTCTCCACCGTCGATGCTTTCGATGATGGTGTCGACCATGAACTCGATCTTTGGGTGCTTGCGCGCCTCGTCGAGCAGGATGGGTTGCGCCCGAAACTCCTTGCGCCGATGGATGATCGTGACCTTGCTCGCGTAGCGGGTGAGGAACAATGCCTCCTCCACCGCGGCATCCCCGCCACCTGCGACGGCGAGGTGTACGTCTTTGAAGAACGCCCCGTCGCAGACCGCGCAATACGAGACACCGCGGCCGGCGAACTCCTCCTCACCAGGGACGCCGAGCTTGCGCGGGTTGCCTCCCGCGGTGATGATCACCGCCGGTGCGAGGTAGTCGCCGTCGTAGGTTTCGACGAGTTTCATGCCGCCCGGGAGCATCTTGACCGCCTTGACCTCGGTGCGCACCAGTTGAGTGCCGAAGTGGGCAGCCTGCTCCTCCATCACGGTGGCGAGCTCGCCGCCGAGGATGGAGAGGAAGCCGGGGTAATCCTCGATAAGCTCGGTATTGAGGAGCTGTCCGCCCGGAGCTTTGCCCTCGAGGAGGACTGCGCGCTCGCGGTTGCGACCGGCGTAGAGCGCGGCCGTGAGCCCGGCGGGACCGCCGCCGATGATCGCGATGTCGAATTCGTGTGTGGGCACAGTGGTTGTTGCACTCCTCGGGGTACGTCTGTACGTCCCGTTACTGATGACGATACCCAATGCGGGCACGATTCATCCGGCCGCGACCCATTGATTCAGCATGGAGAGCACCCGGCTGATCGGGATCGCGTAGGAGTCCGCGGTCGAGGGGCTCGCCAGGGTGATGATCCCGATCACCTGCCCTGCCGCGTCGAGCACGGGTCCACCGCTGTTGCCCTCGTAGATACGGGCGCCTTCCAGGTGGAGCATGTCGTCGTACTCCTGGGGCAGCGACTGGCCGGCCTCGATACCGGTTCCCTGCAGCGGAACATCGTCGTCGAGGCCGATCAGGGTCTCCGCGGTCATGTCTCCGTGTCCGGTGGCCCGGCTGGAGGCCAGCGTCATGACGCCGGCCGGGACTGCGGTGAGCGTGCGGGCGTCGACCGGCAGCGGTGTCCCGGTCAGCGTGCCGGTGACGCGCAGCAGGGCCAGGTCGCTGCTCTCGCTGCTCTGCACGAGGCGGGCGACGTAGATGTGACCGGTGCGATCGGTGACCCGCAGAGTGTCGTCGCCGTTGATCACGTGCGCATTCGTCACCACGTCGCCGAGCTTGTCGAAGATCCAGCCCGTCCCCAGCGACTCCTCGGCGCCACTTTCCAGCTCGGCCTCGACGGTCACCACGCTGGCGAGGTCATCGCGGCCGATGTCGGTGAGGAGCGGTGGCGACGGTGTCGGAGCGCTCGCCGGCGGGAGGCTGACCGGGGCCACCCTGCCCGGGTTGACCTGAGCAACCTGGTTTGCGACCAGGAATCCCGCCAGGCCGGCGGCCAGGAGCGCGATGATGGCCGCCACGGCGCGGGCCACTGCGCGTGGCTGGAACGTCGACTCGGTCCCTCGGTCCACAAGGAAACATTGTGGTTGTTCGACAAGGTGGGGTCACCGTTGTGGGTGGCGGCGGTGGTGCACTCGGGAGTGCCGTGGTGCGCCGTCTGGCAGCGTCGGGACGTCGCGTCGTGGTCCCCACGCGTCATCCGGGCCGGACGGGCCCCGTCGAGGGCGTCACCGAGATCGAGTGCGACCTCGATGACGCCGAATCGGTTTCGCGACTGCGGATCGACGTCGAGGCCATGGGCGCATGGGACGGCATGGTGAGCGCGTCCGGCGGGTACGCCGGCGGTCGGGCTCATGAGGTCGAGGACGATGTCATCCAAGGCCAGATCGCAGTCAACCTGCTCGGCCCCTGGCGGCTCGCACGCGCGGCGGCAGCATCCATGGTCGCTGGAGGGGCGGGTGGGAGGATCGTGATCGTCGCGTCGCGCGCGGCGGTGGACGTGACCCGCGGGCAGGCCGCCTACCAGGTGAGCAAGGCAGCCGTCCTCAAGCTCTCCCAGGTCATGGCGGCAGAGCTCCAGGGCCATGGCATCACGGTCAACGCAGTGCTCCCGGGCACCATGGACACGCCCGCCAATCGCGAGTCCATGCCGAAGGCGAACCGCTCGTCATGGGTCACCACGGACTCGGTCGCCGAGGTCATCGAATGGCTGCTCTCCGAGTCCGCCGCGGTGGTGACCGGCGCCGCGATCCCGGCCGGCTGAACCTCAGACGAATGGAGGCGGCTCGAACACTCCTGATTCACCAAGCCGGGCGAGAGCCCTCGCTCTATGCGAGACCCGAGCCTTGTCTTCCTCGGGGGCTTCAGCGAAGGTGATCCCGAGATCCAGGGAGAGGAAGCCCGGGTCGTAGCCGAAGCCGTTGGTCCCGCGGGTGGGTGACACGATGGAACCGAAGCATTCGCCGTGGGCGGTCACCGGATCCGTCCCGGGCCTGGCGAGGGCGGCGACGCAGACATAGCGCGCACGGCGATCGTCAGGCGTCCGGCGTTCGACCTCGGCAATCAGCCCCACTAGCCGGTCCTCGTCGGTTGCCTGGTCGCCCATCCAGCGCGCCGACAGCGGCCCAGGCCAGCCGCGCAGGGCGTCAACCTCGATGCCGCTGTCATCCGCGAGCGCCGGAAGGTCCGTCGCTCTGCAGACCGCCACCGCCTTGGCGAGGGCGTTCTCCGTGTAACCGGGTCCCGGCTCCTCGAGCACCTCGTCGAAGCCGAGGTCGTCGAGCGAACGGAGCTCCAGCGTCCAGGCGCCGAGCAGGCTCCTCAGCTCGCGAACCTTGCCGGGGTTACGCGTTGCCAGAACCAGGATCTCCCCGGTCACTTCGCCGCGCTCAGCACCTCGGCCTGGAGGGCAAACAGCTGCTTGAGTCCCGTATCGGCAAGTCCGAGGAGGGATTCGAGCTCCTGACGCGAGAAGGGCTCCTGCTCCGCCGACCCCTGCAGCTCGATGAACCGGCCATCGAGGGACCCGACGCAGTTCATGTCGGTCTCGGCCGCCGAGTCCTCGAGATAGCAGAGGTCGAGACGCGGTTCGCCCGCCACGATGCCCGCGCTCACGGCCGCGACCGGCCAGCGCAGCGGGTCGGAGCGAAGCACCCGGGCATCGCGGAGCCTGGCGACGGCGAGCGCGAGCGCGACATACCCGCCGGTGATCGACGCGGTTCGAGTTCCTCCGTCGGCGACGATGACGTCGCAGTCGATCAGGATGCTGCGCTCGCCGAGCGCCTCGAAGTCGACTGCGGCCCGGAGGCTGCGGCCGATCAAACGCTGGATCTCCTGCACGCGACCATCCACCCTCCCCTTGCGGCCGTCGCGCTCCGACCTGGTCTGAGTGCTGCGCGGCAGCATCGCGTACTCGGCGGTCACCCAGCCGCGACCGCTTCCCTTCCGGAAGGGTGGGACGCGCTCCTCGACCGACGCGGCACAGAGCACGCGCGTGTCCCCCATGGTGATGAGCGCGCTGCCCTCGGCGTACGGCAATGGATGCAGTTCGATCGTTGTCGGTCGGAGCTGATCGGGGGCACGTTCATCTGGGCGCATTGGGCCGAGTGTATCGGTCGGCCCGACTCTCAGCGCCGGAAGATGCGCTGCAGCACGATGATCGAGGCCTCGTAGAGCAGCAGGAGCGGAATCGCGAGCAGCGTCGGTGTGAAAGGGTCCGCTCCGGGCGTGATCACCAACGACACGATGATGATCGCGATATAGGCGATCTTCCGCCAGCCCTTGAGCTTCCTCGATGACACGAAACCGAGCAGACCGAGCAGCACGATCACGATCGGCATCTCGAACGTGATCCCGAAGATGAACACGATGATCAGGAAGAACCCGATGTACGAGTTGATATCGGGGAAATACACCGCGTGGCCATTGAGGAAATTGGTCAGGAAGCTGAGCCCGATGGGCATCACGAAATACGCGAACGCCGCTCCGCCGGCGAACAGCAGCAATGCGCTTGCGATAAACGGCCCGACGAATTTCCGTTCCTTCGGGCGCAGTCCGGGAGAGACGAAGTTCCAGACCTGCCACAGCACGACCGGCAACGAGATGATGAGGCCGACGACAGCCGAGACCTTCAACGGGACCGTGAGCCCTTCGGTCGGGCTGGTGTAGATCGCCTCGTTGTTCGGGATGATGCTGTGCGCGTTTCTCAGAACGGTCGACAGCGGGTGCAACAGGATGCCGATGAAGAACCCGTTGAAGATGAATGCGACGGTCGTGCCGACGACCCAGGCCGCCATCACCCAGATGAGGACGCGTCGCAACTCCTCGAGGTGCTGGACGATCGTCATCCGCCGTTCGTCGTCGCCAGCCACTCCCTGCACCTTACGTGCCTCC
>Ga0182015_10003783_pt1 | contig 16727 bp, 11 predicted proteins | sample 712P3MmetaG_FD_120478 | JGI IMG/M metagenome (GOLD analysis project Ga0182015, IMG submission 120478) | Permafrost microbial communities from Stordalen Mire, Sweden - 712P3M metaG | ecosystem: Environmental > Terrestrial > Soil > Wetlands > Permafrost | place: Sweden: Stordalen | collected... | reverse complement strand
TGGGCGCCGACGGCGAATACTACAACGTGAACGCCGATGAAATGGCCGCATCCTGCGCCTCCGCCTGCCACGCCGATACTCTAATTTTCCTCACTGACGTCCCCGGCGTAAAAGACGCCGCCGGCAGCGTCATGCCCTGGCTCACCACCACGCAAGCCGCCGATCTCGTCGCGCACTCCGTCATCAGCGGCGGTATGTTGCCCAAGCTGCAAGCCTGCGGCCTCGCCCTCAAACATGGCGTCCGCCGCGTTCGAATCCTCCCCGCCGCCGAAGTCGAAGTTCTGCCGCAATTTTATTTAACCAAGCTCTCTTGCGGCACCGAGGTCACCTACTCATGAATTCATCCGTCACAGCCAGACAAAACAATCGCAAGGATGCATCGCTTCGTCTGGCTTCACCAAGCTCTGCCTCGCCACGCCCATCCCCGACCAAGGAGTTCGAATTGAACACGCACGTACACGCCAGTCCCGCGGACATTCCCGCAAGCCTGCCGCAAACCATCTGGTGCCCAGACCTCGTTTCCACCCGCGATCTCGGCCCCTCGGGCGTTCACGCCGTTCTGCAACTGGCGGCCATCATGAAGTCCCGCCCCGCCGATTTCTGGCGTGCCCTCACGGGCCGCCAACTCGTAATGTTTTTTGAGAAGCCTTCTTTACGCACGCGCTTAACCTTCGAAGCTGGAATCAACAGCCTCGGCGGCCACGCCATGTTCGTTGACCAGACCCACGAACGTCTCGACGCCCGTGAATCCCTCAGCGATGTTGCCCACAATCTCGAGCGCTGGGTGGATCTCATCGTGCTTCGCACCTACTCGCAGGAAACCATTGAAGGCATGGCGCTGCACGCTTCCGTCCCAGTCATCAACGCACTTAGCGATCTCGAGCACCCCTGCCAGGCGCTTGCCGATTACCTGACACTTACCGAACGCTTCGGCGATATGACCAGTCGCTGCCTCGCCTATGTCGGCGATGGCAACAACGTCGTGCACTCGCTTCTTCTTACCTGCGCCTGCCTCGGCTCTCGCATTCGCATCGCAACTCCGCGCGGCTACGAACCCAATCCTCAGATCGTTGCCCATGCCCGCTCGATTGCCGAAGATACCGGCGCTGAAATCGAATTGCTCAACGATCCTCACCAGGCTGTTGCCGGAGCGGACGCAATTTACACCGATGCCTGGGTCAGCATGGGTCAGGAACGGCAAGAGCAGGAACGAACTCAGATCTTTCCGCCCTACCAGGTCAACGCCGAACTCATGGCCAACGCCGCGCCCCACGCCGTCTTCATGCACTGTCTCCCCGCGCACCGCGGCTTGGAAGTGACCGATGAAGTCATGGATTCCGAGCGCTCCCTTATCTTCGAGCAGGCGGAAAATCGCCTGCACGCGCAGAAAGCGATACTGTATTTACTGCTGGGCGGCGGCGATCGCCTGCCCGCAAGGAGAGCGCATGCCTGAAAATATTGTTCTTGCCTACTCCGGCGGACTCGATACCTCCATCATTATTCCGTGGCTTAAAGAAAATTATTCCTGCAACGTCATTGCCATGGTCGGTGACGTCGGTCAGGGCGACGACATCGAAGCCGTCGTTAAAAAAGCCTATGCCACCGGCGCCAGCAAAGTTGTCGTCGAAGACCTGCGCGAAGAATTCCTCACCGGCTACGTTTTTCCCGCGTTGCAAGCGGGCGCAGTCTACGAGCATAAATATCTTCTCGGCACATCGCTCGCCCGTCCCGTCATCGCCAAACGCCAGGTGGAAGTCGCTCTGCGCGAAGGCGCGATCGCCGTTGCCCACGGCTGCACCGGCAAAGGAAATGATCAGGTACGTTTCGAATTGGCTTATCAGGCCCTCGCGCCCGAACTCAAAGTCATCGCTCCCTGGCGCGAGTGGACGCTCAAGTCCCGCGAAGACTGCATCGATTACGCCGCGCAGCACGGCATCCCGGTCGCCGCCAGCCGCGAGAAAATTCACAGCCGCGATCGCAACCTCTGGCACCTCAGCCATGAAGGTGGCGAGCTCGAAGACGCCGCCAACGCCCCGTTGCCCACCACTTGGCAAATGACCCGTTCCCCGCAAGACGCACCGGATAAGGAAGAACAGGTCACCATCGGCTTCGAGAAGGGCATTCCCGTCTCTGTCGGCGGCATGAACCTCGATCCCGTTTCTCTGGTCGAACTGCTGAATGAAATCGGCTCTCGCAATGCCATCGGCCGCGTCGATCTCGTCGAGAACCGCTTCGTCGGAATCAAATCCCGCGGCTGTTATGAAACTCCCGGAGGCACCCTGCTCATCGCCGCCCATCGCGAACTTGAAGCCCTGTGCCTCGAACGCGAACTCACTCACTTCAAACAGCATGTCGCTTTGAAGTACGCCGAACTCGTCTATTTCGGCCTCTGGTTTACTCCACTGCGCGAGGCTCTGGACGCATTCGTCGCCTCCACGCAAAAAGAAATCACCGGCGTCGTCACCCTCTCTTTATATAAAGGCAACGTCTCTGTCGTCAGCCGCCAAAGCGATTTCTCGCTCTATCGCACCGATCTTTCTTCCTTCACCATGGGAGAGGAATACGACCAGAAAGATGCCGCCGGATTCATTCGCATCCTCGGCCTTCCCTCGCGCACCCGCGCCCGCACTCGCGTGGAGGTTGAACGATGAAGATGTGGTCCGGACGCTTCCGGCAATCTCTGGATCCGCAATTTGAACAATGGCAGCGCTCGTTTGATTTCGACCGCCGCCTGCTGCGCTACGAACTTGCCGCCAGCGCCGCGCATGCCCGCGCTTTGAAAAACGCAGGCATTCTGTCATCCAGCGAGCTCATCGCGATTCTCGAAGGCCTCCAACAAATCGGCGAAACCGCCGCTGCAAGCAAAACTGGCCTCCCGGAAGATGACGCAGCCGAGGACGTTCACCACTTCGTCGAAAAGCAATTAGTCGCTCGCATCGGCGACGCCGGATACAAGCTCCACAGCGGACGCAGCCGCAACGAGCAGATCGCCACCGACCTTCGCCTCTACGTCCGCGCCGCCATCGATGAATTGCAAATCGCTTTAACCGCCGTGTGCTCCTCGTTCACCGACCGCGCCGAACAAGCCGGCAACGCTGCCATGCCTGCATACACCCACCTGCAGCACGCCGAGCCGGTGCTGGTCGCTCATTGGCTCCTCGCCTACGTCGAAATGTTTTTGCGCGACGCCGGTCGCCTCGCCGATTGCCGCAAGCGTCTGAACCTTTGCCCACTCGGCTCCGGAGCAGTCGCCGGCGCAACCCTGCCTCTTGACCGCGCTCTCATGGCCCAGGAGCTCGACTTCTCCGCGCCCACCTCCAACAGCATCGACGCCACCAGCGACCGCGACTTCATCCTCGAATTCGTCAACGCCATTTCCCTTCTCAGCCTGCACCTCAGCCGCTGGGCCGAAGAAATGATCCTTTTCTCCTCGCAGGAATTCGCTTTCGTAAAACTTCCCGAAGCCTATTCCACCGGCAGCAGCGCCATGCCTCAAAAGAAAAATCCAGATCTTCTGGAACTGGTGCGTGGCAAAACCGGACGCATCCTCGGAAGCGCCACCGCGCTCGCCATCACTCTGAAAGGCTTGCCCCTGGCCTACAACAAAGACCTGCAGGAAACCCAGCAGCCCTTATTCGACGCCGCCGATACCGCGCTCGCCTTGCTCCCTCTCGTCGCTGCATGGATGGCCGCCGTCGAATTCGACGAAGCACGCATGGCTGAAGCCGCTCAATCCGGATTCATGAATGCCTGGGCCGCCGCCACTTATCTCGTAAGCCGTGGCGTCCCATCCCGTCTTGCCCATGAGCAGATCGGCAAAGTGGTCAAGCTGTGCCTCGACAAGAATTGCGAGCTTCAGGATTTATCTCTTGCCGAATTGCACTCGTTGAATCCCGCTTTCGACGAAAGTTTCTTTGAATGCCTCAGCCCCGAATCCGTGTTGGCCATTCACGATGTCATCGGAGGCACCGCCCCGGCCCGCGTCCGCCAGGCCATCGCCGCCGCACGTCAAACCATCGGCGCGCTTCGCGAGGAGGTTAAAATTCATGCGCACGCGTAAGGCGATCCTTCCCGACGCCCGCCACATCCACAATCTCATCTCCGCTTATTCGGGCGATGGCACTCTGCTCCCGCGCACGCTGCCCGAAATTTGCGAGAACGTCCGCGACTTCGTCGTCCTGGAAGAAAACGGTCGCATCATCGGATGCGGCGCGCTGCACCTCTACGGCACGCACCTCGCCGAAATCCGCTCCATCACCGTCGGCCCTCAACTGCAAGGCAAGGGCGGCGGCAGCCGTCTCATGAAAGCCTTAATGGCAGAGGCCAAACGTCATCGCGTGGATTGCATCTGTCTCTTCACCCGCGCTCCCGAGTTCTTCGCGCGCCAGGGATTTCAAATGGCTCAGCGCGAAGATCTTCCCGACAAGATTTACAAAGACTGCCACGTCTGCCCCAGATTTCACCGCTGCGATGAAGTCGCCATGGTGCGCGGCAAGCTTCCCACCTTCGCCATCCTGCCCGAACCGGCGAACTGGCTGGTAAAACTCCAGGATCTGCGAGCGCCGTAACCATTTCTTTTCTATGGTGTCATCCCGAAGTCCCGCGTTTTCACCAGCGGGACGAGGGATCTCCCGGCAACGCCGTGTAACTCCCAACAAATTTTCCGGCCCATACCACTCCCCGCGTTGCCTTCCGGTGCTATGATGCCCAGCGGAAGCTACAAATATGGCAATCGCGCCCCCGAGCCGCTCCACCGTCGTCTCGCCCCAATCCTCAACTTCTTACGCCGGACCCCTCGCGGTGGTCACCACCTTATTCTTCATGTGGGGATTTCTTACTTGCCTCAATGACATCCTCGTTCCCCACCTGAAATCCATCTTCGATCTGACCTATGCCCAGGTCATGCTCATTCAATTCGCCTTCTTCGGAGCTTATTTTCTTTTCTCCATTCCTTCGGCGAAAATTATCGACTGGATTGGCTATCAGCGCTCTATGGTCGTCGGTCTGCTTACCATGGGTGCGGGCGCGTTTCTTTTCGTGCCCGCGGCCAGCGTTCCGTCCTACCCGCTATTCCTCTTCGCGCTAATCGTTCTCGCGGCCGGAATCACCTGCCTGCAAGTTGCTGCGAATCCCTACGTCACCATCCTCGGCAATCCTCAAACCGCGTCCAGCCGCCTCAATCTAACCCAAGCCTTCAATTCCCTCGGCACGTTTCTCGCTCCTTTTTTCGGAGGCTTCCTGATCCTTAGCTCGGCTCCCAAGGCCATCGGAGACATCCGCGCAATGGCGCCAGACGTCCTCCAGGCGTACCGCATTCATGAGGCCGCGACCGTCAAAACTCCATACGTGGGGTTGGGCATCGCGCTCGTGATATTGGCCGCCGCAATCGGCAGCTTCAAACTCCCGAAGATTCCTCAGGCCCAGCACAAGGTCGGCGAAAAAGTGAACGACTCGGTGTGGCGACACCCCAATCTCGTCTTCGGTGCGATTGCCATCTTCGTATACGTCGGCGCTGAGGTCGCGATTGGAAGCTTCCTGGTGAACTACTTCACCCAGCCGGAAATCGGCGGCTTCACAGAAAAAGTTGCCGCCAGCTTTGTCGCCTTCTATTGGGGCGGAGCCATGGTCGGCCGCTTCATCGGCTCCGGCCTCTTGCAAAAAATGAAAGCTGGACACCTCCTGGGTATCTGCTCCGTGTGCGCCGCCGCCCTCGTCTCCATTTCCATGCTCAGCACCGGCCACTTCGCCATGTGGAGCATCATCCTCGTCGGCTTCTTCAACTCCATCATGTTCCCCAGCATCTTCGCCCTCGGCGTCGCTGAACTCGGCCCGCTCACCGGAGACGGCTCCGGTATCCTCATCATGGCCATCGTCGGCGGAGCCCTCATCCCCTTGGCGCAAGGCGCCATCGCCGACCGCATCGGGATTCACCACGCATTCTTCCTCCCCGTGATTTGCTACCTCTACATCCTCTTCTTCGCCCTCAGCGGCTCCAAACCCAACAGCGAACGCCACGCCCACAGCTGACCTGCGTCTGAAGGAACAAGATAGCTCGCGCTTTGAAAGGGCGCAGCTTCAACCGCGCCGTATCCTTCGTGGCAGAATGCAGTTCCTGTCTCAGCCGCGAAGCGGCGTCAGAATGCAGCCCACGGCGTAAGCCGTGGGTAAGAAGTGAGAAGTAAGCAAGCCCCGAAGGGGCGGAAGAGCAGTTCACACACACGCTCTTTAGCCCGCGCGGGGGAGGTACCTCACTTACCCCGCCTTCTCCATGTGCTTGGACAGCTTTGAAAGGGCGCGGCTTCAGCGCCGCATCCTCTCCATTTCGGCAACGCTCGGGAAGGGCACGGCTTCAGCCGTGCCGAAAGAGGCCAAAAATGATCCGGGCTTTAGCCCCTGGGCAGCCACCCTTAGCTGCGTTTCACCAGCAGGATCGTCACATCATCCTCATTAAACTGTGGGTCGACCAACGATTCCAAAAGACGCATCGTTTCCCCCGAATCAACCGCCAAAGCCTCGCGCAAACGGTCTTCGGCATTCTCCCCAGCAATCGAATCGGTAAATCCGTCGGTAAAAAGAAGGAGGCTGCCGCCAGGCGGTAGAAGAGCTTTCCCGGCCGTATACACCGCCTCCGGAAATAGCCCAAGCGGCATCCCCGTAGCTTCCAGCGATCTTGCTCCTCCGGACCCGAAAACCATCGGAGCGTTATGCCCGGCGTTTACATAGGTCAATTCTCCCGTATCCCGCGTCAACACGATAAACATAGCCGTCGCAAAGCGGTCGGCGGGCGTATACCGGCACAAATGCCGGTTCATCTGTCCGGTCAAGGCCACAGGATCGGCCCCGCCACCTGCAATGCTTCGAACCAGAGCCTGTATGTTCGCCGCCAACAGCGCCGCCGGCATGCCTTTTCCCGACACATCTGCGACCGCGAAAAGCGTACGTCCGCCGCCCAGTTCGATCACATCAAAGTAGTCGCCGCCCACGTCCCGCAACGGCTTGTAAAATGTCTCCACCCTGTAGCCCGGCAACTCATCCACTTGCGCCGGGATCAGCGTCTGCTGAATCTGCCGCGCGGCGATCTGATCGCCATCCAGTTGCGTCTTGCGGACCAACTCTGAAGTCAGCATCGCATTCATCAACGCCGCGCCAACCGCGTAGAGCACCAGCGCAGTCAGAAAGACTAGGCTCTGATCCGCTGGCCACATAAGCGGCCAAGCCAGCGACCGCGACCACAGGCAATAAATCGCGAATCCCTGGAGCAAAATCCCGGCCCATGTAATGATGCGTTTGGACTTGGGCATCTCCCGGATCCAGTTCCTGGCGGAGTACCGGAAGACGCGACGAATCGGGCCAAAATATTTCTCGAGCTTCGCCTGCAACACGCGAATAAACATTGCGGGGAAGTCTAACAGGCGGTATCAAGCGCCGGAAAGGGATGAAGTCACAGAAGAATGTGGGTGTAGCATACGCAGTTTTGAAAGGGCGCGCCTTATAGCCGCGCCATCAGCCCAAGAAAGACGCGGGCTTTAGCCCCTGAAGGAAGCACCGTGAACGGGGAACCTCATTTACGAGATAAGCACTACTCTGTCAGTTGGGACTAAGTTCGCGGCTTGCTAACGTCTGGGCTCTTGCCAGCATCCCCTCGAGCGCGGCGCGTTGGAACAGCCTGCCGTTCAGCACGACCGCTTGAATGGAGCGGGTGTTATGAATGTCGGCGAGTGGGTCCCTATCAACAGCAGTCACGGCATGCCGCAATGGCATACCGTGATGCAAATCCTGAGGTCTAAGGGGTTTTAATTAGGCCAGAATTGAGATCAATTCCGGGGTGCAGCGGGAGTTCTGCATGGTCTTCACTGCATCTTCGGCTGTGAATCGGCCCATCGCTAACGCCATCTTCTTGTTCGTGGTGGTTTGGATCGGGGTACGGTCAACTCGGAGAACGTATTCAGCGGCACGTGCTCCGCCACGATTTACTTTCACGAGGAACTTTGTATTTTTCATAAGGCTCCCTATTTTGTTCAACAGATCGAAGTAGGCGCAAAAACATCAAAAGAGGACAAGCGAACTCATCCCCCAGTGGTCAATCCCGTAGAACCGAGCTAGAACTACCAGTTAGCCGTGCGCAAGAAGCGGAGAGAGTACACTTTAAAAAGACAATCCAAAAATCTGATTAAGCCAATCTAAAGATTAAGGGAGATAAGTAACAGCTCAGAAGTAATATTAACGTGTTATTACTCTTTTGTCAACATTTGTGAAGAAGATATGGCAGAGGCATGTGGCGCGGGCACTCCTGCCCGCGAACTCTAACCACCAGCAAAACTGTAACTCAATTCCGCGCCTCACCAGCAAGAGTTAAGAAAACTAACCCCGGGGAGAATCCATAATGCCCAGGAAACCCCGAACCCTCCGCCTATGGCTGCAACACCTGAATCGCCTGCTGATGCACTTGCTGATTGTCGATCTCGCTCGCATCCCAGCCCCCGCCGAGCGCCTTCACCAGATACACCGAACTCACCATCTGCTGCCCCAGCAACTGCGTCTGCAACCGCTGGCTCGCCAGCAACGTAGTCTGCGCGGTAATAACGTCCAGGTAATTGGTCACTCCGCCAACATACCGATTATTCGCGATCGCCAGCGCCCGCCGCGCATCCTCTACTGCCGCTCCCTGCGTCGACAAAGCCTGCGACAGCGTGCTCAGATTGCTGATTCCATCCTCCACCTGCTGAAACGCCGTCAGCACCGACTGCCGGTAATTCGCCACCGACTGGTCATACGCCGACCGCGCCGCCGCCAGGTTCGCCCGATTCCTCCCACCCTCAAAAATCGGCTCCAGCGCATCCGCTCCCAGCGACCAGAACAAACTCGGCGCATTCAACAAAGATACAATCTGAGTACTCTGCCACCCTCCCGACCCGCTCAGCGTTATCTGCGGATAAAACGCCGTCCTCGCAATCCCCACCTCCGCATTTTCATACGCCATCTCGCGCTCCGCCGTCGCCACATCCGGCCGCCTCTGCAACATATCCGACGGCACTCCCAGCGGCACCGGTGGCGGCGTCGCATGCAACGCCTCCACCGGCACGTTCAAACTCGACGCCGGCTCGCCCACCAGCACCGCAATCGCATGCTCATACTGATTTCTCGACTCCTGCACCAGCGCCAGCTGCGACACCGTCGAGTCCAACAGTGCCGCCTGCTGCGCCACTTCCAGCCCGCTCGCAATCCCGCCCGCATGCCGCCGGTTCACCAGGTCCAGCCCCTTCTGCTGATACCCCACCGATTCCTGCACCACCTGATATTCCGCATCCAGCTCCCGCAGCGTGAAGTAATCCGCCGCCAGTTCCGCCGTCAGCACCAGTTGCGAGTTCTGCAAATCCGCCGCCGTCGATTGCAGCGTCGCATTCGCCGCCTCCACATTCTTCCGCACTCGCCCAAACAAATCCGGCTCATAATTAATGTTGAACGGAATCGTATATACACTCTCGGTATATGGCGACACGCTCTGCGTCACGCCATTCACCACAATCGGCGCAGCGCCATTCAGCGGACGATTCCCCGATCCCCGCTCCCGCCCCGCCGATGGATCCGTGCTCAGCGTCGGAAACAGTCCCGCCGTCGCCACCCGCGCCAACGATCGCGCCTGCTCCAACCGATCCCGCTCCGCAATCAGGCTCTGATTCGCCTGCAGCAACTTCTCTTCATATCCATTCAGCGCCTCATCGTTGAATACCTTCCACCACTCACCCTTCGGAATCGCATCCTTCGGCGTCGCCGCTTGCCACGGCGGCTGCGATTTCCACGCATCCGGCGCAGGAGTCGGTGCCGCTGGCCTGCTATACCTCGGCCCCACCGTGCATCCGCACAAAATCCCTACCGCCGCCAGCGTCCCCGCCAATACTCCCTGCCTCACGACGCTCCACCTTTCTGCTCCGCCTGCGTCGGCTGCGCCACATTCACTTTCTGCCCTTGCTCCAGCGAATCCGCCGGATTCACCACCACCTCATCCGTCGTCGACACCCCTCCCAAAATCTCCAGCGTGCTGCCGTAATCCCGGCCAATGTTGATCGGCCTCAACTCTACTTTCCCTCCCGGACCAACCACCGCAACCTGCGCTCCCTGCGCCCGGAACAGCATCGTGTTCACCGGAACTGTCACCTTATTCACGTTCGATCCCACGGCAAAATGCACTTCCCCGAACGATCCCGGCAGCAACTGCCCGTCTTTATTTGGTACATCCACTTCCGTCAGCAACGTCCGCGTTGTCGGATCGATCGACTCCGCCGTTCGCACCACCACTCCAAAAAACTTCTTCCCCGGAAATTCCTGCAACGTCACCGGAACCTTCGACCCCACCTTGATAAACGGCGCATAAGCCTGCGGAACGCTCGTATAAACCCGCAATGGATCCACCTTCGCCAGGTCGAACAACTCGCGCCCCGCCGCCTGCGCCCCCGCATTGATCAGCGCCCCCGGATCCACGTTCCTCCGAGTCAACACTCCCGTGAACGGCGCATACACGTCCTTGAATCCCTCGAGTTGCTCCAGCCTCTTCACATTCGCATCGGACGCCGCCAGGTTCGCTTGCGCCTGCTTATATCCACTCGCCTGCTGATCCGCTTCCTGCGCTGACACCGAATCCGTTTTCCGCAACGCCTCCCAACGATCCGCGCTGATCTTCGCCAACTCCAATTGCGCCACCGTCTGCTGTCGCGACGCCCGGCTCTGATTCAATTCCTGATCCACTTCCGGCGTATCGATATGCGCCAGCAGTTCGCCTTTTTTTACCTGGCTGCCAATATCCTTGTACCAACGGACCAAATACCCGCTGGTTCGCGCGTAAATCGGAGACTCCTCATACGCCAGCAATGATCCCGGCAGCACCAACTCCTCATCCGGCTTCTCCGCCACCGGATTCACCACCGCCACCGTCGGCACCGTATCGATCTCCGTTTCCTTCGCCAGCGCATGCTCGTGGCTCACTCGTTCCAATAACGTAATGCCTCCCGCAGCCAGCAGAACCAGCAGCAGCACTCCAACAATCGTCAATGCCTTCCGTGGAGGCGCTGGAGGAAGCTCCGGCGGCTGCTGAATTCCCGGTGCCTGGTGCCGCGAACGCCTCTGGATCTCCTCGATCTCTTCATCACGCCGCGCCTGCTCTCCGATCACCGCATGATCTTCATCCGAGCCCGGCCTCTGCGCTTCCCGCGATTGTTTTAATCTGTCCTGCTCAGTCATTAATTTGTCCTGCTCGATCATATCCACCCCGCTCCGCTCAACTCCGATTCACCAGGTCCTCTACGCCTTTCGCCCCGCGCTCGCCTGCCGATCTTCCCGGCGTCCGTGCAGCATTGCAAACACACTCGGCACAAAAAATAACGTTGCCACCGTCGCGAATAGCAATCCGCCAATCACCGCTCGTCCCAGCGGGGCATTCTGTTCGCCGCCTTCGCCAAATCCCAACGCCATCGGCACCATCCCAATGATCATCGCCAGCGCCGTCATCAGCACTGGCCGCACGCGCGTATATCCCGCCGCCACCGCCGCTTTCATCGCGGGAATCCCTTCGTCCATCTGCTCCCGCGCGAAACTTACCATCAGGATCGAGTTCGCGGTCGCCACGCCCATGCACATCACCGCCCCAGTCAGTGACGGCACACTTAACGTCGTGCGCGTCAGCAACAGGAACCAGCAGATTCCCGCCAACGCTCCCGGCAACGCGGCAATAATGATGAACGGATCGAGCCATGATTGGAAATTGATCACGATCAGCAGATAGACCAGCACAATCGCTCCCACCAATCCCACTCCCAATCCAATAAATGACGACCGCATCGTCGCCACTTGCCCGCGCACTACTATCCGTGTCCCTCGCGGCAAGTGTCCGTCAAACGTCTTGAGCAATTTGTCCGTATCCGCCGCTACCCCTCCCAAATCGCGATCCTGCGTGCTCGCATAAACATCGATCACCGGCGCAACGTTCCAGTGGTTCACCGTCGCCGCCCGCGTGGTCGGAGACAACTGCACCAGATTTCCCATCAGTTGCGGACCCTGCTGCGAATTCACCGGAATGTCCAGCAGATCCTGCAGGCTGGTCATCCGGTATTGCGGTGACTGCACCGCCACTTGATAAGTAACTTCGTTGGCCGGATTGAGCCAGAAATTCGGCGACGTCTGGAAGCTCCCGCTCAACGAAACCAGCGCGCTCTGCGCCACGTTCGCCGCCGTTAGCCCCACCTGCGCCACCCGCGTCCGCTCAATATCCATGTGCAACGTCGGCTGCGAAAGCAACTGCTGCACATGCACATCGGCCGTCCCGGGAATGTGCCGCATCTTGTTGGCGATCTCTTGCGCGATCACATAGTTGCTCGCCATGTCCATTCCGACGATCTGTACATCGATCGGCGCGGGCAATCCGAAATTCAGAATCTGGGTCACGATATCGGCGGGTTGAAAAAAGAATTCCACTCCCGGAAAGCGTCGCGGCAATACTTCGCGCAAACGCCGCGTAAGCTCCGCCGTCGATACATGGTGCTCTGGATCGAGCGCAATTAAAATTTCCGCATCGCTCGTGCCAATCGTTCCGTTCGAACTGTAAGACTGGTTAATGCCCGAGTTCGGCAGTCCAATATTATCCAGAACGGTTTGCAATTGACCTTTCGGTATCTCCTGCCGCAGTACCGTTTCCACTTCATCGCAAAGCCGCGCCGTTTCTTCTACCCGCAAGCCGGGAAGTGCACGTACATGCAACCGAAGCAGTCCGGCATCCACTTGCGGAAAGAAATCTTCTCCCAGAAAATTAAACAGCCCCAGCGAAAGCAAACAGAAAGCCAGAAAGCAAATCACGAACAGCCCGCGGTATTCCAGAGTGGTTTCCAGAAGCCGCTCATATCCCCGGCGGAAGTCTTCAAATTTGCGCTCAAAGCCTCTCTGAAACCGCCCCAGCGCAGACTTCGGTGTCTCCTCGCGATGCTCATGCCCCCGCATGATGTACATCACCAGCGTCGGAATCAGCGTTCGTGAAAGCAGATAACTCGCCAGCATGGCGAAGCTCACCGCTTCCGCCAACGGCACAAACAAAAACTTCGCGACCCCCGCCAGGAAGAACATTGGCACGAACACAATGCAAATACTCAGCGTCGAAACCAGCGCGGGCACCGCAATCTGCTGAGCGCCGTCCAGAATGGCCTGCCTCATCTCTTTTCCCAGGGCGAGGTTGCGCTCGATATTTTCAATCTCTACCGTCGCGTCATCCACCAGGATTCCTACGGCCAGCGCCAGTCCTCCCAGCGTCATGATGTTGATGGTCTGCCCGATCGCGCCCAGAAGAATGATCGATACGAAAATCGAAAGCGGAATCGAAATCGAAATCACGATCGTCGGGCGCCAGTCTCCCAGGAACAGAAGAATCATCGCCGCCGTCAGCGCAGCCGCAATCAATCCTTCCCGCAACACCCCGTAAATCGACGCCCGCACGAACAGCGACTGGTCGAACAACGCCGTAACTTTCAGCGATGGAGGCAAGGCTTGCGCCGCCTGTTTAACAATATTCTTTACCCCGGCCACAATATCGAGCGTGGACGCGTTGCCGTTTTTATAGATCGACATCAACGCGCCGCGATTCCCATCCTGCCGCACGATGTTTGTCTGCGGCGCAAATCCGTCGCGAATGTGCGCCACATCCCGCATATACAGCGTCGAACCGTTCGTGGTCTTCACCGGCAGATCGTTCAACTCCGCTATCGTCTGCGGCGTTCCGTTCATCTCCACGTTGTATTCCAGCGAACCCAGCTTGATCGTCCCGCTGGGCAGGATGATGTTCTGTGCGTTCACCGCATTCACAATGTCACTCGGCTGCAGCCCGTACGCCTGCAGCTTTGGCAAATCCAGGTCCACTTGAATCTGCCGAATCTTCCCGCCATAGGGATACGGCGTCGCCGCTCCCGGCACCGTTGCCAGGTAGGTGCGCAGAAAATTCTGACCCAAGTCGAACAGTTGTTGCTCCGGCAGAGTCTTGCTGCTCAATCCCAGCTGAATAATCGGCGTCGTCGACGCGCTATAAGAGATGATCAGCGGTGGCGTGGTCCCTGGCGGCAGACCCCGGACCGTGGTTTGCGCGATCGCGGTGATTTGTGCGATGGCGCCCTGTACGTTCGTCCCCGGCCGGAAGAAAATCTTGATCACGCCCAGCCCGTACACCGACTGCGATTCCATGTGCTCGATATCGTTGACCGTGGTGGTGATGCCGCGTTCGGAATTCGCCACGATCCGGTCGGCCATGTCTTGCGGCGACAACCCTGTATAGAACCACACCACCGAGACCACCGGAATGTCGATACTCGGGAATATATCGGTGGCCGTCCGCAAAATCGTGATCGGCGTCAGAATAAGGATGACCAGCGCCATCACCACAAACGTGTACGGACGTCGAAGAGCTAACGCTACAATCCACATCGATTACCGCTCCGGAAATGCGAGAAAGGCCTTGGCGGACAAAAAACAAACCTGGTCCCGCCAAAATTGGTCCTGCCAATTTCGGTTTAGATTCGATACTATCCGTATTGGATTCTAAATGGCCGCTCGTTCTTATGGTAGGTTAACATCATGCCGCAGAAGTTCATGACCCCTCGGAACGGACATGGCAATCGTGGCAACGGCGGCAAACGCCCGCCTGGACGCCCGCGCAGCGAGCAGGCCCGTCTCTCCATTCAGCGCAGCACTCTCGAACTCCTCGCTCAAAAAGGATTTTCCGAATTTACCATCGAAGCCGTCGCCGCCCATGCGAGCGTTGGCAAAGCCACCGTCTATCGCTGGTGGCCCGACAAAGCCGCCCTCATCGCAGACGCCTTTGCCGGCAGCGCCACCCGCCTCCTTCACTTTCCAGATACTGGCTCTCTCCGCACCGACATGAGCCAGCAGATGCAGCAACTGGTAAAAGTATTTCGCAGCCGCCGCGGCCGCATCGTCTCCGCCCTGCTCGGCGCAGGACAAAGCGATCCCAGCCTCATCGCTGCCTTCCGCGAACGCTTTCTCAAGCCCCGCCGCCAGGAAGCCTACGCCACCCTTCGCCGCGGCATCCAGCGCGGCGAATTACCCGCCAATACAGATCTCGATCTTCTTCTCGATTGCCTGTACGGCCCCATCTACATGCGCTTTCTCATTCGCCACAATACTTTGACTCCCGAATTCGTCGAAGGTATTTGCGAAAACATACTGGGTCCAGCTCGCTCCACTCGCAAACCCCCTCACTCCCAAGCCGTCTCTTCTTAAGATCGAAAATTTGACCATGGAGGGGCGGACGCCCTCGTCCGCCCCGGCGGAGCGAAGCTCCGCAGCCGCCGCAGGTCCCCCCGGCCCGATCGGGATGCGAGTCGATTGGGCGGCGGGTTGAAACTCAGCTTTGCCCGCATATATATTGACCCGCCCGCGCCTCACGACTACCATTGCGCGACGCGTGATCTGCCGAACTACGTCAGCCAAACCACGCATCGGCCAAACCATGATCGGCCAAACCATATCGCACTACCGCATCGTCGAAAAACTTGGCGGCGGCGGCATGGGCGTGGTTTACAAAGCCGAAGACACGCGGCTGCATCGCTTCGTCGCCCTCAAATTCCTTCCCGATGAAGTTGCCCGCGATCCGCAGGCGCTGGCCCGCTTTCGGCGCGAAGCGCAGGCTGCGTCGGCGCTGAATCATCCCAACATCTGCACGATTTACGACATCGGCGAACAGGACGGCCACGCTTTCATCGCCATGGAGTTTCTGGACGGGCTGACGCTGAAGCATCGCATCGGGGGGCGGCCTCTGGAAACGGAATCGATTCTCTCGTTCGCTATCGAGATTGCCGACGCACTCGACGCCGCTCATTCGAAGGGGATCGTGCACCGCGACATCAAGCCTGCGAATATTTTCGTCACGGAGCGCGGTCACACCAAGATTCTCGATTTCGGGCTGGCCAAGGTTACTTACAAGCCGCGCTCGTCGAGTGGGCAGACTGCGACCCTGGCGACTTCGGATCAGCTGACCAGCCCAGGCGCGATGCTGGGGACGGTCGCTTACATGTCGCCGGAGCAGGTGAAGGCAAAGGAATTGGATGCGCGGTCCGATCTGTTCTCCTTCGGAGCGGTGCTCTACGAGATGGCGACGGGCAAGCTGCCGTTCGAAGGCGCAAGTTCGGGCGAAATCTGCGGAGCGATCCTGCACCAGGAGCCGGCCGCGATTGCGTCGTGGAATCCCGACCTCCCGGCTGGACTGGAACTGATCGTCCGCAAGGCGCTGGAGAAGGATCGCGAGTTGCGCTACCAGCATGCTTCTGACACGCGGACGGATCTGCAACGGCTGAAGCGGGATACGGAGTCCAACGCATCATCGGCTGCAAGCACCACCACGGACCATGTGAAAACGGGCACTCCTGCCCGTTCAGGCCGAGCCTATTTCGGAAAAAAGCTCGGCTGGCTTTTCGCTGCCGCTATACTAACTGCCGCCCTCGCCGCCGGCCTCTACTACCGCTCCCGCCAACACGCGGCGCACGCCCTGACCGACAAAGACACCATCGTCCTGGCCGACTTCGCCAACAGCACCGGCGATGCGGTGTTCGACGACACGCTCAAGACCGCGCTCACCGTCTCTCTGACTCAGTCGCCATTTCTGAATGTGCTCTCCGACAGCAGCGTGGCAAAGACGTTGAAGCTGATGACGCTCCCCGCCGACACGAAACTCACGCCCGCAG
>Ga0182015_10003781_pt1 | contig 16733 bp, 15 predicted proteins | sample 712P3MmetaG_FD_120478 | JGI IMG/M metagenome (GOLD analysis project Ga0182015, IMG submission 120478) | Permafrost microbial communities from Stordalen Mire, Sweden - 712P3M metaG | ecosystem: Environmental > Terrestrial > Soil > Wetlands > Permafrost | place: Sweden: Stordalen | collected... | reverse complement strand
GTGCGGGTTGACCTGCCAATTGCAAAAATCTTCGACGAAACGCCCGGGGTCGTCGACGCCGCTCGCGACCTTGGCGCGAGGGCTCAGCGAGGCGAGGTTCATATCGATGCCGCCGCGCAGCTCCTCGACGTCCCGGGCACTCAACAGTTTCCGGATGCAGAGCGCGCCGTCGCGTTGAAATTGGCCGGTTTCCTCGTGCGAAATCATTGCAGCGCCTCCAGGGCTTCGAGTATTTCCTCCACGAGGCGATGACCTCGGTAGGCAAACCCGGTATAGATTTGTATGAGATTCGCGCCGGCGCGCAGGGTTTCCAGCGCGTGCTCGGCGCTCATGATGCCGCCGACGCCGATGATGGGAAGGCTGCGGCCCAATTCGGCGCGCAGTTGCCGGATGACGTCCACGGACAGGGCATGCAGCGGAGCTCCGCTCAAGCCGCCGCGATGCGCCTCGGGCCATGCGCGAAGACCGGTCAAATCGTTCGAGGTGTTGGTCGCAATGACTCCGTCCACGCCCAGAGAGCGCAGGCTGGCGGCGAGCGAGGCGACTTGCTCCGGCGTGAGGTTCGGCGCAATTTTGACCAGCAGCGGAACGCGCTTTGCGTGACGAGCCAGAAGCGATTCGCGTTCCCTCTGCAATGCGCCGAGCACCCGCTCCAGGCCCTCCCGCCCCTGGAGTTCCCGGAGTCTCGCGGTGTTGGGCGAGGAGACATTGACGGCAATGTAATCGGCCTTGTCGTACACCTTGCGCAGGCAGGCCACATAGTCGGCCTCGGCGCGCTCGACCGGCGTATCCACGTTCTTGCCGATGCTGATTCCGCGAATCCCGGCATAGCGGCTGTGGCCCAATCGGGCGAGAAGATGGTCGGCGCCCTTGTTGTTGAATCCCATGCGATTCACCAGGGCGCTGTCCGCCGCAATTCTGAACATCCTGGGTTTGGGGTTGCCCGGCTGCGGCCGCGGCGTCACAGTGCCCAATTCGATGTGACTGAATCCCAGGGCGCCCAAGGCATCCAGGTAATCGCCATTCTTGTCGAACCCCGCGGCGAGCCCGAGCGGATGGGCGAAGTCCAATCCGAGGCAGCGCACCGCCAATTGCGCAGGAACCTGTACGGCGGGCCAGATGGGGCGGAGCAACCGCAATCCGACGAGACCCAAATCGTGTGCGCGCTCCGGGTCGAGGCGCTGAAGAAGCGGCAGGGAGCCGCGCGCGAGCATCGATGCTGCACAGCGTCTCATCGGAGAACGGACAGCGTCACGATGACCGAATAGACGAGGATGTGCTGCACCGATCCGCCCTACCTCAACGGCCGAGAATTACTATAACGCATCTAGACGAATCTCCACGTCGCCAGTGCGCCGAGATAGAAGCCGATCTCGGTGAGTTGCTGGGTGACGTCGAGCCGCTCGGCGCACGGCAAGGCGTTCCCCGGGAGGACGCTCGACGTGCGCGCGAGGCGCACCGCGATCGCCGCCGCCAGGCCGATGAGGCCCGGTATGCCGAGCAATGCGGCGGGCGCCAGGCCGACAATCATGGCGACCGCGAGATCGGCAGCGGTCATGCCGATTGCGGCCGGACCGCTCGAGGACATGACGGAAACCACCAGCGCCCGGCTCGCGGCCTGTCCTGCGACCATGACCAATCCCAATGTCAGATGTTCGGGCAGGGAGAACGGCAGCTTCGCCGACGACAGGGCCATCAGCGCGTTGTACTTGATGATGAGAAAAAACACGCGATAGATCACGCCGTTTCCGGTCGCGGCTTCCGGCGGCGCAATCGACACGGTGGCCAGCATGGCGAGCATCAACGCGACGCTGGTCGGCCACAGCTGTGCCCCCAGCCAGTAGACGCAGGCGCCGCCCAGCCCCAAGACGATGCCTGCGAGCGGCACGAGGCGGAGCGCAGCACGCGGCGGAATCGAGCCGCGCGCGACGCAGTTGAGCGCCGCGACGACGAGGCGCCACGACCCGTTCACGCGCGCCTGCGCCGCGCAGCCTGCGCCCGCGGCCGCCCCAGCGTGGCTTGCAGGTAATGACCCGTGTACGAAGCCCTGTTCTGCGCAATCTGTTCCGGGGTGCCGACCGCGACGATCTGACCGCCCCCGTCGCCGCCCTCCGGCCCCAAATCCACCACCCAATCCGCGGTCTTGATGACGTCGAGGTTGTGCTCGATGACGATGATGGTATTGCCCTCGTTGCGCAGGCGGTGCAGCACCGACAGCAATTGGGCGATGTCCGCAAAGTGCAGCCCGGTCGTCGGCTCGTCGAGTATGTACAGAGTGCGCCCGGTGGCGCGCTTCGAGAGTTCCTTGGACAGCTTGACGCGCTGCGCTTCGCCTCCCGAGAGCGTGGTGGCGCTCTGGCCCAGGTGAACGTACGAGAGGCCCACGTCGACCAGCGTCTGCAGCTTGGGTTGCACCGTCGGAACCGCCGCGAAAAACGGCAGCGCGTCCTCGACGGTCATGTCGAGAACCTCCTGGATGTTCCTGCCCTTGAAGCGGACTTCCAGCGTCTCCCGGTTGTAGCGCCTGCCCTTGCAGACATCGCAGGGAACATACACGTCGGCGAGAAAATGCATCTCCACCTTGATCACGCCGTCGCCCTGGCAGGCCTCGCAGCGTCCGCCTTTGACGTTGAAGCTGAATCTGCCGGCTTCATAGCCGCGTGCGCGGGATTCCGGAACGGCGGCAAAAATCTCCCGGATTGGCGCGAACAGGCCGGTGTAGGTTGCGGGATTCGACCGGGGCGTGCGGCCAATCGGGGTCTGGTCGATCTCGATCACGCGATCGATGTAGTCGAGTCCTTCGATGCGCTCGAAATGGGCGGTTCCCGGCGAGGCGTGGTTGAGCGACGTGGCGACGCCGCGGTAGAGGGTGTCATTGATCAACGTGGACTTGCCCGATCCCGATACGCCGGTGACGCAGGTCATCAATCCCAACGGAAATTCGGCGGTGACGTTCTTGAGATTGTTGCCCGTCGCGCCCGTGACGCGCAGCATGCGCTTCGGATCCGGGACGCGTCGATCGTGCGGTATCGCGATCCGCCTTCTGCCGCTCAAGTACTGCCCGGTAATGGAGTCAGGATGCGCAATGACCTCGGCGGCCGTGCCCTGCGCCACGATGTTGCCGCCGTGCACGCCGGCTCCGGGACCGAGATCCACGACGTAATCGGCCTGCCGAATCGCATCTTCGTCGTGCTCCACCACGATGACCGTGTTGCCGAGATCGCGCAGTCTCACGAGCGTATCGAGCAGCCGTTGATTGTCGCGCTGGTGCAGCCCGATGGAGGGCTCATCGAGTATGTACATGACGCCGACCAGCCCGGAGCCGATTTGGCTCGCCAGCCGGATGCGCTGCGCCTCGCCGCCCGACAGGGTGTCGGCGCTGCGATTCAGCGTCAGGTACCCCAGCCCCACGTTGCCGAGAAAGCCGAGACGGTCGCCGATCTCCTTGACGATCTTGACGGCGATTTCTCCGCGCCAGCCGGGCAGCTTGAGGTTCGAGAAAAAATCGATGGCCCGTTCCACCGAGAGCGCCGATACCTCGGGCGCGTTCTTGCCGTCGACGAAAACATTGCGCGCCGGGCGGTTCAGCCGCGTGCCGGCGCATTCGGGGCAGGCACGGGCGGAGCGATACTTTGCCAATTCCTCGCGCACCGTGGCCGATTCGGTTTCCTTGTAGCGGCGCTCCAAATTTTTCACGATCCCCTCGAAGGCGTGCCTGCGATTCACCGTTCCGCCCTTGCCGTCGAGATACTTGAACTCGATCTGCTCGCCATCGCTGCCGAACAGCACCAGGTTCCTGATCGCCGCCGGCAGGGCTTCGAACGGCGCCTCGATGTCGAATTTGCTGTGACGCGCCAGGGATTGAATCAATTGAAAGTAATAGGCATTGCGCCGATCCCAGCCGCGCACCGCCCCGCCCGCGAGCGACAGATGCGGATTCGCGACGATTTTCTCCGGGTCGAAGAACTCCTGAGTCCCGAGTCCATCGCACACCGGACAAGCGCCGATTGGACTGTTGAAGGAAAACAGGCGCGGTTCCAGCTCGCTCAGGGAGTAGTTGCAGATCGGACAGGCGAATTTGTTCGAGAAGACCAGTTCGGCGCGCCCCGGATCGTCCATGTACGCGACTTTCGCGACGCCCGACCCCAGGCGCAGGGCGGTCTCGAAGGATTCGGCGAGCCGTTGAGCCAGGTCGGGCCGCACGCGGAAGCGGTCGACGATGGCCTCCACCGTGTGTTTGCGACGCACGTCGAGTCTGGGAGCCGCATCGAGTTCCACGACCACTCCGTCGATGCGCGCGCGCACGAAGCCACCGGCCTGCAGCGCGTCGATGAGCTCGGCATGTTCGCCCTTGCGCTCCGCAATCGCCGGCGCCAGCATCATCATCGCCGTGCCCTCGGGATGCAGCAGTACTGCATCGACCATCTGGCTCACGGTTTGCGCGGCGAGTTCGATGTGGTGATCGGGGCAGCGGGGCGTGCCCGCCCGTGCATACAGGAGGCGAATGTAGTCGTAGATCTCGGTGACCGTGCCCACGGTCGAACGCGGGTTGTGCGACGTCGATTTTTGCTCTATCGAGATTGCCGGCGACAGCCCTTCGATCGTGTCGATATCCGGTTTCTCCATCATCGACAGGAACTGCCGCGCGTAGGTCGAGAGCGACTCGACGTAGCGCCGCTGGCCCTCGGCGTAAATGGTGTCGAACGCCAGCGAAGACTTGCCGGAACCGGAGAGTCCGGTGAACACGATCAGCCGATCCCGCGGCAGGTCGAGGTCGATATTCTTCAGGTTGTGGGTCCGGGCGCCCCGGATGCGAATATTTTGCATGTAACCAGATACTATACGCCCGGAGTCAATCCCCTCGATGCCGGGCGGCGGCGCATCGCTGCGGCGCCACGTGTGTGGAAATTGATCGAACGCGCGAGTTTCGCAACGGCGGCTTTTTCCTCGTTGCCGTGGACCCGATGCTACAATCAACCGCGGGTCGCCAAGGGAACGGGGCGGTTTTCGTTAACTCCCTGATTCGTATGGAATCGCGGCGGCGAATTGCTCTATCGAGCGACGATCAACATTGCCCATAATCATCAGGGGTTAGTCATGGCGCGCGGTGTCAACAAAGTCATCTTGGTCGGTAATCTCGGCGCGGATCCGGAGACCCGTTCAATGCCGAGCGGGACGACGGTAACCAATATCCGGATCGCAACCAGCGAATCGTGGAAGGACAAAACATCCGGTGCGCAGCAGGAGCGCACCGAGTGGCACAACATCGCGCTGTTCGGCCGTCTTGGCGAGATAGCGGCCGAATATTTGCGCAAGGGTTCGCAGGTATTCGTCGAGGGCCGATTGCGCACACGAAAGTGGCAGGATAAGCAGGGCAACGACCGCTTCACCACGGAGATCGTGGCGGACAACATGCAGATGCTGGGAGGCCGCGGAGGCGGCGGCATGAGCGGTGGCACGAGCGGTGGCATGAGCGGCGGCATGAGCGGTGGCACGAGCGGCGGTGAGCGCGGCGGCGCCAGCCCGCCTCCCCGCGATGATTACGACCAGACTCCCGCGCCGGCCGGCGGCAAAGAGGACTTCGACGACGACATTCCGTTCTGACGGGTACCTTTTTGGATTTGTAAACTATTGGCCCGATACCCCTTTACAAAAAGTAGGTATATATAACCGTTCTGAAATAGACCGCGGCGGCGGTCAGTTCCGGATCTAGCAGCCTGTCTGAGTAATCTGCGTGGCCGCGAGCGCGGCCGTCAGGATTTCCAGTCCCTGGCCAAAGGACTTCGAGTGCCCGAGGCTGCCGCGGTAGAGCGGGCGGCGGACCTGATGCAGGCTGGCGGTGCGCACGGTTCTGCTCGTTTCGTGAAACCGCAGGCAGGATTCCTCCCAGGGCAAGCCGCAGAAGTCGATCAGGCGGCGCGCCTCGGTGCCAATGTCGTTTACGACTTGTTCATACGGTACGTCGATCAACCGATCCTTCGGTATGACCTCGCGCCAGTGCTGCATCAGCCGCGAATAATTTCGGTAGTAGCGGCCCAACTCGCCGAGCTCGTAGGAAAATTCGTGACCGCGGGTGAACAACTTCGAGTAACAGGAAATGCAGGTATCCAGCGGGTCGCGCGTGCAGTGGACCATGCGCGCGTTCGGCAGCATGGCGTGAATCAAGCCGAGGTGCAGAAAGTTGTACGGCATCTTGTCGGTGGCGCGGCTCGCGGGATGCGGCGGTGAAATCATGCCGAGATAGCGCCGGCCCAACGCCGAGATGCGCCCGGCCGGCATATCCCACATCCCCTGGGGATAATCCGCGCCGAGTTCCCGGACCAGCCTGTCGATGTGGGCCGCTTCACCGCCGCCGTGAATGGCCGAATGCGATGCCAGTATCTGCTCGACCAGCGTGGTCCCGGAGCGCGGCATGCCGACGATGAATATGGGCATCTGAGTGGGATCCCCGCCCTGGCGCAGCCGCTCCACGGTTTCCTTGGGGAAGGCGGCGGCGATCGCGGCCATCGACCGCTCGTCCACGTTGGGGTCGTAATCGATGCCGGCCCGCTTCAACCGGCTCCCTGCATCCAGATGCACCCGTGCGCGGCCTGCATCCCCGGCATCGGCGCAGGCCTTCGCCAGCGCGTAGCGCAGCAGGATCGTGTCGCGTTCGGCGTGAGGCGACTTCTCCCGGGCGCTTCGCTGCAGGAGATCCTCCATTTCCTGCAGTTCGGGGTCACCCGCCGCAAAGCTCTTGGTTTCCGTGCGCGTGTACCAGGCCGCAGCGTGGTTGCGATCGGCGGCCAGTGCGCGCTCCACCATTTGAACGCCTGCGTCGCGGCGCCCGAGTTCCAGCAACAGGATGCCGAACTCCGTCATGGCCTCCGCCGGGTGCGGCATCAGATCCACCGCAAGGGCGTAGGATTGAACCGCCTCCTCATCTACCCCAAGGGCGCGCTGCAGTTGCGCCAGGCAAAAATACGCCGAGCCATTGCCGGGCTCGAGGTCCACCCATTGGCGGGCGTTCTCGATCCCCTCACCGGCACGATCCAGCTCCCGCAGAAGGCCGGCCCGCGCCCCCAGGGCCAGGCCATTGCGAGGCTCCAAGACCAGCGCCTGGTCCAGCCACGCCAGGGCGCCGTCGTTGCCGGGCAGGTGCGCGGCGGCGAACGCGGCGCACAGATACGGGACGGCCCCGCCTTGCCGTGCACGGATGGCCAGCTTCGCATGGGCCAGCGCTGCCCCGAAATGGCCGAGCTGATTCTGAAGGATGGCCGTGCGCACGTGAGACATAGGGTCACCGATTGAATGGTGTGGTTGAATACCGGCAACCGAGATTCAACGCATCCAAGGAGCCGTCATGGCCATGTTCGATCTGACCCAGCCGACGGAGGCGCAGCGCCGGGAAATCGCCGCCGGCCTCACCGGCGATGAGCGACGAGTGTTGTTGCAGCATGGCACCGAAGCGGCGTTTTGCGGGGTGTTTCTCGACAACAAGAAGCGCGGCGTCTATACCTGCCGATTTTGCGGGCTCCCGCTGTTCCGGTCCAATGCGAAATTCGATTCGGGCACCGGGTGGCCGAGCTTTTTCGAGCCTTATGCACAGGTGCACATCAAGCGCATTAGCGACACGAGTTACGGGATGGCTCGGGTCGAGGAGGTATGCGGCCGGTGCGGCAGCCACCTGGGCCACGTATTCCCCGATGGCCCGCCGCCCACGGGCGAGCGCCATTGCCTGAACTCGGTGTCGCTGGAATTCACCCCGAGCGGGACCACGCTGCCTGATGTGTTGCGGCGGGGTGCGCCGGAGGGCGCTCCCGATGGGCATGAGTGAGCAGGCCCTAGTCCTCCACCAGGCCTAGTCCTCTACCAGGTCCATGCCCGGAAACAGGGCGTCGTTGAATCCGAATTTCGTCAAGTCCCTGATTCGGCGGGGATACAAAATTCCGTCCAAGTGATCCACTTCATGTTGCACCACCCGGGCATGAAAATCATTCACACTCCGGTCGATGGGGCCACCCTCGGCATCCTGCCCCGTGTACCGAATCTCGCGGTATCGGGGCACGAGGCCGCGCATTACAGGGACCGACAGGCAGCCCTCCCAGCCGTCCTCCATGGCGGAGGAATTGGGAGTCAACACGGGATTGATGAGCACCGTGTAGGGCACAGGATCGGCCTCGGGATAGCGCGGGTTGGTGCCAACCCCAAAAATGACCACGCGCAGTCCGACGCCGATTTGCGGCGCAGCAAGCCCCGCTCCATTGAGTTCCCGCATCGTGTCCCGCATATCGGTCAGCAGGGCTTCGAGCGCCGGCGTGGCAAATTCACGCACCGGCTCGGCTACCGCCAGCAGACGCGGATCGCCCATCTTCAGAACTTCGCGTATTGCCATGATTGCTAGTATCTTAGCGGCCTTTTCCATGTGAGCCTATGCCCGGTCTCCTATACATCAAGACATTCGGTTGCCAGATGAATGAGTACGACTCCGCCAAGATGGAGGATGTGCTCGGAATGGCGAACGGCATGACCCGAACCGATGATCCGGCCGAGGCAGATGTGCTGTTGGTCAATACCTGTTCGGTGCGCGAGAAGGCCCAGGAGAAGGTGTTTTCCCTGCTGGGCGAGTGGCGCCTGTTGAAGCAGCGGCGGCCGCATGTCGTCATCGGTGTCGGGGGCTGCGTGGCCAGTCAGGAAGGCGAGGGCATCACGGCGCGCGCGCCGTTCGTCGATCTGGTGTTCGGGCCGCAGACCCTGCATCGGCTCCCCGACATGCTGCAAGGACTGCAACGGACGGGCCGCGCGCAGATCGACATCAGCTTTCCGGAAATCGAGAAATTCGACGCGCTGCCGGAGCCCAGGGCGGATGGCGCCACGGCGTTCGTGTCCATCATGGAGGGGTGCAGCAAGTACTGCACTTTCTGCGTGGTGCCCTACACCCGCGGTGAGGAGATCAGCCGGCCGTTCGAGCAGGTACTGCACGAGATCCGCGCGCTGGCGGACCAAGGCGTCCGGGAGGTCACATTGCTCGGCCAGAACGTGAACGCGTATGCCGGTGCAATGCCGGATGGGACCGCGGCCGATCTCGCGATCCTGATTCACTTCATTGCCGCGATCGACGGCGTGGAGCGAATAAGATTCACGACATCGCATCCGCTGGACTTCAACGACAGCTTGGTCGAGGCTTACGCGAATGTTCCGAAACTCAACAATTACCTGCATCTTCCCGTGCAGAGCGGTTCGGATCGCATCCTTGCCGCCATGAAGCGCGGCCACACCGTGCTCGAATACAAGCAGAAGCTTCGAAAGCTGCGCGCGGTGCGGCCGGACATCTGCATTTCGACGGATATCATCGTGGGATTCCCGGGCGAAACGGACGAGGATTTCACCGCAACGATGAACCTGATCGCCGAGGTGGGGTTCGACCAGTCGTTCAGCTTCATCTACAGCCGCCGTCCCGGGACGCCCGCCGCTGCGCTCCCCGACGAGGTGCCCCATGCAACCAAACAACAGAGGCTCGAATTGCTGCAGCGGCGCTTGAACAGCCAGGCCCGCGCGATCTCGGAGCGCATGGTGGGGACGCGGCAGCGGGTGTTGGTTGAACGGCCGGCGAAGCGCAATCCGCAGCAGCTTGCCGGGCGCACCGACAACAATCGATGGGTCAATTTCGACGGGCCCTCCAATGATCCAACGGCGCTCATCAACCGCTTCGCCGACGTCTTGATCACCGAGGCCAGACCCAATTCGCTGCGCGGCCGTCTCTTGGAAGAAGCGTTCTCGTGAGTTCGGTGCCCGTGACGCGCGACCTCGTGCTCGCGCCGGCGGACAACATCCGCCTTGTCGAGCTGTGCGGGCCGCTGGATGAGCACCTGCATCAGATCGAGACGCGCCTCGGCGTCGAGGTGAAAAGGCGCGGCAATCGGTTTCAAATCATCGGCGTGCCGGCGGCGATAAAACGGGCCGAAGCGGTGCTGCAGGATTTGTATAGCCGCGCGCAGCGCGAGCCGGTCGACTCCGAAAGGGTGCACATAGCGCTGCAGGCGCTGGGCATGGAGGCGCGCACCGGGCAGGGTGAGGTGGAGGCGGCTGCCGCCGCGTCGACCGATGAGCTCAAGGTGCGTACGGCGCGCGGCGCAATCCGGGCACGCGGGCCCAACCAGACAGAGTACCTCAACAACGTGCGAAGTCACGACCTGACCTTCGGTATCGGACCGGCGGGCACCGGCAAGACCTATCTTGCCGTCGCCTGCGGCGTCGAGGCGCTGCAGTCGGAAAGCGTGCGCAGGATCATCCTGGTGCGGCCCGCGGTGGAGGCCGGCGAGCGGCTCGGGTTCCTGCCGGGAGACCTGTCGCAGAAGGTCGATCCCTATCTGCGGCCGATGTACGACGCGCTGTACGAAATGATGGGCTTCGAGCGCGTGGCCAAACTCATCGAACGAAACGTCATCGAGGTCGCCCCGCTCGCGTTCATGCGCGGGCGCTCGCTGAACGATTCCTTCGTGATCCTCGATGAAGCCCAGAACACCACGAACGAACAGATGAAGATGTTTCTCACCCGGATCGGCTTCGGCTCGAAGGCGGTGGTGACGGGCGACATCACGCAGGTGGATTTGCCGAGCGCGAAGCAATCCGGACTGCGAACCGTCATCGACATATTGCGGGGCGTGCGCGGCATCGCTTTCACCATGTTCTCGTCGCGGGACGTGGTGCGGCATCCGCTGGTTCAGAGGATCGTTCAAGCCTACGAGGCGAAGACACCCGACGACGGCGCGTGAGTCATGGCACATTTGCTCAAAGTGGATGTGACCTATGCGGCGCGGCGGCCTTGGGTGCCGCGGCGGGCGCAATTCAAGGCATGGGCGGGCGCGGCGCTGACGGGCGCCCGGCGCGCCAGCCTGCTGTCCGTGTGCGTGGTGGGCGCCGCGCGCAGCCGCAGATTGAACGCCGAGTACCGGCACAAGGACCGGCCGACCAACGTGTTGTCGTTCACCGGGGCCGGTTTCGGTCCCGACGGGTTGAATTACCTGGGCGAACTCGTGATCTGCGCACCCGTGGTGGCGCGCGAGGCCGTCATCCAGGGGAAATCCGCCGAATCCCATTGGGCGCACATGACGGTCCACGGCGTGCTGCATCTACTCGGATTCGATCACGAGCGCGACGCCGAAGCCCGGAGGATGACCGCCAGGGAGATCCAAATCCTTGATCGGCTTGGATTTTCGGACCCGTATGTCTGATCTAGTATCCTGACTGCCCATGTCCGACCAGTCCCCAGGAAGCACCGGCCGCTGGCTGAAGCGCATCACACAGTCGATGTCCGGCGAACCGCGCGATCTCGCGGAGCTCATCGAGGATCTGCGCGAAGCGAGCGCCCGCGGCCTGTTCGACGGCGATGCGCTGGTCATGCTCGAAGGTGTGCTGGCAGTCGCCGACATGCAGGTCCGCGACATCATGGTCCCGCGCTCCCAGATGGTCTTCGTCGAGCGCGATGAGTCGCCCGACAAACTCGTCGGGATCGTCGTCGAGTCAGGTCATTCGCGGTTCCCCGTCATCGGCGAGGATCGGGATCAAATATTGGGAATTCTCCTGGCCAAGGATTTGCTCCGGCTGCAAACCGCGGGAGACGAACACTTCGAGATCCGCGAATACATGCGCCCGGTGATCTTCGTTCCCGAGAGCAAGCGGCTCAACGTCCTGCTCAAGGAATTTCGTTTGAGCCACAACCACATCGCCATGGTGGTGGATGAATACGGCGGTGTCTGCGGCCTGGTGACCATCGAGGATGTCATCGAGCAGATCGTCGGCGAAATCGACGACGAGCACGATGTCGAGGACGATCAGACCATCCGGCGCGAGACCGGACGTGAATTCACCGTACGAGCCCTCACGCCCATCGCGGAATTCAACCAATATTTCGGCACCGCGTTTTCCGACGAAGAATACGACACCATCGGTGGCTTGCTCATGCAGGAGTTCGGGCGCCTGCCGCGGCGGGGTGAGACCATCGAAGTCGGAGAGCTGGAATTTCGCGTGGTGCGCGCCGACCGGCGCCGCATCGACCTGCTGCGCGTGTTCACGCCTGCCGACATCGAACCGCCGGCCGCGGGCGAGCCGGCTTCTTGACCGATATGCTACGCGGCGCCGGCGCCGCGCCTCGACGGCACGCCCTGTTGCGGCTCGCCGTGGCATTTACGGCGGGTGCGGCCCTGAATCTGGCGTTTGCGCCGGTCGCTTGGTGGCCCGTGGGCGTGCTCGCGCCGGCCGCGCTGTTCGCGTTGATTCGCGGCCTGCCGCCGCGCACGGCCGCATGGACCGGGGCCGCATTCGGCGTGGGTTTGTTCGCCATCGGCACCTACTGGCTCTATACCTGCCTGCACGTGTTCGGCCTGGTGCCGTTGTGGCTCACTGCCGCCCTGCAGAGCGCATTGGTCGTCGCGTTGTCGGGCTACGTTGCGGCGCTGTGCTATGCGGCGAATCGATTCTGGCGGAAGGCCGGAGGCGCCCGTGATTGGTTGGTGCTGCCGGGTCTGTGGGTGTTGCTCGAATGGCTCCGAGGGTGGGCGCTGTCCGGTTTTCCCTGGCTCTCCTTGGGCTATGCGTTCATCGATACGCCCCTGGCCGGGTGGGCGCCGCTGCTGGGCGTGTATGCGGTGACCTGGGCCGCCGCCATTGCCGCGGCCGGCCTCACCGTGGTGCTCGCGCCCAGGGTGCCCGCATCGCGCCGAGTGCGGGCGTTGGCGGTGATTGCCGCGCTCTTCTTCGCGCCCTCGCTCGCCGCGCGGCACCCGTGGACGCGGAGCGTGGGCGGGGCGATCCCCGTCGCGGCCGTTCAAGGCGCGGTTCCGCAGGATCAGAAATGGCTGTACGACAACCGCGACGCCACCATCGACCGCTACACGCGACTCACCGAGCAGGCCTGGGGCGCACGCCTGATCGTCTGGCCTGAGTCAGCGCTGCCGGTGCTGGCGGATGAAATCTCCGCCTATCTGGAGGATCTGCGCCGCACCGGGCGCGCGCATCACGCCGACTTCGCCATCGGGCTCGTCAATCACCTGCCGGACAGCACGCAATATTTCAACGGCCTTCTGGTACTGGGCGATGCCGGTACGGGGTGGTATTACAAGCGGCATCTGGTGCCCTTCGGTGAATACTTCCCGGTGCCGAAATTCATCCGCTCCTGGATGCGCTTGATGAGCCTGCCGTACGAGGACTTCACCGCGGGTGCGCAGCATCAGCCGACGCTGAGCGCGGCGGGCCAAAAACTCGGGATCACGATTTGTTATGAGGATGCGTTCGGCAGCAGCCAGCTCGAAATCCTGCACGATGCCACCCTCCTCATCAATGTCACCAATAACGCCTGGTTCGGGGATTCGACGGCGCCGCACCAGCATCTGCAGATCGCGCGCATGCGCGCCCTCGAGGCCGGGCGGTTCTTGATCCGCGCGACCAACGACGGCATCACCGCCGTCATCGGGCCGCATGGCGAAATCGTGGGCCGCTTGCCCCAATTCCAGGAGGCTGTGCTGCGTGCCGATGTCCGGCCGATGGCGGGGCTGACACCCTATGCCCGGTTCGGCAATTATCCGGTGGTGGCGGGCGCGCTCTGCCTGCTGGCGTTGGCGGGATGGCGGCGCCGGCGCGGAGAATTGCGTCGGCGGTTGGCGCGTCGGGCGAATCGCGCGGCGGGCAAATCGAGCGGGCGCGAAACGCGCGGGCGGCGATGAATTTGGCTATCATGCGAGGCGAAGGTGCCTTACATGAGAGCGGTTCATATAGTTCTGATCGCGGTTGTGGCGGCGAGCGCGAGCGCGTGCGCGTCCAGGCCGGGCGATTGGCGGCCCTTTGGCGATCGACTTCGACAAGGCATGTCCGAGGACCAAGCGATAGCCGCGATCGGCTTCGCGCCGGACAGCGCGGAAGTGGTGACCTGTGAGGCGGACCGAGGCGCTGCGTGGGAGTGCCGCAGGCTCTACTTCGGCTCGGCCGGGGATGACAAGACGCACCCGCTGATCGTGTATGAAGCAAACCAAGTCGGCGTATGGCGCGTCGACAGCTGGCATTCACTCTAATTCCTAATTCCTAATTCCTAATTCCTAGTTCCTAGTTCCTAGTTCCTAGTTCCTAGTCTATGGTGCGCCGGGCGGCCACCCACGCCTGGAATTCGGGATCCTCGAAGCGATACGCGCCATGATCGACTCTGGCCATCAGCTGCAGTTTGGGGCCCGTCAGGCGGCGGATGGACGCCCGTGGCACGTTGGTGGTGACGGCCTCGGACCCCAGCATCTGTCGCAGCTGTTTGAGCGTGGCGCCGCCGTAGAGGTCCTGGACGCCCCGCGCCGCCAGCAGGAGCACAGCCCGATCGGCGCGGCCCAGGTCCTTCCAGTTCTTCGCATAGCTGGTGTCGTCGTGAACCCGCGCCTTGGTGTACGCCAGCGCCTGGTCCCACCCCTGGGATTGATACATGACGTAGCGCTCGATGAACCAGCGGAAGAATTCGGGGGTCTCCTTCAGCGCGGCATAGGCTTGCAGCGCGTCGTCGAGCTTCAGCGGATGCCTGGCCACCTTTGCCAACTGCTTGACGGTGGCGGCGACGAACTCCCGGCCCAACAACGGAAACGGTTCCACGGGCGCCCAATTGTAGAAGGGCGCCGCCGCCCGCGAGAACATGTCGCGCAGAGCCGCTTCCGATGATCCCGCGAACAGGACCTTGACGCCGGCTTTGCGGATGTCCAATCCGGCACGCAGTGCGTGCGCGAGCTTCAGATGTTCGGGCGCCGCGAGGATTTGCGCCTCATCGATGACCAGGAGCAGCCTCCGCTTGGCCTTGTCGGCTGCCTGCAGCGCCGCCTGAACGGCGGGCACGGCGATCCTTTCCTTCTCGGCCAGCTCCAATTCCACCGTTCCTTCGATGCCGATCGGCAATTTCGCCCCGCCGGTGAGCTTGCGAATCGGGGCGTTCAAATCCTCCCAGAACTTGCGCAAGCCCTTCGGACGCGTGGCGAGCAGGATGGCGGTCGCGAGCGCCTGGCCGGGATGGTCGGTCGAGTCCCAGAGATTGGTATAGGCGGCCAGGTACCCGTCGCGCACCGCAGCGGGCATGAGGTCGTGCTTCAAGAACTCGCTCTTGCCCATGCGTCTGCGGGCGAACAATCCCCTGGCCGACGTCAGCCCGAGATCGAAACCGGCGAGGTACGCCTTGGCGAGTTCAGGCCGCGCGAAATGCCAGGGATCCTTCAGGTCGCTCATCCGACAAATTCTGACAGATTTTTGTCAATTGACAATAACTTGTCGAAATTGGTCGAAATGCCCACGCTAGGCGCGGTCGCGCGTCGCCGCCGCTTCCTCCATCCATGCGCGGTAATCCTCGAGGTCCGGGGTCTCGAGTCCCGCCATCTTGCCCTGATCGTCCCATTGCCGGACCCGCACCGCATCGCGGTGGTAGGGCTCAGCCTCGAACGCGTCGATCTCGGCCGGCACCATCGGGCCGCCTTGCAGTTTCAGCGTCAGCACGGACGCGGAGCTCAGCCTGCTGAAGTAGCCCGGATCGGTGGCGCACAGGTAGCGTTTCGCCGGTACGTGCAGCCGCACCGGTTCGCAGACCGCAGCGCCGAAGCGCGCGGCCAGCCAGCGGCTGCCGGCCAGTTCGTGATGCGCGTCGGTGCTCCAGTCAGCAATGTCGTCCGGCACCGACTCGATCAGGTGACCTATGTCGTGCAGCAGTGCGGCGATCACGAGCGCATCCGGCGCAGAGGCAGCTCGCGCGAAATACGCGGCCTGCAGGCCGTGTTCAGTCATGCTCACCGCCTCGCCAAAGTAGACGGCAGCGCCGCACTGAGCATAAATCGAGGAGATCTCCTCACTCACCGTCATCGTTGCTCTCCGGGGTTCGTCTGGCGGCGCAATAGCGCCGCCTCGTTGTAGACACTGTCGCGCGTCAGGTAGCAGCCGCGCAGGTGCCGCGGGTATTTCGGGGAGGCGAATCCGGTGCGGCCATGCAGGATCCGCTGGTTGTCGAAAACCACGACCTCACCGTCTCCAAGAAGTAGCTTGAACTGGAATCGCGGCTCCCGCAGCAGTTCGCCGAATTGCCGGTAGGCGGCATAGAACGAGCGACATTCGCGGGCCGGCAGCCGCAGCGGCGCCATCGACCGGCTGTTGTAGTGCACGGCGGCGACCGCACCCGCGCAGTCGAGCTGGATCAGCGGCCGTTCGGCGTAGAGATCGGCCTGAGGTGAGCGGTATCGGAACGGCACGGCGGTGCGGGTGAGAATCGCGAAGGCCTCAGGGGCGGACTGGCGCAGATGGTCGGCCAGCGCGAAACCGTCGGCGAACACGCTCTCGCCGCCATCCGGCGCCGCAACGAGCGTGTGCAGGGCCTGAAAGCCCGGGACGGGCTCGCGGTACGGATTATCGGTATGCAAGCCGAGGCCACGATCGGAGTAGGCGAGGTTTTCTGGCTCAGGTACGGCGCGCACGTCGAACACGAGTCCGTAGTTGGTCTCGGCGATGCGGCCGACGAGGGCCATGGCCTCCAGGATGCCGGCCTCGACCGGATCGACCGCGCTCATGAACGCGACCCCGTCCTGCAACAGGCGTGTCAGCCATTCGAGACGACTCTGTCGGTCCGCCGACAGCGCTTCCATGGGCCGCCAGACAAAATCGCGCTTCGGGCTGAGTCGGGCACCCTCGAGCCATCGGCGCATCTGGGGTCGGGCGCGGCGATCATGGGCGCTGGTGTGCTCGTATAGCCACTCCAG
>Ga0182015_10003780_pt1 | contig 16736 bp, 17 predicted proteins | sample 712P3MmetaG_FD_120478 | JGI IMG/M metagenome (GOLD analysis project Ga0182015, IMG submission 120478) | Permafrost microbial communities from Stordalen Mire, Sweden - 712P3M metaG | ecosystem: Environmental > Terrestrial > Soil > Wetlands > Permafrost | place: Sweden: Stordalen | collected... | reverse complement strand
TTGTTTCCGGAATATGTCTGCGTGCTGCATGCCGCGCGCGCGCTTGGCCGGCCGGTGAAATGGACAGACGAACGCTCCGGCAGCTTTTTCTCCGACAGTCACGGCCGCGATCAAGACTTCATCGGCGAACTGGCGTTGGCTGAAGACGGTACTTTCCTCGCGCTGCGCCTTACCGGCTTCGCCGATATGGGGGCGTTCCTTTCACCCATGGGACCGATACCCGGCACGCTCAACATCGTGAAGAACGTGCAAGGCATGTATCGGACGCCGTTGATAGAGGTTTCGTCAAAGTGCGTTTTCACCAATACCTCGCAAATCGGTCCCTACCGCGGCGCCGGCCGGCCCGAGGGCAACTACTTTATGGAAAGGCTGATCGACACCGCCGCAGCCGAGATTGGCATGGATCGCATCGCGTTGCGCCGGCGCAATCAGATTCGCCCGCAGGAGCTGCCCTACAGAACCGCATCCGAGACGACTTACGACACCGGCGACTTCGCGGCGCTGACAAAGCAGGCGTTTGAGCTGGCCGACGGCAAGGGCTTTGCCCGCCGCAAACGCGAAAGCGCGCGGCGCGGCAAGCTGCGCGGCTTCGGCATCGGCAACTTTCTGGAAGTAACCGCGCCGCCGTCGAAGGAATTGGCCGACATCGCCTTCAACGCCGACGGTACGGTCACGCTCACGACCGGCACGATGGATTTCGGTATGGGCCACGCCACGCCCTTTGCGCAAGTGTTGAGCCAAAAGCTCGGCATTCCCTTCGAGAAAATCTCGCTCGTTCAGGGCGACAGTGATCGGCTGGTCATGGGTGGCGGCAGCGGCGGCTCAAAATCGCTCATGCACAGCGGCACCGCGATCGTCGAAGCCGCCGCGAAAATCGTCGAAAAGGGCAAGGTGATCGCCAGCCACGTGCTCGAGGCAGCGGTTTCCGATATCGAGTTCGAGCGCGGCCGCTTCGTCATCGCCGGAACGGACCGTTCGATCTCGGTCATGGAGCTTGCGCAGACGGCGCGCAACGGCGACGCCAAACTGCCGGCGGACGCACCGCAATCGCTCGACGTCACCCACATCAGCGATGGACCCGGAGCCGCAACCTTTCCCAATGGCTGCCATATCGCCGAGGTCGAGGTCGATCCCGAGACCGGCGTGGCCGAAACGGTGAAATACACTTGCGTCAACGACTTCGGCACCGTCGTCAATCCGCTGATCGTCGCCGGCCAGCTTCATGGCGGCGTCGTGCAGGGCATTGGCCAGGCGCTGATGGAAATGACGGTCTATGACGGCGAGGGACAATTGCTCACCGGCTCGTTCATGGACTACGCAATGCCGCGCGCCGCGGATGTGCCGTTGTTGGTTCTGGCCGAGCACCCGGTGCCGACGAAAACCAACCCGCTCGGCGTCAAAGGCTGCGGCGAAGCCGGCTGCGCCGGTTCGCTTACGTCGGTCATGAACGCGGTCCTCGACGCGCTCGCCGATCGCGGCATCCGCCACCTCGACATGCCATTGACCCCGTTTCGGATCTGGCAGGCTCTGCACCAAGCGAACGGCGCCGGCGCAGGGCCGTCGACCCGATGACCCAAACGATCTCGGTGCCTGCGCGCCGGTTCGGCGAGTTGCGGGTGGTCGCGCCGGTTTGCGCGGCGCACTTCGTCAGTCACTACTACATGATCATGCTGGCGCCGCTGTTCGCGTTCGTGCGCGCCGATTATGGCGTGAGCTATACCGACCTGGCGCTCGCGCTTACCGCCTTCAATGTGGTCTCAGCCGTGTTGCAGACACCGGCTGGGTTTCTGGTCGACCGCATCGGCGCGCGCGGGGTGCTCATCGCCGGCGTCGCACTTGGCACAGCAGCTTTCGCGGTCGCCGGGCTCGTCCATTCGTTCGTTGTATTTATCGCCATGTATGCGCTCGCGGGCCTCGGCAACACCGCGTATCACCCGGCCGATTACTCCCTTTTGTCCCACCACACCCCGCCGTCGCGCATCGGCCAAGTTTTCTCGTTTCACACCTTTTCCGGGATTCTCGGCGCCGCGGTCGCGCCAGTCACATTGCTGGCGATGCAAAGCCGCTTCGGCTGGCGCGGCGCCTATGTCGGCGCGGCGATCCTCGGCGTCGCGGTGCTTGCGCTCCTGATCGCGCAGCGGCCTACGGCCGCCGACCGAATGGCCGAAAAGCGCCGCGCCGCGCCGCCCCTGCCCGGCGGCGCTTCGCCGACCAATAATGACGGATGGCGCCTTCTGCTCTCACCACCCATCATGCTCAATCTCGGTTTCTTCGTTCTGATCTCGATCACGGGCGGGCTCAATACGTTCCTCGTGGTCGCACTCGGGGCGCTTTACGGTACGCCCAACACCCTTGCCAATGTGGCGCTGACCGCTCTACTTTTGATGAATGCGCTCGGTGTGCTCATCGGCGGGGTGCTCGCTTCGCGCACCACGCACCACGCGCCACGCCACTGTTGCTGCGCTTAGTCTCGCTTTCGCCGGTATCGCCACTGCGCTCGTCGGCATCATTGGCTTTTCGTCATACTCACTCGTGCTGATGACGTCGCTGTCCGGCTTGTTCGTCGGTATGGTCAGCCCCTCCCGCGACATGCTGGTGCGCGCAGTGACGCCACCAGGCGCTTTCGGACGCGTCTTCGGTTTCGTGACTTCCGGCTTCAACATCGGCTCCATGATCGCGCCGATGATCTACGGAATGATGATGGATCGCGGCGAGCCGCGGGCGCTGTTCCTGTTCTCGGCCGCTTGCAGCATTCTCTGCATCGGCACGGTGACCTTCGGATTCTCGGGCCGCGAGCAACGCTGAACCGCGCGCGTGTTCCAGATACGGCGCAAAGGCTCGAAAAGGCCGGCACGAAATTGATAGGCCGCTCAAGATCGGCCTGCGCTGCCACTCGTGCTTCGGCGTCGTAATGAAACACGAGCAGACGCCGCGATCCGGCGCCACTTCGGGCATTGCTGTGCGCGACGCTCTCGTCACTCCCTGAACGCTGTTGATGCGACGGTTCGGGCGATGAGCGTCCGTTTCGGAGCAGGGCCATCGCTGGCCCTGCTCCGATTGTGCTAAAGCCTCAGCCTTTTTGCGGCTTCTCGGCTTTCCAGGACTTGAGGAGTTCGTCGTAGTCGATAGTGATTCCCTGCGGCTTCTCGTCGGCGAGCTTGCGCTGCGGTGCGAGATTGCCGTCCTTCTCTGCCTTTGCGTACCAGTATTCGGCAGGCTTTTCCTCGTTCAGCTTGGGACCGAGCTTGCCTTGAACGCCAGATTTCTCGAGGCGAGCCATGATGGCATCCTGGTCGCGCGCGAGACCGTCCATGGCCTGCTGTGGCGTCTCCTCGCCGGAGATCGCCTTCGACACATTCTGCCACCACACCTGCGCCAGCTTGCCGTATTCGGGCACGTTGACGCCGGTCGGTGTCCACAGCTTGCGCGCAGGGCTGCGGTAGAACTCGACCCACCCGCCCACCTTGGGCGCGAGCGCCGTAATGGCGTCACTCAAAATGTCGCTCTCTCTGATCACGTGCAGGGTCGAGACGGCCTTCTTGAGGGTGACGGTCTTTGATACGGAGAACTGGGCGTAGAGCCAGCCGGCCTTGAGCTTCTCCATCTCCGCATATTTGAGGAAGGTCCAGCAGCCCTGGTCCTGATACCCGAGCTTCATGCCCTCCTTCCAGTAGGCGCCGTGCGGGCTTGGAGCCATGCGCCACTTCGGCGTGCCGTCCGGGTTCATAACCGGCAGATCTGGCTTACTCAGCGCGTGGGTGAACGCGGTGTACCAGAAGATCTGCTGCGCGATATGCCCCTGGCCCGGCACTGCCCCAGCTTCGAGGAAGTCCATGCCGGACGCTTCCGGCGGTGCGTATTTCTTCAGCCATTCGACGTATTTGGTCAGCGCGTAGACGGCCGCCGGGCCGTTCGCGTCGCCGCCGCGCGTAATTGAGGAACCGCGCGGAATGCCGTCCTCCGCACGAATGCCCCATTCGTCGACCGGACGCCCGTTGGGCAGGCCGCGATCCCCATTTCCGGCCATCGAGAGCCAAGCGTCGGTGAAGCGCCAGCCGAGCGAGGGATCCTTCTTGCCGTAGTCCATATGGCCATAGACACGCTGCCCGTCGATCTCCTTGACGGTGTTAGTGAAGAACTCGGCGATGTCTTCGTAAGCCGACCAGTTGACCGGCACGCCGAGATCGTAGCCGAACTGCTTCTTGAACCCTTCCTTGATGACAGGACGGCTGAACCAGTCGTAGCGGAACCAGTACAGGTTCGCGAACTGCTGGTCGGGCAGTTGGTACAACTTGCCGTCGGTGAATGTGGCGAAGGACAGACCGATAAAGTCGTTCAAATCCAGGTTGGGATTGGTGACGTCCTTGCCGTGGCCGGCCATGAAATCGGTCAGCGAGCCGTCGACGATGTCGTTGTAGCGCGGATGCGTCCCGATGAAGTCGGAATCGTTCATCCAGAAATCGTAGATCGGTCGACCGGACTGTATCTCGACTTCAATCTTGTCGACGATGAGCCCCTCGTCCATCATTTCGTGGTTGACCTGAATGCCGGTGATCTCGGCAAAGGCCTTGGTCAGCGTCTTCGACTCGTATTCATGGACGCTGATAATTTCCGAGGCGCAGCTGACCTTCATTCCCTTGAAGGGCTGAGAGGCCTTGATGAACCACTCCATCTCGGCCATCTGCTGATCTTTGGTCAGCGTCGAGGGTTGGAACTCGGAATCGATCCACTTCTTGGCCGCATCCAGCTGCTGCGCGTAGCTTGGGGTCGGGGTCACTATCGCTGCCCCTCCGACCGCAACGGCTGCAGTGGCCGCCGCGCCCTTCAATACGTCACGCCGTTTCACATCCATTGTCGTTCCCTCCACCACGACCCTTCGCGCACCATGCACGTGGGTTATTTGATGCCCTGTCAGGCAAATTTGAACATCGCCACCCCGAACCCGAAGGATGCCGCGAGCGGGTACCACAACGCGCCCCCTCCGAAACGCATCCACAGGATGAAGATGAAGGCCGAGCCGACCAACGAGACGAAGAACCGGTCGCCGCGCTGCGTCGGAAAGCCGAGAATGCCCATGCGCGGCGGCTGCGGTCGAAAGATCGCCAGCAGCGTCAGCACGACGAGAGCCAGCGCGATCAGGCCGAAGAAAATCGCAGTCTGCCAAGTCCATGCCATCCACGCGAACATTCCAAGGCCTCCCATCAGACGCGGCCCAAGGCAAAGCCCTTGGCGATATGATTGCGCACAAACCAGATCACGACGGCGCCAGGGATCATCGTCAGCACGCCCGCCGCAGCGAGCAGCGACCAATCCATTCCAGCCACCGAGTAGCTGCGCGTCATCACGGCCGCGAAGGGCAGCGCATCGGTCGCCGTCAACGTCGTCGCCAGTAGTTGCTCCACCCACGAGAACATGAAGCAGAAGAAGGCAGTGACCCCTACTCCGTTGGCGATCAGCGGCAGGAAAATCCGGACGAAAAACCGGGGGAATGAATAGCCGTCGATCGCGGCCATCTCGTCGATCTCTCGGGGTACTCCGGCGACAAAGCCCTCGAGAATCCAAACCGCCACGGGCACGTTGAAGAGGCAATGAGCCAGGGCTACCGCCCAGACCGTGTCGAAAAGGCCGATGGCATAATAAAGATTGAAGAATGGCATGGCGTATACCGCCGCCGGCGCCATCAAGTTCGACAGCAGCCAGAAGAACAAATACTTGTCGCCGATGAAATGGTAGCGATTGAATGCGTAGGCGGCTGGAAGTGCGGCCGTCACCGAAATGACGGTGTTGATCGCCACGTAGGTGAGCGATACCAGAAATGCGTGAACCCAGGTCGGATCGTTCAGGATGAAGACATATTTCTCCAGCGACGGGTGATGCGGCCACAACGCCAGAGTGGACATGATGTCTTCGTTGCTGCGAAGGCTCATGCTGACGAGCCAGTAGATCGGCAGCATCAGGGCCAGGAGGTAGACTGCCAAACCGAGCCTTGGCAGAAAGCTCGACGCCCTTCGCGCGGCGAACAACCGCGAGCGGTCGCGAACCACGGCGAGGCCGGCACGGGGCAGCGCGTCGGCGCTCATCAGGCGTACCTCCGGCGGTCAAGCTGCATCATGATCGTGAAGAATATCCAGCAGAGCGTAAGGGTGATGAGGTTGTAGACGAGCGACATGGCCGCAGCGCTACCGAGGTCGACCTGCCCTAGAGCGATCTTGACCAAGTCGATCGATAGAAAGGTCGTGGCGCTCCCCGGTCCGCCGCCGGTCACCACGAACGGCTCGGTGTAGATCATGAATGTCTGCATGAAGCGCAGCAGCACAACGATGACCAAGACCTTCTGCAGCTTGGGCAGCTCGATGTTGACGAAGGTCGCCCAGCGGCTCGCCGCATCGATACGCGCCGCTTGGTAAAAGGCGTCGGGAATGGCCCGCAACCCGGCGTAGGTCAGCAGAATGACCAGCGGCGTCCAATGCCAGACGTCGATGACGACGATGGTGCACCACGCCGAGACGGCTCCCTGCGTGGCGTTGTAGGGGATGCCCAATCCAGTCAAGGCGGCGCCGAACAGGCCGATGTCCGCGCGCGAAAATATTTGCCAGATCGTGCCGACCACGTTCCAGGGAATCAACATCGGGAGCGCAATGACTACCAGCAAGGGCCCGACTGCCCAGCCGCTTCGCGGCAGGCAAAGCGCGATGGCGATGCCGAGCGGGACTTCGATCAGCAGGGCGACCAAGGAAAAGCTCAGATTCTTGAACAAGGCATTCTGAAAGCGGGCGCCGATCTCCGTGGCCGGGTTGAGCAGATCACGGAACCAGGCGTCGCCGTTCCAAAAGAAGTTGTTCTGCCCCATTGAATCCTGGACCGAGTAGTTCACGACGGTCATCATCGGTAGCAGCGCAGAAAACAGCACGAGCACGAAAACCGGCATGACCATCAACCAGGCGCGATTGTTGAGCGACTTTTCCATTATCGACGATCTCCCGGCACGAGCTCGTCGTTGACGTAGACGAACAACCGGTCCTGCCGGATCGTCAGGCCGGCTTCTGCGCCGTCGATCGGCACGCCATGCGGTACCGTTGCGAAAATCTCATGCGGACCGAGCGCCACTCGCGCCAGGCGCCGGCGCCCCAGATCCTCCAGCCGCCGGATCTGAACGGGAACGCCGCCATTGGGGACAACCGAGGCATAATCGGGACGGAACCCGAGGACCGCCGATCCGGCCGGCACCTTGGGATAGTGCGCCCCCAGTTCGATCGCGTGACCGGCGACGCGGGCTACGTGGCCCTCGACGTCCGCCGCAACTAGATTCATTCCCGGCGAGCCAATGAAATAGCCGACGAAAGTATGCTCCGGCTGCTCGAACAGTCGTGCTGGTGTCGCCACTTGCAATACGCTGCCGTCCTTCATGACCACGACTTCATCCGCGAAAGTCAGCGCTTCGACCTGATCGTGCGTGACGTAGATCATCAGCAGGTTGAGTGCCCGGTGCACTGCCTTGAGCTTTGACCGGAGTTCCCATTTGAGCGAGGGATCAATGACCGTCAGCGGCTCATCCAACAGGATCGCGGCGACGTCAGCGCGCACCAGACCTCGTCCTAGCGAGACCTTCTGCTTGGCTTCGGCAGTGAGCCCGCGTGCCCGGCGGGATAGCTCTTCGGTAAGGCCGAGCAGATCGGCGATCTCGGCAACGCGGGACTTGATCGCGCGGCGGTCCATGCCGCGGTTCTTCAACGGGAATGCGAGATTTTCGCCAACGCTCATCGTGTCGTAGATGACGGGGAACTGGAATACCTGGGCGATGTTGCGCTGCTCGGTCGGTAGCTGCGTCACGTCTTTCCCGTCGAACAACACCCGTCCTTCGGATGGCGTGATGAGGCCGGAAATGATGTTGAGCAGCGTGGTCTTGCCGCAACCCGAAGGACCAAGCAGCGCATACGCGCGACCTTGCTCCCAGACATGATCGAGCCGCTTGAGCGCTGCGTTGGCCGAGCGGACGTCGTAAGTGTGAGCGATGCCCTCGAGCGTGATGCGCGCCATGCTCCGCTCCGATTACGAGTCCGGCTTGACCACAACCGGCAGCCCGGTAGTGCGGTCAAATACAAACACCCGCGCCGCGTCAACGTGCAGCACTGCCGATTGATCCGGCTGCCGCATGCTCACGCCGCGCTCCACGCACACGAAAGTGCCGAGCGCCGTCTCGACATGAACGAAGCTTTCCGAGCCGCTGATCTCAGCTAGCGTGACTCGGCCGGGAAGGCTGACCGAGTCTTGCCACGGCGCGTCGAGCCTCGCCATGTCGCCGCGGAACCCCAGTGTGTAGATTCCATCGGGAACCTTCGCCAGGATGCCGACGGCCTGCACGATGAGATTCTCGCTGAGCCGGAGCAAGTCGTTCCGCTTGGTAGCGGTGATCTCGTTGAGGGGTGGATCAGAAAAGACGCGCGCCGACTCGATATGTTCCGGCCGGCGATAGAGCTGCGATGCCGGTCCGCACTGGATCACTCGCCCTTTGGACAAGGTTGCGGTAACGCCACCGAGCAAGAGAGCCTCAAGCGGTTCGGCCGTGGCATAGACGACGATCGCACCTGCCTCCCTGAGGATGGAAGGAAGCTCCTCGCGCAGCTCCTCGCGCAGCTTGTAGTCGAGATTGGCAAGAGGCTCGTCGAGTAGCACCAGATCGGCGCCCTTTACTATCGCCCGGGCAATTGCCGTGCGCTGCTGCTGTCCGCCTGAAAGCTGGTGCGGCATGCGATCGAGCAAGGATTCCAGGCCGAGCAATCGTGCGGCCGTCCGCACGCGCCGGTCGATCTCGTCGGATTTCAACTTGGCGACCCGCAGCGGTGAGGCGATGTTCTCGTAGACCGAGAGCGACGGATAGTTCATGAACTGCTGGTACACCATCGCCACGGATCGCTCGCGCACCGGGATGCCGGTCGCGTCCGTGCCGTCGACCAGAACGCGGCCCGAGGTCGGTTTGTCGAGGCCGGCCATCAGCCGCATGAGTGTGGTTTTGCCGGCGAGGGTCGGGCCGAGCAGGACGTTCATAACCCCTCGTTCGACGGTGAGCGAGACGTCGCTAATGATGCTCTCACCGATCGACACCATGCTGACTCTCTCGAGACAAACGCTCATGCGCTCCGGGCCGCCGGGCCGGTCATCTGGCCGGAAAGGCGAACTTCGGCAGGGTGGGTGTTGTTTAAGTTGTGTCTGCGGCCGATCCCGCCCGCCAAAGGGCTCAAGGCTGAACGTCGCTCGCGGCAATCGCAGACAAGCGACGCGCTATGGCGGTCGATTCGGCGGCCCTCGGTAGACACCGGCACGTCCCCCCTATTTGTCACGTTCGCTCGTCCGGCGAACTGATTTGCATTCGAACCTAATATCAACCATAAACGGTCAAAACGAAAATTAAAAGAGAAATTGTGGTGGTTCGGAAGAGTCGTATGGCCGTGGGGCGCCATGGAATAAAATTCCAACGAGCCACTCTTTGTTGATCGAGGATCTTGCCGGGAACCTTGGCTCATGCAGCCTCCCCTGAACGACCGACAGAATACTATCGTTACCTTGGTGCGGTCCGCCGGCCGGGTGACGGTCGAAGAACTCGCGGCCCGCTTCGAGGTCACTCCACAAACCATCCGCCGGGATCTCAACGAGCTTTGCGATCTCCGGGTGCTGTCGCGGACGCATGGCGGCGCGGTCATCGCTTCTTCAGTCGAGAATCTATCTTACGAGGCCCGGCGTTTCATCGCCGCCGCTGAGAAACGGGAGATCGCGATTGCGGCCGCGGCGCTCATCCCAAATCAGTGCTCGCTTTTCATCAACATCGGGACAACCACCGAAGAAGTCGCCACGGCCCTCAAGAACCACCAAAACCTCCTTGTAATCACCAACAATCTCAACGTTGCCATGGCGCTTTATCGCCATCCAACCATCGAGGTCATCGTAGCCGGCGGCCTGGTTCGCGGCTCCGACGGCGCGGTCATCGGCAGCTCGGCAGTGGATCTGATCCGACAGTTCAAGGTCGACATGGCGGTCATCGGCGCATCGGCGCTCGACGAAGACGGATCGCTCCTCGATTTTGACCCGCGCGAGGTCAACGTCTCGCGCGCCATCATCGACAATGCCCGGCGCGTGCTTCTCGTTTGCGACCGAACGAAACTGGAGCGGGCGGCGCCGGTCCGTATCGGCCACATGTCTGAGGTCCACGCCTTCGTCACCGACCGACTGACTTCCGCAAGGCTGCGCCAAATCTGTGCCGATCACAGCGTCAAGGTCGTCGAGACCGCAGACGAAAGTGCTGCCTGGACGCCAACGCGGCTCCCCGAGTCCGGGCGTTAATTCCCAACCGCCTGGACCACGCCGCCCGGCGATAGGCCCGCCATTTCCAGTATTTCGTTTCAAATTTCGAAATGTGCGCTTGTGCGCGGTTTACTATTCACTTACGGTCTTGACGATCAGAAAACGAATACAGCGTCTCGCCGACGGGGGGGTTGGTGGAGGGGACATACGACGTCGCGATCATCGGCGGAGGAATCAACGGTTGCGGCATCGCGCGGGATGCGGCCGGCCGCGGTCTATCGGTCTACCTTTGCGAGCAGGCTGACCTTGCCAGCGGTACCTCCTCGACGGCGACGAAATTGATACACGGCGGGCTCCGCTATCTCGAATATTTCGAGTTCCGCCTGGTTCGCGAAGCCCTCATGGAGCGCGAAGTGCTGTGGCGGATTGCACCCCACATCATCTGGCCGCTACGGTTCGTGCTACCGCACCACAAGGGCTTGCGTCCGGCTTGGCTGCTTCGCCTGGGGCTGTTTCTTTATGACCATCTCGGCGGGCGCGAGCTTTTGCCCGCCACGTCGACTCTCGATCTGACGACTGACGAGGCCGGCCGGCCGCTCAAACCCGGCCAGTACTCGCTCGGCTTCGAATATTCCGATTGCTGGGTGGACGATGCGCGTTTGGTGATACTTAACGCGCGGGATGCGGTCGATCATGGCGCCACGATCCGCACCCGGACCAAGGCAGTTGCGGCCGACCGAGGCGCGGACGTTTGGCGCCTCACAGCGGTAGATCGACGCTCAGGCGAAAAAACCGAGGCGGTTCACGCCAGGATTTTGGTCAATGCCGCCGGGCCCTGGGTTGGCGACGTGCTCGCCGTCACCAGGCGGCAAAATTCACCACCGAGCATCCGGCTGGTGCGAGGGTCGCACATCGTGATCCCCAGGCTTTATGCGCACAATCGCTGCTACATTTTTCAGAACATCGACATGCGCATCATATTCGCCATTCCCTACGAAGGCGATTTCACACTGATCGGCACGACAGAAGGCGACTACGTCGGCGATCCGGGCGAAGTCAGGACAACCGCGGAGGACATCGACTATCTGTGCCAGGCGGCAAACCGATATTTCAGCACGACAATTGCACCGGCGGACGTGGTTTGGACTTATTCAGGCGTCCGGCCGCTCTACGACGACGGTGCCAGCGAAGCGCAGGCCGCGACGCGCGATTACCTGCTGGACTTGGACGAGGCGGGCGCGCCGATGCTCTCGATATTCGGCGGCAAGATCACGACCTATCGGCGTCTTGCACAACATGCGCTCGACAAGCTCGAACGGTATTTGCCGACTGCGGTGCACGCCCGGCGCAATTGGTCAGGCCAAGTACCCCTGCCGGGCGGCGATTTTCCGGTCCAGGGCTTCGAGGCCCTGGTCAAAGATATCGGTCGCGACTATCCCTGGCTCGGCGCCTATCAGTCTCGCCGACTCGCCCGCGCGTACGGCACCAGAGCGCGCGGGATCCTCGATGGAGCAACCCGCTGGAGTGCGCTGGGCCAGGACTTCGGCAGCGGCCTGACTGAGGCGGAGGTAACCTATTTGATGCGCGAGGAATGGGCGGAGGAGGCCTCCGACGTCATTTGGCGGCGTTCCAAACTCGGGCTGCGATTGTCCCAGGAACAAGTGACGACTCTCGAGAGCTTTATGGCCGAACACCGAGAGGAATTTCTCGCCCGGTAGAATATTTTTGGAGCGGAGACTTACGCGGGGCGCCGAGCTTGGAGCCGCTTTCGGATAGTTGCGGCGCAGGCGAAACGTCGGAGGCTGTGCTGGCCGAGGAAACGCGATGTCGCTTGAAGTTCAAGTGAAGGGTCTGTTCGCGACGCCCGTTGCGGCGGTCATTCTGCCCGACGCGGACGCCCGCAATGCCGAACTGCAAGAGATTATTCTGCGCCGCCGGACCGAGCATCCGAGCATCGGTGCTTCCAATATGGGCGGCTGGCATTCGACACGGGATTTTGCCGAATGGGGCGGTAAGCGAGCCGAGGAAGTTTTGACATTCGGGCGCGACTTGGCGACCAAATTAACAGCCGATCGGGAGGGGCGGTCGGTGCGGCCGGAGTGGAAAACGGAAGCATGGGCAAATGTCAGCGGACCTGGCGATTCGAATGCCTGCCACTATCATCCGGGCTCATTCTGGTCCGGGACCTATTATGTTGGCGACGGCGGCTGCGCCGACGATCCGTCGCTAGGCGGGGAGTTCGAGATGTTTGACCCTCGCGGGCCGGCACCCATGATGCATGCCCCTGCTCTGAAATTCGGCGGAGAAGACGGGCTGTCGGCGGGCAGCGCTGAGACGATTCGTCCGCGTCCCGGACTGATGTTCCTTTTTCCATCCTTCCTGCTGCACGCGGTGCGACCCTATCGCGGCAACGGCTTGCGCATCTCTATTGCATTCAATTTTGGGCTCTACAGGGGTCTTTAGGTCGAGACAAGGTTATGCGCATCGTGTTTCGCTGCGATCCCGCCCTTTACGACCGCCTGCCGCGACCCGTCGCGGCCCGCGGCGTTTTACCGGATTGGTTGCGCAGCATGCCGGCGTCGGCGTTTTCAGAACTGCACGACCAGCAAATACGGACTGTCAAGCAATGTCCGCCTTTCATCGATGCGATGGCTCATGGATTCGTTATCCCGCTGCCATGCGATGTCACGGTGCGCGATGGCAAATTTTCTTGGTCGTGGGACTTGCCGCCGCTCGCGGTCGAAACGCACCCGCGCTCCCCGCTGAGCTTTCACGTCCCCGCCCAGGTTTCTGGAACGCCGTTTCACGATGCCACACGCGCGGTCATCAAATTCAACAGCTTCTGGACGATCGAGCTCGAACCGGGTTACTCGCTGTTCGCAACGCATCCCGTGAATCGGGCCGACTTACCGTTCCGTCTGCTCACCGGCCTGGTCGATGCCGATCGTTTCAACGATGTGGGGATTCTGTTCCCGGCGGTCTGGGTGGATCCGAGCTTCAACGGCGTCCTGCCGGCCGGAACGCCCGTCGCTCAATGCTTTCCGGTCACACGGGACGTTGCCGAACTTGTCGTCGAGCCGCTCTCGCAAGAAGCTCGGCGGCGCTATGATGAGACGGCTGCAGCGCTCCTGTCGAAACCAGGTATCTACCGGCGGCGCTACCGCGCGCGGCGGAATCGATGATCAGACGGCAAGCGAATGGCGCAAAGCCGCAAGATCGAGCCATACCTCGCCCATCGGCGCCGCAGCCAGCGCCTGCGCGACGCGACCAAAGGTGTCCGGCCGCAGCCTCAATGCGAGCCGATATGCCATTTTGGCCGCGGCTATGTCCCCGCTCTCTTGGAGACATATGCCGAGATTGACCGCGGCCTCCGCGAAATCGGGCCGGAGCTCGAGCGCTCGACGATAGGCGTCCACGGCGGACCCGAAGTCGCGCTTGTCCTGTCTGACGAGACCCACTGCAAACCAAGCCTCGCTGCTGTTTGGTGCGAGGACAACGGCCCGCTCAAGCGGCGCAGCCGCACTCTCGGCATCGCTCATCCGGCGCAGGCATAGACCGAGCTTGAGCGGCGCTTCGCTATTGTCGGGCGCATGATCTGCAGCTGCGCGGTAGGCGTCGACCGCTTCCGCCAGGCGGCCGAGAGATTCCAGCAGCATACCGCGCCGCAGGTGCAACGCGACCGACGGCATCGCGTGCGTTGCACGCGTGAACGCGACCAGCGCCGCCTCGGGCTGATCGGCGCGCTGCAAAGCGGCACCGAGCAGGCGCCATCCTTCGGCGTCATCGGGAAACTGATCGAGCAGCCGGGGGAGCAGCGTCGCCGCTTCGGGATCGGCGAGTTCGAGCAGCGTCACACACGTCAGGAAGGCGGCATCGGCTCGATCGGGTGCGAGAGCGGCAGCGCGGCGAAAGAATGCAGCGGCGCCGGCAACGTCCTCCGACGCGCGGGCGGCGCGCCCGGCAATGACCAGGGTGGGAACATGGTCGGCGCGCCGCGCGAGGCTCGCTGCCGCCGATCGCACGGCTTGTTCGGTCTCGCCCCGCTGCAACGCGACCACAGCGGCAAGCTGATGAACGGCCGGATCGTCGGGCATGTCGTGAAGCAGACGCCGCGCGATCGCCTCCGCCGCGCCCAGATCACCGTCACGCAGCGCCGAGAGCGCCATGCGCAGGTCCGGCTCATCCGTGTCTTGTTTAGGACGCATCGCGCCCCTCACTGATCAAGCCCCGACTGGACCACCTAATACGGCTGGTTATGGAATCGCAATGAGCAGGCCAACGGTTACTCCAAGCGATTGTCCACGCCCGCTGCCGAAATCGTGTCCATAGCTCGGCTCCAGATACCAACCGAAGTTTCGCTCCGGCCATGGCCAGAACTGAAATTCGAGCACCGCCTCACCACCAAGAGAATCGGCAGTTCTCCCCCCGCCGGTCGTATGCATCCATTCCGGTCCGACGCCGAATTCGACCTCCACGGTATGGGACAAAGTAAAGGGCTTCTTGAACACGAGATCGGTGTTCCACTCCGTGTGACCGCCGCCAAATAGAGACGTAACGCCCGCTTCGATTTCCAGCCACTCCTTGAGGGGGGTGACCTCAAGTGAGACCGTGGGGCCGAAACTCTGGCTGCCATCCCGCAGGCCCCACGCGCCCGCACTCCCGATTTCAACGAGTGCGGAAGGCTCCTTATCCTCAGCCTGTGCCGTTCCTCCGATCAATAACAGATCGGCTATCAACCCCATCATCGCGGCGCACTTGATCATTAGCCCCAGCCTTCGTCGCTTCCCACTCTGCGAACGGCTCCGCCGTGTCAGGCATTCTTTGCAGCTTGGGACGTAACGCGCGTGATTTTCAACGTATGATGGGCGCAGCCTCTTTCGAGAGGGCATTCAACCATGTTTTCCAGGAGCTGCAACCGCCCTACCCGTTACGACGTCGAATACGGATGAGGATATCAAATACGCCTATGGCTTTTTCGGTATCCGCTGTGCGGGGTCATAAAAAAACGTCTCCTCCGCGATGCGTTCGCCCTCCCAGCGCTGGTAGGCCATTTCTTCCATATGTGTAATTGTTCCATCTCGCCATTCAAAGTGGAAAATCCAGCGGATCACAACTCGGTCACCATTTAAGAATGCCGGCCGTACACACTTCGAGGATAATGTCTTGGTTCTGGAAAGCACTTTGCGTTCGTTGGCTACATGTGCATCGCGGCCAACTCGTGGTGGCGCTTGGTTCTCTTGCATTGATGCGTCTGCGGTATAGAACTCTTCAACGGCCTCCGCATGCGCGTTCTCTTCGACTCGCGCTATGAATCTTTCGAGCGTCTCAGAAGTGGGCATGTGCGTCTCCGGTTGCGGGAATGCGTGTCACCCCTTCATGACGCGGCCAACCCGACCATCTACGGGGGGCGGCGCGGCACGGGCATCCCATTGCGATATTCACTCGGATATGAAGTCGATCAGATTGCAAACGGCATCGGAATGTTACGCCAAATGGTCGAACGCCAGATCCGCTTTAAGAATCAAATGGCGGTCGCCGCCAGCGGCAGCGCGTGGCCGAGGCTAGTTGAGGTGAAGGGCTAGACCGTGAACGGATCGCCATCTATATGATCGAGCTCCTTACCGCAATTTGCAAAACGATCGCATGATTGGCAAAACCACTGAGAATAGCTTTTCAATTTCAAATACTTGGGGAATAGTTCAACGGTAGAACATCGTGTTTTTGCCTAAGCTATTGATCCACTTGACCGCGTTTTTCAGTCGGCAATGTTTTTGACCCTCTTGTTCCCGAAGAATCCGGCGTCATTGCAAAACTTTTGCTCCTGAAATTCCTAAACGGGCGCCCACGAGCGGGGCAGGATCGGCAGGTGCACCAGTTGCCGCATCGAGGGTGACAAAATCTCAATCGTCGAATTCCTCTGGTTGTCCGCTGGCCGGGGAACTTAAAAAATCTTGGCCGGCCCGCGCCAGCGATGCGCAATTTTTCCGTCGGGCTCTCCCTGAGCGATGGCCGCGAAACCCTTGTCGTCGAATCCCTCGGGTCCTCCGCCGGCGCGGGGTGGAAAATCTTATCCCCCTTCGAATTACGACCTACCGATTCTGCCGTCGTCCGCCGCGCGGAGCATCCCTCTGGATAACGTGCACCTGCCCGCCGACGGCACGTAGCTCGCAGACCTGCCCCTTCAAAATGATCAGGGGGTCGTCCTGAGCCCCTAAAATGCGCAGCTTGTCCCCGTCGACCGAGACGACGAGTGTGCATTTATCCTTCTTTGCGCGCGTTTCGGGAGTCATGTCGTGCCCATTAATTATCTGTTCAGCGTTTATTGACGGGTTGTTCACCAACCGAGATCGCGGACGCTTGGCGCTTCTGCACCATCACTCGCCTTCCGTTGATGACTTGGCTGCCGATGATGGTTCGGCCTAGCCTCCCGTCTGTGACCG
>Ga0182015_10003779_pt1 | contig 16746 bp, 16 predicted proteins | sample 712P3MmetaG_FD_120478 | JGI IMG/M metagenome (GOLD analysis project Ga0182015, IMG submission 120478) | Permafrost microbial communities from Stordalen Mire, Sweden - 712P3M metaG | ecosystem: Environmental > Terrestrial > Soil > Wetlands > Permafrost | place: Sweden: Stordalen | collected... | reverse complement strand
GAAGGCCACTTCTCGAAAAGCGCGAGAAGTGGCGCACCCGGCCGTATCCGGTCAGAGAAGCGCAACCCGAAGATCAGCCCCAGGAGCAACCCCAAGATCAATCCCCAGACCAACCCCAAGAGCAAAGGCGGCGGCCTGTCGCTGAAAGCGCGACCAGGACGGGGCGCCCTCCCACCCTTCGGCCCTCCCACCGTCCGGAGGCCGGAAGAGGGCGATACGGTTCTAGAATGGAGAGCATGAAATTTCATACTGAATATCTGACGCTGCACACGAAAACCAAGCGGGCGCATGTTCGCCTGACTCCGATGGTCCAAATTGTGCTCATGAAGTCGGGAATTAAGGACGGGATGATTCTGGTCTCCGCGATGCATATTACCGCCGGGGTGTACGTCAACGACGACGAGAGCGCGCAAATCAAGGACATCTATCAATTGCTGGAGACGCTGGCCCCATCTCGCGAGAACGACGAGCACCATCAGACGGGCGAAGACAATGGAGACGCGCACCTGAAGTCGCTGATCATTCATCATGAAGTCATCGTTCCGGTCACGAATGGAAAGCTCGACTTTGGGCCGTGGCAGCAGATTTTCTATGCCGAGTTCGACGGGCAGCGCGACAAGCGGGTGATCATTAAGGTCATGGGAGAATAGGTGAGTTGGGTTATCCTCAGAAGTTCCAGGTGTCAGGTCTCAGGTGTCAGGTGTCAGAAAAAGCAAATACACCCTGAGAACTGGCAAATGAGCACTGACACATTGAGCACTCACAGGAGCGCGACACATGAGCGACGAACTTCAAGAGCTGCACGAGAACGCTGAGCACGCGCGGGAGCGTCCTGATCTGGCTCCGGTGACGCTGACCATGGCGGTGCTGGCGGTGCTGGTGGCGACGGTATCGCTGCTGGGACATCGCACTCATACCGAAGAAATCATTTTGCAGAACAAAGTCACCGACCAGTGGGCTTATTACCAGGCCAAGAATCTCCGGCTGCATACTGACGAATTGTTCGCCGATCTGTCGGGGTTGGTTACGACGCGAGATGCGGACGCAACCGGTAAGTTTGAGGCGAAAACTCGCGCCGAAGTGGAGCGGTATAAAGAGGATAAGAAAGAGGTAGAAACCAAGGCGCGCGAACTGGAAGCGGAGTTTGCAGTTACCCAACGCAAGACCAACCGCTTTGATCTTGGGGAAGTGTTTCTGGAAGTGGCGCTGGTGATCACCTCGATCACACTGCTTTCGGGACGCCGAATCTTTTGGCATCTTGGCCTGTTGACGGCGATTGCGGGGGTTGCGGTCGCGGCGTCGGTATGGTTCATGCACTAAGGCATCGTTCTCGTCTTACCGACTCGCCTGTGATGGCTATCACAGTCAAGATGTTCGACTGCCGGTTCGCCTGCCGATGACGAGGAATGACGGGCGTTCGTCATCTGCGACCGCTCTCCGTCAGCCCAGTTGACGCGGGTGGGATTTGGACTGACGTACTTGCTACCTAACTCGCTGTAACTGCACATTAACTTCTTCTAACCTGCCATTTATGAGTTCGGCCAACGGCGTGCAGTTACAGCAACGCTCTCTGGCCGAAACTCACTCACAAGTAAGGATTGATCCAGCCTCCATGCTTCATAAATGCGCCAATCCCATTTGCACGGCTCCCTTTCGTTCTCTGCGAGAAGGTAAATTGTTTCTGGCAGAACTTTTCCCCACCGATCTCAGTGCGGCATTCCAAGGAAACCGGCGAAAGCTTCGCCGCCGGGAACATTTCTGGCTGTGCGATGTGTGCGCAGCGCACTTTACGCTCCGTTTCGACCCTGTGCTCGGGATGTTGACGGTTCCTATCCGCGAAGGTGCCAATCCGCGCTTTTTGGCGCGGGCGGCGGCCAACGTCTAGTCGAATCGTCACAGGGGGACACCGATGGAGTACAGAATCACGAAGGGCACGTCTTGTGCCGTATGCGGGCTCGACACTTTCCGGCATACGGGATGGTTTCTGGTAGTAGAGAACCGTTGGCTTGACCGGCTGAAGATCCTGTCCTGGCATCGCACACTGGCGTCCCAGATCAATATGAAGAGCGTCTGCTGCCGCGAACATCTCAAGGCGCTGGTCAGCCATTGGCTGTCGCAGGCCAGCCTGCGGTTGGCTCCGGCTCACTACGCGCCGCTGCCAATCGGCAGCGACCCGCGGCTGCCGGATTTTGATCTTGGACCTCGGGCGGTCGGTCAATTTATTGGCGAATTGACGGTGCATCGCGAATCTTTTTCGCGGGTGTGGTCGGGTTCGGCCGCGGCTTTGGAATGCATTCTGGAAGCACTGGTGGCGATCGGCGATGTTAACCGGCCGCATCCACTGGAATGTCAGATCTTGAACCCGCCAAACGAGTCCTGGCACGGACTCTCGCTCCAATAAAAGCGCCGGCAGAGGTCTAGCTCTGCCGGCGCTCCTTCCAAACCCGCCAATCTTTCTCCATGGCGCCGGCCATGGCCTGCGCGGCTGCCAACAGCCAGCCCGCTTTTCGTCCGCGCAAGTCTTTCAAGATGGCGCGGCGCTTCTCTTCCGTTCCGACATGAATATTGCCCGTTTCTCTTCCCATCGCCTCGAGCAACCGGCACTCCTCGCGGTTGGTGCCAAGCGCAGCCAATTCGATGCGGGAACAATGCGGGGACAAACGGCGCACGATCCAGTGACCACGCATTTGTACATACGGATCGGGAGCGCGTACCGCCCTCAGCAGAATTGCCGCATAGAGGATCTCCCCCGGCGCGCGCTTTGGATTCAACCAATGCAAAGCCGATGGCGACAGCGCTTTAGCTTCCCGGGCGACGCGCCCGCCTTTCCACTCTGCGATGGCGACCAGCCGCAGATGTCCCAGGCTTCCCAAGCCTGCGATTCGTTTGGCCACGCGATAGCGCATGTTGGGCTCGGGCAGCAGATGTTCCATCGCTTCGCGAGCGCTTTCGGGGATCGCTCCCTTGACCGGCGGCAGGCGATCGATTTTGCCCCAGAACACGACCGGATCGCGCAGCTTGCTTTCGGCGATGGCGCGCAGCCAATCATGGCTCTCGCCTAACACAAACGGACGCCCGCCCTCCTCCATAACGCGTTCATATCCCTCCAGAATCGCAGCCGAGGAGTCTTTGGGCTTCATCGCCAACTTCTGTTCGCGAGCGGCCAACAACGCGCTTGTCGCCAAACGCACCAGGTCCATGGTGTAGGGAAACAGCGACGCTTCATCAAAATCGTTGACTCCCCATATCAAGCGTCCATCGCTGTCGCGCCAGGTGCCGAAGTTCTCCACGTGCAAATCGCCAACGGAAAGAAGGTGAGGCACCCGATCCAGTTCCGGACAAACCTCGGGCCACACCTGGACCCAGCGGTAAAAAGTGGCGCGAAAAAAGGAAAAAAGAGAAGCTGCCATCTGCTCGTGCTTGTAGCGCAAATCGGGCGCCACGATTCGGATGTGCAGTCCCAGCCAGTCTTCGAATTTTCTGGTGGCTTTGACAATGTTCATAGTTAGCTGACAACGCTAGATAGCAACGATAAGAACATAGCTATACGGTGTCAAGGCAAGTGTTATGATTTCGGGCGCACATGTTTCGAAGTTCTCAGCCGGCTTCGCGTTCTTATCGAGATCCGCTCATTCTGCTGGCGCTCGTTTTGCTTGCAATCAGTCTGCTCGCAATTTCCGACGGCCTCTACGCGTTGCCAATTCCCAAAGAATCGCCCACGCTGTACTCGGTCCGCATGGAGCAGCAAACCATTCCCATGCGCGACGGGGTACGCCTGGCTGCAACACTTTACATGCCCGACAACGCGAAGCCGGGCGAGAAGTTCCCTGCCCTGCTTGAATATCTGCCTTATCGCAAGGATGATGCGACCGCGGCTGGTGACTATCCCATTCATTCGTGGTTTGCGGCTCGCGGATATGTCAGCGTGCGCGTCGATATCCGCGGCTTCGGGAACAGCGAAGGCGCGCCCACCGACCGCGAATATTCCGAGCAAGAACAACTCGATGGCGAACAGGTGATCGCGTGGCTGGCGGCGCAAGCCTGGTCGAACGGCAAAGTGGGGATGTTCGGCATCTCGTGGGGAGGGTTCAATTCTATTCAACTTGCGATGCGACATCCGCCGGCGCTGAAGGCGATTCTCGCTGTGGATGCGACAGAAAACCTTTTCCATGACGACATCCATTACATCGACGGCATGATGCATGTCGATGAGTTCGAACTCAACATGGATCTCGCGCCATCGATGACGGGCGCTCCCGATTACACGCTCGACGAGAAAATCCTGGGCCCGCGCTTCGACTCGGCGCCGTGGTCGCTGATGTATTTCAAGCACCAGCGCGACGGCCAGTTCTGGCACGCTCCCGTGCGCCCGCTCAACGAAATCAAGATTCCCTGCTTTTTGATCGGCGGGTTGCTCGACGGCTATCGCGATTCGATTCCGCGCATGTTCGAGCAAATCAAGTCGCCGGGAAAAGCGCCGCTCAAAGCGATCATTGGGCCATGGAACCACACCTATCCGAACGATGCCGAACCCGGCCCGCAAATCGAGTGGCGAGACCAAGCGTTGCGCTGGTGGGATTACTGGCTCAAGGGGCGCGACAACGGAATCATGGAGGAACCACCGCTATCCATTTATATGCAAGATTGGCACGCGCCCGATCCCCGGCTGAAAACGGTTCCCGGAAAATGGCGCGGCGAAAGTAGCTGGCCTCCGGCGAACACGGCAAACACCACGCTCTATCTCTACGAAAGTCACGCGCTTTCAACAGAACCTGCCAAGGCGGCGGTGCATCAACTGCGCTACGTGCCAAGCGTGGGAGTCGAAGCCGGATTCTGGTGGGGGGAATTGCTCAGCGATCAGCGCCCGGTCGATGCGTTCAGCCTGACCTACGACTCCGCCCCGCTTAAAGATGAGCTAACCATTCTCGGGCGGCCACATGCGTTGCTCGAGGCCAGTGCGTCCGCTCCGCAGGCTGATTGGTTTTCGCGGCTCTCCGATGTCGCTCCCGACGGCACGGTAACTCAAGTTACTGGAGCAGGACTGAACGGAGCGCAACGTGATTCCGCCAGCGAACCGAAAGACTTAGTCCCGAACCAGACTTATTCGCTCGATATAGAAATGCACTTAGCCACGTGGACTTTTCCACGAGGCCATCGTGTTCGATTGTCGGTATCGAATGCGCTTTGGCCGATGGTGTGGCCGACGCCTTATGCGATGACGACCACGTTGCAACTAGGCGGAGTCAAAGGATCACGCCTGATTCTGCCGCTCGTACCGCCGTCGATGTATGCGGTCCCGCAATTCGCGCCCCCCGAGCCTTCAGAAGAACGCAGCGACATTCACGACAGCGGGTCCCTGTGGCCCGGCGAATGGAAAACCGAACGGGACGAAGTCAATACCAAAACCAAAGTGACGTGGAGGGGAACGTCGGAAGAGACTTATCCGTGGGGAAAAGAAAGCAACACCGAGGCCATAACTTATCTTGCCGACGATAACCATGCAGAAACCAGCTCTGTCGAGGGCGAGACCAAAATCGTTATGGAACTGAAGCAGCAAACTCTGAGCTGGCAAGGTCACCTGACCCTCACCAGCGACAAGCAGAATTTCTATTACAAATACACGCGGCAATTATTCAAAGACGGACAGCCAATCAAGCAGAAGACGTGGCAGGAAACAATTCCGCGGGACCACCAATAAAATCGATCGAGTTCACGGGCGCGATAATTCGCTTTCGACCACACCGGTCAGAGTCACAAAGCGAATCACGCCGTTGGCGTCTTCGAAAATAAGTCCGGTGGCTCCGTTGTTGACGACCGCGCTGACCAGATGACCATACGATTTTGGAATGCCGCCGTGCGTGGGAGCGCCATCATAGCGCGCCAGTTCTCCTTCTTTCATGCCGGTGACGCTGACGAAGCGAATGGTGCCGTCCGCGCTCTCAAAAACCAATCCGGTGCCGATGGAGTCGGCGATGGCCGTCACCAGCTTGCCGTAAGATTTGGGGACTTCGGCAGATGTGGGAGTCTTCGCGTAGGCCGCGGGCGGCTGGGCGTGAGCCACGGTGGCGGCGCGGGTTCCGGCGAGGTAGGCGGCAAATGCTAAGAGCGCAGCACTCAAGAGAATTGCGATTCGTTTGTGCATGGTCGTGACCTTTCTGGCTATCGGCAGTGAGGTGCTCAAGCATACCAAGCCGGGGCAGCAGCAGCCCTCGCCGAATCCTATTCATGAATGTTAGCGCCTTTATTTCAACATCCCTCGTCCGAGTGATAGCATTTCCACTTATGAGGCTGGTTTTTCGGTCACCGATCTGTTTCGCGCCCTCCAAGATCCCTTTTATTCTTGCCGTGATCCTATCCATCACTTTTGCCGCTTTCGGCCAAACCACAACTCCGAATGACCGGCCACGTACTTCGGACTTAGGGTTGAAAGTGGGCATTCTGCCTACGGGACCACTCAATGCAATTACCGATGTTGCGGGAGTCGCGGTCGGACATAAAACGATCATCAGGGGAGATGACGTGCGCACTGGTGTGACGGCGATCATCCCGCATGCCGGCAATCTTTTTCGCGAGAAGGTGCCGGCTGCGATTTTCGTGGGCAATGGTTATGGAAAGCTGGCCGGTTCCACGCAGGTCGACGAAATGGGCAACATCGAGGCCCCGATCATGCTGACCAACACCGAAAGCGTGCCGCAAGTGGCGGACGCGCTGACGACTTACATGCTGCAGCTTCCTGGAAACGAGGATGTGCTGTCCGTAAACCCGGTCGTGGGCGAGACAAACGACGGATATCTGAACGATATTCGCGGTCGTCACATCACCCCCGACGATGTTTTTGACGCCATCAAGAATGCAAAGGGTGGGACGGTCGAAGAGGGCAACGTCGGCGCAGGGACCGGAACGATTGCCTTTGGCTGGAAGGGAGGCATTGGAACGGCATCGCGCCGTCTCCCCGCCAGTCTCGGTGGGTACACGGTTGGCGTTCTGGTGCAGACGAATTTCGGCGGCGTGCTTACAATCGCTGGCGCTCCCGTGGGCCAGGAGCTGGGCCAGTACTACCTGCGTCAGGAACTGCAGCAACAGGGCAACGGCCGTGATCGGGCCGACGGGTCGTGCATGATGATTGTCGCAACCGATGCGCCCCTCGACGCTCGCAACCTGAAGCGCCTGGCAGCGAGGGGATTGGATGGAATGGCGCGAACCGGGAGCGCGGCATCGAATGGCAGCGGAGACTATGTGATCGCGTTCTCAACCGCGTTGCAGGTTCGCATCCACGCCAATGCGAACAACAAGGCACTGACCCAGCAGATTGAAGTTCTCTCCAACGACGCGATCTCGCCGTTGTTTCTCGCCGCAATCGAAGCCACCGAGGAAGCGGTGTATAACTCCATGTTTCGCGCAAGTACCATGACCGGGCACGGTCATACGATTGAAGCGCTGCCAATAGCGAAGACGGTGGAAATACTCAGGAAGCACGGCGTCGTGAAGTGAAACGGACGGGCTTGGTTAGGGTTTATGACAGATGAGGAGTTGTACCACGAACTGACCTGCTATACGCTCGCTCACCCTGACCCTTCCTTTATTCATCAGCACGTAGTTGATGCCTATGCCGCGCAGCACGCCGATGAGACGACGAAGCCAATTGGTATTGTGTTTGCCCTGGCGGGTCTCTACCTCTATCTGGAAAAAGATTTCACTGGCAGGCAGGTGCAGAAGGCGCACATGAGGTTGGCAAATCACCGCAAACAATGGGAGCAGCCGACGTTTCCCCTGGAACGAGGAGCGGTTGTTATCTCCGACGTGGTCGCCGCGCCTGCCGGAGAGCAAAGAGACGCGCTGATTCGCGAATGGTGCGCATCGGTCTGGAGTGCATGGAGAGAGGATCGCGAGCAGGTCATCGCCCTGGTCAGAAGCGAACTGGATGTAAGGTGAGATCGTTTACGGGTCGGTGAGGCCTGAGACCTGCCCTCACGGTTCGACCAAAATCTTGTGCATCATGCCGAGGTCCTCATGCAGCAGGATGTGGCAGTGAAACAAGAACGTTCCGGCAATTGTCGGATCGCGGAAATCCATGCGTACCTTGACGCTGTGATAGGGCGTCCCGGGTCCTGACCAATACGGAATTTCGATGGTGTCGCGCAGGTCGTTGTCGGTGACAGGCTGTCCGTCCACTTCGAGCATTTCGAAGTGAATCTGATGGATGTGAAAGGCATGCGTCTCCAGCGCGCGGTTTTCAATCGTCCAATCTTCAACGGCTCCTACTTTGGTGGTGATCGCGGGCTTCTCGTCGGGCTCGAAAACCCGCTGCTTCTGGCCGTCGACCGTAATGTAAAACTGGATGGGACCGTTGGTGCCGCCAAATTCTTCGGAAAAATAAAGCTTTCGCGTCGCGGTGACTTGCGCGTGCGCCAGATCGGCAAACTTCAGTCCGGTCGTTGGGACAGGCGGTGCCGTTGGAATTGCTGGCTGGGGCTGATTTTCGGCGTGACGCGATTTGTCGGCGCCGACGAGTTCGATGTTGGCAAGAGTAACAGGGACATCCGCGTTTCCCGTCGGTCCCGTGGAATAGGCCGTGGTGTAGAAAAGCGCATTGGTTCCAACGGCCGGGGCCTTCACGATGAACTCGGCGCGTCCGGCTGGAGGGAGCAGAATTGTCTTTTCGATTCTGGTCTGAGCCAGAGGATAACCGTCGAGCGCGATGAGTTCCAAGTCTTTCGGGTGGTTGTCTTGCACGACCTGCAATTCCAGAAAATCCTGCAGAGAGGCATTGGCCACGCGCCAGAATTCCTTGTCACCCTCCTGCATTTGAATCAGCGGCTTCAGACCGGTTGCGGGCGCCGGCTGCAGATTGAGAGTCAGCTCGTAGGGGCCGGGAATCCACGGAACCAAATAGCGCTGGCGAATGACGAACACGCGCTCGGTAAGACCCTTGACCTCGGGCCGATATTTTTCCATGCCCTCGACAACGATGGCTCCGGCGGCTCCGCCATTCACCTGAAATTCCGTGAACCCGTGCACGTGCGGATGGTACCAGTACAACCCGGGCGGCTCGGTGGTGGGAATCTGCATGCTGAATTTGAATCCGGGCGACCCGGGCTGAATGAGCGTATCGATGACATCATCCTGATGGCAGGTGGGAGGAACGTTCAATCCATGAAAATGAACGTTGGTGGAATCGAGCGTGGCGTCGCCGCCATCGCCGCAGGTCTGGCCGGGAGAACCGGACATCGTCATTCCGGCCGTCTTCATTCCGGCCATCTTGATTCTTGTCTTCGCGGCGTCTTTGTCGTCGATGCGGTTGAAGACTTCGAGATTGAGCGTGTCGCCGGGATTGACGCGCAAAGTCGGCGCCTCGACGATCTGACCGGCGGCATCGTATTTGTAGCAGTAATGGGTATAACCGTACTGATCGACCGAGTGCGCCAAAGTGAATTTTGCGGTCAGCACGCCGTTCTGGGAGGAAATACTGTAAGGGTCGTTGGCCACGCTGCCGGAGACAGGGTAAGCGGGACAGTCTTCCGCCGTGAGCCGAAGAACGGAACATCCACAGAACAAGATCGCCAACCACCACTGCAACCGCAAACTCATGCTTTAACTCCTTAATGGTCACGCCGCAGTTAGGCGACGGTGCGGCTTCAATCCTAAGAAGATCGGGGCGGAAAAGTTCCGATCGACAACAATCCCTGACTGTTTGGGTCCGCAAACGGCGATTGCGGAACTTCCTGCAGCGAACATTTTCCACCTGACGAAGCCAAGGTCACCATGGCAATCCCCGAAGGAGTGCCGAACTCGGCCACGTACAGACCGCCGCCATTTCCCGTCTGCGCGATCAGGCCCATGGCACCGAGATACGACCAATCCGCCGATTCGCCGCGAATTTGCTTTGAGGTGCACCCGGTGGTCAATTTGCCCGTTGTCTTGTCAAAATATAATGCGCTCACCGTCGCGCCCTGCGTATTTACCACGTAGAGCACGGTTTCATCCGGACTGAGCATGACATTGCTCGAACTAATATTTTTCTTCGCCGTGTAAACGATCGTGGGAGTCAGCTTACCCGAAGAAATATCGGACACCTCCACCACCTGCAAGGTGGAAGTGTCGCCGAAAATCGCGTAGTGTCCGTCGCTGGTGACGTCGATGGAATTGGGATAGGTGGCATCCTGCGAGGTCAGTGTCGCGGTCGAATATTGTTCGTCGCCATTCGCCAGAGGAATGCCGGTTGAAATATCAAAGGACTCGATCGACCCGTCGGTGAAGGTCGTAATCATGATGTTGCCGTGGATGGTCATGCCATCGATCTGGCCGCCGGCCAATCCAGCGGCCGAAACATCATTGATAAAACTCAGATCGCATCCCGGCTGTATGGCGAAGGTTCCGATGGTGTTCGAACTGGAAAAGCTGGCGTACAGATACTGGGTGTTGGACGCCAGACCGATACCGTTGGCCGCGCCATTGTCGGTGGGAGATCCGGAGGCCGTGCCGCCCACGGTGAGCGTGCTGATGACGATGCCGGAAATTTCGCCGGCGGAAGGGATCGAAGCGAAGACGCACTGCTGGCCGCCGCCGTCGAGCATGTTGAGGCGATTGGCTCCAAAAAAGCCGGCAACGGTGCCAAAGCCGCCAATCTGCACCTGCTGCTGCAGGGTGAGCAGACCTCCCTGCGAAACCGTATAGAAGCTGACACCCGGGTCATCATTCGTAATGACGTATTGGGTTTGACTGGTCGCGGATCCGCGGGCTGCGAGAACGGCGGCAAGCAGGGCAATCGCGCGGAGCCACCCGGATTGGCGCAGTCGGTACATCCAGAGTCCTTATTCCTACGGGCGGGGGGAACTAGTCTAGAGCTACTCTGGAAGATTAGAACACAGCTGGGGCGGCTGCTCAACACTTGACCGGGCCTGGCGCAAGAAGGAGGGATACGACTGCAAATAGTTGGCAAATATAAGACAAACACTGGTACAAAGAGCGCATTGAGAGCCACAGGCTTACGGTTATCGGGAGCAGGCAAAGAGGCGTTCTTCTGTCAGCCCGGTCTTCAAGTCGGCAGCCAGCAGCCGATGAAATAAATGTTCTCCGGCTTCGCGCCGCACCGAAAGCCGGCCCGTTCCGTAGGCGCGAGACTTGAGTCCTCTTTGCACCGCTTCACAAATACCCAAGTCCTCATCCTGAACGCGGTTCCCGACCGCTACGCTCTGCTCGTTGTAGGCGCGGGCAGACTCGCTGACGTCGCTGAAGTAGAAATCGAAAACCACACGGCAATGGTCGACGTCGACCGGAATCACCAGATTCGTATCGAGATATCCTTCGTAGCAGTTGAACATGAAATTAGGATGGAGCCAGAAATACCACGCGCGATCGCCGCGCCGGGTGGTGCCGGTTGCCGCATCGTGGTCAGAATTAACCTGGTCAGAATTCACCATGGGACTGGATTGCAGACAATATCGGTCTTCGTTTTCGATGGTGTAGTGCTTGTAATCCAAAACTGAATTCAGTCCTTTGTGTAAGTGGGGAACGTGATAGCCGCCATCGAGATAGTTATCGACAAATACTTTCCAGTTACAGTGGATGTCATAACTGGTCGTGGAGAAATGATGCAGCTTGGCGAGTCCCAACGGAGTGACACGTTTTACGATTCCCGCAAGATACTCGGCCAACGGAACCGCGTTCGGATCGAGATTCACAAAGACAAATTGTTCCCAGGTTTCTACCTTGACCGGGACTAAACCGTTATCTTTACGCTCGAAGTTTTTCACGCCCTCGAACTCGGGCATTCCCTTGAGCGATCCGTCGAGTCCGTAATTCCATCCGTGATAGGGACAATGCAAGATCGAAGCTTGCCCACATGGTTCGGTGACTACGGCCGCGGCGTGGTGACGGCATACATTGTAAAAGGCCCGCAACACACCATCGTTCCCGCGCACCGCGACCAGTGGCTCTCCCGCAACCGTCGCGGCCACAAATTGCCCTGGCTTCGCCACCTGGTCGAGGCGTCCCATGAACTGCCAGGTTTGCGAAAACACGGTTTGCCGTTCCAGTTCCGCGATCCGTGCATCCACATACCACGCCGCAGGAATCGTCGAAGCTTCGGCCAAGGGTGCGCTCGCGTCGTAACTGGCGACAATCTGCTCCACGGTCATTCCATTCTGCCGGCCGTTCTTCATGACACTTTCTTCCCGCTCGACTGCACTTTATCTGACCCAATGGCCCGCCGCAGCAATTCCACAAATTGCTCGATGCGCGCTTCCTTTTTTTCCGGGACCGCTCCCGATTTGCGAAATAATCCAGGATCCAACTCTTCAGTCAGCAGCGCATCCTGAAAACGGTCCATGGTCCATTCCAGAATCGAGCCGATCATGTCGACATCGAGATCGGAGCGCAAGTCTCCCCGTTTTGCGCCGAAGGCTACAAACTCGCGCCATCCATAGGGATCTTCTTCCATGAGGAAGCGATTGATTTCACGCCGAAGGGACAGATCGGTTCCGTAGTTACCCACGAGATAGATTCGGTAAGACGACCAGTTGTCGCGAACCATATGCTCGGTGCGGCCCAACCAATAGCGCAGTATCCCAAAAAAACCACGCTCCAGCGCGCCTGACGGGGCCTGCATATATTTCGGGAAGGACTTGACCGCTTTCTTATAGGACTCGAAGAACAGTCCATCTTTGCTTTTGAAGTGTTGAAACACCGAACCTTTGGCGATACCCAACTGACTGGCGATATCCTCGACCCGCGCCGCGCTATAGCCGCGCTCGGCAAAATGGCGGATTGCCACATCGACTATCTGCGTCCGCTTCGCTTCCGAACGAGGACGAGGTTTACCTCCGCGCCGGATCTGCATCGGCCTCGCCAGACTGCTGGTAATTCCTTCCATGGCCCAACTCCTCCCAGGGTTCTTGACTTGTGGTCAACGCACGATACAACATCGGGAAACCAATATTCAATGGCTCTTTCAAGGGATTGAGGCGAATTTTTCAAGTGGCGCTGTCGTTTCATTGACCGTGGGTCATGGACGTGATTTTACTAAAGGTTGAGCCAGAGGGGGTGCTCTCTCGCGATGCTAGTCATGGGAGCAAAGCTGGACTATAAATATTTTCTACAGGAAATTACGTTTATTGAAGGGGTTCCGAATGTCCGAGACGGTTCAGCAATATACGCAGCGGATCCTGGACCACGCTGAGGGACTCGACCCGATCAAGGTTCAATCGGCGACGCCGAAGAAACTGGCCCGGCTGGTAAGAGGAGCTTCCCCGGCCAAACTACGCAAGCGTCCTGCGCCTGAAAAATGGTCGGTCGCGGAGATCCTGGCCCATTTGGCGGACGTTGAGATTGTTATCGGCTGGCGCATGCGCTCTATTCTGGGAGCGCCGGGAACGGAGGTCCAAGCCTACGATCAGGATGCCTGGGTCGTCAGCGGACACTACGAAAAGCGCGATGTCGGTAAATCCATTGAGCTGCAGCGGGTATTGCGCGAAGCCAATCTCGCGCTCCTGAAAACACTTTCTCGGGAACAGTGGAAGCAATTCGGTCAACATTCCGAGCGCGGCCAGGAATCAATCGAGCACATCGTGCGCATGGTCGCGGGACACGACCTGAATCATATCGGCCAGATCGAACGTATTCTGAAACCGGGAAAAACGGGCTGAACGGGGCGTATGAGTTACCGAATTGCAAATTGTGTAATTTCCAATTGCCTCAGGAACTGCCAATCCATATTCCCACTGCCAGCACGAGAACTCCTCCGGTCACCACCTGAAACGCGGCCGACAACAGAGGAGTATCCATATAGCGATTCCGGATCCACGCAATTACAGCCAGTTCCATCGCCGCGACAATCACGGCGGCGACGAAGGCGACATGAAAGTCTCGAACCAGGAATGGCAAGGTGTGTCCCATCCCACCTGCCGCCGTCATCAATCCTGTAACCGCGCCGCGCAGCACAGGACGCCCGCGTCCCGTCATCGAACCGTCGTCCGATAGCGCTTCGGTAAAGGCCATGGAGATTCCCGCGCCGATCGATGCCGCAAGGCCGACCAGAAGCGCGTCATGGCTTTTATGAGTGGCAAACGCCGCGGCAAACACCGGAGCCAGCGTCGATACCGATCCATCGATCAACCCCGCAAGGCCGGGCTGCACGATTTGCAAGACGAACAATCGCCGCTGCGCTTCTTCTTCGGTCTTTTTCACCGAGGTGGGCATGTTCTCTTGCATGGCCCCGGCCGTGACCTGGTGTTTGCGTTCGATTTCCTCCAGATCGCCGAGCAGTTTCCTAATCCCAGCATCCGTGACCTGCAACATCGCTTTCTGATAAAACTGGCGGGTCTCGAGTTCCATGAGTTCCGCCTGCTTGCGGGCCTCGGCAATCTTCAGAGGACGCGCCCGCCAGAATGGACGCCAGCGGACGAATCCCTTCACGTCTTCACGCCGAATCAGCGGAATGTGGTCGCCAAAGCGCGCGCGGTAGGTTTCGAAGAGAAAGGCACGATGTTCGGACTCCTCGGCCCCCATGTCGTCGAACAGCTTTGCGGTTGCGGGATAGGTGTCGCGGAAGGCCTCAGCAAAGTCCGCGTAGATGCGTCCGTCTTCTTCTTCTAGTGAAATCGCCAGCGCCAAAATCTCGCGCTCTGACAAGTCTTTGAACTTTCGCGCCATGCGACCAGTGTACTGATTCTGATTTGGGATTCAAGAACCGGAGTTGATATAGTCCACTCACCAGCGCCGCGGCAAATTTTGCCGCTACCGACGCGGCAGGTCTTGCCTGCTGGCGAGGAGTTGCAGGATCTCTGCGAAAGCCGCTGTTCCTAACCCCCACAAAACACTGCATCGATTACTTGTGCGCCCCGACCGGGTCAGCTGGAACTGAGCGTGCTTCTACTGCAACCGTTCACTCGGAAACTTCGCCGGCAACTGTCTTCACCAGCAGTCTTTTCACCAGCGAATTTCCTTGAAGAGTTTCGCTACTCCACATCGAGGTTTATCCATGTCCATCTCCGCGATTCAAAACACTTTCTCTAATCCGTTCCAGCTCAGTGCGGCCAACAACTCGTACCAGCAGCAGATTCAACAACTCAGTCAGGCTTTGCAGTCGGGCAACCTTAGTGCCGCGCAGTCCGACTTCGCCAGTTTGAAACAGGCTTTCTCTCAGCCTGCCAGCACGCTGGGAAAAACCCCGCAATCGCCTTCTCCCACTTCAACAGTACCCACCCACCAGGCCCTCGATCAGCTCGACTCCGATCTGCAATCGGGCAACCTCTCGGCGGCGCAAAAGGACGTTGCTAACGTCCAGCAGAATTTGAACAGCGCCGGCACCATCGCGTACAGCAAGTTCCATTCTTTTTCGGGTGCGGGGAGTGGAAATTCAAGCGGCCAGAACGCCGCGCTGCAGGACCTGAACCAGATCGGCCAGAGCCTCTCCTCCAACAACCTTGCCGGGGCGCAACAGGCCTATTCCACGCTGCAGCAGCAACTAACACAGTTCGCGCTCAGCGGATCGGCCCTTGCCAACCTGTCGCCAGTGTCGTTCGACGCCTGATCGGGATCACGGCGAGGTAGACGTTGAGTGGGGACATTTCAAAATAAACAAAAAGCCGCCAGCTATCCACCAGCGGGACGCTTTTCCCCGCATGGCTAGCTGACGGCTTACGCCTGATAACCTTTACCGCTCGGCGCGCATGGTCTCGATGGCATCGTGCAGCTCATGTTCGGCCGCATGAAGATGCTCTTCTGCTTTTGCGCCATGCCCGTTCATGTCATAGTGATTGGCAGCGCGTGCCCGATCCATCTCGTGGATGGCTTCGGTCACGTGATTGTGGATGGCATCAAGATCGTGCCAGTCATGCACCCGCTCGGCAACCGCCAATCCGGCGGCAAACGACAGGCATACAGAAAGAGCACCAACGATAAGCGTTTTCTTCATAGGTTTTCCTCTCCAGAGTTGTGCACTTACACTTCTAGTAACGTTGGGGATTGAGTTTATTGGCGCATGATTCTTCGCCATTTTCCCCGACCGCAAACATCCTGTCAAAAGAAACAAAGGCATCCTAGTGTTACGAAAGGTTCAGGTGGGCAGGGTGCCGAAGGACATAGAATTCGATACATGTCCGGCGTAAGTACGGGAGGGAAATTCCGCAGCAAGAGGTAGATCCAGCAGAACAGCGGCGAACGGGTGAGTAATCGCGGACTATTGAATCTGTCTCAGCGACGGGTCGCTCACACCACAAAATACTTCGCGCCGGGATGATGCACAACAATCGCCGACGTACTCTGTTCCGGTTCCAGCAGGTAGGCCGAAGTCAGGCGCACGCCGACGTTCTCTTCGGGCTTGAGCAACGCGAAGAGCTTGGTCTGGTCCTCGAGATTTGGACATGCGGGATAGCCGAACGAATAGCGCGATCCGCGATACTTCTGGTGAAACAGATCGCGAGTGTGCGGAGAATCCTCGCCGGCGATGCCTAACTCTTCGCGCATCTTCTTATGATGGTATTCGGCCAGCGCCTCGGCCGTCTCCACGCTCAGGCCGTGGAGATAGAGATAGCGCGTATATTCTCCACCCTCGAACAGCCGTTGCGTCTCAATCGAGGCCTTCGAACCAATCGTCACTAAGGAGAGGCCGAGGACGTCTATTTTGCCCGAGGACGGCGCGGCAAAAAAGTCGGAGATGCAGAGCCGGCGCCCCTCGCGCTGGCGGGGAAAAGTAAAGCGCAAGAGCTCTTTCAGATTTTGCTTTTCATTTTGCTTGTCATTTTGCTT
>Ga0182015_10003778_pt1 | contig 16747 bp, 13 predicted proteins | sample 712P3MmetaG_FD_120478 | JGI IMG/M metagenome (GOLD analysis project Ga0182015, IMG submission 120478) | Permafrost microbial communities from Stordalen Mire, Sweden - 712P3M metaG | ecosystem: Environmental > Terrestrial > Soil > Wetlands > Permafrost | place: Sweden: Stordalen | collected... | reverse complement strand
TCGACCAGGTGCATCGTGTGAAGAATCGTCTCGATGACGGATTCATTCCCCACTGCCGTGTTGATCATCATGTGGTAAAGGGAGCGGGTGGGCCAGTCAGCGCCAAAGTAATGTTTCACGAAGGCGACGCGCTCACGATCGACAGTATCGACGAGATCGTCGGCTTCCGATTCGCTGGATCCGTCTTGCACCAGCCGACGAATCTTTTCGGCGCGCGGTGCGTAGAGAAAGACGTGAAACGCGTCCGCGTGTTCGCGCAGGAAATAGGGAGCGCCCTTGCCCACCACGACGGCATTCCCTTCCCGAGCAATTCTCGGAGCCATCTGCTCCATCAGGGAAACCATGCAATCGGTATCGAACGCCTGATTCCCCAGCGTGGAATTCCGCTCGTAGCTGCCCCGCCAGAAGGCTTTTGCCAGGCGGTAGAACTTGCTATCCATGCGCTCGTCGCAGCGCAGGACAGCGGAACAATCGACATTGGCAAGCCGGGCGATCTCCTCGGTGAGAAGCTGATCCCACAACTTCCAGCCCAGTTGGTTCGCCAGTTCAGCGGCGATGGCGCCACCGCCGCAGCCGTACTCCCGCTCTATAGTGACGAGCCGAAACATGGTTACTTTCCCACTTACCGTCAACTAGTGTACAGCGATCCCGCCGCCGGGTTTGCCTTTTTTCATCAGGAAAACCAAGGGAACCATTGCCAGGATCGATATGCCGAGCAGCCGGAAGTCATCGAGATAGGCCAGCATGGCGGCTTGCCGTTGAATTGTACCTTCAATCAGGGCGTATGCCTGCTGGGTGGCAAATGCCGCGCTCGCGCCGTGCGCCCGCATGGCCTGGGTTGTCCCCTGCAGCATCGACTGGAACGCGGGGTTGGAAGCACTGAGATTGTGGGACAAGTCATTTAGATGGACCTGGCCGCGCCGGTCGAGCATGGTGGTGACCAGGGAAATGCCGACACTTCCGCCCATATTGCGAGCCAGATTCATCAGGCCAGATGCGGCGTTGTTCTTGTCCCGCGGCAGAAATGCGTATGCCGCCGTATTGATTGGGACAAACAGGAATGCCATCCCCGCAGCTTGAAACATGCGCGCGACGGCTGCGGTGCGGAAATCCATATCAAGGTCAAAACCGGCCATGTGGAACAGCGACCCGGAAAGCACAACCAAACCAAAAACCAGCAGCCAGCGGGGGCTGTAGCGCGAGAGCAGGAATCCGACCAAAGGCAGGAGAACAATGATGGTGAACCCGCCCGGCATGAGCGCCAGACCTGCCCGCTCGGCGGTATATCCGAGCAGGGTCTGCATGAACAAAGGCAGCAACAGGGTGCTGCCCAGCAGCGCAAATCCCAACATGAACATCAACAAACTGGAAACTCCGAAAGTTCGATCGCGAAATAGGTGCAGATCAATAATGGGATCCTTGTGCCTCCACTCCCAGAAAACCACGAAGATCAAGGAGAGCGCGGCGATCAAGGTCAGGATCACGATGAAGTGCGATTCGAACCAATCATCGCGCTGGCCTTTGTCGAGAACAATCTGCAAAGTCCCCAAGCCCAGCGCCACAAAACCGAGGCCGACGTAGTCGATCTTGGTTTCGCTGAGCTTGCGGCGCTTGAGGAAGGGTGGGTCTTGAATGAGCCGCGACGTCAGCAGAAGAGAAATAACGCCGACCGGGATGTTGATGAAGAAAATCCAACGCCAGGTGAAGTTGTCGGTGATCCACCCACCGAGCGTAGGCCCAATCGCGGGTGCGGTAACTACGGCGATGCCGTAAACCGCGAAGGCCATGCCGCGTTTCGCAGGTTCAAAAGTATCAGCGAGGATGGACTGTTCGCTGGGCTGCAATCCGCCTCCGCCTGCGCCTTGCAGGACGCGGCAAATGATGAGCGTAGCCAGGTTCGGCGCCAGTCCGCACAAGAAAGAACTGACGGTGAACAGGGCGACGCAGCCCATGTAGAAATTCTTGCGGCCCATGATGGAAGAGAGCCAGCCGCTGAGTGGAAGTACGATGGCGTTGGAGACGAGATAGGAAGTCAGGACCCAGGTGCTCTCATCCTGCCCAGCCGACAGGCTGCCCGCAATGTGCGGCAGAGCGACGTTGGCGATGGAAGTATCGAGCACTTCCATGAAAGTCGCGAGCGTAACCGTGATGGCGATGATCCACGGGTTGATTGCCGGACGCCAGACATCGGCATTCTCGAGCGGGGGTGCGGCAGCGCTCATTGCCGGATCCAGACCTTGGGATCAACGGACATGCCGGGCCGCAGCGACTGATCCTTATTTTCTCCAGGATCGAGCACGATCTTAACCGGAATGCGCTGCACCACCTTCACGTAGTTTCCAGTTGCATTCTCGGGAGGCAGCAGGCTGAAGCGTGCGCCACTGGCGCCGGCGATGCTATCGACCTTGCCGTTGTAGCTTCTTCCGTTGGCATCGACTTCAATCGTGACGCGCTGGCCGATTTTCATCTCACGAAGCTGGGTTTCCTTATAGTCGGCTGTGATCCAGACATCGTTGAGCGGAATAATCTTCAGCAGTTCCTGGCCGGGAGAAACGTTTTGTCCGACTTCGACGGTGCGATCGCTAACTACACCCGCGACCGGAGCCACGACCTTGGTGTACTGCAGATTCAATTGCGCCTGATCGAGGTCGGCTTTCTTTTGCTGGGCGTCTGCCAAAGCCGAGGCGGCTCTGGAGCGCATGATTTCTATTTGCCTGGGACCGGTCTGGGCGCTGCGCCAACTGGCTTCCGCCTGCACCAGTTTCTGCTGAGCTTGAGTCACCTGGGATTGGGCGGCATCCGCGTTGGCGTGAGCGGCCACCACTGCGGCAGCGTTGGCGGCGGCGGCGGCCACGGCTTGGTCGTATTGCTGCTGCGAAATTTCCTGCTTGTCCACCAGTTGCTTGTAACGGACAAGATCGTTCTGCGCTTTGACGTTGTTCGCCTCGGCTTGCTCACGCTGGGCGTTGGCTGCATCGAACTGTTGCCGGGCAGCAGAGATTCCCGCGCGGGCGCTGGCTATATCGGCCTCAGACGATGAGACCTGACTGCTGGTGTTGACCGAAGTGATGGGAACATCGACACCGGCCGCGAGGGCCGAGGCCTGCGCGCTGTCGAAATCGGCTTTGGCGCGGTCGGCAGCCACCTGGTAATCCGCGGGGTCGATTTCCACCAAAACCGTACCCGCTTGCACATACTGGTTGTCCAGGACATTCAGCTTTACGACATGACCGGAAATGCGGGTGCTGATGGAATTGATGTGGCCGTCCACCTGGGCGTCGTCGGTGGATTCGTAACTGGTGACATAGCGGTAGACAAAGAACCCCACCACCAGCAATACGAGCACTGCGATGACAACCGCGATGCGAAAGCCGGGACTGGCGGTGCGTGAAGGACGAGTGTGGAAGTCTCGTTCCGTCGCTGGCAAGGGCTTGGTATGGGTGTCGGGCTTATCCGGCGGAGCGGCGGCCGGGGTTTGCGTCGTCGGTTCCATGAGTTATTGATTGCCTTTCAAATAGCGCTTGACTCCCTGTTCAGCATCTCCAATGGCGCGAGCCAACTCGATCTTGGCCAGATTATGCGCGTAGAGACTCTGGATGTAACTCTCATGAGCGCTGGCCACGGACTCCTGCGCCTGAACCACCTCCAGATTGTCGGTGACGCCGGCCGTGAAACGATCGCTTGATTGGGTGAAGGCCTGTTCCGCCAATTCGACGGAACTGCGGGCAACCTCGACCTGATCGGCGGCAGAGCTGAGGTCCAACAGTGACGCGCGGACTTCGTAGTCGATGCGGCCGCGCAGATCATTCAATTGAGAACGCGCCTGCTTCAATGTGGCCTCGGCTTCGAGGACATCACTGTGAGTTTTTCCTCCCGCAAAGATGGGGATGTTGAGTCCTCCATTCACCTGCCAGGTTCCATTGGAATGGGCCGGGGTTACACCAATGTCTCCGTAGTTGGCGTTGACGTCCAGGGAGGGATAGTGCTCGGCCGTCGCGGCCCGGCGCCTGAGTTCGGCAGCATGCACTTGCGCCTGCGCTGCCTGGTAGTCGGACCGCGCGGCATACGCACGCTGCAGGTAAACCTCAAGGGGCAGTGGAGTCAGCGACTGGTAGGGAGCTTTCTCAGTCAGGAGGAACTCCTGGCCCGGCGGCAAGCCGATGACTCGAGCTAACGATAATTTTTGCTTGGCGAAATCATTGCGCGCAGCGATCAACTGCTGCTGACGGGTTTGAAACTCTACTTGAGAGCGCAGAGTGTCGATAGCTGGACTCAGCCCGGCTTTGAGTTGGTCGGTCGCCTTGTTGTACAGGGCTTGGGCGTTCTTAACCTGGGCATCCGTGGTTTCGATGCGAGCGGCGGTGGCAATGGCCATTAAGTAGGCGTTACCGACGGCAAGCACGACAAACTCTCTCGCATCTTTATAGGTGTACTGCGCCGATTTTAGGCTCTCGGTGGCGGCGCGTTCCTTCTCAAGATTGCTGAAGTTGAACAGGGACTGGCTGAAGGAAGCACGCGCGTCGAAGTAATTGAAGGCAGGAGTCACCGGCGGGACGCTGCCCTTCAAGCCAAATAGCGGGAAAAGCTTCTGGAAGCCGAGCGCAGCCAGACTCTGAGTTTGTGCGTCTTCCTGCACCTGGCCGGAGATATGGGGCAGCAGCTCGCTGAGTTCTTTCCATCGCTCGCCCCGGGCCGTGAGGGTCTGATCACCGGAGAGCAGCAGCCCGAGATTGTTACGCAGCCCACGGTCGATAGCATCCTCGAAACTCAACTGCAAAACGTCCGGAGTGGCTTTGCCCTCGGGCTCGCTGCCGGTAAAGGGGCTCTGCGATCCGGGCAGAGAGATGGAGGGCACAGGTGCAGAATTCTGAGCCACAAGGCTGGTGGCGGCGAACAGCAGCAAGAGCGCGAGAAGTCTGCGGTGATCTGATTGAGCTAAGAGTCGGGGCATTTCCGGTTCTGAAAAAGTCCCGTTGTAAAGAACGTCTTCGGGACGACCTTTCTCATTTCTCATTCATAGCATAACGCCTTGTTATTGATTCGCCCGAGACATCTTGAGATGCAAAAACGGCATAGTGGATGACGGTGAAAGATTTAGACTACGCCAGAACCCTACGAATCTGGCTTTTCGCCCTGGCACCGGTAAACGGCCGCTTAAAGGATCGAGATCAATGTCATGGCGCAATGAATAGAAGATTATATTGGCCGCCGTTACTTTCGACACTTTCTACTTCCCTGCACCTGCCGATAGAGTGAAGAGGATGGGTCCATCCCAATGCGTCGAAGTGTCGGTTTCTTAGTCGTGCTTATCCTGTCTTCGGGCCTGTTGATGAGGACTAAGGTTCAGGCACAGGGCAACGACGAGCGAAAGGTCATCAACAGAATTGCGCCGGTTTATCCGGAGCTCGCGAAGCGCATGCACACGAGTGGCGTAGTTAAGCTGGAAGTAGTGATTCGGGCGGATGGGAACGTTAAGTCGACCAAGGCATTGGGAGGGAATCCGGTGCTGATTTTATCGGCGATCGACGCGGTCCGCAAGTGGAAGTTTGAAGCTGCATCCGAAGAAACCACTGAGGTGGTTCAAATCGCATTCGAGCCTCACTAACAGCAGTCGCAAGACCTGCGGAACGTCCACTCACCTTATGCCCGCCTCGAGCTCAAAACCCGCCGCAAGCCGACCCGACCGCCGCCGGCGGCGCCATCCGAGGTTCCGCGGCGATTTCCGAGTCATCGTGAGCTACCTTCTAGGAAATAACTACCAGAAAATCGAGGGACACTGCAGGGATCTGTCGCGAGCCGGAATCGGCATACTCCTGGCGGCGGAACTGGACGGAGGCGAGGTAGCCGGCTTGAGCTTTTCACTTCCGGGATCAGCGCCTCCGTGGGAAGTGCGAGCGGTTGTCCGCTACCGCCGCGGATACCAGTACGGCTTTGAATTCCTCGCTCTCACCGAAGCGCAACGGGCGTCGCTGGGGAGCTATCTGGAAGGCATGGAACCCATCGATTGAAAACTACCCGCGGAGATCTCGCTCGGAGTAACTTCAGTCATCTTGTGGGATGGGGACCCATGGTTCAAGCTGAGACCGGGCCTGGTTTCCGAGACGAAGACGCGTACTTCCAATGAGTGATTCAAAGTCTAACGCCGCATTGGGAACGGACTGGACGAGGATGCTGGCCGATCCAGACCTTGCACGGAACCTCGGAAAACTGCTGCAGACTTATCGCGATGCCCCGCCAGAGACGAGAGAAGAAGCTCTGCTGGCGGCCATGCGCGAAATCAAGCACGGAGCCTCCAGCAATACATCCGTTGCGAGCTCAAACAAGGCAGCGACGGAGCCTGCACCCCAGCCTTTGCCGGCCCCAACCTCAGCGATTCCGCCGTTTGAGCCTGATATCTTTAGCCCCAACTGGGGGCAAGACCGACGGCAGCATCCCAGAATCAAGTGCTTTGTGGCAGTAGAGCTGCGCGTGAACGACGCGGATGCTCCCGTCTGGGGCAATCTCTCCAATACCAGCCTGGGTGGATGCCAGGTGGAGACCGCAGCCCCCATCAGCGGCGGGGCCAAAGTCGAAATAGGACTGTGGGTCGCGAGTGGCAAGATCTGGGTAAAAGGGCTTGCGCTAAGCGGAGTGGTCACTCGCAGCGCGCCGGCTGGGGGCGTGCGCCTCCGTTTTGCCGGAATGGATGCCGCCGGAAAAGAAAATCTCCGCCAGTTCCTCAAGTACGTCCAGGAAGCGACGAGATCGTTGAACAGCGAGAGCAGCTACCTGCAATTGCTAAAGTAGTAATCGACCGCGTTCTTCCGCTCCTTCTATTTCTGCGTTTTCTCTCCATTTTCACAGAACCAACGACATAGGGCTGCAAGAAATTGATACACTCTGTGCGTAGTTGAAACTCTTTTCTGTCCTGGGAACTCTAATTAGGACTGACCAGTGGGCAACCTAGCACAGGCACAGTTGTCTCTAAAGGAGCGCGCATTCGCATGGTAGCCAGTGAACAGGTGTTAGTGACCGGCAAACAACTGGATACGCTTTGCATTAACACGATCCGCACCCTGGCGATCGACGCGGTGCAACAGGCCAACAGCGGACATCCTGGGGCGCCCATGGGCCTGGCGCCGGTGACTTACTGCCTGTGGCAGGAGTTTCTGCGCTACGACCCGGAAGATCCGAAATGGCTGAACCGCGACCGGTTCGTGCTATCGAACGGCCACGCCTCCATGCTGCTCTACGCCATGCTTCATCTTGCGGGCGTGCGCGATGTCAGCAAGGACGGGAAAGTTCTGAGAGAGCTCGCTGTTCCGATGGAAGAAATCAAGCGCTTCCGGCAACTGGGAAGCCGGACACCGGGGCATCCTGAGTCGCACATCACGACCGGCGTAGAGACAACGACGGGGCCGCTTGGCCAGGGCGTGGGAAATAGTGTGGGGATGGCCATTGCGAGCAAATGGCTGGCCGCGAATTTCAACCGGCCCAGCTTTGAGGTCTTCGATTTCAACGTCTACGCCATGTGTTCCGACGGCGACCTGATGGAAGGCATTGGGGGCGAAGCCGCGTCGCTGGCCGGTCATCTGAAACTTTCGAATCTCTGCTGGATGTACGACCACAACGGCATCACGCTGGATGGCCCCGCGGATTGGTCGTTCAGCGAAGACGTCGCCACGCGCTTCGTCGGTTACGGGTGGAATGTAACTCGCGTCGCCGATGCCAACGACCTCGAGATGCTGGCGCGGGCCTTTGAAACCTTCCAGAAAACGACGGATCGTCCGACGTTGATTATTGTGGACAGCCACATTGGCTATGGATCGCCGCATAAGCAAGATAGCAATGCTGCGCACGGGGAGCCGCTCGGCGAAGAAGAAGTGCGGCTGACCAAAAAGTTTTATGGTTGGCCGGAGGATGCCAAGTTTCTGGTGCCGGAGGGCGTGCGCGAGCACTTCCACGATGGAATTGGAAAGCGCGGGCATGACGCGCGCGCGCAATGGGAAAAGATGTTCGGCGAGTATTCACAAAAATATCCGGAACTGGCCGACCGCTTGCATCGCATGCAACGCCGCGAACTTCCGGAAGCCTGGGATAAAAATCTACCTACGTTTCCGGCGGACGCGAAGGGAATCGCAACGAGAGAGAGTTCGGGCAAGGTGCTGAACACGCTGGCACAAAACATTCCGTGGCTGATCGGTGGCTCGGCCGATTTAGCGACCTCGAACAAGACCACGCTGAAGTTTGAAGGCGCAGGTGACTTTCAGGCTGGCGAGTATGCGGGACGCAATCTGCACTTCGGCGTGCGGGAGCATGCGATGGCCGCGAGTGTAAACGGGCTTACGGTTTCTGGAATTCGCGCGTTCGGTGCGACCTTCTTCAATTTTAGCGACTACATGCGGGCAAGCATTCGACTGGCCGCGCTCATGGAAGCTCCTTCCATTTTCGTTTTCACGCACGATTCGATCGGAGTGGGAGAAGACGGACCCACGCATCAACCAATTGAGCAACTGGCGTCGTTGCGCGCCATGCCGAATCTGGTTGTGCTGCGTCCCGGCGATGCGAATGAAGTGATCGAAGCGTGGAAGATTATTGCGCAGTTGCAGCACGAGCCGGCTGCATTGGTACTGACGCGGCAAAACCTTCCAACCTTTGACCGCACGAAGTACGGCGCTGCCTCGGGCACCGCAAAAGGAGCGTATGTTCTCGCGGACGCGCCTGCGGGCAAGCCTGATGTGATTCTGATCGGCACCGGCAGCGAAGTTTCGCTGTGCGTCGAGGCTTACGAAAAGCTCAAAGCAGAGGGCATTCAAGCGCGAGTGGTGAGCATGCCTTCGTGGGACATTTTTGAACAGCAGGATGCGGCCTACAAGGAAAGCGTACTGCCATCTTCGGTCACGGCACGGGTTTCAGTGGAGATGGCGGCCACTTTCGGCTGGGAGCGTTACGTTGGATTGAAGGGACGAAAGGTTGGTATGCACCGGTTCGGCGCCTCGGCGCCATTGAAAGACTTGTTGAAGTTTTTTGGTTTCACTGCAGATGCGGTAGTTGCGGAAGCTCGCAAGGCGATTGCGGATAAGTAACCGCAATACAACTTACTCACCACTCGGAAACTAAAGTGGGCAACCAGATTCGATCGGACAACGCCTAACCAAACGTCCGCCGTCGGTTCATCAGGGAGAAATCAATATGCAGCCAACTGGAGTTCTGGAAACCTCGAAAGCTACGAATCCTCTGAAAGCGCTGCTCGGCTATGGGCAGTCGATGTGGCTCGACTACATCCGGCGCGACCTGATTACCAGCGGAAGCCTGAAAACCATGATTGCAGACGATGGCCTGCGAGGCATGACTTCGAATCCATCCATCTTCGAGAAGGCAATCGGCGATAGCTCGCTTTACGACGATATTTTAAAGTCGCTAGCTTCGCGCGATGACCTCGACACGACGGCCCGCTACGAACAGATTGCGATCCGCGACATTCAAGGCGCCGCCGATCTGCTGCGCCCAGTGTATGAGAGTTCAAAGTTTCGGGACGGGTATGTCAGCCTGGAAGTCTCTCCGTTGCTCGCGCACAAGACTAAAGACACGATTGACGAAGCCCGCCGCCTGTGGAAGGCCGTGAATCGTGAGAATGTAATGATCAAGATTCCAGGAACGCCCGAGGGCCTTCCCGCAATTCGACAGGCGATTGGCGAAGGAATCAATGTCAATGTGACCTTGTTGTTTGCGCAGGAAGTGTACGAGAAGGTTGCGGACGCCCACATTGCCGGACTCGAGGATCTGGCAAAACGCGGCGGCAATTTGAAAAAAATCGGAGGAGTGGCCAGCTTCTTCATCAGCCGCATCGATTCGCTGGTGGATTCGCTGATCGACGCAAAGCTGAAAGCCACAACCGACGCGCAACAACAGGCGCTGCTCAAGAGCCTGCTGGGCAAGATTGCGATTGCCAACGGAAAGCTGACCTACCAGCGCTATCAGCGCATCTTCAGTGGGGCGCGATGGGAAGCCTTGGCCGCCAAGGGAGCGCAGACCCAGCGCGTTCTGTGGGCGAGCACCAGCACGAAGAATCCTGCTTATCGTGACGTCATGTACGTGGAAGAGCTGATCGGGCCTGACACGGTAAATACCATGCCCCCAAGCACGATCGATGCGTTTCGCGATCACGGCCGGCTGAGGAACAGCCTTACCGAGGACGTGGCCGGCGCGCAGAAGGTGATGGATGATCTGGCTAAAGCGGGCATCTCCATCAAGGAAGTGACGGACAAGCTCACGGCCGATGGAGTGGATCTGTTTGCGGATGCGTTTCACAAGCTGCTCGCTGCAGTCGAGAAAAGCACCCAGCAAAAAGGAAAGAACGCGTGAGCCGCTTGAAATCTTCGCTGCCAGAAAGCCTGGCTGCCGCCGTAAAAACCACGATCGCCGATTGGCAGTCAGGCGGCAAGATGCGGCGCCTTTGGCAGCGCGATGCCTCGCTGTGGACCGGCGACGATGAAGCAAGCTGGCTTGGGTGGTTAGACATAACCGAGGAGCAGATCGCGCACTGGGTGGAGTTGCGGAATCTTGCCAAGGAAGTCTGGAGCGCGGGTTTCAAGGACGTTCTTCTGCTCGGCATGGGAGGGTCGAGCCTGTGTCCCGAGGTTTTGCGCATGACGTTTGGCAGGACCGCCGGATATCCCGATCTGCATGTCCTCGATTCCACAGACCCGGCGCAGGTAAAGGCATTTGAAAATAAGATCGATATCGCCAAGACGCTCTTCATTGTTTCGAGCAAGTCGGGAAGCACACTCGAACCGAATATTTTCAAGCAATATTTCTTTGACCTCACAGCCAAAGCTGTAGGCGCGGATAAGGCCGGCACCCATTTCATTGCCGTCACCGATCCCGGGTCGAAGATGCAGAAGGTGGCGGAGGGAGATCGCTTCCGGCATATCTTCTTTGGCAGGCCTTCGATCGGTGGACGCTATTCGGCGCTTTCACACTTCGGCATGGTGCCTGCGGCTGTGATGGGAGTAGACACGAAGAAATTCCTCGACCGCGCGCAAGAAATGGTTCGAGCGTGCGGTTCTTCCGCCTCGATCGAGGAAAATCCTGGCGCGGTGCTCGGAATCATTCTGGGCACGGCAGCCCGAAGTGGCCGCGATAAGGTCACGATTATCACTTCTCCGGAAATCTCCGACCTTGGTGCGTGGCTTGAGCAATTACTCGCCGAGTCCACGGGAAAAGTTGGAAAGGGCATCATCCCTGTGAGCGGGGAAGAATTGGCGGCGCCGCAGGTTTACGGCCATGATCGCGTATTTGCCTACATCCACGGTGAATCCGTTGCCGATGCTCCGATTGAGGCGAAGCTGGCGGCCCTGGAAAAGGCTGGGCATCCGGTCGTACGAATTTCAATGCCCGACATCTATGACCTCGGCGCGGAATTTTTCCGCTGGGAGATTGCCACCGCGGTTGCCGGTTCCATTGTCGGGATCAACGCTTTCAACCAGCCCGACGTTGAAGCCAGCAAGATTGCCACCCGGAACTTGACCTCTGCCTACGAGAAGACTGGTTCTCTACCCGCGGAGAAGCCTGTGCTGGAAGATGGCGGCATAAAGCTTTTCACCGACGAGAAGAACGCCGCGGATCTGGCACGCATCGCGGGCGGAGACAAGTCTCTAGCCGGATATTTGAAGGCGCATCTGAGCCGCATCGGCACGGGTGATTATTTTGCCGTGCTGGGGTTCATCCAGATGAACGCCGAGCATGAGAAGACCTTGCAAGCGATACGGCACGCGGTGCGAGATGAGAAACATGTGGCAACCTGCCTGGGCTTTGGACCGCGTTTTCTGCATTCGACGGGACAGGCGTACAAAGGCGGTCCGAATTCAGGAGTGTTCCTGCAGATAACTTGTGACGATGCCTTGGAACTGCAGGTCCCGGAACAAAAATATACGTTCGGCGTGGTCAAGGCGGCGCAGGCGCGGGGTGATTTCCAGGTTCTGGTCGAGCGCGGACGGCGGGCCCTCCGCGTGCATCTGCACGATGTGGAATCGGGTTTGGCAAAGCTGGCAGCAGCGGTTCAAAAGGCGCTGGGATAATTTTGGCGCCGAGAGTCGGCGGGACGCCGGCGCTACCTATGGTGCGCGGCGGTTTTCGGCGCTACGTTTGACGCGCCGGTTCTGCGCTAAGGTTTAAGGAGTAATACATGCAATTGGGAATGGTTGGTCTGGGGCGCATGGGCGCGAACATGACGCGGCGACTGATGCGCGGCGGACATCAGCTCGTAGTGTCGGACCTGAGTGCGGACGCGGTGAAACAACTGGCCGGTGAAGGCGCGGGTGGTTCGTCCTCGCTGGAAGATTTGGTTGGCAAACTTACGCCGCCGCGAGCGGCGTGGGTTATGGTGCCCTCGGGCGCTCCCACCGAACAAACGGTACAGAAGCTGGCACAGTACATGCAGGCTGGCGATGTCATCATTGACGGTGGCAATTCCTATTTCAAAGATGACGTGCGCCGCGCGGGTGAGTTCAAAGGCAAAGGCATTCATTATGTGGATGTGGGAACCAGCGGCGGCGTGTGGGGCATCGATCGCGGTTATTGCATGATGATCGGCGGCCCCAAAGAAGCGGTGCAGCGGCTCGATCCGATTTTCAAGACGCTGGCCCCGGGTGTGGGCGATATCCCGCGCACTCCTGGCCGGGAAAAACTTGGCGGCTCCGCTGAGCAAGGCTACATTCACTGCGGTCCATCGGGCTCGGGCCACTTTGTGAAGATGGTGCACAACGGCATCGAATACGGAATCATGCAGGCCTATGCCGAGGGTTTCGACATCTTCAAGAACGCCATCAGCAAAGACTTGCCAGAGAATATCCGGTACGATCTAAACCTGCCCGATATCGCCGAGGTTTGGCGGCGCGGCAGCGTAATCAGTTCGTGGTTGCTGGATCTTACCGCCATGGCCTTGACCGAGAATCCGACGCTCTCCGAGTACGAGGGCTACGTGCAGGATTCCGGCGAAGGGCGCTGGACGATTCAAGCCGCACTGGAGGAAGCCGTGCCTGCGGAAGTGCTGACTGCGGCCTTGTATGTGCGGTTCCGCTCGCGTCAGCAACATACGTTTGCGGAAAAAATGCTCTCTGCCATGCGGCAGAAATTTGGCGGGCACATTGAAGCCGGCGCGGCAGAGGCAAAAATAAAGAAGGGCGCGTAACCAGAACTTCTTTCAGAGACAAACCCTTAAGGACCTGATCATGGCTCAATTGGCGGAACAGCCTGCACCGACCACACCGCGTATCGGCAAACAAGGGGATCCTTGCATCATGGTGATCTTCGGTGCCGCCGGCGATCTGACGGCGCGGCTGTTGATTCCCGCGTTGTACAACCTGGCGCGGGCGGACTTGCTCTCGAAGGAGTTCGCGGTGCTGGGCGTGGCTCGGGCGCAGATGTCGGACGAAGATTTTCGCAAAAGGATCCTGGACGATGTCAAAGAGTATTGCGGCGACTGCGTCAACTCCGAAACGTGGGAGAACTTCTCCCGCCGCTTCTATTACTTTGCCGGCGATTTCAATGACGACAAGCTTTATCCCCAGATCAAGGAGCGCCTTGCCCGGATCGACGGCGATCACTCTACCCATCAGAACGCTTTTTTTTACATGGCGACGGCTCCGAGCTTCTTCGGGCCCATCGTTGAAAAGCTCTCCGCCACGGGACAGATGGAGCAGAACAACGACCACTGGCGCCGAGTGGTTATCGAAAAGCCTTTTGGTCACGACCTGGAGTCAGCTAAAGCCCTCAATCAGCAACTGCTCAAGCTTGCCGAAGAAAAACAGATCTACCGCATCGACCATTATTTGGGTAAAGAGACCGTTCAAAACATCATGGCGTTCCGTTTCGCCAACGGAATCTTCGAGCCTATCTGGAACCGGCGCTACATCGATCACGTACAGATTTCGGTGGCTGAAACCGTCGGCGTGGAAGGCCGGGGCAGTTATTTCGAACATGCGGGATCGATGCGCGATATGGTTCCCAACCACATTATGCAGCTCATCAGCCTGACCGCGATGGAGCCGCCCATTTCGTTTGACGCCAATGCCGTGCGCGATGAGCAAGCCAAGATTCTGCACGCCATCCAGCCCATCGGCGACGAGGAAGTCTTGACCCGCTCGGTGCGCGGACAGTACGGGGATGGCACAGAAGGTGGCGAGCATGTTCCCGCGTACCGTTCCGAAAGCGACGTTGCGCCCGATTCGCGGACCGAGACCTTCGTCGCCATGAAGCTGCTGATTGACAACTGGCGGTGGGCCGGCGTTCCTTTTTACCTCCGCACCGGAAAGCGCATGCCGGCGCGCAATACCCACATCGTGATCCAATTCCGTCAGGCTCCGTTTGTGCTGTTCCGGGATACGTCCGTGCAGCAGTTGATGCCGAACCAGTTGGTGTTGCACATCCAGCCGGAGGAAGGTATCTCCCTGCAATTCGCGGCCAAGGTGCCGGGCCCGGTGATGCGCCTGGGCACAGTGGACATGAACTTCGAATATCAGGAATACTTCGGCAAGCAGCCCAGCACCGGCTACGAGCGGCTGCTGCACGACTGCATGATCGGCGACCAGACATTGTTTCAACGCGCCGACATGGTGGAAGCGGGCTGGAGCGTGGTGAATCCGGTCCTGGATCTGTGGAAGGCTCTGCCTCCGCGGAGTTTCCCGAACTATGCTTCGGGTACCTGGGGACCGAAAGAGGCCGACGAGCTCCTGGAGCGCGACGGCCGGCACTGGAGGAACTTCGAGAAATGATTCTGGCCGGCGACATTGGGGGAACCAACGCTCGACTGGCCTATTTTCAGCCGCAGAATGGCCATCTCGATTTGGTCTCTGAGCGCGTCTTCCCCAGCCGCGAATACAGCGAACTCGGCGAGATTGTATCCAAGTTCCTCGAAGACGCGGCTGCCCGGCCCGAGGTTGCCTGTTTCGGAATCGCGGGGCCGGTACACAACGGACGCGTTGAAACCTCGAATCTTCCCTGGGTCATCGAACAATCCCGCCTGGCGAAACAAATCCAATTACCCGCTACTTTCTTGATCAATGATCTGGAAGCGAGCGCATGGGGCATTGGCGCGCTCAGCCCGGGAGATCTGATTGCTCTCAACCGCGCGGGCCCGTCTACGGGCAATCAGGCGATCATCGCGCCGGGAACCGGCCTGGGAGAAGCGGGATTGTTCTGGAACGGCAGCCAACATCAAGTTTTCGCCTGCGAGGGCGGCCACGTAGATTTCGCGCCTCAAGGAGAGCTGCAGATTGAACTGCTGCAGTTTCTCGCCAGTCGTTACGGACATGTCAGTTATGAACGCATCCTCTCCGGTCCCGGTCTGGTCAATGTGTATGAGTTTCTCCGCGACAAGCGCTGCGGAGGCGAACCTGCCGGATTCGCCGCGCAACTCGATCAAGGTGATGCGGCCGCGGCGATTTCCCGTGCTGCTCTGAGTGGAAGCAACTCTCTGGCCGAGCAGGCGCTTGATTTGTGGATCTCGGTTTATGGCGCGGAAGCGGGCAACCTGGCTCTAAAAACGATGGCCACCGGCGGAATCTTTCTGGGTGGCGGCATTTCGCCTAAGATTCTTCCCAAACTTACGGGGCCGCTGTTTATGCGTGCATTTCTTGAGAAAGGCAGATTGCGGCCGCTGCTGGAAGGCATCCCGGTTCAGGTGATCACCAATGACAAGGCCGGGTTGCTGGGCGCGGCGCGTTGCGCTGCCACCAACACCAGCGGGGCGCATGCGGTCGTTTCATGAATTCTTCCCTGGAACTGCGCAAATTGACCACGCCGCAGGATCTTTTTCAGGCGGCCGCCGAAGAAGTCCTGCACGCCGCTGCCGATGCAATCACGCAGCGCGGGCGCTTCACAATTGCGTTGTCCGGAGGATCGACTCCCAGGAACCTGTACACCCTGATCGCGGCCAACGCCAGCGGCAGCCTGCCCTGGGATCAAATGTTTTTTTTCTGGGGCGATGAACGCCATGTTCCTCCGGACGATCCGGAGAGCAACTACCGCATGGCCAAAGAGACTCTGCTGTCGAAGATTCCCGTTCCGCCGGCCAACATCTTTCCCGTGCCCGCTGAGAAGTCAGACGCCTCCGCAGCAGCGCAAACCTATGAGCAAACTCTGCAGAAGTTCTTCGCTTTGTCGGCAGGCGAATTCCCCCGCTTTGATCTGATCCTGCTAGGTATGGGCCCGGACGGACACGCCGCGTCACTGTTTCCGGAGACTGCGGCGCTGCAGGAGAAATCGCGACTCGTGGTAGCCAACTGGGTGGAGAAGCTGCAGACTAGCCGAATCACTTTCACGCTGCCGGTGCTGAACGCAGCTCGTTGTGTTGCGTTCCTAGTGAGTGGAGCTGATAAGGCCGCGGTCCTGCATGAAGTACTGGAAGGCAACGCCCCGGGCGAGAAGTATCCCTCTAAGCTGGTGCGGCCGAGTGAGGGCAAGCTGATCTGGTTCGTGGATCGGGCTGCAGCCAGCGAATTGTCAGCCGCTGCGTGAAGTTTGCTAACTCGCGGCGTTATCCGCGCCAGCCGCCGATTTCTTTCAGACCCCGGCCACGCGAATGTTCGAAAAGCCGCACGAGATGGCGGGAGTGCTCGAACTCGTGGATGTCGGCCCAAACCTCCGCCTGCCATGCCTTTTCGTGGGTAGCGGACTCGCCGCAGGTGGCGCAACGGGTGTGCAGGCTGACGGAGGAAAATTCCGCGACGAGCGCGCCGGGCAACTCGATGAAGATGCAGCGGACCTC
>Ga0182015_10003777_pt1 | contig 16750 bp, 15 predicted proteins | sample 712P3MmetaG_FD_120478 | JGI IMG/M metagenome (GOLD analysis project Ga0182015, IMG submission 120478) | Permafrost microbial communities from Stordalen Mire, Sweden - 712P3M metaG | ecosystem: Environmental > Terrestrial > Soil > Wetlands > Permafrost | place: Sweden: Stordalen | collected... | reverse complement strand
CGGTCCGCTCAGCCTCGGCGCCGCACGCCGCGTCCTGGCCGAGCGGCTGGAACTGACGATGTCGCGCCAGCAGTTGCGCCGTGTCGTTGAGATCACGCTCGGCAACCCGCTGTTCATCCTCGAACTGGGGCGCGCGCTGCTCCAGAACGGCCTGCCAGAGAGCGCGGAGGACATCCCGATGCCCGGCGGGATCGAGGAGATACTCGGAACACGCGTGGCCTCGCTGGAGCCGTTGCTGCGGCGGCTGCTCGTCGCGGTCGCGCTGAGCGCCGATCTACGCGTCTCAGAGCTCGGCGCGGTGGGCGGCGGCGGCCCGTTGGAAGCCGCGATCGAAGCCGGCCTGCTGCTGGTGGCCGGCGACCGTGTGCGCGCGGCGCATCCCCTGCTGGCGGCGGCGGCGAAGAGCGGATCGCCCGCGCGCGAGCGGCGCGAGGTCCATCTCGCGCTTGCCGCGGCGGTGTCTGACCCGGAGCTGCGCGCGGAGCATCTCGCGCTCGCGAGCGAGCGCGAGGACGGGGCGCTGGCCGAGACGATCGCCCGCGCGGCCGCCGGCGCGGGCGCGCGGGGGGCGCGCCGGCAGGCGGTCAATCTGGCCGAGCACGCCCTGCGGCTGACGCCATCAGATTCGCAGGCCCGTCCCGAGCGCGTGCTCGACCTCGCGGCCTGCCTCGAGACGGCGGGGGAGCTGACGCGGATGACGGAGCTGCTAACACGCGAGCTTGCCTTCCTGCCGGCTGGCGGTCACCGTGCACATGCCTGGCTGATGCTCTCGCAGGGCTCCGGCCCGAGGACGATGGACGACCTGGATCGGATGCTGGATCAGGCGCTCGCCGACGGCGCCGAAGATCCAAGTCTGCGTGCGACCGTGCTGGCCAAGAAGGCGGCGAATGCCGCGGCGAGCCGCACGACGAACCTGGCGCTCGCTGAGGCATGGGCGCAGGAGGGGCTTGACGCCGCGCGCATGGGACCGCCGGACGCGGCACGGTCCCCGCTATACGCGCTCGCCTGGGTATATGCAGTCACCGGTCGACCGGTTGACGAACTTTGTCGCGCCTACCGATCGACGTCGGACAGTCCCTCCTATATCGCCGGGTCACCCGAGCGTGTAGCGACGAGACGAATGATGTGGCGCGGGGAGGTAAGCGATGCCCGATCGAGCTTGACCCAGATGCTGACGCTCACGGACGAGCGAGGAGAGCGTGAGTCCTACGCGTTGGTGCGCCTGCATATGTGCGATCTGCAGACGCGCGTCGGGGAGTGGGATGCAGCCGAGTCGTTACTGGATGAGTGGGCCGAGTCCTCCGACCGAGAGCAGATGTTCCGCCCGATGTATGAACGCTGCCGTGCGCTGCTGTGTGCCGGACGCGGAAACGCGACCGAGGCGGAGGACTGGGCGCGGCAGGCGATCGTGCGCGCGGAGGAGACTGGCTGCCACATGGACGGGCTCGAGGGAATGCGGGCGCTGGGTATCGCACAGCTGCTCCGACACGAGCCGGCAGAGGCGTGTGTCAGCCTGCGTCAGGTCTGGCAACACACCGAAGCGGAGCGGGTGGATGAGCCCGGAATGTTTCCGGTCGCCCCGGAATTGGTCGAGGCACTTGCAGAGGTCGGCGCGCTCGATGAGGCGCGGGTCGTCTGCGCGCGGTTGCGCGAGCTCTCGGAGCAGCAGGCGCATCCCTGGGGGCTAGCTAGCACGAAGCGCTGCGAGGCGCTCATAGCGCTCGCCGGTGACCGCTACGACGCTCAGGCCGCCGAGCAGATGGCCGTTGCTGCCGATGGCTACCGTCACCTCGGGTTGCACTTCGACGCGGCCCGCTCGCTGCTCGCGCTCGGGCGCGCGGCGCGGCGGTTCAAGCAGTGGGGGCTTGCGCGCAGTTCGCTCGAGCAGGCCGCGGCGGCGTTCGATCAGATCGGCTCGTCCGCCTGGTCCGAGCAGGCTCGGTCCCAGCTGACCCGGGCGGGGGCGCGGCGGGCGCGCGCTGCGGGCGAGCTGACCGAGACCGAGCAGCGTACGGCCGAGCTCGCGGCGGGAGGGCTCTCGAACAAGGAGATCGCGCGCGAGCTGTTCGTCACCGTGCACACCGTCGAGATTCACCTATCGCGCGCCTACGCCAAGCTGGGTGTTCGCTCGCGCGGTCAGTTGGCGCAGCGGCTCGCCATCGGTCCGGTCACAGATTGAGGGCTTCCGCCATTGCGGCGACGGCGGGACGCGCCTACCGTCGAGCGCGATGCCGGAGTAGCTACTCGAGTTCTACACGCCGCGCCTGCGACGCCGAACGGGTCCGGTTGCAGACCTTACGTGCCGATCACGACCACTCCGACCTCGCTCACAGCACCGTGCGAGGCGTTCTCGCCAAAGTTGACGACGCCAAGCACGGCCCTGTTTGGAAACCCGTGAAGCTCGCTCGGTGAGAGCTGGAACAGCAGGGCGCCGCTGAGCGAGCCCCCAGGGGCGATCGTTTGCTTGAGGAATCGGTCGGCCGCCGGGAGGTACGTCTCGAGGAGGGAGGCTGTGGTGTAGGTCGAGTCGCCGATCTCGAGCACGGCCTGCGCGTCCGGGCTGAACCTGCGCGAGGCCGAGCCACTGTTAGCGATCGTCAGATCGATCAAGAGCCAGAGCTCGTTCTTACCGGCGGTGTGGTTGCCGCCGTCGATGAACAGAGCCCGCGACGCGCGGGCGCTCGCCACTGTGACACTGAGGGTCCGCAGCGGCAATCGCGTGCCCCTCGCCGCGACCACGTCCGGGATCCCGTTGTTGATGCAATGCAGCGGCCCGGATGCACCAGCCTGGATCTCGGCAACCGAGTGCTTGCAACTGGGCGCCCCCGCCAAGCTCACCGCGACGCCGCCGCCGGCAAGTACGACTGCGGCAACGCCAACCGCTGTCGCTGCACGGACCAGTTGACCGCGTATCACGCCTACCCCCGCATCCCTAAGTTAGTAGCCGCAGGATAGGCGCGGCGGTCGCCGCGTAGAAGTGTGCGTGATCGCCACCGCTCGGGTGCGACGTCGACGAGAGTGGGCCGCGGCGATGCTGGGATGGAATTTGCTCGCCTGCGGATAGACGGCGCTGATGCGCCCGCACGGCAACCCGCGAGCACCGCCGCGTCGCAAACGGCGTCGGCCGACTCGGCCTCGAAGCGAACGAAACAGGTCTCCTCGGCCGGGACGAAGGTTGAACGGCGGTAGGCGACCGGCGCTCCGCCCGCGTCAGTTCCTCCGCGGCGGCGCGGGCGCTCGCGCCGTCATCTGGAGCAACACGCGCATCGCCTCGCGGCACGTAGAACTTCAGTAGGTACTCCGGCATCGCGTCCAACGGTATGGCTGCGACGGCACCACCGCAATATCGGAAAGCCTCAATCTTTGACCACGGCGCCAGACCGGGATCCAATCCGCGCGGCCGCCCCGTCCTGCGCACGCAACGAGGACGGTTACGATCCGTGCGGGTGCTGACCGTCTTCGGCGCCACGGTCGTCACGTTCATGATGCTCATGTACGCACTCGAAGCGTGGCCGTGGTTCGTCGCCGCCTTCGCGTGCGGCTGCGCACTTCTAAGGCAGCTACGGCTTCCTCACTGGCACTCGGCCGTTCGGGGTAGTCGAGGCGATCTGGTCGCTCATCGCGCTACGCCGTTACCTCGCCTTACACAAAGTGCGGCCGTAGCCAACAGCCGCAGCGTGTCGCATCCGCGTGGTTTCGACTGCGCCCGGCGTTGTCGCCGATCGCGTTGCGACAACACCCCCATCGTGCGGTGGGGCCGGGGGAGCGGAGTCGGCGCGTTGTGATCGGTTGCGCGCGCGGCCGAGCCGCTACGTGCGCAGCATTTTCGGCACGGCATTGAGTTCGAACGCGTGGATGCTCACGCCTGCCGGCACGTTCGGCCGGTCGTACAGCGTGGCGCGCACGAAGCGCGCCGAGCCGGCCGTGCCCACGCTGACCGTCGAGCGGCTGAGGGTTTGCAAGAACTGGGTCAGGTAGGGGACGGTGGACGCCTTCCCGGCGAGCGACCGGCGCAGGCTCGCGGCCTCGGCGCCGGCGTTTGCGGCGTCGGAGGGGACCGCGCAGATCTCCTCGATCGGCCGCGTGGAGGCGTTTGCCGGGCGCAGGACGCCGACCGCCAACTCGGTTCCGTGAACGCCTTCGCCGAAAGCGGCGATGACGTCGCCGAGGCAGTCGACCGTCGCGACGATCACAGCGTTAGTCGCAAAAGTGGCACCGCTGCCGCCGAGCAGGTCCGCCACCGGCGCGCTGTAAGTTGCGGCGACCACGAGGTCCGGGCCCAGTACGGTCCGGTCGTAGTCGCCGAGGCTCACCGCCGAATCGAAACCGTCCGGGCTGTTCCCCAACAGGTCTGGGTGTAACGCCCCCTCAGCGCCGAGGATGAGTCCGGCGTGACCGCCCACGGCTCCCGGCTTGGCACCGAGCCGCAGTAGCGCCGCCCGCAGACCGGATGGATTGACGCCACCGCGCGCCTCGATCGCCAGGTGCGGTGGAGTACCTACGCTCAGCGCCACATCCACAGTGAGCGGACTCACGCCGATGTTCACGGACTTACCGGTGACGTTCGCGTCGTCGACGGTCGCTCCGTCGCCAACGATCGAACCCCAGATACGGTTGCCCGCCACGGCGCGTCCCGGTGGAATCCCCGCGAGCATGCGCTGGGTCGCCACATCGCCGAACTCGAAATCGCCCTGCAAGGCCGGGTCGTCGTAAACGGCGAGCAGCGTGCGACCGAACAGCAAGCCCGCTGGGCCCGACCCCGCGGAGGCCATCGCCGCGGCGAGGCCCAGCCCCGCTACCGCCAGCGCAGCGACCACGGCGAATCGACGACACAGTGACATGAGATCCCTCCTCGGGCCTAGCGTTTGGGGTGATTCAGCGTCACCTTCTTGGTTCGTAACACCGTCTCGACGCGCGCGCAGCCGGGGTCTGATCCGCACCCTCGGATGCTCCTCATCTCCACGATGAAGGGGACCCTAGGCGTGCAAGCGACGCGCCGCAATATCGGAAACCCTCAATATTTGGCGGGGCGAGCCAACGCACGCGCCGATCGAACGACTGGACGATCACTCCCAGAACGCGGCCGCCGCGCCGCCGTCCCGCGAATCAGCAGCGTGTCGCATCGAGCGTGCAAAGCGACGCGCAGGCGCTGCGCGATTCGCCGCCTGGAGCGGGGCCTCGCAACCCTGTCACGATGAGTAGCTCCGCGAGTGGCCTGTGGGCCGGCTCGTACCCGTCGAGGTAGGCGTGGATCTCGTGCAGGCGCAGATAATCGCGCTCGATGTGCTCCGCGGGCAGGCGCTGAACCCGGGCAGCCGGATTGCGCGGCAGCTTGCCCTTGCTGGCCGCATCGTTCAGACACGCGACGAGCGTCGCGAGCGCGTTGTTGATCGTCTTCGGCGCCAGCGCTCCTCCGCGGCGAGCCCGGCGAGCCAGGACTCGACCGTCCGCGTCGGGAGCTTCGTTAGCTTGATCGACCTCAGCGACGCCAGCCGATGGCGACCGTGGACGTCGTAGTCGGTATAGGTGCCGGGCTCGAGGTAGGGGCGCCGGTTCGCCAGTCAGCTCTCGAAGAACGTCTCATACGGATAGATGCCGTCTCCGGACCTCGTCGAGCTCTGTTCTGCCGCCATTTGTTCTCAAATGGTTCTCACAGAACCGCGGCGGAACTCAACCGCCACAACGCCCCAAGGCGCAGAAAAGCCCCGCATCGCGGGGCCTTCCCAGTGCGCCCGAGAGGACTCGAACCTCCACGAGCTAAGCGCTCACAAGGCCCTCAACCTTGCGCGTCTACCAATTCCGCCACAGGCGCAGGGGGGCGAGTATAGGCGCTTGATTCCGTCCCCGCCGGGCGCTAGTCTACGAACACGTGTTCGGTTTGCGCGCTGTCCCTCCAAGGAGGCCGTTATGGATCTGACGAAGCGCCAGCAGGAGATCTTCGACTTCATCAAGCGATACTCCGCGCGACACGGCTATCCGCCGACGGTGCGCGATATCGGCAAGGCGGTCGGGCTCGCGTCTTCATCGACCGTCCACCAGCACCTCGCGAACCTGGAGCGGGTCGGCCTGATCAAGCGCGACCCGTCGAAGCCGCGCGCGATCGAGTTGCTCGACCGCGCCGTGCACGAGGTGCGCAGGGCCGTGCGACCCGAGGGTCTGCCGCTGCTCGGCGCCGTGGCCGCCGGTGCGCCAATGCTCGCCGAGGAGAACATCGAGGATTACGTATCCGTGCCGGCTGCCGCCGGCGGCGAGGACGGCGCCTACCTGCTGCGCGTGCGCGGGGAGTCGATGAAGAACGTCGGGATCATCGAAGGCGACCTGGTGGTCGTGCGGCCTCAGGACTCCGCGCAGGACGGCGATATCGTCGTCGCGCTGGTCGGCGAGGACGCGACCGTCAAGCGCTACTTCCGCGAGAGCGACCATGTGCGCCTGCAGCCCGAGAACGACGAGATGGAACCGATCCGCAGCCGCGAGGTACGCGTGCTCGGCAAGGTCGTCGGCTTGCTTCGCTCGCTCCAGAGGTAGTCCGCGCCGTGTGGCGTGACCTTGCGCCGTTGGCGTGCGGCGCCGCGACGCGCTACTGTCGCAACGCAAGCCAAGCAGTCGCGGGGGTTCGCCCTCGAGGAAAGTCCGGACATCACAGGGCAGGGTGGTCGCTGATAACGACCCGGGGAAACCCGCGGGAAAGTGCCACAGAAATACACCGCCTAAGCGCGCGGCCACACGTGAGCTGCGTGCCGGTAAGGGTGCAATGGTGCGGTAAGAGCGCACCGGCGCCGCGGCGACGCGGCGGCCAGACAAACCCCACCCGATGCAAGGCCAAGCAGGACCGTTTGCAGGCTGCCCGCCGAGGTCCAGGTAGGCCGCTCAGATAGATGGCTGCTCACGACAGAATCCGGCTTATCGGCTCGCTAAGGAAAAGGCCCTGTTGATCAGGGCCTTTTCTATATCGGCGATCGAGCTGAGCACCAGTCCTCGCGCGGGCGATCGGGCCCATCGGGTATCTTGCGGCGCGTGCTCTACTTCGTGCTGGCGTTCTGGCTCCTGGTCGGGGGCGGCGTGTTCCTCGTCGCGCTCACCGGCGGCCCGAGGGGCGCGCGCGCACAGCTGCATTCCGAGAGCACGCTGGCGCGTCGGATGCGCCTGCTCGGCTTCATCGTGGTGCTCGCCTTCGGGCTCGCCGTGCCGATCGCGGTCGCCGTGGCAAACGGCCAGGACAAGGGACGCCAGGGTCCCGCCGGCATCACGCTGAGCGCCGACCAGGCGACCGGCCGCGAGCTGTTCGCCCACTCCTGCGCCACCTGCCACACGCTCGCCGCGGCGGCGGCGGTCGGGCATGTCGGTCCCGACCTCGACCTCGACTCGGCCGTCGTGAACAACCCCGCGTTCGTGCTCAACGCGATCGAGCTTGGGCGTGCCCGCGGGAACGGCGACATGCCGGCCGCGATCTACAGTGGCCAGCAGGCGCGCGACGTGGCCGCCTTCGTTGCTGCCGTCGCCGGGCGCTGAACGCCCGCGGCTCTCCACGCAACCACCGGCGCGCAGTCGCCCACTCGCGCAACTGTGGCGCGATCCGCGCGTTGAGGGTTGAAAGGTCCGATATTCGGTTTGCCCGGCCCCGCCTGCGGGCAGGGGACGCCCAGCGCGGATCGCGCGCGGGGCCGCTGCAGTCTCGGCGAGTGATCCGAACCGGGAGGCCTGGCGCAATTGATAACGATTGGTGAAACAGGACTTGCGAAATCGCGCCGGTCAGGTATCCTTACCAATCGTAAGTTGTAAGCAGAAGGTAAAGCAATAAGCAGAAGGTAAAGCAATGGAGAGCACGAAAGTCGTGATGCGATGAAGACGACGATGAGCAGGTTCCAGATCCACGACGACCTGACCGCCCCCGACGGCTCGCTGCCGGTGCTTCGCGGCGCGCTCGCGACGGGTGGCCAGCTGCCGAACTTCCTCGGCGTGTTGGCCGGTTCGCCGGCCGCACTGCGCGGCTACGCCCGCTTCCGGGCGGAGCTCAAGCGCGGCACCCTGGGGCGAGCGACACTCGAGCGGATCTCGCTCGCGGTCGCGGAGCAGTACGGCTCGGCGCCCGGGATCGCCCTGCATAGTCGTACCGCCCGCTCGGCGGGCCTCGGTCTCGACGAGGTCGCCAAGGCGCGCGAGTTCGATTCCGGTGACCCCAAGCAGGCCGGCCTGATGCGCTACCTGAAGGCGGTGCTGGACGGTGAAGGCGGACCGCCGATGCACCTGCACGAGGAGGCACGTGAGCTGGGCTGGGACGACGAGCAGCTGATCGAGGCGATCGCGTTCGCATCGCTCGAGGTGTTCACGGCGATGGTGAACGTCGCCGGCGATGTGCCGATCGACGGATCCGTCGAGGACTCGAGGACGCTGCGCGCGGCGTAGGATGCCGACGCGATGGCGCCCGGAACGAGCACAGCAGCGTCAGCGCACACGCAGCAGGCCCGCGTGAGCGCCGCCGTGCAGGCGAAGCCGGCCTGCTGCCCGTATTTCCATCAGGCGGTCGAGCTGATCGGCCGGCGCTGGACGGGCGCAATCCTCGAGATCCTCATGCAGGGAGGGTCGCTGCGCTTCTCGACGATCGCGGCGGCCGTGCCGGACCTCTCGGACCGGATGCTCTCCGACCGGCTCAAGGAGCTGGAGGCCTACGCCCTCGTCGAGCGCACCGTCTTCTCCGGGCCGCCGGTGCGTGTGCAGTACGCGCTCACGCCGAAGGGCCAGGAGCTCGGCCCGGCGCTACGTGAGTTGAAGAGCTGGGCACGCCACTGGCTCGGCGCGGCATAGTTCCAGCTCAGGTGGCCGATTCGCCGATCACAGCGCAGGACGTCAGGGCGATCGTCGCCGACCGCGAGATCCGCTTCATCAGGCTGTGGTTCACCGACGTGATCGGCCAGCTCAAGTCGTTCTCGATCAACGCTGCCGAGCTCGACGGAGCACTCGAGGCCGGCATGGGCTTCGATGGCTCCTCGATCACGGGCTTCAACGCGATCGAGGAATCGGACATGATCGCGATGCCGGACCCGTCGACCTTCGCGGTGCTGCCCTGGCGCCCCGAGGAGCAGGGCGTCGGCCGCATGTTCTGTGACGTGCTCACGCCCGAGCGCACGCCTTACGAGGGCGACCCGCGCCACATCCTTCGTCGCGCGATCAAGCGCGCCAACGAAATGGGCTTCGACACCTTCAACGTTGGGCCCGAGCTCGAGTACTTCCTCTTCCGCGACAGCTCCGCCACCGAGCCGCTCGACAGCGGTGGCTACTTCGACCTGACGACGCTCGACGCCGGCTCCGATGTGCGCCGGGAGACGTCGATCGCGCTCGAGGCGCTGGGAATCCACGTCGAGTACAGCCACCACGAGGTCGGGCCCTCCCAGCACGAGATCGACATCCGCTACGCCGACGCGCTGAAGATGGCCGACGACTGCATGACCTACCGCATCACCGTCAAGGAGGTCGCGCTCAAATACGGCTGGCACGCGACCTTCATGCCCAAGCCGATGTTCGGCGAGAACGGCTCCGGCATGCACACCCACCAGTCGCTGTTCGCGAACGGCCGCAACGCCTTCTTCGACCCTGACGATCACTACTTCCTCTCGCCCGTGGGCAAGGCGTTCATCGCCGGGCAGCTTCGCCACGCCCGCGAGATCTGCTCGATCTTCGCCCAGTGGGTCAACTCGTACAAGCGGCTCGTGCCCGGCTACGAGGCGCCGGTCTATGTGGCCTGGTCACGGCGCAACCGCTCGGCGCTCGTGCGCGTCCCGCTGTATCACCCCGGCTCCGAGCACGCCACCCGCATGGAGCTGCGCTGCCCCGACCCGGCGTGCAACCCATACCTGACCTTCGCCGCGCTGCTGCAGGCCGGGCTCGAGGGCATCGAGAAGGGCTACGAGCTGCCCGAGCCGATGGACAAGAACCTGTACCACCTCTCACCTGAGGAGCGCCGCCGGCTCGGCATCGAGCAGCTGCCGGAGACGCTCGGCGCGGCGATCGAGCTGACCGCGGACTCCGAGCTTGCGCTGCGCACGCTCGGGGAGCACACCTTCAACCGCTACGTCGAGATCAAGCGTCTCGAATGGGAGGAGTACAGGATGCAGGTCACCCGCTGGGAACTCGACCGCTACCTGCCGATCCTATGAGCGCCGCGGGAACGATCACGCTTGGCGATCTGCAGGTCGATCGGCTCGGCTTCGGCGCGATGCGGATCACCGGGCCCGGGGTGTGGGGCCCGCCGGCGCAACCGCCCGATGGCCCTGACGGTGCGATCGCGCTGCTTCGCCGGGCCGTCGAGCTGGGCGTGAACTTCATCGATACCGCCGACTCCTACGGGCCGAACGTCAGCGAGGAACTGATCGCGCAGGCGCTGGCGCCATACGACGGCGTCATCGTGGCGACCAAGGCCGGGCTGGTGCGCCCGGGCCCAGGCGTGTGGAACGCCGACGGACGTCCAGAGCACCTGCGGGAGGCGCTGGAAGGGAGCCTGCGACGCCTGCGCCGCGACCAGATCGACCTCTACCAGTTTCACCGCCCCGACCCCGACGTGCCCTTCGAGGAGTCCCTCGGCACCTTCGTCGAGGCCAAGCGGGCCGGCAAGATCCGCCACATCGGACTGTCCAACGTCTCGCTGGACGAGCTCGAGCGGGCGGTCGCGATGACCGAGATCGCCTCGGTGCAGAACCGCTACAGCGCACTGGATCGTCACAGCCAGCGGGTGCTCGAGGAATGCGAGCGGCGCAGGATCGCCTTCATCCCGTGGTTCCCGCTGGCCGCGGGCGAGGCGACCGTGGCCGAAGGCGCGCTCGAGACGGTCGCTCGCGACCATGGCGCCACCAGCGGCCAGATCGCGCTCGCCTGGTTGTTGGCCGTATCGCCCGCGATGCTGCCGATTCCCGGCACGTCTCGGATCGATCACCTGGAAGAGAACGTGGCGGCGGCCGAGATCGTGCTCAGCGCCGCCGACCTCGAGGCGCTCAGTCCAGCAGGGCCCGCAGGCCGTCTGGATCGCTGACCGGCGAGCGGCAGGTGAAGTGCTCGCAGACGTAGGCGGTCGCGCGGCCGCCGACTGCCGAGCGTCCCGCCAGCAGCTCGATCGCGCTGCCGTCCGACTGCACCGCGGCCGCCAGCACGACATGGGGCCGGTGACGCTCGCGCATGACCTCGAGCAGGCCTTCGCGACCGGGCCCGACCAGGGCGACCTCCTGCACTCCGGCGCTGTGAAGCTCGATTGCGCACAGAAGATGACCGAAGGCGATCGGAAAGCGTGGCGCGACCTCGAGCGCCAGTCGCACGGCACCGAGCGCGGCCTGCTCGTAGGCGGCCTCGCCCGTCAGCGCGGCCAGCCGCAGCAGGCCGAGAGCGGCGCTCGAGGAGCCTGAGGGTATCGGGTGGTCCTCGAGATCCTTGCGGCGCGTGATCAGCGGCTCGCCGTCGATCGCGGTCACGAAGAAGCCGCCCCGCAGGGGATCGGCGAAGCGTTCGAGGATCTCGTCAGCCAGCGTGCGCGCCCAGCCGAAGAAGCGCTCGTCGAAGCTCGCCTCGTACAGCGTCAGCAGCGCCTCGAGCAGGAAGGCGTGATCCTCGAGATACGCGGGTAGACGCGCGGCGCCGTCGTTGTAGGTGCGCAGCAGGCGACCGTCGCGGTCGCGCATCTGCTCCCAGACGAACTCCGCCGCCTCGCGCGCCGCATCCAGGTAGCGGGCCTCGCCCAACACGGCTCCGGCATCGGCGAGGGCGGCGATCATCAGCGCGTTCCACGCGCTCAGGCGCTTGTCGTCGAGCGCCGGGCGAACCCGCCGCGCTCGCGCTGCGAGCAGACGCGCGCGGATCGCCTCGCGCTCCGCCGGCTCCTCGCCGAGCGCCGCGAGCACATTGGTGCCCTCAAAGTTGCCCTCGGCGCTCGCGCCGAAGTAGGCGATCGCGGCGGGTGCGAGCTCGCCGAGCTCGGCCCTCAGCTCGTCGAGCGTCCAGACGTAGAAGCGGCCCTCGACGCCCTCGGAGTCCGCATCCAGCGAGGAGTAGAAGCCGCCCTCGGGCGCACGCAGCTCCCGCAGGGCGAAGTCGAGCGTCTCGCGACAGGTCCGCTCGAACAGCCGGTCACCGCCGCCCTGGCTCGCGCGCAGATACGCGCGGGCGAGTAGGGCGTTGTCGTAGAGCATCTTCTCGAAATGTGGGACGGACCAGCCGGCGTCCACGGCGTAACGCGAGAACCCGCCGCCGACCTGGTCGCAGATGCCGCCGAGCGCCATCGCGCGCAGCGTTGGCGTCGACATCTCGCGCTCCCCGAGCGCCAACAGCAGCTCGAGTACGCAGTGCGGCGGGAACTTGGGGGCGCCCCCGAAGCCGGCGTTGCGGCGGTCGTAGGTCCGGCGCAGGCCGTCGAGGGCGACTTCGATCGCCGAGCGGTCCACGGGCGCGGCGGAGGGGTCAAGCGCTGCGGCGCCTCCGAGCCGCGACGTCAGTCGCGATCCCACGCTGAGCGCCTCGTCGCGGCGCTCCCGCCAGAGCTTGGCGACCGCCTCGAGCACCTGGGTGAAGCTGGCCATGCCGGCCCGTGGGGTTGGCGGCCAGTAGGTTCCGCCGAAGAACGGCTCCTGCGACGGGGTGAGGAACACGTTCAGCGGCCAGCCGCCGTGACCGGTCATCGTCTGCACCGCCTCCATGTAGATGCCGTCGATGTCCGGGCGCTCCTCGCGGTCGACCTTGACGGCGACGAAGTGCTCGTTCAGCAGCGCCGCGGTAGCCTCGTCCTCAAAGGACTCGCGTTCCATCACGTGGCACCAGTGGCAGGCGGCGTAGCCGATCGAAACCAGCAGCGGACGGTCCAATGCCCGTGCCCTCGCGAGAGCCTCCTCACCCCACGGCAACCAGTCGACCGGGTTGTGCGCGTGGGCGCGCAGATAGGGCGAGGTCTCGTGTGACAGCGCGTTGGGCACCGCGCCGAGGACCTCAGCGCGCGGCTGACGCCGTCAGCGCCGTGAGCTTGGCGCTCGAGATCACGAAGTGGATCTCCGCACCGCCGAGCCTGCCGGCGAAGTCGTTGCGCGTGGTGGCCACGAGCGTCCCGCCGGCTGCGTGCGCGCCGCTGATCCGCAGCCTTCCCACCCCGTTGCTGATCGAGCCCGTGATGCGAACGCCGGCGACGTAGGAGAAGTCGTGGAAGCTGACCGTCGGGTTCTCCGTCGTCGGGTTCGTGCTCACCTTCGCGAAGCCGCCGTGCAGCCCGCCGAGGCCGCTGTCGTAGGACGGGTTGTAGCTGCCGATCAGCGTCTCGAAGAGGCTTTCGGAGAGCTCTCGCGAGCTCCACGCGAGGCTCAGCTCGAACGCGCGCGCCGTGCGTCCCGGCAGCCCGCCGCTGCCGGCGATCGGGCGCAGTGAGCCGACCGAGGGCGGAGCGAGGGGGGCTGGATCGAGATATGCGGGCATCGCCCGCGGCGCGCACTGCGTGTCGATCGCGGTGCCGTCGAGGAACGCGTCGACCGCATTCTTGGCGCACGAGCCGAACTCGGTCGTCAGCACCGAGTGACCGACCTGGGGGACCACGACGAGGGTCGCGTCAGGGATCATCGAAGCGACTTCCTCGGCGTTGGAGGTCGGTGTGCGCAGATCGTCTGCGCCGCTGATGATCAGCGTGGGCACGTTCGGAAGCGAGGTGATCTCGGTCTCCGGTGCCGCGCTCGCGTTCGGCCAGTAGGCGCAATCGGGCGCCGTGCTCCCCTGGTATGCGGTGAGCGCGCTGAAGGGGCCGAACGTGCCCGCCGGCATGGCCTTCGCGGCGGCGAGCGCCTCAGCTGCCCGTTGCGCGCCGGTGTCGGTGCGGACCCACGGGAACGGCAGCTCCTCGCACTCGGTGTCGAAGAACAGCGGGTTGTCGACGGTGCTGTTGGGGATCGCGCCGTAGACGGCGTGGGCGACGAGGATCGCGAGCAGCCCGTAGCGGCCGCCGGCGGCGGCCGCGATCGCCGCCGGGAAGTCGGCGCGAAGCGCCGGGTCTTCGTCGCCGGCGAGCAGGATCGACGCGATGTCGGTGGCGGTGATCGGCAGGCGATAGCCCTTGCCTCTGCTGCCGTAGTAGGTGCCGATGACCGAGCCGCTGCGAAGCCGGGCCAGCACCTCCCGCAGGTCGACGGTTGGGTGCGCGATCCCCGGGCAGGCGTGCGCGGCGCAGAGCTGATCGAGGATCCGCGGGACGGCCTGGTAGCTGGACTGGTCGAAGACGTCGGGCCCGTTTGGCGGCACCGTCGAATCGAGTATCAGCCCCGCCACGTTGCCGGGGTACTCGGCCGCGTAGCGCAGCGCGACCTTCGTGCCGTAGGAGGTCCCGTAGAGGATCAGCTTCGTATAGCCGAGTGCGTTGCGGATCGCCTCGATGTCGGCGACCGTGTCGTCTGTCGTGTAGAGCCCGCGGGTCGCTCCGACCTCCATCGCGCAGGCGGGGATCACCACACTGACGGGTTGCGTCAGGGAGTTCAGCGCCGTGCACTTCAATGCCCCCGAGTAGCCGGTGCCGCGCTGGTCGAAGACGATCAGGTCGTCGGTGGTCAGCGCCGGGGCCACGATCTGGGCGTCGTCCTCGGCGAACGGGAGTGCCGACTGGCCAGGTCCGCCGGCGAGTGCGACGACGGCCGTCGTCGCGGCGCCCGCCGCCGCGAGCTGACGGCGGATCGCCAGCGTCACCGTGCCGGGGATCGCGCCGGTCGGATCGAGCGGCACCGTCAGGTGCCCACAGCCGAAGGTGGGCGCGTCGGCGCAGGTCGTGAACGGGATCGAGCTGGTCGCGGCAGATGCGCCTGATGGGAACGCGACCAGCGCGACGGCAGCGGCCGCGTTGAGGAGCGCGAGCAGAGTGCCCTTGCGGCGCATCGCTTTGACCTTACAAGATCGCCCTTGGCTGGCTGCAAGATCGCCGTCGGCCGGCGGCGAAGGGCTCGGAGGACGGCTGCGCTGCTTGCGCCGTCGGTGCGCGGCCCGCGGAGATCGTTCCGCGGGCGGCTCCGCGCGGCGTTGCGGCGGCGCTATCGTGTTGGCCGATGAGCGCCGTTCGCGAGACGATCCACGCCGGCGACGCGCCCGCCGCGATCGGCCCCTACAGCCACGCCGTGCGCCTCGGCGAGTTGCTCTTCTGCTCCGGCCAGATTCCGCTTGACCCTTCCAGCGGCGAGCTGGTCGCGGGCGGTGTGGCGGAACAGGCCCGCCGCTGCCTGGCGAACCTGCAGGCCGTCGCGCGCGCGGGCGGCACGACACTCGAGCGGGCGCTGCGGATCACGATTTATATGGTCGACCTCGGAGCGTTCGCCGAGGTCAACCAGGTCTGCGAGGAGTTCTTCGCGACCGACCCTCCTGCGCGCGCCACCGTCGGCGTGGCCGCGCTGCCGCGCGGCTCGGCGGTCGAGATCGACGCGATCATCGCCGTTTAGCAGGGCGCGACGCGGCCCGGCCGCCTGCCCGCTCGACCGGCAGCCGCCTCCGGGTCTGCGCCGTCGCGTGGCACGCGCAGCGTAAACTTGAGGGGTGAGCGCGACGACCGACGCCAAGGAGCAGATTGCGACGGCGCTGGCCTCAATCGCTGAAGAGGTGCCCGCGCTGGCGCCGCTGAAGCTCGTCTTCGCGGTCGTTTTGCGCGGCCGCGGCGACGTTCAGCAGTTCCGCGTCGAGCTCCCCGCGCGCAAGGTCACCAAGGAGATCGCGACCGACGCGCGTGTGACGGTCGAGATGCCGCGTGCCTTTTTCAATGTGATGGTGTCCGAGGGCGCGAGGGTTGCGGACTGGCGCGAGGCGTTCCACTACGGCCAGGCGAAGGCGACGGGAGTGCCCCAGCTGCTGAAGCTGATCGAGCGCGTGGTGGACATGCACGAGGAGCGTTCGCGGCTCCGCCGGGCCAAGCAGCACTGAGCACCGCAGCGCCGCGCCGCAACGTCGCACATTGCGGTGCGCCAAGAGTCCCGGCCTTCCCGGTGGCCGTCCGCCGGCGCGGGCGGCCGTCCGCTTCAGGAGCCGATGGCTGGGACCGCTGCGAGCACGAGCGCTGACGCGGCTGCGACGTCGAAGCGCTCGGTCAATTCGACGTCGGGGGCGCCCGGCGGCTCGTAGGGGGCGCCGACACCGGTGAGGTTGGCGAGCGCGCCGCCGCGGGCCTTGGCGTAGAGGCCCTTGACGTCGCGCCGCGCACACTCCTCGAGGCTGGTGTTGACGAACACCTCGATGAAGTCCAGGCCCGCCTGCTCGTGCAGCTCGCGGGCGTGGCTGCGGTCCGCGGCGTAGGGGGAGACCAGACAGACCAGCGCCACGGAGCCGGAGTCGGCGAACAGCAGCGCCACTTCGGCCACGCGCCGCGCGTTCTCGCTGCGGTCGTCGCGGCTGAAGCCCAGGTCGCTGCAGACGCCGTGGCGCAGGTTGTCGCCGTCGAGGCGGTAGGCCCAGCGACCGACATCGACGAGCTGCTCCTCGACCACCGACGCGACCGTCGACTTACCCGAGCCCGACAGGCCCGTGAACCAGATCGTCGCGCCCCGCTGGCCGAGGCGGCGCCAGCGAGCGTCGCGATCGACGATTCCGTCGTGCCAAAGGACGTTGCTCGTGGGCCGCGTCTGCGGCCGCCCATCCCGCAGGGGAGCTTGCGTCATCTTTAGAAGTATCCGGCTTTTTTGCGGTCTTCCATGGCGGCTTCTGAGGTTTTGTCGTCGGCGCGGGTTTCGCCGCGTTCGGTGATTCGGGTGGCGGCGATTTCGTTGACGATTTGGCG
>Ga0182015_10003776_pt1 | contig 16753 bp, 15 predicted proteins | sample 712P3MmetaG_FD_120478 | JGI IMG/M metagenome (GOLD analysis project Ga0182015, IMG submission 120478) | Permafrost microbial communities from Stordalen Mire, Sweden - 712P3M metaG | ecosystem: Environmental > Terrestrial > Soil > Wetlands > Permafrost | place: Sweden: Stordalen | collected... | reverse complement strand
GGCTCAAGCGTCCCCGAGCGCGTCGTCCACGACGGGTTGCGCGTCGGACAGGAGACGCTGCAAATGCGCTTCGTCCCGAAAGCTCTCGGCGTAGATCTTGTAGATGTCCTCGGTGCCCGACGGCCGCGCCGCGAACCAACCGCTCCTGGACATCACCTTGACGCCGCCGATGGGCGCATCGTTGCCGGGCGCACGGGTCAGCACGTGCTCGATTTTTTCGCCGGCGAGATCCGTGCTCCGTATCTGCGTGCGGTCGAGAAGGCCGAGTTTTTTCTTTTGCGCCCGGGTCGCGGGGGCATCGACCCGGTTGGCAAACGGTTCGCCGAGTTCGCGCGTCAATTCGCGATAGGCCTGGCCTGGGTCGCGACCGGTCCGCGCGGTGATTTCCGCGGACAGCAGCGCGGCCGCGATGCCGTCCTTGTCGGTGCTCCATGCGCCGCCGTCGAACCTGTTGAACGATGCGCCGGCGCTTTCTTCGCCGCCGAATCCCAAGCTGCCGTCCAACAGGCCGGCCACGTACCATTTGAACCCCACGGGGACCTCGTATAGGCGCCGGCCCAAGCGGGCGGCAACTCGATCGATCATTGCGCTGCTGACCACGGTCTTGCCGACGGCGGCGTCGGCCCTCCATTCCGTGCGACGCCGGAACAGGTAATCGACGGCCACGGACAAATAATGATTGGGCGGGAGCAGGCCGCAACTTGCCGTCACGATGCCGTGCCGGTCGTGATCCGTGTCGCAGGCGAAGGCGACATCGTAGCCGTCCTTGAGGGCGATCAGCCGCTGCATGGCATACGGCGAGGAGGGATCCATGCGGATCTTTCCGTCCCAATCGAGCGTCATGAAGCGGAAGGTCGGATCGACCTCCTCGTTGACCACCTCGAGGTCCACTTTGTAGCGCTCGGCGATTCGCGCCCAGTAGTGCACGCCGGCTCCGCCGAGAGGATCGACGCCCAGCCGGACTTTCGATGCGCGTATGGCCTCCATGTCGATCACCAGCCCGAGATCGCCGACGTAGGATTCGAGGTAATCATGCGAGTGGGTCGTGGCGGCGCGCCGCGCCTGCGCATAGTCCATCCGCGCCACTGCGCCCAAACCCTCGCGCATGAGGTCGTTCGCCATGCCCTCGACCCACGACGTCACCTGGGTGTCCGCGGGTCCCCCGTCGGGCGGGTTGTACTTGAAGCCGCCGCTGTCGGGCGGATTGTGCGACGGCGTGATGACGATGCCGTCGGCCAAACCCGCGGTGCGGCCGCGGTTGTAGGTGAGAATGGCGTGCGAGACCGCGGGGGTCGGCGTGTATTCGTCGCCCGCCGCCGTCATGACTTCGACATGGTTCGCCGCGAGGACTTCCAGGGCCGTGGTGAAAGCCGGAGCGGACAGAGCATGAGTGTCGAATCCGATGAACAGGGGTCCGTCGATGCCGTGCCGCGCGCGGTGCGCGCATATTGCCTGCGTGATTGCGAGCACGTGCGCCTCGTTGAAGCCGAGGTCGAACGAGGAGCCGCGGTGGCCCGAGGTGCCGAACGCCACCCGCTGCGTCGCTTCGCCGGCGTCGGGACGCCCGCTGTAGTACGCGGAAACCAGCCGCGGCACGTTCACCAGGCTGTCGGCCGGAGCGGGCTGACCGGCCAGCGGATCGATGCGTGAACTCACGGCATCGCCAGCGCCGCGCCCTTCTCGGCGATGCGCTGCATGAGTTCGGTCCACGATTTCACGAAGGACTGCGCGCCGTCGACCTGGAGTTTCGAGGCAAGTTCGTCGATGTTCACGCCCGCCTCTGCGAATCTCGCGAGCACCCGCTCGGCGTCGCCGCCGTCCTTGGGCATGACCGACCTCGCACTGCCGTGTTCCGCGAATGCGAGGAGGGTCTTCTCGGGCATCGTGTCGATGGTCTCCGGCGCGGCCAAGGCGGCAACGTAAAGATCGGCGGGCGCCTCTGGATCCTTGACGCCGGTGCTGGCCCATAGCATGCGCTGTTTCAACGCGCCGGCGGCGGCGAGATCGCGCCAGCGCCTGGTCTCGATGAGCTCGCAATGTGCGCGATAGGTCCGCATGGCGATGGCTATGCCCAGCCGGTTTCGCAGATCCTGGGGCACCTTGTCGCCGACGGCGCGGTCCCAGCGGCTGACGAATAGCGAGGCCACGGAACCGACTCGCAGATCCAGGCCCGCCGCCAGGCGCCGCTCCAGACCGCGCATATAGGCGTCCGCGACCGCCAGGTATTGTTCGCGCGAAAACAGCAGCGTGACGTTGACCGGTACGCCGGCGAAAATGGCCGCCTCGATCGCGGGGACGCCTTGCACGGTGCCGGGAATCTTGACGTACAGATTCGGGCGGTCGGCGAGCCTGTGGATGTTCACCGCCGATGCGATGGTCGCCGGGGTGTCGCTCGCCAGGAGCGGGGAGACCTCCATGGATACCCAGCCATCCGTGCCGCCGGTGCGATCGTACACGGGCCGAAACAAGTCGGCGGCGCGGCGCAGATCCTCGAGCGCCAGTTCGAGAAACAGGCCTTCGCCGCGCAGTCCCGCGCGGGACTTCCGTTGGATCCCTTCATCGTACGCCTTGCCGCCTATGGCTTCATCGAAGATCGTCGGATTGGACGTCAAGCCGGTCACCGACAGGTCGGCCACATAGCGGCGCAGGGTGCCATTGTCGAGAATCTCGCGGGTGATGTTGTCGAGCCAGAGGCTTTGCCCCAATTCGCGGAGGGCTTGTGTGGGTTTCATGATCGCACCTGCAGGTCGGATAAGTTGAATTTCGTCAAATCGCCGATCCGCTCGATCACTCGATCGGGCGGCGGAGCCGGATAATTCGACTGCGCAGCCAGCGCGTAGTGCCCCTGGCGCACGAATACTGTCGTCAGCCTGTCGCCGAGAACCTGTTTCATCGCCGCAAGGAGATGAGGCTTGTCGTCGACCATGACATAGTGCCTGGCCGGGTAGCGCCGCTGTACGTGGTCGAGCACCTTTTCCTTGTGCAAGTAGATGAGCACGCGGCCGGAGACGGCGGTCCAGATGCCGGCGCGCTGGATCTTGCGCGGTTGGAACACGACATCGCCGTCCGATAGCACGACGGCCGCGCCGTACGATTCCAGATGGGCGATCGCGGCCAGGGCTCCTGGGTAAACCAGCGCGGAGAACGGGTACTCGAGGAGGAACGCCGACACGCCGAGCAGTCGCGGATCATCGTCGAGCCCGGTGCGAAACGTCTGCAGGCTGCCGAGATAGTCCGCCAGCCCCAGTTGTTCGCGCCGGTCGGCAAATATCCGCCAGTAGCGCTCCCGCTCGATTTTGCCGAAGGACTGTTCGAGGTGGTCGCCGAGGTCCGCGCCGAAGCGGTCGTTGTCGAGCAGCGTATTGTCGACATCCAACAGAAATACGACCTCTTCGGCGGGAATGGTCTCGCTCAGCACGGCTGCGTCTGTTCGGTCTGCGGGTTGTGCCAGACTTCATCGCCATCCACGACGGCCGTGGCGGCGTCGGGACCCCACGAGCCCGGCTCGTATCCCACCACGGGAAGAGGGTCTCGCAGCACGGGATCGACGACGCGCCACGCGGCTTCGACGCTGGCATCCTGCGTGAACAACGACGTGTCGCCGCGGATGGCATCCCCGAGCAGGCGCTCGTAGGGCGACTTTTCCAACTGCGAATGATGCCGCGCGATCAATTCCACGGGCTCGCCGCGCATGTCTTCGCCGTTGCGCTTCACCAGCGCACCGGCGCCGATCACGACCTCGGGGCTCAATCGCAATCGAAAATAATTGCTCGTCATCGTGGTCCCGGCATCGAATATCGCGAGCGGGGGCCGTTTGAGGTTGACGACCACCTCGGTGGCGGATATCGGCAGGCATTTGCCGGTGCGGATGTAGAACGGCACGTCCGCCCAGCGCCACGTGTCGATGTGCAGCCGCAGCGCCGCGAAGGTCTCGACCTCGGAGTCCTGCGCGACGCCTTTTTCATCCCGATACCCGCGGAACTGTCCGCGGACCACCTCGTTCGCAACGAGCGGGCGCATCGCGCGGAACAAGCGCAGTTTTTCGGCCTGCATGGCCTTGGCCTCGTGGCCCACCGGGGCGTCCATCGCCAGCAAGGCGATGACCTGAAGCAGATGATTCTGGACGACGTCGCGTATGGCGCCCACTTCCTCATAAAACGCGCCCCGGCCCTGCACGCCGAATTCCTCGGCCATGGTGATCTGCACGTCCTTGACGTAATTGCGGTTCCAAATCGGTTCGAGAAACGAGTTGGCAAAACGGAAGTACAGAAGATTCTGCACCGCCTCCTTGCCCAGGTAATGGTCGATGCGAAAGATCGACGGTTCGTCGAAGACTTCGTGCAGGGTCGCGTCCAATGCCTGCGCGCTCGAAAGATCGCGCCCGAAGGGTTTCTCCACGATGACCCGCGCGCTGTCGGCGCATCCGGATTTTGCGAGACCTTGCACCACGCTCGCAAACAGGCTCGGGGGAATGGCGAGGTAGTGGATGGGGCGCCGCGCAAACCCCAGCTCCTGCTTCAACCGCGCAAAGGTCTGCGGATCCACGTAGTCGCCGTCGACGTAGCGCAGCAGCGCGGACAGCTTGGCAAAGCACTCCGGTTCGAAATCACCCGATTCCCGGAGGCTGGCGCGTGCGCGGTCGCGCAGCTTCTCGAGATTCCAGCCGGCGCGCGCGATGCCGATGATGGGGATGTTCAGCGTCCCCCGATGCACCATGGCGTACAGCGCCGGAAAGATCTTTTTGAAGGCCAGGTCGCCCGTGGCTCCAAAAAAGACGAAGGCGTCCGATCCCAGCGACTCGATCATTGACGGACCGCCTTGAGTTCGCGGCGCAGTGCCTCGAGCTCCTCGAGTAGTTCCAATGCCAGCGCGACGCCGGGAAGATTGATCTCCAGGTCCCGCTGCAGGCGCAGCGCCGTGCGGGCGCGCTGCAACGCCGAACCGGGAAAGCGCCATTGCGAAACGTCGACCGCGACCACGGCCGCGTTGACCGACATGACACTGAGTACGCCTTCTTCAACCAGCTCGACGATGTACGTCCTGTCGGTGGCGCACAGGCGGCTCAGTTCATCGACGCCGAGCACGGCGTAATCCTCGAAAATCTCTGCGGACAGCGGGTTATCTTGATCGGATTTCATGGTGGCTTACACTCCGAGACTGGCGCGGGGATTGAAGCGAAGCGCTTCGGCCATGGCGCGGTAGACGGCCTTCGCCGCATCGTCATTGGCCGCGGGAAGGGCGATCTGAAGCACGACGTAGAAATCGCCGGGCGTGGCTGCCGGAATGCCCCTGCCTTTCAATCTCAATTTGGTCCCGGCGTGCGAGCCCGCGGGAACCTTCAGATCCACCGTTCCCCCGGGCGTGGGAGTCTTCACGGTGGCGCCGAGCGCGGCCTCCCAGGGTGCCACCGGTAAATCGAGGTATAGGTCGCGCCCGTCCGCGCGATATAGGGCATGCGGTTGAAACTCCACCTCGATGAACAGGTCGCCGGCTGTCCCTTTCGCGCCCGCGCTGCCGCCTTGGCCTGCCAGCCGAATGGTCTGCCCGGGTAGAATTCCCTTGGGCACCTGCACGCTGAGCACGCGTTCCTTCGCGATCAGCCGCCCTTGCGCATCGATCTCGGGAACCCGCAGGTTCAGCGCACGGGAGCCGCCGTGCAGCGAGGCCTCCAGATCCAACATGATCTTGGCGTGGTGGTCCTGGCCCCGATCGGGCGGGCCGCGGTGCGAGCGCCGGCCCCGTCCCTCGGCGGCGCCGAACAATGCCTCGAAAAAATCGCTGTAATCCGCGTTGCCGTCGCCCGACCCGGCGCCGGGGCCGCTGAATTCAAAACCGGCGCCCCAATCCGGCGGGGGTCTGAAGCTCTCGCCGGGACGCGGGCCCTGGCCAAGCTGGTCGTAGGCAGCGCGTTTCTCCGGACTTTTCAGCACCTCATACGCTTCGCCGAGTTCCTTGAAGCGCGCTTCGGCGTCCTTCTCCTTGCTCACGTCGGGATGATACTTTCGCGCCAGCTTGCGGTAAGCCTGCTTGATTTGAGCTTCGGTGGCAGCGCGCGCCACGCCCATCACCTTGTAATAATCCTTGAACTCCACCCGTCACCTGCAACGCGTGCAAAACCTGGGGAAACCATCTTCAAGGATACTATGGGCGACCCTGGCCGAATCAAATTTCCGGCGTAGGTTGGATCCTACGGCTGCATCGGCGCAGGGCCTACAGCTGGTACGCGACGGTCAACAGAAGTCCTTCGCACACGTCCCGCCACAGGCTGGGGCTGCGGTGGTCGAATCTCGCCGCGGTGGGAATGAGCGCCGAAATCCAGCACGCAAGCCACTCGATTTCGGTGGCGTCGTAGAATACCACCGCCGATTCGTAGTTGAGCAGGAGGCTGCGCGAGTCGAGATTGCAGGATCCGCACAGCGCGATGCTGTCATCGAATACCACGGCCTTGGCATGATTCATGGTCGGCAGTAGATGGATGGACACGCCCGCGTTCGCGAGGGCGCGCAGCGCCCGATTGCGAACGAAATCCGCCAGAAAGTGGTTCGATTTTCTCGGGATGCACAGATCGATTTTCACGCCCCGTCTCGCCGCCAGGCGCATGGCGGTCTCCAAGCTCACGTCGGGCACGAAGTAGGGCGTGACGGCGAGCATGCGATCGGTTGCCTGAAAACAGGCATCGATGAGCAGGGCGTGAACCGTATCCTCCATTTGGTCCGGTCCGCTCGGGAGGAATTGGGACCGGCTTTGCGTGTATTGCGGATCCGGCGCCGGCAAGGCCTCGGCGGGCGCACCGCCCGCCGCGTCCCAATCGGCCTCGAATTGCTGCGCGGCCGCCGCGGTGGGCGGACCCGCAAGCTCGAATGAGAGGTCCGCCCAGGGCGCAAGAGTTGCGCGGCCCGTGAAATATTCGGCCGCGAGATTCCTGCCGCCGGCCCAGAGGCGCTCGCCGTCGGCGATTGCCCACTTGCGGTGATTGCGCAGATTCCGTGGACCCTGGGTCTTGCGCGCCAATAAGGGGCTGAAGACGGCGGTCTCGACGCCGGCGGCATTCAGCCGCCGGAACCAGGCCCGGGGCAGCTGCAATGCGCCAACCCCATCGATCAGGAACCTTACGCGCACGCCGCGCCTCGCCGAGGCGATCATCAACTCCGAGACCTCACGGCCGATGGCGTCCGCGCCCAGAATGTAAGTGCAGATATCCAGCCGCAGGCGGGCGCCGTTCATGGTCGCGACGAGTCCCGCGCGCGATTCCACGCCGTCTCGATGAAATCGAACGCTGGAATGGGCGGCAGGCGGCAGGCCGAAGCTTTCGATGAGATCCTCGGCCCAATGTTGCGCGTATGACCGCTTTCCGGACCAGCAGGAAATCTTGCGCGGCAGTTTCCTGCGGCCAAACAGGACGTACATTGGCAGGACCACGTAGGGCAGCGCGATCATTCCAAGGACCCAGGCGATCGCGATGGCCGGGGGCCGGCGTTCGCGCTCCGCGCGGGTGGTGAGCACGTAGGTGAGCACGCTGACCGCGATTGCCAGCGAATGGACCGTAATGCGTGGGAACCAAGCGTTCACACTGATCGTCAGTTGATGAGCCGCCGGAGCACGCCGGGAAGCAAATCCGGAAGATCCTCGGCCAACAGCCCGGGCCCGAAGTCGGCCGCGGCCGCGCCGTGCAGCCACACGCCCGCCGCTGCGGCGGAAAATGCATCCATGCCCTGGGCCAGCAGACCCAAAATCATGCCGCCCAACACGTCGCCCGTGCCCGCCGTTGCGAGACTGGGCGGCGCGTTCGAGTTGATGACGGCGCGACCGTCCGGCGCTGCCACCACGGTGTCACTTCCCTTCAGCACGACAATGGCGCCGCTGCTGCGCGCCGCAGCCCGCGCCCGACGCAGCTTGTCCCCTTTGACGTCGAATATCCGGGCGAACTCGCCTTCATGCGGCGTAAGAACGCACGGACCCCTGATCGCCGCCGCCAATGCTTCCGGGCGGTCCGCGAACACGCTGATCGCGTCGGCATCGAGCACCACCGCGCGTCGCGTCGCCAGCATGGCGAGCGCCCGCTCACGGGTGGTCCCGGTGACACCGGCGCCGGGGCCGATCAACAGCGCGGTGTAGCGGGAGTCCGCAAGCAGGTCGGCAAAGTCCTCCGGCCGCGACAGGGGATGCACCATGATGCTGGCGAGCGCGGCGGCGTAGATGGGCAGCGCGACTTCAGGCACCGCAATGCTGGTCAAGCCCGACCCGGCGCGCGCCGCCGCACGGGCGGCCATCCGGGCGGCCCCGGTCATGGGATAGCCGCCGCACAGCAGCGCATGGCCGCGGCTGTACTTGTTGGCATGGGCAGCCGGCAGCGGCAATTCGCCCCGCCACAATGCCGGCAGGTTTTCCCACGTGTCCACCGGAATGCCCGCAAGCACCGCGGGCGGCGTGCCGATGTCGGCGACCATGATATCGCCGCATAGGGCACGCCCCGGTAGCAGCAAATGACCGGGTTTCTTGCGTGCGAACGTCACCGTGCATTCGGCAGCTACGGCGCCCTGCGCCTCGCCCGTGTCTCCCATGACGCCGCTCGGCACGTCGATCGCCACCAGAGGCACGCGGCGCTGCGCGACCGCCGCGAGTGTGCGCGCCACATTCTCATCCAACGCCCGATTGAGGCCGGACCCAAAGATGGCATCGACCACCAATTGCGCGCTTGCCACCGCCGCCGGCGCGAGCGGATCGACGGGACCGCTCCATCGCGCCGCATGATGTTTCGCATCGCCGGTCAAATGGTCCGGCCTTCCCATCAGCGCCACCGAAACCCGCCAGCCGGCGGCGGCGAGTTCACGGGCCACCACGAAGCCGTCACCGCCGTTATTGCCTGGTCCGCACAGCACGCACACCCGGCAAGCCCGCCAACGCCGCACGATCTCGCGCACCACGGCCGTGCCGGCGTTGTCCATCAGATCGATGCCCGGCGTTCCGGCGGCAATGGTGAGGCGATCGGCCTCGGCCATCTGTGCGACCCTCATGACGGCGGCCTCCGCCTGTGCCGAACCCTGGTTCAAGCAGCAGCCCCGCCGACATCGACGATGAGCTTGCCAAAATTGCGCCCCTCCATCAGGCCCAGAAACGCGCCGGGCGCGGCGTAGGAAGCGGCATCGCTCAGCGGGCGCGCGGCCAGGACGATGCGGCGGTTGAGCAGGGCGTTGGCATTCATATGGTGGTTCCCAATAATGCGCCGACGCCGGCGGTCACGGCCATGGCAAGCGCGCTCCACGACGCGACCCGGACGGCCGCCCTGATGACATTCGCACCCCCCGCCTTGGCGGCCACGCCGCCCAAGAACAGCAGACACAGCAGCGATGCGGCAACCGTGAGACCGATGAGTTGGCGAGGGAGGGCAACCGCTGCGACCGACAGGGGAATGATCGCGCCGGTCGCAAAGCTGCCTGCGGATGTGAGCGCTGCTTGTATGGGTTGCGCCGCCGTTCGGGCCGACAGGCCGAGTTCATCGCGGGCGTGGGCAGCCAATGCGTCGTGCTGCATGAGCTGTTCCGCCACCTTCTTGGCGAGTCCCAGTTCGAGCCCACGGTGGACGTAGATATCGGTCAATTCACGGTGTTCGCCGACGAAGTCGTCCTCGAGCTCCGCGCGCTCCTGCTCGAGGGCCGCCGCCTCGGTGTCCGCCTGCGAGTGCACCGACACGTACTCGCCGATTGCCATCGACATGGCTCCGGCCACGAGCCCCGCAACTCCGCTGAGCAGGATGTTCGCGTGATCGGCGTGGCCCGCGGCGACGCCGACGATCAAGCTCGAGGTCGACACGATCCCGTCGTTCGCTCCCAGGACGCTCGCGCGCAGCCAGCCCGTGCGGCCGATCTGGTGGCGCTCATGTTTTCGGCGGCGCATTCGGTCGGTCTCGATTGCCAGGCTTTGCCGGTCTTTGCATTCTGCACCTTGATCTTGATTTGGCGGCTCCTGGGCGCAAGTGTAATACTTTCGGTGTCGTGCTCCGCCACGACGTTCGTGGCGGCGGGTTCCCGCTCCTTGCCGCGATCTGGCAAGCTAGCCGGTGATGCCGAACCTGTACCGGGACACTGCGGAGCCTGCCATGGCAACACCGCCGCTCGCCGGCGATATCCGCAGCGATGTGGTCGTCGTGGGCGCCGGATTCACAGGATTGTCGGCGGCCCTGCATCTCGCCGAAAGGGGCGTGGGGGTCGTGTTGCTGGAGGCTGAAGAGCCGGGGTATGGCGCGTCGGGGCGCAACGGCGGTCAGGTCAACCCAGGATTGAAGTTCGACCCCGACGTGGTCGAGCGCGATTTCGGTTCGGATCTGGGCGGCCGGATGAATGCGCTGGCCGGAGCGGCGCCGGGTTTCGTGTTCGATCTCATCGAACGCCACCGCATTGCGTGCGACGCACGCCGGAACGGCACACTGCGCGCCGCCGTCGGCGCCAAACACGCCGACGGCATACGGCGCTCCGTGGAACATCTGATCCGCCGCAATGCGCCGGTGGAATTGCTCACGGGGGCCGCGCTCGCCGATGCGACCGGCACCGATCGCTATGCCGCCGCGATGCTGGACCGTCGCGGCGGCGATGTGAATCCATTGAGTTATGCGCGTGGGTTGGCGCGTGCGGCGCACCGCGCGGGCGCCGCGGTGCATGGGGGATCGCGCGCCTCGAGCCTGCGCCGGGACGGTGCGGATTGGAAGGTGCGAACGAACTCCGGGGAGGTGACGGCCGCCCATGTCGTCCTGGCAACCAACGGATACACCGACGATCTTTGGCCGGGGCTGCGCCGCTCGATCGTGCCGGTGTTCGGCGCCATTGCGGCGACGGCGGTGCTGCCGGAGCCGCTGGCGCGAATCATCATGCCGCGGCGTTCAGTGCTTTACGAAAGCGGCGCCATCACCGTGTATTACCGCGTCGATGGCGGCCGGCGTCTGCTGCTCGGCGGCCGCGGTCCGCAGCGTGAGATCGATTCCACGGCGCCCCTGTCGCACCTCACGGCCTACGCCGAATCGCTCTGGCCGGGTCTGCGCGGCATTGCCTGGACGCACGCCTGGGGCGGCCGCCTGGCAATGACCCGCGACCAGTATCCTCACATACATGAGCCGGCGCCGGGTGTCATCGCGTGCCTCGGCTACAACGGCCGCGGTGTCGCCATGGCGACGGCGATGGGTGCGCAGATCGCGAACCGGCTGCTCGATCCTGCCGGCGCCTTCGACATGCCGATAACGCGCATAAAGCCGATCGCCTTGCACGCGGCATGGCCGCTGGCGGTGCGCGCAGCGATCGCACGCGGCCGAATCAGCGACTATCTGGGCGGTTAGGTGCCTGGGTGGCCCGGAGCCCGGGCGATGGGGATTCAATTGTCGGTGCGGAAGCGCCGCAGCTGATGCATGTCGATTACGACGTCGAAATGCTGACCGGAGGGCAGCCGGTAGCCTTCCGTGAACTCGTAGCGCGACTCGAGGTTGGACACGTCGGGATGCAGATCGTGCATCGCGCGTTTGAACATCTCCTTCGGCACCCACTCGGAGTTCGACGACAGCGAGCCGAACTCGTCGTGATAGATACTCGCCGTCGAAAGGTCCTTTGCCGAGGATGCGATGGCGAAGATGCGCGGGCGCGCCGGCGCGTTCAGATGCACCTGTTTCGCCCCGCCGAGGATGAGCTGCCACTCGTTTCCTTGGGGAACCGCTATCAGCGCATAGACGTTGTGTTGGGCGACGAACATCGCGAGCATTATCGTCGCGGCCGCCAGCAACCGGCGGCTCGGCACTCCCCACCGCTCGGTCAGCGTGCGCACCGAGGCGACCAAGAAACATAGCAGCACGGCGGTCATTGCAAGAATGGTGCGGTAAGTCGCGTAGCGTTCCGACGCCACCAGGCTCACTCCCGCGGCAAACACCGGCAGACCGAAAAGACCGATGGCCCAGGCAATGCCGCGCGCGTGCCCGTGGCGTCGCCATTCCGTCGCAAGTCCCGCCAGCAGCAGTGCGCCAACGAGCAGTGCACAACCCGCATACAGCCAGTGATCGCGCTGATTATTGTCGTTCAAGACCAGCAGGCTGAGCGCATTGGGCAGCGTCTCCTGCAGGAACCAGGCGATTTTATCGCCCCAATGGTGTTCGAATGCGATCCGTCCGGATTTCACGAACACACCGCCCGCGTACAGTGCGGACATGATGCCATAGGCGCTTCCCAGCGCCGCCACGACGAAGCCCAGGTGCACGCCGAGCCATTGCGCGGTCTGCGAAAGTTGCCGGCGCCGGCGCGCGATCAACGAGGCGGCCAACGGCACGACGTAGAACAGGGCGCTCGGCTGATAAATGAGCGCACTTATCACCATGAGGCCGAGCGCGATGAGCCATTGACCCACGTTCCTTGCGTATCCGGCGCCGGCGCCGACGGTCACGGCGCCTTCGACGGTGAAGAAACCGGCAATCCCAAGCAGGGCAGCGGCGGCATACGGCCAACCCACCGCCCAACCCGCAATCACCTGCGCGGAAGGAACCAACTCCAACAGGATGGCAAAGCACAGGCTGGCGTTGAACGACCAGCCCAACGCGCGCAAACCGCGGAACATGACCACAGCGAGGGCGCCCAGCAGCAGCGCCGCGCCAACGCGCATCCATTCCAGGCTCTGAACGCTGCCGGTCTGGCCATAAGTTGCCTGCAGCAGCCAGCCGTACACCGGCCTGGCATGCGACGCGCAAAATTTGACGACGGTTCCCGGTTCCTCGTGCGCCTCACGCAGATTGGAGTAGTCGTCGCGCAGTCCGTACTCGTGGAAGATGGCCGGCCAGTAAGTGACGAGGGGCACCAGGAACAGCGCCGCCGTGAATATCCAGGCCCGAATCCCGATGGCTGCACGATCGGCGGCATAGCCGATAACGTGTTCCCGGGGTAAAGCGACCGCCGGTTCCGTAGCTGCTTCCCTCAGCACTGTTTTCGGGAGACTCATAAATCTAATCGATCCATGGATGCTGCACTGCAAAAAGACGTCCGTCGCTCATGATTGCCGGCAGCCATGAGGGAGTCCAGGTAAGGATTTTAAGGCGTGAGGCCCGAAAAATCCGTGCAGAATTTCGACTAACCACGTTAAATCTCTGTTAGCTCGCAGTCAGCGATTTGAGCCGGCGCGGGCGGGCAGGGGAGTCAACCCGGAATGCAGAGATTTTTCCCGCCGTTCTTGGCCCGATAGAGGGCGGCGTCGGCGCGGTCGAAGACCGCGGTGCCCGAGTCTCCCGGCCGCAGCTCGGTAAGGCCGCAGGACGCCGTGATGCGGACCGGCGCGCCGCGAAAGTGGAAACGCAGGGCCGCCACCGCCTGGCGCAACTCGTCGGCAATCTGCTGCGCTTTGGCGAAGGGCAGGCCTGCGAGCAATATGACAAATTCCTCGCCGCCGATTCGTGCGACGAAGTCTTCGGGCCGCAGCCCTGAAACGAAGCTGGTCGCCACCGTCTTGAGCACTCGATCGCCGGCTCGATGGCCGTAGGTGTCGTTGATCAGTTTGAAGTTGTCGAGGTCCCACAGCAGCACCGCCACCGGCGCATCGCTCAGCGCCCTCCGGGACATGGCCTGCGCGAAGCGCTCGTCGAAGGATTTGCGATTGCCCACGAGAGTCAGCGGGTCGTGCCTTGCGCCATACCGTTCCCGGTCGAGCTTGGAATGCAGTTCCTGCGTTTCACGCTCCAGGTCCGCGATCCGGCCTCGCATGCGTTCGGCCCGCTCGGTATGCTCGGATAGACGCTGCTCCTCGCGCGATCGAAAATTCAGCACGTGCTGCGTCACCGTTTCGACCCGCGCGGTGACGAGGGTCTGCAGCGCGCGCAGCTCGGTGGCGCTGTGGGCTTCGGCCGTCAGTTCGCGCACCTGCGAAATCACGTCGTCGTTCACCGCCGTGGAATCCGAGAAGCGCGAACGGGCTTCGTCGCCCGAAGCTGTCAAATAACCCGCCATTTCCTCCAGCCGGGCGGTGACGTCCGCAAGCACCGCCGCCGCCTGGAGCCGTTCCGTCGCGAGGGCATCGCCGTGCGCCCGGATCGCCTCCACGGCCTTTTCCAGAACGGCTGCGAGTTCGGAATCGGACTGGACCTTGGGCAAGCGCGCAATCAGATCTGCGGCGGCGGTGGTCTCGGATCCAAGGGACTGAAGGCACTGCAGAATTTTGCCCACCGCCGTGCAGGTCGATTCCCAGCGCTTCGCGGGCAGGGCTGAGGTGACGATGGTCGGCACCGGCGACACGGCGTCGACCGCGACCACTGCGTTCGTCAACGATGCGGCCAGTTTTTCCAGTTCCGCGGCATCGGCATTGCGTCGGTTCGCCGCCGCAAGCGCCACCAGCTCGTCGTCGAGTTGCGGGTCCACGCCCATGCCCGCCGCGCATAGGCGGCCGACCAGGCGCCGCAACGCCTGTTCGACTTGGCGCCAGCGCTGTTCCTCGCCTTCCATCTCCGAAAGCGCGTCTCGGTATTTCTGTTTCCAGTCGGTGGCGTCGGACACGGGGCGAGGGGTTCCTTTTTCGATTTTGCAGGCACGTTACAATAATACGGTGGGTTTCCGCACGTCATTCCGGGAAAAGCCTATACCCGCCGGTGGACCGATGCGGATTGAGTGATGCAGATCCCACCGGGCTCCGGGAGATGGAGTTAGGCTTCCCTGACAGGAAACCGCTCATCATCATGGGACCCAAAACCGCTCTGTTGTTTGCAGCGCTGCTGGCGGCGGCAAGCGCCGGCGCCCATTCGCGCATCTATATGTACGTGGACGCCGACGGCGTCAAGCATTACACCGACGTACCCGACAGCAACCGCTACAAGCTGCTGGCGCTGTCGCCTCGGGACCTGACCCAGAGCGGCGAGCACTATAGCGCGACGATGCTCGCCAGGGGCGCCCAATACGATTCCATCATCGAGAAGGCGGCCGTATCGGCGTCTGTCGAACCGAACCTGTTGCGCGCCGTGATCGTCGTGGAATCCGGATTCAATTGTCGCGCCGTCTCGAAACGCGGTGCCGTCGGATTGATGCAGCTCATGCCCGCAACCGCATCGCGCTTCGGTGTCTCGAATCCGTACGATCCGAAGGAAAACATTCACGCTGGTGCGCGCTACCTGAAATTTCTGATGGACCGCTTCGGTCAAAACGTCCGGCTGGCGTTGGCGGCATACAACGCCGGCGAGGACGCGGTGGATCGGAACGGCGGACAGATACCGCCGTTCACCGAAACCATGGCCTATGTGCCCAAAGTGCTCCGCATCTACAGGATGCTCACCGACCAGCCCCGGGCGACTTGACGGCGATACCCGCGACTTCGAAGTGGGCACCGCGCACGAGTTGATTGACGCCGATGAAGGCGCGGGCGGGGTACGGAACATGGAAGTAGCTGCGGTACACGGCGTTGAACGAGTCGTAAAGGCTCAAATCGGTGCAGTACACCGTCACGGACACGAGATCGTCCATCGATAGCCCGGCTTCGCTCAGAGTGTGTTTCACCGCATCGAGGACCCGATGCGCCTCCGCGTCGGCGTCGAGCGCGCCGCCTTGGGCAGCCGGATCGGTTCCGATGTGGCCCGCAACGTAGAATGTGCCGCCCACCATGACACCCTCGCTGAACGGCAACGCGGGCCCGCCGCCGGCGGGCGCCGGAGCCGGTACATAGTGACGCCCGGGTTCGGCGGCGAGCGTTGCCGCGCAAACCAACAATCCGACGACCGACGCCGCGATGGCCTTCTTGAACATGTGCGTACTCCCCGATTGATGTAGGTACCGTGCCCCATCCCATCCTAGCAAGATGCGAGCGGTTCAAGGGCCGTCGGTTGAATTGTGCCGCAGTGTCCCCATAGGAGCCTGTCAAAGGCTCCTAGAACTGCCCTGGTATGGAGAACCCGTGCAAAGTGAAACTCGAGGCGACAGCCAGGGCGCAAGGGGCGACGCGGCGGTGCCGGTGTTCCGGGGCTCGCGGCCCGAAGGCCTCGAATTCGGCTTGGTGCTGGAAGCCAAGGGAATCGAATACGACCGTGTCGAATCCGGCGGCGCCTGGGTGCTGCTGGTGGCGCCTGCCGCTGCGCACGCCGCCCGCGATGAACTGCTGCGCTACACGGCCGAGCGAACACCGCGGCGCGAATCGCCGGCGGCCATCGTCCCGTATACCGGCGCTGCGTGGGGCGCCGCCGCTTATGCCGCCGTGCTCATCGCCGTGGCATATTGCGCGGGGATTCAACTTTTCGACGCCGACTGGTTCGGGGTGGGCGCACTGCAATCGGCGCACGGCGCCGCGGTGCAGTGGTGGCGCGCCATCACCGCATTGACCTTGCATCTGGATGAGGAACACCTGCTCGGCAATCTTCTGTTCGGCTGCGGCATCGGCGCTCTCGCCGGCCGCATGTTCGGCCCGGGTTTCGCATGGCTCGCCATATTGCTGGCGGGCGCAGCGGGCAATGCCCTCGAAATGTCGATTTCGCCGTCGTGGCACCGCGCCGTGGGCGCTTCCACAGCGGTCTTCGCCGGGCTCGGATTGCTCGCGGGATTCGGATGGGGCCAGCGGCTGAAGCTGCGCGACCGTCGGCTGTATCGTTGGGCGCCGCTGTTCGCCGGCGTGTGTCTGCTCGCACTGTTGGGCGCCGGCGACCAACACGTCGATGTGCTGGGGCACCTGCTGGGATTCTCGGCGGGGACAGCGCTCGGCTTTGCATTTGCGCGCGCGGCGTTGCCGCGCGCGCGCAGGATCGGATTCCAACTGGCGGCGGGATCCATTG
>Ga0182015_10003775_pt1 | contig 16756 bp, 15 predicted proteins | sample 712P3MmetaG_FD_120478 | JGI IMG/M metagenome (GOLD analysis project Ga0182015, IMG submission 120478) | Permafrost microbial communities from Stordalen Mire, Sweden - 712P3M metaG | ecosystem: Environmental > Terrestrial > Soil > Wetlands > Permafrost | place: Sweden: Stordalen | collected... | reverse complement strand
TGTCGTCGGCGCAGAACGTGCCACCCGAGAGCGTCGCCGTGTAGCCCGCCGGAATGACGAAGGTGCCGGGGGTCGCGGGGATCGCGCTCGCGGCTGATGCCAGGACGAGCATCGACAGAAGCGCCGCGCAGCCCGCGCCGACTACTTTGAGTTTCAACATTCGCAACTCCTCCCGGGCGGCGTGGCCGCCCTAGTCAAGTGAAGCGCCTAGGATCCTCGGTTTCCCGGACGTGTCAACGCCGTCCGCGGAAAGTTCACCGCGATGGGTGAGACCTGGGGCAGGTCGAACGGACGGGGGCCGATCTGCCGTTGCGGGGGGTGGGGCACCGTGGCAAAAACGCCCCGCAGCGGGTGACCCCGAGCACCCCGCCCGTTGCTCAGGTTGAGCCGGCCGAGCGCGCCAGCTCGACGAGCAGGCGCACGCCGAAGCCCGAGCCGCCGGTTTCGGCGTAGGCGCGTCCCAGGCTCCACGCGGTGCCGGCGATGTCGAGGTGCGCCCACGGCGTGTCTCCGGCGAAGCGGCGCAGGAACTCGGCGGCGGTGATCGCACCGGCCATGCGCCCGCCGGGGGCGTTGTTGAGATCGGCGAAGGTGCCCTTGACGATCTTCGCGTACTCGGGATGCAGCGGGAGCCGCCACGCCAGCTCGCCGCTGCGCTCCGCCGCGCCAAAGACCTCGGCGCACCACTCGTCGTCGTTGCTCAGCAGGCCGGCGTAGGTGTGGCCGAGGGCGACCAGGCAGGCGCCCGTCAGCGTCGCCAGGTCGACCAGCCGCTCGGCGCCCTCGGCGATCGCATGGGCAATGCAGTCGGCGAGCACAAGACGCCCCTCGGCGTCGGTGTTGTTGACCTCGACGCTGACACCGGCGAGCGTGCGGACGATGTCGCCCGGCTTCACCGAGCGTCCGCTCGGCATGTTCTCCGTCGCACCGACGACCGCGATCACGCGCACCGGCAGGGCCAGCCGAGCGATCGCGCCGACCGCCTCGATCACCGCCGCGCCGCCTGACATGTCGTACTTCATCTCCTCCATGTGCTCGCCCGGCTTCAGCGAGATGCCGCCGGTGTCGAAGGTCACCGCCTTGCCGACGAAGCCGAGCGTCGGGCCGCCTGCGCCGGCACCTTCGTAGCGCATCGTGATCAGCGCCGGCTCCTCGTAGCTGCCGGCGGCGACCGCGGCGAACGCACCCATCCCGCGCTCCAGGATCCCGGCGCGGCCCTCAATGGAGACGCTCACGCCCGAGATCTCCTCGCCGAGTGCCCGCGCGCGATCCGCGAGGTCGGTCGGCGTCATGTCGTTGGACGGCGTGTCCTGGAGTGTCCGCGCGGCGTTGGCCGCCTCGGCGACCACCTGTGCGCTCGCGAGCGCCCGGCCGAGATCGGCGGGCGCGCTGACGATCAGCTCCTCGAGCGTGGCCGGCTGCGCGGCAGGGTCCGCCGGCGGCTCCTTGTAGCGCTCGAAGCGGTAGGAGGCGAGGATCGTTCCCTCCACGAGCGCGGCTGCGACGCGATCGTCGGAGCCGGCCGGCAGCTCCCAGCAGAGCGACTTCGCACCGAGCTCGGCGGCACGCTTGGCCGCCTTGGCGGCGGCGACGCGCGCGAGCTCGGTGCTCCACTCCTCGCGCTTGCCGAGTCCGGCGAGCAGCCAACGCCGCGATCCCTCGTGCGCCAGTGCGATGCTGCCGCCGCCACGCTTGGCTTCACCGGAGTCAAGCAGCGCCTGCAGGCTCTCATACGCGACCTGCTCGCCCTCGAAGACGCCGACGACGAGCGTGTCGGCGGCGGTATGCGGCGCCGGCTCGGTTGTGGCGTTGACCCGCATGAGCACGCGAGCATACATCGCGTGCGTAAGCGCTCGGCGCGGCTCACTAAACTGCTCCTCGCCCGGCGGATCGATCGATGGAGCGCGTGCGCAGGTGGCGACAACCGTGATTCTCGGCAGCGCCCGCACGCCGATCGGCAAGCTCGGCGGCGCGCTCGCGTCTCTGCCCGCGGCCAGCCTCGGCGCGATCGCGGTGGCGGGCGCATTGGAGCGCTCGGGCGTGGCCGGCGATCAGGTCGAGCACGTCGTGCTCGGGACCGTGCTCGCGGCCGGCCAGGGCCAGGTCCCGTCGCGGCAGGCGGCGCACGCCGCCGGCATTCCGGTCACGGTCAGCTCGGAAACGCTCAACAAGGCGTGCGCATCGGGCATGCGCGCCGTCTCGCTCCTCGACCTGGCGATCCGCGCCGGTGACCTGGACGTCGGCGTCGGTGGCGGCATGGAATCGATGTCGCGCGCGCCGTACCTGCTCGACGGTGCGCGCTTCGGGCTGCGAATGGGCGACGCGACCGTCCACGACTCGATGCTGCGCGACGGCCTGCTGAGCCCCTACAGCGGCAGGCACATGGCGGAGGAGGCCACGGAGGTCGCAGCGGAGCTCGAGATCACGCGCGCCGACATGGACCGCTGGGCGCTGCGCTCGCATCAGCGGGCGATCGCCGCGATCGATGACGGCCGGATGGGGGAGGAGATCGTCGCCGTGACCATCAGCTCGCGCGGTGGGGAGACGGTGGTCGATCGTGACGAGCCGCCGCGGCGGGAGACGACGCTCGAGGCACTGGCGGCGCTGCCCGCGATCTTCGTCCAGGGCGGCTCTCACACGGCGGGCAATTCGCCCGGCGTCAACGATGGCGCGGCCGCGCTCGTTGTCGCCAGCGAGGTCTGGGCGAGGGCCGCCGGGCGCGAGCCGCTCGCCACGATCATCGCCACCGGACAGGCCGCCGACGAGTTCCCCTATCTGGCGCGGACCCCGGCGCTCGCCGCCGGCAGGGCGCTGGCCAAGGCGGGCCTGGAACCCGCTCAGATCGACCTCTGGGAGATCAACGAGGCCTTCGCATCGGTGACGCTGCAATCGATCAGGATGCTCGACATCGACGAGGACCGCGTCAACGTCAACGGCGGCGCGATCGCACTCGGCCATCCGATCGGAGCCTCGGGCGCCCGGATCCTCGGCTCGCTGGTGGGCGAGCTGCGCCGCCGTGGCGGGGGTCTCGGCTGCGCCGCGATCTGTTCCGGCGGGGCGCAGGGCGACGCCGTCATCGTTCGTGTCTGAGCGAGCCTCGAGGCCGCCCCGATACGATCCGGGCGTCGCTTCCGCGCATGCCCGCACCCACCAGCCAGAGGAAGATCCGTGTCGTCGTCGCCAAGCCGGGCCTCGACGGGCACGACCGGGGCGCGAAGATCATCGCGCGCGCGCTGCGCGACGCCGGGATGGAGGTGATCTACACGGGCCTTCACCAGACGCCCGAGCAGATCGTCGAGACGGTGATCCAGGAGGATGCCGACGCGGTTGGGCTGTCGATCCTCTCGGGCGCGCACATGACCCTCGTCCCGCGGATCGTGGAGCTGCTGCGCGAACGGGGGGCGGGCGACGTGCTGGTCACCGTTGGCGGCACGATCCCCGCAGCCGACGTGGAGGCGCTGAAGGCGATCGGAGTCGCGGGAATCTTCACGCCCGGTGCCTCCACGCTCGCCGCGATCGAGTTCATCCGCGCCGGCGTGGCGGGGACCGCGTGAGCGCCGGCGCTGCCAAATCTCCCTGCCAGGGAGTCGTGCGATGAAGATCTGTGTCCTCGTCAAAGAGGTGCCGGACGCCGCCGTGCGCAAGCGGATCGACCCGTCGAGCGGCCGCATGGACCGCAGCGGCGAGCGAACGCTGAATCCCTATGACACCCACGCGATCGAAGCCGCGATGGCGATCCGGGAGGGAGGCGTTGTCGAGGTGGAGGAGATCGTCGCGGTCACGATGGGACCCGGGAGCGCCGTGCGCGCGCTGCACAAGGCGGTCTCGCTCGGCGTCGATCGCTCGGTTCATCTGTGCGACGAGGCCCTCGCCGGCTCGGACGTCGCTGCGACTGGCTACGCCCTCGCCGCGGCCTTGCGACGCGAGGCGCCGGACCTCGTCCTGCTCGGACAGCAGTCCGACGACGGCGAGTGCTACACGGTTGGCGCGATCGTCGCCGACCATCTGGCGATGCCCTCGCTGACGCAGGTGATCAAGCTCGATCTGGAGGCTGCGGCGGATGGAGGGCCGCCGCGGCTGCGCTGCGAGCGCCAGGCCGAGTACGGCTACGACACGGTGGAGGTCGCGCTGCCGGCGGTCGTCTCCGTCGGTGACGCGATCAACGAGCCGCGTTACCCGTCGCTGAAGGCGATCATGGGGGCGAAGAAGAAGCCGCTCGACACGTTGAGCGTCGACGAGCTCGAGATCGACCGCTCACGCGTCGGCGGCGAGGGCTCGGCCGCACGCTGGACCGGCTCCAGGGAACCACCACGCAAGGCGGCGGGCACAATGATCGAGGACGAGGACACCGAGGCGACGGTCGCGCAGATCGTCGCCTGGCTCGACGAGAGGAAGCTGATCTGATGGCCGACATCCTCGTCTACGCGCTGCACTACGAGGGCGCCTTCAACAAGAACTCACTCGGCGCGGTCTCGGAGGGAGCGAGACTCGCGGCCGCGCTCGGCGGCGAGGCTCACGCGGTGGTGCTCGGTGACGGCGTCAGCGATGAGCTGTGCGTGACACTCGGCCGCTACGGCGCGACGCGGGTCTATCGCGTTGCGGGGCCCGAGGGCCTGGCGCAGCCGGTGGTCGATGCGATGGCGCAGCTCGTGGCCGCGCACGGGTTCGGCTACGCGCTGTTTGGCGGCGGCCTGCTCGGCTTTGAGATCGGCGCCGGCCTCGCCGCGCGGCTCGGAGCCGGCGTCGCGATGGAGGTCACGGCGGTGCGCGCGCAGGACGGCCGCCTGGTGGCGGAGCGGCCGATCCTTGGCGACTCGGCGATCTCCGAGATCTCCTACCGCAGCGACGTCGGGATCGTGATCGGCCGGCTGAACGCCTTCGAGATCGCCTCACCGAGCGAGCGGGACGCGACCGTGGAGGACGTCGAAGTCGCGTTCTCGGAGTTCTCGACGCGGGCGCGGATGCTCAGCCGCGGCGAACAGCGTGGGGAGGACGTCGACATCGAGGGAGCCGACATCCTCGTCGCCGGCGGGCGCGGGCTCGGCACGGCCGAGAACTTCGAGCTCTGCACCGAGCTGGCGAAGGCCCTCGGCCCGGGCAGCGCCGTGGCGGCGACACGCGCGGTGGTGGATGCCGGCTGGTACCCCTACGCCGGCCAGATCGGCCAGACCGGCAAGACCGTCTCACCAAAGCTGTACTTCGCGGCCGGCATCTCCGGCGCGATCCAGCACAAGGTGGGCATGCAGGGCTCGGAGAACATCGTCGCGGTCAACAAGGACGCCAACGCGCCGATCTTCGAGTTCTCCGACCTCGGCGTCGTCGGCGACCTCAACAAGATCCTGCCGAAACTCGCCGCCGCACTCAGGGCGCGCCGGGAGGGCTGAGGTGAGCGCCCGAGGCGGTGTCGTCCCGGCCGACTACCCGCCGCCGGTTGACTCGCGGGCCGAGTTCATCCGCCGCGAGCTGGACCGCGAGGAGGACCGCATCGACGTCGGCGTTGCGATCATCGGCGGAGGAACCGCCGGCCTGGCCTGCGCGAACCGGCTGCTCGCGCTGCTCGCGCAGGACCCGGCGACCGCCGAGCGACTGGGCGAGGTGCCGGTTGCCGTGATCGAGAAGGCCAAGGCCTGCGGCGGCCACAGCCTCTCCGGGGCCGTGATGCGCCCGCAGCCGCTGCTCGAGCTGTTCCCCGAGATGAGCCGTGAGCAGTGGCGCGCCGAGGGCTTCGCCTTCGGCGAGGTGACCAAGGAGGCCGTGTACCTGCTCCCCAGCTCGCGCACCCGGCTGCGAATCCCGCCGCCGCCGCCGTTTCGCAATCACGGCGCCGAGGTCATCTCCGTCGCCGCGTTGGCACGGTTCCAGCAGCGTCGCGCCGAGGAGGCCGGCGCCTACGTGCTGACCGAGACTGCGGCGGCGCAGCTGATCGTCGACGACGGCCGCGTGCTCGGCGTGCGCTCCGGCGACCGCGGCCGCGGTCGCGACGGCGAGCCGCTGCGCACCTTCGAGCCCGGCACCGACATCCGCGCGCAGGCGACGGTCCTCGCCGAGGGCAGTTGGGGTCATCTGACCGGCGCGGCGATCCGGGAGTTCGACCTCGGCGCCGACCGCGAGCCGCAGGTCTGGGAGCTCGGCGTGAAGGAGCTCTGGCGAGTGCCGCGGCCGCTGGATCGCGTGATTCACACGATCGGGCCCTGGCCGCTGCGGCTGCGTTCCCGCTACGGCCAGATCGGCGGCAGCTGGATCTACCCGATGCGCGACGAGCGCACGGGCGAGGACCTCGTCAGCATCGGCTTCGTGATCGATCTCGACTACGCCGACGCGACGACATCGGCGCACGACCTGCTCCAGCTGTTCAAGCGCCATCCGCTGGTTCGCGGGATCCTCGACGGCGGCGAGCGCATCGGCTGGGGCGCGAAGGCGCTTCCCGGTGGCGGCTGGTGGTCGATGCCAAAGCTCTCGATGCCGGGTGCCGTGATCGTCGGAGACGCCGGCGGCATGGTCGACACCGTGGCGCTCAAGGGCGTGCATCACGCGATCAACTCCGGCCGTCTCGCGGCCGAGGCGATCCACGCGGCTCTGGCGCGATCGAGCGATTCGTTCGATTCCTATGAGGAGGCGCTCGAGCTCTCGCAGACGGGCCGTGAGCTCTACCGCGTGCGCAACGCCCGGCAGCCGTTCCAGAGGGGCTTCGTGGCCGGCGCGCCGCTGGTCAACTTGGCGATCGCCACGGGCGGCAGGCTGCCGGGCGGACGACTGCGCTGGCATCGCGACGACGAGCGGGCGATGTTCGTCGGGCGTACCTCGCGGCGCTACCCGAAGGCGGACGGCCGCTACAGCTTCGACAAGCTCTCGTCGGTCTACATCAGTGGCAACGCGACGCGCGACGACGCTCCCAACCACATCCGCGTGCGCGAGCGCGTGCCGCGTGAACTGGCCGAGACCTGGCGCTGGATGTGCCCGGCGGGGGTCTACGAGATCGCGCCCGACGCGCCGGTGCAGGGCGAGGTCGACGTGATCGTCAACTACACCAACTGCGTGCAGTGCGGAGCGATCACGGCCAAGGGCGGGCGGCTGACGACGCCCGAAGGTGGCGACGGTCCGCTCTACCAGCAGCTCTGATCGCGATCATGCGCTCACCCCAGCGCAACATCCGCGGCGCTACCGTGTTGGAGTGCTCGTGATGTCCCTGATTCGCCGTGTGCTCGCGCCGCTCGTCCTCGGCGTGCTCGCAACCCTCGCGCTCGTCGCGCCCGGCTCGGTCGGTGCGACCGGAACGCCGATCTACGTCGGCCCGGCGACCGGGCCGACCGGCTCCACCGGCGCGAGCGGTCCGCCCCAGACCCTCACCGCCAGCGTGACCGCATGCCACGCCGACCCGCTGCAGGCCAACCGCTACGCGATCTTCGCCTCCCAGATGACCGCGGTGTCCGGCACGCGGACGATGGCGGTGGAGTTCGCGCTCCAGGAGCGCACGTCCGGCGCTTCGTCCTTCACGAATGTCAACGCCCCCGGGTTCGGCGCCTGGGTCTCCTCCCAGCCCGGCGTCGGCATCTACACCTACGACCATGAGATCACCGCGCTGCCGGCGCCGGCATCCTTCCGGGTGCTCGTCCGCGCGCGATGGCTGAACCGCCGCCGCCGCGTGATCCACACCGAGGAGCTGCTCTCGCCGGTCTGCGCCCAGCCACAGCAGACGCCGGACCTGGCGATCGGGGCGCTGCGGCGCGCCCACCCGGCCGCCAGAGCCACCGAGGACTACAACGTCCAGGTCGTGAACACCGGCGCCCTGGCCGCCGGCGCCTTCGAGGTTGGGCTGACGGTCAACGGCGTGGCGCTCGCAGACGTAGCCGTTCCGGGTCTCGCATCGGACGCCGCCACGGTCGTGCAGTTCGCCGGCCCGGCGTGCACAGCCGGCTCGATGCTCGTCGCCGTCGCCGACCCCGGCGGAGAGATCACCGAGTCTGCGAATCCGGCGCGCACGCGCTCGTTCCCCTGCACGCCATAGGCGGCGCGCACGCCGTGCCGATCCGGGCCGTGATCGCGGCCCGCTACACTTCAAGTCCGATGAAGGCCGAGATCCATCCTGAATATGTGACCGCCGTCGTGCGCTGCACGTGCGGTAACGAGTTCGAGACCCGCTCCACCAAGTCGGAGCTGCGCGTCGAGATCTGCTCCAACTGTCACCCCTTCTACACGGGTCGCCAGAAGCTGATCGACACCGGCGGTCGCGTCGAGCGCTTCCAGCGCCGCGTCGCTCGCAGCCGTCCGCGCACCGCCGCGACCAAGTAGGTCTCGCGCGTGGCTGCGCGCGGGCGCGACGCGCCGATCGGTGGACAGGCCGTGCTCGAGGGCGTGATGATGCGCGGAATTCGCACGTGGTCGGTCGCCGTGCGGGCGCCGAGCGCCGAGCAGCTGACACGGGGCGAACGCGAGATCCCCACCGGCGGGATCGCGGTCCAGACCTTCCCCTTCTCATCGGCGCTGCGCCGCCACCGGGTGCTGAGACTGCCGCTGCTGCGTGGCGTCGTCGCCCTCGGCGGGTCGATGGCGATCGGACTGCGGGCCCTGAACATCTCGGCCAACGCCCAGATCGGCGGCGGCGAAGGCGGCGAGGGCGAGGATTCGGTGGGTGGCGTCGAGGCCCTGTCGGGTGTCGCTTGGGCGGGCGCACTGGTCGTCTCCTTCGCCTTCGCGATCGGGCTGTTCTTCGTCGTGCCGGTCGGGCTGGTCAGCCTGATCAAGTCCCAGCTGCACTCCTCGACGCTCTTCTGGCTGATCGAGGGGATCGTGCGGACCGTCATCTTCCTCGGCTACCTCGTGCTGCTGTCGCGGCTGCGGGAACTGCGCCGCGTGTTCGAATACCACGGCGCCGAGCACAAGACGATCGCCTGCCACGAGGCCGGGCAGGACCTGACGCCGGAGAACGCCGCACGCTTCTCCCGCCTGCATCCGCGTTGCGGCACGAGCTTCCTGTTGATCGTGATGATCGTGGCGATCTTCGTCTTCGCCCCGATCGGTCTGCCGGCCTGGTACTGGCTGCTCGCGACGCGCATCCTTGGGGTGCCGGTGATCGCCGGCATCTCCTTCGAGATCATCAAGCTCGCGGCGCGCCACCGTGACCGCGCGTGGGTGCGTGTGTTGATGGCGCCCGGGCTTGCCCTCCAGCGGCTGACGACGCGCGAGCCCGACCACTCGCAGCTCGCGGTCGCGATCGCCGCGCTACGGTCGGTGCTCGAGGTCGAGTCCGGTGACGAGCGAGGCGCCGATGACCTGATCGGCCTCGAGGTGGTCGCATGATCGACGCGCTCGTCGCGCAGATCGAGGAGCGCTTCGCCGAACTCGGCGAGCAGATGGTCGATCCCGTCGTGATCGCCGACCGCCAGCGCAACGCCGAGGTCGGACGCGCTTACAGCCAGCTCGAGGCGGCGGCCAGGCTCGCGGCGCAATGGCGCCACGCGCAGGATGACGCCGCCGGTGCCGAGGAGCTGCTCGCCGACGGGACCGACGACGAGGAACTGCGCCAGATGCTGGCGGGCGCACGCGAGCGGATCGCCGAGCTCGAGGAGGAGATCCGCCTGGCAATGGTCTCGCGCGATCCCAACGACGACAAGCATGTGCTGGTCGAGATCCAGGGCGGCGCCGGAGGGGAGGAGGCCGGGCTGTGGGCCGGCGACGTCTACCGCATGCTGACCCGCTACGCGGAGCGCCTAGGCTACGGCGTCGAGCCCCTGGAGCTGGGGGAGGGCAAGTACACCTTCGCGATCAAGGGCGACGGGGCCTATTCGGTATTCAAGTTCGAGGGCGGAACGCACCGGGTGCAGCGTGTGCCGACGACCGAGTCCCAGGGGCGCATTCACACCTCGACGGCCACCGTCGCCGTGCTGCCCGAGGCCGAGGAGGTCGATGTCAACGTCGATCCGGCCGACCTGCAGGTCGACGTGTACCGCTCCAGCGGGCCGGGCGGTCAGTCGGTCAACACGACCGACTCCGCGGTTCGCGTGACCCACCGCCCGTCGGGCATCGTGGTCTCGATGCAGGACGAGAAGTCTCAGCTGCAGAACCGTGAGAAGGCGCTGCGCGTGCTCCGCGCGCGACTCTACGAGCGCGCCCTCGCCGAGCAGCAGGCTGCGGTTGCGGCTGATCGCCGCTCGCAGGTTGGCACCGGCGAGCGCGCCGAGAAGATCCGGACCTACAACTACGCGGACCGCCGCGTCAAGGACCACCGTGTCAACGTCTTGGTGCACAACCTCGACGCGGTGCTCGCCGGCGAGCTCGACGAGTTGACCGCGGCGCTGCAGGCGGACGAGCGGCGACGCCGCCTCGCCTCCCAGGCCGAGGGATGACGCTGCGCGACGCCGTCAGCGTGCGCGATGCGCTCGACGGCGCGGTGACAGCGATCGGCGCGGGGGGCTCGGCCAGCCCGCGGCTGGACGCCGAGCTGCTGTTGGCGGACGCGCTCGCGTCGACGCGCGAGCGCCTTGTCATGGATCCCGACGCGCCCGTGAGCGGCGAGGCCGTGCGGGCCTTTCAGTCTCACGTGCGCCGCCGGGCGGTCGAGCGCGAGCCGGTCGCCTACATCGTCGGGCGGCGCGCCTTTCGCCGCATCGAGCTGGTCGTCGACCCGCGCGTGCTGATCCCCAGGCCCGAGACGGAACTGCTCGTCGAGCTCGCGCTCGCGCTGCCCCGGGGCACGCGCGTACTCGACTGCTGTTGCGGCAGCGGTGCCGTCGCGCTCGCGCTCAAGGACGAGCGGCCGGATCTGGAGCTATGCGGCTCAGACGTCGACCCCGGCGCGATCGCCGTCGCGCAGGCAAACTCGGCCCGGCTCGGCCTCGATGTCGCCTGGCGGCGTGCCGACCTCCTCGCGGGCCTGCCGGACGCCTACGACGCGATCCTCGCCAACCCGCCCTATGTCGAAAGCGCGACGATCCCGACGCTCGAGCCGGAGGTCTCGCGGCACGAGCCCAGGCACGCCCTCGACGGGGGACCGACCGGTCTGCAGACCCTCAGCCGGCTGATCGAGCAGGCCTGCCGCACCGCTGCCGTGACGCTGATCCTCGAACACGGCCAGGGACAGCACGAGTATCTGGCTGCGTTGTGCCGCGCCGGCGGTTACACCGACGTGAGCCATCACCGCGACCTTGGTGGGACGGCACGGGTGCTGCGCGCGAGCCGATGAGCGAGCCCGCGCCACCGCCATCGTCGCTTGCCACCGTGATCGCCGCCGGCGGCGCCGCGGTGATCCCGACCGACACCGTCTACGGTCTCTGCTGCGACGCCCGCAGCGAAGCGGCGGTCGAGGCGATGCTGGCGCTCAAGGGCCGGCCGGCCGGAAAACCCGCAGCCGTTGCCTTCTTCTCGCTGCAGGCGGCGCTCGACGCGCTGCCGGAACTTCACGGGCGCACCCGCGCGGCGGTCTGCGCGCTGCTGCCGGGCCCGCTGACGCTGCTTTTGCCAAACCCGGCCGGACGATTCCCGCTTAGCGGCGGGACGTTGCTCGGAATCCGCGTGATCGAGGCGCCGCTTGAGCCGGGCCGCCCGCTGCTCTTGACCAGCGCGAATCTCGCCGGCGGGCGCGACCCGCGCACGCCGGCCGAGGTCGCGGCGGCGATCACGGCGGGCGCCGCCCTCGTGATCGACGGCGGCGAGCTTCCGGGCACGCCCTCGACCGTCGTGGATCTCGGGGAGCTGGAGGCGACCGGCCGCTGGCGTATCGTGCGCGAGGGAGCCTTGACGCGGACAGCCGTCGAACGCGCGCTGGTAGGCTCGTAGCGAATGAGCGAAGACCTTCCGCCTGACTACTTCATGCGCCCGTTGGCGGATGTCGATCCGCAGATCGCCGACGCGCTCGCACTCGAACTGGAGCGCCAGCAGGACACGCTGGAGCTGATCGCCTCGGAGAACTTCGTTCCGCGCGCCGTGCTCGAATGCCAGGGCAGCGTGCTGACCAACAAGTACGCCGAGGGCTATCCGGGCAGGCGCTACTACGGCGGCTGCGAGATCATCGACATCGTCGAACAGTTGGCGATCGACCGTGCGAAGGCGTTGTTCGGAGCCGAGCATGCCAACGTCCAGCCGCACTCGGGCGCCCAGGCCAACACCGCCGTTTACCACGCGCTGCTGAAGCCCGGCGACACCATCATGGGCCTCTCGCTCGCCCACGGCGGCCACCTGACCCACGGGATGAAGAAGAACGTGTCGGGGCGCCTCTACAACATCGTCCCCTACGAGGTCGACCGCGAAACAAGTTTGATCGACATGGACGAGGTCGCTGCGATCGCCCGCGAGCATCGCCCCGAGCTGCTGCTCGCGGGCTGGTCGGCCTATTCTCGACAGCTCGACTTCGTGCGCTTCCGGGAGATCGCCGACGAGGTCGGCGCGCTGCTGATGGTCGACATGGCGCACTTCGCCGGCCTTGTCGCTGCCGGACTGCACCCGAGCCCCATCGAGGCGGGCGCCGACGTCGTCACCACCACGACGCACAAGACGCTGTGCGGACCACGCGGGGGCGCGATCCTCTGCCAGGAGCGCTTCGCCAAGGAGATCGACTCCGCCGTCTTTCCCGGCCAGCAGGGCGGTCCGCTCGAGCATGTGATCGCAGCCAAGGCGGTCGCACTGCGAATCGCCGCGAGCGAAGGCTTCCGCGAGCGTCAGCGGCGCACGATCGACGGCGCCCGGGCGCTCGCGCAATCGCTGCTTGAGGCCGGCAACGGAATCAATGTCCTGACCGGCGGGACAGACGTGCACCTCGTGCTCGTCGACCTGCGCGAGAGCGAGTGCAGCGGCCAGGACGCCGAGGACCGCCTGCACGCGATCAGGATCACGGTCAACCGCAACGCCGTGCCGTTTGACCCGCGACCGCCGCGCGTCACCTCGGGCCTGCGGATCGGGTCGCCTGCGCTCACGACGCGCGGGCTGGGCCGTGAGGACTTCCTCGAGATCGGCGAGATCATCGGCGTGGCGCTGGGCCCCGATTTCGAAACCCGCCGCGCCGAGCTGCTCGAACGCGTCGTCGCGATCGTCGAGCGCTATCCGCTGTACGCCGAGCTCGCGGCGGCGACGACGGTCAGCTAGCGGTCGGCTTCGCCCGCTGGCGCGGCGCATCGCGACAGCCACCTTGCGCAACTCTTTGACTTCTCTTGTGGTCTTGCACTAGATCTATGCGTGTGTTCGCAGGCAGATCCAGAGTATTCCTGGCGGCGCTGCCGCCGGTGCTGGCGATTGTCTGGAGCCTGGCGGTCGTTGCGCAGGCCAATGCGCCGGCGATGCCCTGGGTGACGGTCTCGCCGCTGCAGGGTACCCAGGACGCCACGCCGGCGACGCAGATCAGCTTCCTCGGCGTGCCCGAGGCGGACATCTCGCAGATCGTCGTGCGAGGCTCGCAGAGCGGCACGCACGCCGGCCGCCTCGAGGCCTATTCGACTGGAACCGGCGCGAGCTACCTTCCCTACCGGCCCTTCACGGTCGGCGAGCAGGTGACGGTGAGCGCTGTCGAGACGGTCGGTGGAGTCCACCGGGCGATCGGCACGAGCTTCCAGATCGGCTCGCTTTACATCGTCACGCCCTCGGAGTACAGCAGCGCGGGCGCGACCGGGGCGACCGGGACGACGGGAGCGACCGGGTCAACCGGCACAACCGGCGCCCCCGCCTTTCAGACCTTCCTCTCCGCCCCCGCGCTGCACCCGCCGACCGCCACCGTGGTCACGCCGGCCGCCGATCCGGCGCTCGGCGACGTGTTCCTCACACCCGCCGAGGGTTCCCACCAACCCGGAGCGATGATCGTCAACCCGGCCGGGCAACTGGTCTGGTTCAAGCCCGCCGCCCCCGGCGAGGAGATCGAGGACATGCGCGTCCAGCACTACCTGGGCCAAGGGGTGCTGACCTACTGGCAGGGCCGGATCGCACTCGGCCACGGAGTTGACGGAGTCGGTGAGATCCTGAACACCTCCTACCGGCAGATCGCCCAGGTCCGGGCCGGCAACGGCCTGTCGATGGACCTCCACGATTTCGAGCTCGCGCCCAACGGCGTCGCCTGGATAACGGTGTTCGAGCCGGTCTTTGCGAATCTCACCGCCTACGGCGGAGGGCCCAACGACGTGATCGAGGATTGCGTGATCCAGGAGATAGACGTGCGCACGGGGCTCGTGATGTTCGAGTGGCACGCGATCGGGCACGTCCCGCTGACCAACAGCTACAGTCACATCTCGCGCGGTCCGGGCGAGATCTGGGACTGGTTCCACCTCAACTCGATCGACGTCGAGGGCGACGAGAACATCCTGATCAGCTCGCGCAACACGTGGGCCGTCTACCAGATCGGGCACACCTTCGGCGAGATCCTGTGGACGCTCGGCGGACGCCACAGCACCTTCACGCTCGGGCCCGGCGCGCGCTTCGCCTGGCAGCACGACGCGACGCTGCTGGCGAACGGATCGATTGAGATCTTCGACAACGAGGACACACCAGAGGTCGAGCCGCGTTCGCGCGGGATCGACATCGCGCTGGACTTCACGACTCATCAGGCCACCCTCCAGCACGAATATGTCGATCTGGGCCACGACGTGCTGTCGCCGAGCCAGGGCGACGTTCAACAGCTGCCCAACGCCGATCAGCTGGTCGGCTGGGGCCAGGTCGGCCTGGTGTCCGAGACCTCGGCGTCGGGCAACACGCTGACCTTCCAGCTGGCGCTGCCGCCGCTGGTCGAGTCCTACCGCGACTTTCGCTTCCCGTGGAGCGCTGTACCGGCCACTCCGCCTGCGGTCGTAGCGACCGCCGGCGCCGCCGCGGGCACGACGGCAATCGCGGCCAGCTGGAACGGCGCGACCGGTGTGGTCGCCTGGCAGGTGCTCGCGGGAGCCACTGCGTCGGCGCTCGCCCCGGTCGGGACCCCGGTCGTCGCCACCGGCTTTGAGACGCCGATCACCGCGGCCACGAGCGCCCGCTATGTGGCCGTGCGGGCGCTCGGCGCCGGCGACGCCGCGCTCGGAACCTCGGCTGCCGTCGCCGTCGCCGCGGCGCCCGCGTAGCGCGCAGGGCGCGCGGCGGACCGCCGAGCGCCCGGCGGGCGTGCGATGCTTGCGCCGCGGCGATGAATCCCTCGGAGCTCGACGCGCTCTACGCGTTCCTGGCGGCGACTGCGGTCGCCACCCTGCTGACGCCCTTCACGATGGCGCTCGCGCGCCGGGTCGGGGCGATCGATCAGCCGCGCGATCGTGGCCTGTCCGATCGCGAGACGCCGCGGCTGGGCGGCCTCGCAGTCTTCGCGGCGCTGGTCGTGGCCGGGGAGATCTGGCTGCGCGGTGCGCTTCAGCGCACCGAGGTGCTGCTCCCACACGGCGTGCACCACACGCTCTACGTCAAATTCCCCTGGGTCGGCATTCTCGCGGCGTGCGCGGTGATCACGCTCGTCGGGGCACTCGACGACCGCTTCGACTTCCATCCCGCGGTCAAGCTCGCCGGCCAGATTCTGGCGGCCGTCGTGGCGGTGCGCGGCGGCGTGAACGTGCCCTATATCACGCTTCCCTTCTTCGGCCACCTCGCGTTCCCTCAGGCCGGCCCGACGCTGACCGCGATCGGCCTGGTGGCGATGATGAACGTGGTCAACTTCTCCGACGGCGTCGATGGGCTCGCGGCGGGGGTCTGCGCGATCGTCGCCGCGGCGTTCGCGATCATCGCCTTCAACCTCGACCAGAACTCCGGCGGCGTGCTCGCGGCGATCACCGCCGGCGCGGCGCTCGGCTTCCTGTTTCACAACTTCCCGCCGGCGTCCAGCTTCATGGGCGACGCCGGCTCGAACCTGCTCGGGCTGCTGATGGGGTGCGTCGCCGTTGAGGGCGAGCTGAAGACGTCCGCGGTCGTGGCCTTTGCGCTGCCGATGATCCTGCTGGCGGTGCCGTTCCTCGACACGACCTTCGTCGTGCTCAAGCGGCTCAAGTACGGCCGGCCGGTGTACGCGGCAGACCAGGAGCACCTGCACCACCGCATGGCGCGGATCGGCTACGGGGTCCGTCGCACGTTGTTGTTCTTCTACGGGTGGACGCTGATGCTGGCGGGGTTGGCCGTGGCCCTGCGTTTCATCCCCTACTCCTACGATGACGCGGCCGGCCATGGTCACCTTCGGCTCGGCTGGTCGATCCTCGTCGTCGTGCTCGGCCTGATCGTCCTTGCCGCAAGCGTCTACCTCATCTACGTGCTCGAGATATTCCGCTGGGTCAGGCTGCGCCGTCTGCCCAAGCCAAAGCCGGACGCCGCGGAGCAGGCGCGCGCGGCGCTCGTCCTCGAAGGCGACGGCGCCGGCGGACCGCCGGTGCCATCGCAGGCGCGTGGCGACGAGCTCGCGTGAGCAACGCTCCGGTCGGCGCCTTGCGGCGCCGACCGGAGCGTCTGCCAGAATGGCCGCACACGCCGTACGCAGAGCGAGCCGGTCATACCTCCCAGCGCGCGAGCCAGTCGGTTCTCGCAACTCCTCTGCTTCGGGACCGTGTAAAGACTGATGTCGCGGATCACACGACCACTGCTGTGCCTGCTCGTGGCCTGCTCCGCGGTGGGGTTTGCGTTTGTGGTGGCTCCGTTGGGGTCGTCTGCGGCGTCTGTGCGTGTTGCGAAGGTGGCTTTGCATCCTGTGGTTGGGATTGGCGATGACAAGTCGGATATGTTCAGTGATCCGCGTTTTCGTGCGTTGGGGATCAGGGCGGTTCGTTATGACATGTCGTGGGATGCGCTGTCGGTGACCTATCAGCGTCAGGAGGTGACGACGTGG
>Ga0182015_10003774_pt1 | contig 16756 bp, 13 predicted proteins | sample 712P3MmetaG_FD_120478 | JGI IMG/M metagenome (GOLD analysis project Ga0182015, IMG submission 120478) | Permafrost microbial communities from Stordalen Mire, Sweden - 712P3M metaG | ecosystem: Environmental > Terrestrial > Soil > Wetlands > Permafrost | place: Sweden: Stordalen | collected... | reverse complement strand
GGTGGACAGCATCGACGAACTCGTCGCCGCCGCCAAGGCGCTAGCGATGCAGCCGCGGGCTGTCGGGGCACACGTCGGCCTGATCAGCAACGGGGCCGGGGCCTTCGTCCAGGCGATCGACCTGCTTTCTGCCTACGGCCTCGAACTGCCGGAGCTGTCGGAGGCGACGATCAAGCGACTTCGCGCGTCGTACCCGCCCTACTACATGGCCCAGAACCCGATCGACGTCACGGGTTCGGCCACGAGCGCGGACTACGAGGTCGGCATCGAGGCGCTCATCGCGGACCCCGATGTGGACGTGGTGATGCCCTGGTTCGTGTTCCAGAACTCGCCCCTCGATGAGAAGATCGTGGAGGTCATGGAGAGGCTCAATGGGCGCGGCAAGCCCGTGGTTTGCGGAGCCATGGGCGGCCCGTACACGGCGAGGATGTCGGCTGCTGTCGAAGCCGTCGGTGTGCCCGTGTTCCACGCGGTGCGTGACTGGGTAGCGGCCGCAGGGGCCCTGGCGCCGCTCGGGCGCTGAGGCCGCCCCCGGCCCCGGGCCGCGGTATTCGGAGCTTTGCCGCGGTCCGGGCGGAGATCTAAGGCGCTTCGACCAACAGCGCCATGCCCTGGCCGCTGCCGACGCACATGGTGACGATGCCGCGCCTTAGCTGGCGGCTTGCCAGCTCGTGGAGCAGCTTGACGGTGAGAACGATCCCCGTGGCCCCGACTGGGTGGCCGAGCGCGATGGCTCCGCCGTTGACGTTCACCTTGGCCTCGTCCAACTTGAGCTCGCGGACAACGGCGACCGTCGAGGCGGCGAAGGCCTCGTTCAGCTCGACAAGGTCGATATCGGCCACGTCGAGCCCGGCGCGCCCTAGAAGCTTTCGAACCGCTGGCACAGGGCCGATGCCGAACAGGCCCGGCTCGACCCCGGCCGAAGCCCAGCCGGTGAGAAAGCCGTCGATCACATAGCCGTGCTCGCGCGCCACCTCCTCGGTGCAGACCACGAAAGCCGCGGCGCCATCGTTGATGCCCGACGAGTTGCCCGCGGTCACGCTCCCGGCCGGATCGAAGGCGGGCTTCAGCTTGGCAAGCGATTCCAGGCTGAGGCCGCGGCGCGGGTGCTCGTCCACGCTGAACAAGCTGGCCTCGGCGCCCTTCTTGGCTATGTCGATGGGCACGATCGAGTCCGCGAAGCGTCCGGCGTCGATGGCATCGAGCGCCTTCTGCTGGCTGTCCAGGGCCCAGCGGTCCTGGTCCTCGCGTGAGATGTTGTACGAAGCCGCCACCTTCTCGGCCATTGGCCCGGCGTCTCCGAGGATGTAGTCGGCGAGGAAGTCGACAAGCACGCCGTTGCCGAGGCGATAGCCACGCCGTGCCTTCTCCAGCATGTAGGGCGTGTTGCTCATCGACTCGGTGCCGGCGGCTACGCCGACTTTGACGTCGTCGCGCAAGAGATCCTGGGCAAGACAGGTGATCGCCCGCAGACCCGAGGAGCAGTTCATGTTGATCGAGTAGTCGTCGGCCTCTATCGGGATTCCCGACCTCAGCAGCACGTGCCGGGCGGGGTTACCTCCGCGGGTCACCTGGATGTTCTCTCCGAGGACGAGGCGCTCGATCTCGGAAGGCGCGGCACCGGCGCGCTTTAGGCAGCCCTTTACCACCTCGGCTCCGAGGTCCAAAGCCCCGATCTCTGCCAGCGAGCCGCCGAACCTCCCGATGGCGGTCCGCGAGCCTCCGCAAAGTGCTATGCGCTGTTGTGTCATCTGGTTCTCCTTGGGGATGTCTTGGAAACTCTCATCTGCAGACCAGTCCGCCGCTCACGCCGAACACCCGGCCGGTGACATAGGCCGCCTCGTCCGAGGCCAGAAAGGCGATCATGGCCGCGACCTCCTCTGGGCGACCGTAGCGACCAAGGGGAATCTTGGCGGTCGCCTTGGCTCGTGCCTCGGGCGTGTCCTTGGCCGTCATTGGCGTCTCCACGAGCCCGGGGGCCACCGCGTTCACCGTCACACCCCTTCCGGCCTGTTCGAGGGCGAGCGACATCGTGTAACCAATCAGGGCGGACTTGGCCGCGCAGTAGTGGATGAAGCCGACGGACCCACTTTCGGCGCAGTACGAGGAAACGTTGACGATGCGACCGAATCCTGCCTCGTCCATCTTGTCCAATGTCGCCAGCACGCAGTGCACGGCGCCGATCAAGTGCACCTCGAGCATCTCGCGCCAGTCCTCGACCGGGATCTCGCGGAACGGGCGCGGCGGGCTTCCGATGCCGGCGTTGTTGACCACCCCGAGGACAGGCCCAAGCCGCGACGCGTCCTCGACGACCCGGGAGACATCGTCCATAGAGGTCACGTCTGCCTTGTGCACGGCGATCTTGTCGGCAAAGTCCTTCGTCCCGTCTCTGAAGCGCTCCAGGGCCGCCTCGTCCCTGTCGCAGGCGGCGACGGTCCATCCCGAGCGGACGAGCGCCAACACATGCGCCTTACCCATCCCGCCGGCCGCGCCGGTCACGAGGGCGACCCTGTTCGCTGGTGACTGAGTCATGAGGATCCTCCTTGGCAAAGAGTGGCCCCCCGACTGGTCCGCACGGATTGGTTCGCGAGCCTCGTCGAGGCCGGAGGCCTCTCCGGTGCCTTCGTGCCGTCGACAGCGCTCCTGTGAGGTGTCACCAGACGAGGCCGCCGCCGACCTCGATCACCTGGCCGGTGATGTACTTGGCCGCGTCGCTTCCGAGGAAGGCCACAAGCGCCGCCACGTCCGTCGGCTCCCCCGCGTGTCCGAGCGGGATCCGGGCGACAACTGCGTCCCAGGTTTCGGGTTTGAGGCCCCTCGTCATGTCGGTGTCGATGAAGCCGGGGGCAATCGCGTTCGCCCTTACCGCGAAACGCCCACCTTCCCGGGCGGTGGTCAGCATGAGGCCGACCATGCCTGCTTTGGCGGAGGCGTAGTTCGCCTGTCCCAGGCTGCCACGCCACGAGAGTGACGAGATGCTGATGATGGAGCCGCCGCCTTCCTGCTGGCGCATGACTTGAAGCGCCTTGCGGGTGCCGTAGAAGGCGCCCGTCAGATCTACGGCGAGTACCTCGTTCCACTGTTCGTCGGTCATCTTGTGCAGCATCGTGTCGCGGTTGATGCCGGCTGAGTTGACCATGATGTCCACACGGCCGTAGGAAGAAACGGCCTTGTCGACAAGGGTTTCGATCTCGTCCTTGTTGGCGACGTTGCTCAGCGCGCCCTCGACCACGAACCCCTTGTCCCGAAGTTCTGCGGCGAGGTCGCGCACGTTCTCGGCCACGACGTCACCGAAGAGGACCGCCGCCCCCGAGCCCGCCAACTCCTCGACGATCGCTTTACCGATTCCCCGGCCACCGCCGGTCACGACTGTGGCTTTGCCTTCTAGGTTCATCAGTTGCCTCTCCTGTTGGTTTGTTGCCGAATGTCTTCCGCGCTCGTGTCGGTGTCCTTAGAGGTCCGCTGTGAGCAGCATCCCGCCGTCGACGACGAGAAGCGATCCGGTCATGTAGCCCGCGTCCTGACCGAGGAGGAACGCGACCACGCCGGCGACGTCACTCGGTTGGCCCGCCCGCCGGAGCGGAATGGTGGGGACGATGTGGTCGAGGTACTCCTTTGACGCCCCTCCGGCCAGATTGGTCAAGATCAGCCCCGGTCCCACGGCGTTGACCGTGATCCCGTGCGGAGCCAACTCGCGAGCGAGGCTCCGCGTCAGCATCAGCAGGCCGCCCTTGGACGCGTCGTAGTCGGCGACATTGGTGCCCGGCGCGAGCGAGTGCACGGAGGCAACGGTGACGATGCGCCCGCTGGTACCGGCCCGCACCATCTCCCGTGCCACGGCCTGGGCGCAGATGAAGGCCCCTGTCAGGTTGATATCGAGCGTCCTGCGCCACTGCTCTATGGGCAGGTCGAGCACCGGGACGACCGTGAGCACTCCCGCATTGGAGACGAGAGCGGCGATTGCGTCCGCTCTGCCTGCGATATCGGCGACCACATCTTCTACCCGCTCTCCGTCGGTGACGTCCACCGCGTACCGGGCCGGATCGCCGGCGCCGGGAATCTCACCGATGAGCCTTGCCGTCTCCGCCAGGCCGTCCTCGTCGAGGTCCAGGAGGCCGAGCTCCCAGCTCTCTGATGCCAGACGGATCGCCACCGCACGGCCGATGCCCGAGGCCGCGCCGGTGACCACAACCAGGCCCCTTCGGCCGGTTGCGGCCGTCGCATCTTGTCCGGAGCTCATGGGGATGTTGCCTTATCGAGCGGGCTGGTCCCTGCCGGCAAGTCACCTCGTGACACCGCAGTGTCGTTTTCGGTGGACGGCGAACCGGCGACGACGACCTTGCAATCGACCACGGCGGTCCCGTGCGGAAGGGCGATTAGCGGGTTGACGTCGACGGCGAGTACCGCCGTGTCGCTTATCAACTCTGCGACAGCCATAACCGCGTCCACCACGGCGTCGCGATCGAACAGCCCGCCTTTCCTGCGCTGATCTATGACCTTCGCGCAGGGCGAGAGGTCCACGAGGAGCTCGGCGTCGGGCCTGCTCATCGGGGCAAGCCCGACCGCAACCCGACCCGCCTCCTCGACGCGGATGCCGCCGAGGCCGAAGAGAACGATCGGGCCGAACTGCTGGTCGCGTACACCTCCGACGAACAGCTCGAGTCCTCCCTCGACCATCGCTTGGACGACCAAGCCCTCGTAGTCGATGTGGAGCTCTGCCGCCCTGTCGGTGAGCGAGCGCCACGTCTCGCGGACCGCCCCCTCGTCCTTGAGGCCGAGGGCGACGCCTCCGATACGGGCCCGGTGGGCGATGTTGCCGTCCCACTTCATGGCGACTGGATAGCCGACACGCCTGGCGGCGACGACAGCCGCCTCCTCGTCAGTGGCCGTGATCGATTCCCACCCGGAAACTCCGGCATCTTGCAGGCGTTCCAAGGCGGCCGCAAGGGAAAGTTGGACGCCCGCGTGCTCGCCAAGGGCTACGGCACTCGCGCCCGCGACGCTTGTGACCGAGCTGGTTTTCTCGGAATCCGCAGTCTGCGAGCCGGGCAGTTCGCCTAAGTTGTGCTGTTGTCCTCTTGCAAGTAGCAGGCTGATCGCTCGCATCGCAGGCTGCAGTCCCATGAGGCAGGCGACGCTGTTGTCCTCGAGGTACTCGCGGGCGAGTGCGTCGACATTGCCGGTGGTGAGCGAAATGATCACGACGGGCTTGCCGGCCTCCGTAGCCGCCTTGTGTGCGGCGATGACGCCGTCGACGAAGGCGGGGGCGCTCTGTGCCGCTTCGACCCAGCCGTTCTTGGCGTCGTAGGATGCGACCAGCACGTCCACGTCCGGGTCGAGTGCCATGACGCGGGCGGCCTCGTAGTGAGTCTTCGCATCGCCTTCGAAGATCCCGGCCCCTGTCGTGTCGAGGGGGTTGGCGACCGCGGCGAAAGGCGGCAGGAGCGCTCGTAGTTCGGCCCTGGAGGTCTCCGAAAGCTCCGCGAGGCCGAGCGCATTTTCCTCCACGGCGTCCGCGAGCAAAAGGCGCTCGCCGCCCGAGGTGGTGATGATACCCAGCCGCTTACCGGAGAGGTGAGGGCTGCGACTTGAGAGCTCGATCAGCGCGAGGAGTTCTTCAAGATCTCTCGCGAGCACTACGCCCGAGCGTTGGAACAGGTCCTCTTGAACTAGGGCCGAACCCGCCAACGCCCCCGTGTGCGTGAGCGCGGCGCGCCCGCCGAGGCGCGTGCGTCCGGACTTTAAGAGCACGACAAGCTTTCCTTTTTCCACTGCGGAGCCGATCGCGGAGAGCACGGCTCGGCCGTCGTCGAAACCCTCCACGTAACAGGCGATCACCTCGACATGCGGCTCGCAGGAGAAGTAATCGAGGAAGTCCGCCAGCCCGAGGTCGGCCTGATTGCCCATCGTCACCACATGGCTGAAGCTGATACGACGCTCGGCGGCGGCGCCGGTCAGGGTGCACGCGAGCGCGCCACTGTTGGAGACGAGAGCCACGTTACCGAAATGCTTCTGCTCGACGAGCGGGCCGCTGTAGGCGGCGAGCTGGTTCGTGTAATTGACAAAGCCTAAGCAGTTCGGGCCGACGAGCGACATCTTGCCTCGTGCCGCGTGCAGCTCCGCCTCGAGTCTGGCTCCCTCTTCGCCGCTTTCTCGGAAGCCCGCGGCCAAAAGCACGGCCCCCGGCACTCCCGCCGCCGCGGCGGACCGGACGACCTCGATCGTGGCGCGCTGGTTGACCGCGACGACGATCAGCTCCGGAACCTCGGGCAGGTGCTCGATGTCCGGGTAGGCGGGCATGTCGTTGACGCGTTGGTGCGACTTGTTGATGAGCATCACTCGACCGGCGAACTTGGTCTCGACCAGGTTCCTCACTACATTTCGTCCCGGACCCGGTGAGTCCGAGGCCCCCACCACGGCGATCGAGCTCGCCTCCATCATGGCCGCGGCCCGCTCCGACCCCCGACGCCAGTGCTGGGTCGTGTCCGCCTCTGTCGTGGTCACTTATGCACCATCCCCCCGTTGGCACCGGGCGCAGCACTGTGTGTGCAACCGGCTGCGTACGAGAGCAACATCGAAATCTCCTTTGTCGTAAAAGCTCACCGGCCGACGTCGGCCGTCCGATTCCACGGAACGATCAGGTGCTCGAGGAGCACGACGAGGCCGAAGGCGACCAGCACGAGCACCGAGGAAACGAAGATCGAAGCCCAGAGAAACGGCGTATTGAACTGGTAAGTCGAGTTGATGATCAGATAGCCGAGACCCGTGTCACTGCCCAGCCATTCGACGATGATGGCGCCGAGAAGCGCCGCGCTGGCGGTGATTCGAAGTCCTGCGAACAGATACGGCAGGGCATTCGGCCACCGCAGCTTGGTGAGAACTTTCCAACGGCTCGCGTGGACGCTCTGGAACAGCTGCAGCATGTTGACGTCCACGGCCGAGAGGCCGCGCATCAAGTTGACGAGCGTCGGGAAGAAGGAAATCAGGCCGACCATCACGACCTTGGTCGTGAGGCCGTTGCCGAGCGTGACGATCGCGATCGGGGTGAGGGCGATGAGTGGAATGCTCTGCAATATGATGGCGAGCGGGTAGAAGACCCGTCGTGCGGACGCGACGTGCACGAACCAGACCGACATCAAAATCGCCGCTCCGTTGCCGATTGCGAAGCCCAGTCCCGCCTGCCCCAGCGTCGGCATGCAATTGTCGGCTATGTAGCGCAAGTTGTCCTTGAGCGTCGAGGCGATATCGGTCGGCGAGGGTATGAAATAAGGCTTCAGGTGCAAGACAGCCACCACCAGCTGCCAGATGGCAAGGATGGCGAAGACCACGAGAGCGGGTATCACCCACCTCAGCAATTGTCGCAGGAGTTTGACCTTGTTCCCCGGTCGTGAGCCGGTGACATCAGCTACCTCCGCGGTAGAGCTCCCAGCCTTTGTGCTGGAGTTCGTGCCTTCGTCGTCAGTGGATAAGGACTTCACGTAAGTACCTTCTTAAGCGCAGGAATTCAGGGGACACCCGCATGTCGTCGGTACGGGGACGTGGCAAGTCGACCTCCACCTGCTCGACGAATCTTCCCGGAGCGGGGCTCATCACCATCACCCGGTCGGAAAGGAAGACGGCCTCTTCGATGTGGTGGGTCACGAATAGCACCGAGCTTTGCCGCTCGGCCCAGATGCGCAACAACTCGTTGTTGAGCAGTTCGCGCTGGAACTCGTCGACTGCCGAGAACGGCTCGTCCATGAGCAGGATCGCCGGTTCTAGGGCAAGGGCGCGGGCGATCGATACCCGCTGGCGCATGCCTCCCGACAGCTGGTCAGGACGGAAGTCCCCGCAACCGCTGAGCCCGACGAGGCTCAACAGATCCGTGGCCCTTTGCCGCCGCTCCTTCGGCGCGATGCCGACGAGCTCGGTCAACAACTCAACGTTCTCCTGCACGCTCAGCCATGGCAGCAAGACGGCATCTTGGAACACGAAACCGAAACGATGTGCTCGCTGGGCCTCCAGAGGTGAGGCACCATCTACGACGATCTCGCCGGCGCTTGGCTCGAGTATGCCGGCAATTATTCGAAGAAGAGTGGACTTTCCGCAGCCCGAGGGGCCGATGAGGCTCACGAACTGGCCCTGGCGCATCGAGAGAGACACGCCTTCGAGGGCGCGAAGCGGCGGCCGGCCCGGGTAGGTCAGGCCGACGTCCCTCATCTCGAGGAGACTGCCGGGATCGGCGAGGCTGACCGCATCGCCGATCCCGGCCGGTAGATCAGACCGGTGAAACACTCTTGGCACGGTCCAAGATCTCCTGCGTCATCACGTCGTTAACGGTCAGCCTCTTCTTGAGCGAGCCAGAGGCGAACTGAGCATTGAGGGCAGCCTGCATAACGAGTGTCGAGACCCAGAGCAGTCCATGTGCCTTGGTCTCCGCGCTCTCGAGCATGGGCAACTGCGCCTTCATCTGCAGCTCCTGCTGCTGCTTTACCTGTCCCGAGGGGTAGTCGTCGAGGGTAATGGCAACGGCTTCGGTCGGGTGGGCGATGGAGTAGGCCCAGCCCTCCTGGGAAGCGCGCATGAAGCGGGCCAGAAGCTCTCCTTGAGTCGCGATCGTGTGGTCTGTCGCGATGAGGCAGTCCCCGTAGCCGGGGAGCCCGATGTTGGAGAACGAATAGCACCGTGTCTTTATGCCCTGCATGGCGAGGGAAATCGGCTCGTTGAACACGTAGGCCGTGTAGGCATCGATCTTCCCCAACACGAGCGGCTCGGGCGAGTCGTCGACGATGGTCAAGGTCACCTTGTCCAGCGGCACGTGATTCGCGGCGAGGATGCCCCTTATCTGCTGGAGAGCGTTGGGCTGGATCCCGATGGTCTTGCCCTCGAGGTCCTTGACGCTGTAGATGCCCGAGTTCGCCAGCACGAGCAGGCAGCCGGGGTTCTGCTGGAAAGGCGCCCCGAAGCACTTGTAGGGCACACCCTCGCCGATGCCGAGGATCATGTCGCTCGTCTCCGAGACGATCCCGAGCAGGGAAGCGCCGTTGGCCACCGACTGACGAGGGTCAGTCGAGGCCCCCGCGGCGACGATGTCAACGTCCAGCCCGTACTTCTTGAAGAACCCCTTCTTAGCCGCGCAGTAGTAGCCCGCGAACTCGGCGTTGTTTATGTAGCTCTCCTGCAGCGACACGGGGGTCAAACCCGAGGCGGTCTTAGTGGTGGCCTTCCGCGACGAGGCGTCGAGGACGCCACTGTTCAACGACAACATCCCCACGCCAAAAGCGACGCTGCCGGACTTAACCAGAAATGCACGACGATCCATACCGCCACTCCTTGTTCGTTCCAATGAACCTTGCTCGTTTGTGAGATGTGAGATATGAGTGCTACTCGATGCCACCTCCTTGAGTGCAGCAGCCGTTTGTCAGTCATCTACCCCGTCGTGATCGCTGTCGCGCTTTGTCAGGAACTCCTTGAGCGGCATCTGCTGGCGCTCAAGCTCCTGTTCCCGGTAAGCCGCCGTGGCGTTCATCACCGTCGAGATCGTGTAGTTCTCCTCGACGGCGCTGAGAAAGCCCATGCGCTCATAGGTGCGGTTGAGCGCCAGCTTGGTGAACTTGAGAGCGGTCGCTGGGATAGACGCCAGCTCGGCCGCCATCTCCAAGGAGCGCGGCTCCAACTGCTCGTCGTCGACCACTTCGGTGACGATCCCGAGCTCAAGGGCGCGCTCGGCTCCGATGCGCAGACCGCTCAACATGAGCCACTTGGCGGCCTTCATGCCCACGACCCACGGCAGCATCGTCGCGCCCGGTCCCCCGCTGTGGCGGATCTCGGGGAGGCCGAACTGGGCACTGCGAGCAGCAACGGTGACATCGGCGAGCAGAGAGAGCTCCAGCGCGCCGCCGAGGTCGTAGCCGCGGACGGCCGCCACGTAAGGTTTGGCGCTCTTCCAGATCCGGAGGAAGACGTTCCAGTCTTCCTGGAAGCGGTCGGCCCACTCCTCGACAGCGATTGACCCCTCGGCCGCCTCGGCCTTCAAGTCGAAACCGGCCGAGAAGGCGCGACCGGCACCTGTGAGGATGACGGCCTTCACAGCCGCGTCGTGCTCGAGTGAGGTCGTCGCCTCTACGAAGTCGTCGAGCAACTCACGGTTGATGGCGTTGAGCACCTGGGGACGGTTGAGCGTGATGCGCCCAACACCCGCAAGGGGATAGTCGATCTCTACGGTGTGCATGGAAGTCCGCTCCGGTGGTCAGGGGTGCCCGATCTCACGTGCAGCTTGGCGTCGATTACCGTCACACCCCAGGGGCCGATCACAACGGGGTTTAAGTCCAAGGCGGCGAAGGACTCGGACATGTCGCGAGCGACCGTCACCGCCTTCAGGGCGATGTCAACGAGAAGCTCCGTGTCGATAAGTCGGCTCCCGAGCGATCCGAGCACCCAGCGGCCGCAGCCGGTCTCGGCCAGGCACGCCTTGACCCGGCGGCGATCCGGGAACCCGATTGTCATGGCGACGTCGCGCTGTGCCTCGAGAGTCGGACCGCCGGCGCCGATCATGAAGACGGGTCCGCAGACACTGTCGTGGTTGATGCCGATGTAGAACTCGAGGCCGGGCTTTGCGAGCGCCTGAGCCACTACGTCACCGCGCTTCGCGAGCCGGTCGAATGCCTCGTAGGCCTCTTGCCTAGAGGCGACGATGACGACGTCTTCAGTATGCCGGTGCTCCTCGTCAGCCACTTTGAGCACCAGCGGCAGCTCCAGTTGAGAGATGGTTTCGTCCAAGTCCTCTGCATGTCGGATCTCGACCAGAGGCAGAACCGGGATTCCCGCAGCGGAGAGTTTTTCCTGGGCACAGACAGCCGGGATAAGCCGGCCGTCGGGCTCTCGGTCGACCTGCTGGGTAGGCAGCTCCCTTGTCGCGGCGAGCGCGTGAATCAACGAGGAGATCCCCTTTGTGTACGCGCCGCCCCGCTCGGTCCAGACGCGCCAGACGTGCTCGTACTGGCCGCTGCACTCCGAGCAGAGCTGCAGCCTGGACCTTTCTCTACCATCCAGTCCGCTCAAGGAGGAGACGAGGAATTCCAAACCCGGCTTGTCGTTGAGCACGACCACGACGCCGTCGGCTGTCTCATCGGCCAGCAACTGCTTGATGGCCTTGACGATCTGCCCGTTTGTCATTGGCACGGCGTCGAGGTCGAGGGGGTTGTCATGTCCGTGCATTTCGTGGCTGGGAGGAAAGACCCCGAGCCCTGGATCCGGAAGCGGGAGCTCGAGTCCGGACTCGGCTGCCAGATCCGCCGTGATGGCAGCCAACCCGCCGGACACGGTCGCGAAATACCAGCTTTTGCCGGAGATCGTGTAAGCCTGCAGGCAGTCGAGCAGCTCTGCGGGTTGTTCGACAACGAGGACTCCGAGTTCGCGGGCGAGTGCCCGGAAGGCGCTGCCGTCGCCCATCAGCGCACCCGAGTGGCCTGCCGCCGCGATGCCGCCCGGCGCGGTGAGACCGCCCTTTAGGACGACCAGCTTGCGACCGGCGCGGGCGAAGGATTCCGCCGCGGCCGTGAACAAGGCGATGTCGATGTCCTCGATGTGTGCCCCGACCGCGAGATAGTCGTCGTCGTCGCTGAGGGCGGCCAAGAAGTGCTCCACGCGAACCTGCAACTGGCTGCCTGTCGCCACGCACAGCCCGAGGCCGACACCTTGCTCCATCGCCCTGGCGTGGAGAACGCCCATCAAAGCGCCGCTCTGGGCGACGAGAGCCAACGGTCCGCGACGCGTTCCGAGCTCGAGGCTGACCGAGCTGGACAGCACGACTGAGTCATTCGCGTTGATCAGCCCGAGGCTGCCCGGGCCGAGCACGGTCATACCCGCCTTGGCGACCATCGCCGCGATCTCGGGCCTTTCTTCCGCAGGCACTTGTGACAGTACGACGAGGGCCCTCGCCCCGACCTCGGCCGACGCGGCTACGAGATCCCGCACGGTCCCGGCTGGAGTCGCCAGCACGACGACTTGCGGAGCGGTGGGTAGCTCGCTCAGCCGGGGGGCAACTGGCGCTCCTTCGAGCGCGTCCGGCCGTGTGTTGACCGCCATCCTCTCTACCTGGGAGTACTTGCTCAGGTAGTGCCAGATGCGACCTCCGAAGGTGTCGCCGTCGTCGTTCGCCCCGACGACGGCGACGGAGGTGGGCCGGAGGAGGGAGGCAAGATCCAACATGGTTCAGGTGCCCAGTTCGCTGCGAAGCAGGGCGCGCATGCGCTCGATCCAGCTGGTTTCGGGAACGTAGACGAGCTCGATGGCGCGCGCGGGAACCTGTCTCTGGGACTCCAGGGTCTGTCTGGCGAGGGTGCCGTAGACGATGCAGTCGATCGACGACATCAGCCCGGGCAGTTGGTGCATGTCGAGGCAGGAGAGCGCTCCGACGATATTGGCTCCGGGATTGGTCGTGGCGACGCAGGAGATCATGCCGTCGACGAAGTCCGGCACACTAGCGAGGATCCCAACCCGGCAGCCGGGCTCGAGTTCGACGAGCCGCTGCCTGACGTCCTCGCGGGGCATTGCCAGAATCGGAATGACGGGTACGCCGTGGCGGACCAGCAAGGGCTGGATGTAGCTGAGGTCGAAGACCAGCCCCATCACATGACTCGCCTTGTTCAGGCGCGGCAGCCAGCCCTCGAGGTCTTCGATCACGTCTTCTAGCACGACCGGCTCGACCTCGACCCGCATGTCGCTGAGCGACTGGCGCAACCGATCGGCGAGTTCGTCGATGCGGCCGTCGCGTTTGCACACGAGTATCACTTCGAGGTGAGCGAGCTTCGCACGCATCTCGGTGATCTCGGCCAGCAGGATCTGCAAGACCTGGTCGACCGAGACTCCGTCCGCAACGGCATCCGCGATGAGCCGAGAGGCTCGGCTGCGAATCTTCGCGTGCGGTCCGGTTTGGCTTTCAGCGATCGTGAGCACGAAGAAGCCGACCCCGGGATGCGACACGGCGAGACTTGCGAGCTCGAGGTCGCGATATGCCCGGGTGACCGTCACCGGGCTCACACCGAGAGCTGTGGCGACCTCCCGCACCGATGGCAGCTTTGAACCCGGCGCTAGGCGACCGGTACAGATTTCATACTCGAATTGGCTCTTGATCTGCACATACGGCTTGACCGGGGAATCGCGGCGCAGGTGAAAACGTTCCAGCATGGGGTTTGCCGTCACAGTTCGTACTATAACGACCTAGTACAGTTCTGTACAGGACCATCTTTAGCCTTCGGCATCGGCTTTGACTGTCGAAGGCCGTACGGCCGTGCTAGCCCATCCCCGTGCAGAGGCGTGGGACGGCCTGCGGACTCGGCTTGCATCACGCTCACGCTGAGCGCAACGGCAGAGTTCTCGATGACGAGATCGTTCTCGTCTTCCACCTGCGCGACGGCCGAGTCGGTGAAGTATGGGAGATCGCCCAGGACGCGGCGGCCGGCAACGACTTTTGGTCGTAGAGAGAGGATGACGGGCGACACGGCGCGTCCCCCCGGTTTAGTTCGGGGCGTCCCACTCCTGTCGGGACGGCGCTCCATGTAGGGCCCCCTCGCGATCCTCGGTCAGCTCGTGCGGGCGCTGACAGAGCTACGGCCGTGCTAGCTCTGCGAGTCATGCACACGGGTCGCGACGAATACGGCGTTGCGCGCGACCGTCGATCGGTCGCGACCTCTCTCGCGTCTGAGCAGTTGTTCGGTGCTCACGTTCTGTGCTGACCCTGGTGACCAGTAGACCGATGGGCGAATGCAACCAGGCCTGGGTAACAACTGAAGTATGCCAAGGAATCCCTGGGAGGTAAGACGCCGGGAGCGACCACGGTGACGGTCAGGTTATACAGACCCTGTGGGACGGGACGGCCGTGGGTGCGAGCTGCCACCGGGCCACGTCGTGATACACAACGTGCATGAGCGACGACACAGGGGCACTCGACGGTGTGCCGGATCCGATTCGACCGAGGCACGAGGACTTCGATGCGTCCTATGCCGGCACACCCCCGTGGGAGATCGGCCGACCTCAGCCTGCTTTCCTTGAACTTGCTGAGGGAGGCGTTCTGCGCGGTCGAGTGCTCGACGTCGGCTGTGGTACCGGAGAGCATGCCCTCATGGCCGCTCGCCTCGGCCACGAGGCCACCGGCATCGACACGGCCCAGACAGCGATCGCCATCGCGCAAGGCAAAACCCGCGACCGAGGCCTGACCGCCCGGTTCCTCGTTTGGGACGCCCTTCAGCTATCTGACCTCAACGAACAGTTCGACAACGTGCTCGACTGTGGACTCTTTCATGTCTTTGAGGACGATGACCGTGTCCAGTACGTCGACAGCCTTCGGGCCGTTCTTCCGCCAGGCGGCCGCATTTACATGCTGTGCTTCAGTGACCGCCAGCCGGGCGACTGGGGACCCAGGCGGGTTACCCAGGACGAGATCAAGGCGAGCTTCCGTGATGGGTGGCAGGTGGATTCGATCGAAGCCTCCAAGATCGACATCAACATCGACCCCAACGGTGCACTCGCCTGGCGAGTGTCCATCAGCCGAAGATGACCAGCACCCTGGTTAGCGACGCCGACTCGGTGACGCTTCCGAACCGTCGACAGGGCGCGTCCGAAGTCACCAGAAGCCGATGTTCTGCGCGGCCATCCTGGACCCCTGGGGTTCGGCAGATTCCGGACTGGATGCACCTAGATCTGAGGCGCGGTATGGAACGGGCGTCAGCAGAGCTCGGTCGGGGCGCCCAGCTGGCGACATTTCGTACGTCTAGGGTGTAGCGAGGTCGGCGTCGCCGGGGCCAGACGAGCACGGCGATGCGTGGGAGGCCTGACTGCTGGAGCAGCCGTCGCTGTGTTGGTCGCGGCGTGCAGCAGCAGCGCTGCCCCCTCTTCCGGCCCTGGGGCTACGCCCCATACGGTCCTGAAGTAGGAGTGTTATGTCCGGTCGATCACGGTCGTCGCCGCGTAAGAAAAGCCCTGGGAAATCTCGTAGACCCAAGTCTGGTTCATCACGGTCATCGTCGCGTCGGCAACTCTCTGGCAGGTCACGCCCCTCCGCAGCACGTTCCCGCAGGTTGTCGCGACGGGTGGTGGTTTCGGGTTTGGCACTGGCGAGTGTGCTCGCTGCGGTGGTACTGACCGTCGAGTTACAACACCAGCCGACTTCCGGTAGCCCGGCCGAGGTCATCGGCACCGGGTGCACGCTCCCACCGGGCCAGAACTGCTACAGCCTTCAAGCCTTCCGCAATGCTTATGGCATCTCGCCCCTCTTGGCCAGAGGCATCGACGGGCGGGGCCGGACCGTCGTCCTTGTCGAGTGGCTCGCCTCCGGGGCGCCCCCGGCAAGCGATTTTGCTCCCTCCAACATCTTTCAGGACGTCTCTGCGTTCGACAGTTATTTCCACCTCCCCCCCGTCAAGCTCACGGTGGTACCGGGGACGGCACCCAAGGCCTCAGCGAACCTGGCCCTAGGCGAAGAAGTGGAAGATGTCGAGATGGTCCACGCCGTCGCTCCCGGTGCCGCCATCCGGGTTGTCCTGGCAGGTCCCCGCACCTATTCAGCGGGTGCAGCGGTCAGCGATCTAAGAGACGTCGTGTCGGCGTCGAGGGGAGCGGACGTCGTCTCGATGAGCGGTGGGGCGTGGGAGGACTGCTTCACCCCGGCCCAGTTGGCCGAGGCGAACTCGCTCATCAGCCAGTTGGTGGGCCGCCACGTGACGGTCACCGCCAGCTCAGGTGACTCAGGCGTGGCGGACGTGGGCTGCAGCGCGCCATGGGGGCGGCCCGTCCCGAAAAGTGGCGTGCAGTACCCCGCCTCGGACCCGCTGGTGCTGGCCGTGGGCGGCACCACGCTGGTTGCTAACCCGACGACGGGCTCCTACATAAGCGAGACGGCCTGGAACAGCCCTAACCACGGCTCCAGCGGCGGCGGCTTCAGCAGCGTTTTCGCCCGTCCCTCCTACCAGGGCGGCGTCCGTGGCATCGGAGCTCACCGAGGCGTGCCTGATGTCGCCGCCGACGCCGGTGATTCCACTGGGCTGGCGCTTATCAATGAGCTACCTTCGGGGCCGGTAATGGGAACTGCCGCCGGGACCAGCGCCGGGGCGCCCTTTTGGGCCGGCCTCGTCGCCTTGGCCGACCAGTACGCCGGCCGGGACCTGGGCTCTGTCGACCCTGCCATTTACCGCATCGCCCAGAGCGCCAGCTACCACGCCGCTTTTCACGACGTCGTGAAGGGCGACAACACCGTGGTGGTGGCGGGCGAGACGCTGGAGGGTTACCAGGCGGGGCCGGGCTGGAGCCCGGTCACGGGCTGGGGGACACCGATCGCATCGGTGCTGGTGCCCCTGCTGGCACGCTATGACCGGTCCTGAACTGGGGGCGAGACGGCTACCGGAGACTCGAGCGAAGTGAGCTCTTGGACGCGGACATTATTCGACCTTTTAGCACTTACGGTCCGGGATCACCGCCGCCCATAGCCGGGTCTTCGTATCCCCGGGTCAGCACCACGTCCCTGCTCGCGCCGATGTGGGGGCGACTCGTATGCAAATCGGTGCCCAGAAAGCGACCAGTCGCACAGCTTTGGTTCCCGCTGGGGAACACAGAACGGATGCCTGCGACTGCCAAAGCGCGCCAGATTCGATATGGGCGGTTCGCGTTGTGCGCTCGGGTATGGGCGGTACGGAATGCATATTATTGCCTCGATCCTTCTGGCGGCCGGTTCGGCGTGCATCCGGATGCCGGAGGTCGAGCGCATCGCCGTCTGAGCATGTCC
>Ga0182015_10003773_pt1 | contig 16765 bp, 24 predicted proteins | sample 712P3MmetaG_FD_120478 | JGI IMG/M metagenome (GOLD analysis project Ga0182015, IMG submission 120478) | Permafrost microbial communities from Stordalen Mire, Sweden - 712P3M metaG | ecosystem: Environmental > Terrestrial > Soil > Wetlands > Permafrost | place: Sweden: Stordalen | collected... | reverse complement strand
TTCTCCAACATGCCCGCCGCGTTCCTCGAGCGTTTCCATCGTCTCACCGATGGCGGCTGTCCTGCCATCGAAGTGGAGATGTGCCTGGCTGGGCGCTGCCACGGCGAAGTTGGGTCCGAGACACTGGAGCAGTGGGAATTCCCCCCTGACGTCGTCGAAGCCGTGCGTTGGCATCATCACCCGGAGCGCTCCCCGCTGGCGTTGACTGCGCTGTGCTATCTGGCCGAATTCATGACAGACACCCAGGAGGATCTCCCGTCCTATATCCGCTTGAACACGGCTTGCCGACGGGTGGGAATCAGCATGGCCGCGCTCACCGAGCTGGGGCACCAGAAGATGGGCGGACTGGAGAGCTTGCGTTTCGCGGGGTAGCGCAGGCTACAATAAATCCAAGCAGCTTCACGGTCGCAAAATATGGCCTGTCGTGTTTGGGCAGTGTTTTTACTGCTGATGCCCTCAATTGCGCGTAGTCAAAGCGCGGGGGATAGCGGAAGCGTGTCGTTGAGTGTGAATACCAGCAGACCCTTGGCTGAAATGCTGGATAAGGTACAGCATCTCTACCTCAACCCTATTAGCTTTGAAGAGGCTCCGTATGAGAGCTCCGTCGACCTGAAGAGCATTCCTGTCAAACAAGATGACGGCTCGACAATTATTTTCCGGGGACCGCCGATCGTTGATTTCAGCGTGACGCTCGGACCAACGGATTCGTCCGGTCATACGGCGGCCCAGTCCGTTCTCAGCTCGTATAACAATGCGGGCCTGCCCGGCATTTATAGTGTCGTCCAGGCCGGCGATCAAGTGAGCGTGGTGCCACAAAAGGTTCGTGCTTTAAGCGGCAACATGCGCGAGGTGACGCCACTGATGAGTTCGCCGGGTGAATTCCCCCTGGCGACGCGCGGCGCGATTCAGACGCTCCAACTCGTTGCCCAGAGTATCGCATCTCACAGTGGCGCAAAGGTGATTCTTTTGAACGTGCCGTTCAACCTCGACGATACCGTCACCATGAGTGCAACCGGAGAAGCGGCTCGCGACGTAATCGTGCGTTTGGGCGCAATCTTTGGGAGGCCGACAATGTCATCGCAGTGCCTATACGATGCGACATTCAAGACCTATTACCTGAGTGTTCAGATCATTTCCGCGCCGAACCCTCCGGGCGTTCCGGCTCGCCACGGGTTGCGCATTCCGCTGCCCAGGGCGGGCCCCGAGGACAGCCCGTTCTTCACGAAACAGTGATTGGGTGATTGGCCGCCGATAAACACCGATGGCTGCGGATTCTGAGCAAGAACTTTACCGGCGTCGATCTCCGTTCATCTGCGGCTGAATGTCATTTTTCCGCACCTGAAAGCTTGTCACGCCCCAGGTCTGTAATAATTGTTAGGTGGCTGACGAGCGCAGCGCGTTGCTCGAACTGATCCGGCGGGGCCGGCGTCGCCAAGCCTCGCATCTCGCGATCCACGCCGCTTCTTTCGGCGCCGTGATTGCGCTAGCGGGCGCGATCGTGCTGCTTGTCGTCGGCGCTCAAATCCTCAATTGGTATTGGTTGGTGGTGCTCTTCGCCGCGGGCCTCGCTGCCGGCGCCTACCGTTTGCGCACCAGTCTGCTGAAGCCCTATGAGATCGCCCAATCCATCGATCGGCGCCTCGCGTTGAAGGACGCGCTTTCCACCGCGTATTACTTTCGTGGGCGCGCGAACCGAAGTGCCGCGCCGCGCGACTTTATCGACGGTCAGCGAAAGCACGCGGAGAACCTGGCGCGGTCGGCCGACATCGATCGCGGGATGCCGTTCAGCTTGCCGCGAACCGCGTACATCAATCTGGCTCTGGTGGCCGTCGCGTTCGGGATGTTCGGGCTGCGTTATGGAATCAAGCGTAGTCTCGACCTCGGTTCGCCGCTGGTTCACATCAACCTGGACGGCTTCTTCGGAAACTCCCCCAAGATTGCCGATGCGCGCGCTCGCGGAAAACATCCCGGCGAGAGTGACGGGCGCCGCGATCCGGCTGCCGAGAATCCCTGGGACTCGAAAACCAGCGATTTTGATCCCGCCACTGATGCAGCACTCCAATCGGTGGAGGATCCCGACCCGAATAACGGAAACGCATCTCCCGATGGCTCCGCCAAAGCGAATGCCAAAAGTACCGAGCAGTTACCGCCGGGAACCAATCCGCTGGATTCCGGCGAAAAAGGCGACTCGTCGCCCTCCGACAATGCCAGCGCCAACGCCACGCCCGGAGCCGATTCCAAATCCGGGCAGCAGAACGGCTCCAAGGACGCCAAGGATTCCAGCCAATCTGGCAATTCCGCCGACAATTCCAGCTTGGCGGGCAAGCTGCGCGACGCGCTCTCCAATCTGCTCGCGAAGATGAAGCCGCAATCCAAGCAAGGGGGAGGCAAGCCCAACGACTCTTCGCAATCGGCCAGTTCGCAGACCTCGCAGCAAGGCGAAAAGCAAGAAGGCGACCCCAAGTCCGGCCAGGAGCAGGCCGACGCCAGCGCCAATTCGCAATCCGAGGGCGAACAGCAGCAAGGCGGAACCCAACAGGCTTCGCAGGGCAAGAGCGAGGGCCGCAGCAACAATCAGCCGAATTCGCCCGACGGTAAGAGCGGCATCGGCAAACAGGACGGCGACAAAGCCGCTCGCGAAGCCGCCGAACTGGCCGCCATGGGAAAACTCAGCGAGATTATCGGCAAGCGGGCCGCCAACATCAGCGGCGAAGTGATGGTGGAGGTCTCATCCGGCAAGCAGCAGTTGAAAACGCAGTATTCCGATCGCAACGGCGCGCACTCCGAGGCCGGCGGCGAAATCAACCGCGACGAAGTGCCACTGGCCTATCAGCAATACGTGCAGCAGTATTTCGCGCAAATGCGCAAGCTGCCCGCGGCGAAGAGTAAGGCCGCGCCGGACGCGAAGCTCAAGACCACCAGCCTGCCGTGACAAAACCCGCTTGCTCACGCGCCACCCGTCCAGTGTTTTTCGAGTCGATGTTCTCCAGTGCACGACTTCCGGTCGTCTCCGGGTGTGCTGCTGGCGCGCGGCTCGGAATAACGACTGAGCCGCGACCGTAAGGGAGTCGGTGCCCAGGTCTACTTTTTGTCCTTGGTTTGCGCGACGGTCTGCGCCAGATAATTCACCACCTGGGCTTCGTCGCGCGCCACTTCATAATACGCCGCGCGCAGTAGCTGATCCTTGCGATTGATCAAGGTCTCGCGGATGTTCTGTTGCACCCTCGGATCGGTCAATTCCCGCTGCCCGGCCGGCTCCCGCGAAAAAATCTTGAATACGCGATAGCCTTCGGGCGTCTTCACCACCGGCGTTACCTGGCCCGGCGGCGCGATTTGAATCGCGGCGCGGAGCTCCGGATTGGCCTTCTCCAGCGCCGAGGCGGGCACGAATCCCAGATCGCCCCCATTGGGCGCCGAGGTTGGATCCTCGGAAAAATTTTGGGCCAGCATCGAGAAATCCTCGCCTTGTTTGAGCCGCGCCTCCAGCATGTCCATCTTCTTGCGCGCCTGCTCTTCGTTCTGCGCCTTGTCGTTTTTCAGATTCCGGACGTTCGGATCCGGATTCGGCGTCACCAGAATCTGCGCCAGATGCACCTGCGGCTCGGGAAAATTGAAGCTGCTCTTGTTGGCATTGTAGAAATCGGTGACATCCTTGTCGGAGATCGAAATGTGCGACGTGATCTCCTTGTTCAACAGCTTGGTCATGCTGAGGTCGCGCTTGAGCTGCGCTTTCATATCGTCCGCGCTCATTTTGCGCGCCGCCAATTGTTTTTGAAACTCTTCCTGCGTGTAGGGCGCCTTGAGCTCGGCGAATCTCGATTCCACGTCCGCATCGGTCGCCATCAAGCCCAGCTTCTCGGCCCGCTGCAGCATGATCTCGTTGTCCACCAGGGTGCGCAGCACTTCCAACTTCTGAATCATCATCTGGTCGTCGCTCGGCCGCTCGGTGGACGACATGAACTGCGCTTGATACTGCTTGTCCAGGTCGGCATAGGTGACCACACGCCCGTTCACGGTGGCCGCGACATTGTCTGGAACGGCGTGCCTGCATCCGCACAAGCACAAGGCGAGCACAACGCTCCAGAAAGCGGGGAAAAGACGAGACATTCGGTAGATGATTCCATTCTACAGTCTCTTGTTACAATCGGGCGCATGGGGTGGATGAGCATTCAGCGACGTTGCCTCCTCGCCGCGGCGCTGGCGGTGGCCGCTCTTACAGCTGCGGGTTCCCCCCAGAACAATTTCCGCTTCTCCATTTTGGGCGACCGCACCGGCGATGCCGAGCCGGGAGTTTACGAGCAAATTTGGAAAGATATCGACGGGCTGCATCCTAATTTCGTCATCAATGTCGGGGACACCATTCAGGGCGGCAACGACGCCACGGCCGCATCCGAGTGGAACGCTCTCCGCCCGCTCTGGGATGGCCATCGTTTTCCAATTTACTTTACGCCCGGCAATCACGACATCTGGTCGGCCGCGTCGCGGGTCATTTACGAACAACAAACCAAGCACCCGGCGTTTTATGGCTTCGATTACCAAAACGCGCACTTCACCGTGCTCGATAACAGCGAAACCGAAGACCTGAGCGACGAGCAGATGCAATTTCTCGCGCGCGATCTGGTCCAAAACCGCGATCGCGATCCCAAGTTCGTCTTCTTTCACAAACCCTTCTGGCTGGTCCCGGTGAAGTTTCAAAGCAGCCAGTTCCCCTTTCATCAATTGATCAGCAGGTACGGCGTGCGTTACGTGGTGAGCGGCCACGGCCACCAATTCGTACGAGCAGTGCAGGATGGCATTGTCTATCTTGAAGCGCCCAGCTCCGGCGGCCAGCTCAAGGGCCAAGGCTTCGAGCAGGGCTGGTTCTTCGGGCACGTATTGGTCACGGTTAAGGGATCACACGTCGACATGAAGGTGAAGCCACTCGACCCGCCTTCCGGCCAATGACGCGTTTTAATCTGCGGCTGGGAACTCGTGCGATCATGACACTCAGGAGGCCGTATGGAAGCGATGATTGCAAGTCTGGTGGGCCGTTATGAAAGAGGCGTGCTCACGCGCCGGGGGTTGATTCAGGGTCTCGCGATGCTGGCCGCGGGCGGCGCGGCATCCACCGCTCAAGCCCAGGACGCCGCCCTTAAAGGGACGAAGATCGATCACATAAGCATTCAAGTCAGCGATCTGCCGCGTGCGGTTGCGTTTTATGAAAAGACCTTCGGACTGACCGTGTTGAGTGAGGACAAGCCCAACGAAATCGCGCGCCTCGGCGCGGGGAAGATTATCGTCTCACTTCATCACAAGACTCCGACTGGTCTGGTGGATCACTTCGCGATCGGAGTCGAGAACTTCAACAAGGAATCCGTGACAGAGAAACTCAAGGAGCGCGGAATAACTCCGGAAGAAAACCTGGATGCGGGGTTTCATATCAAAGATCCGGAAGGAATGAACGTTCAGATTGTCCCAGCGTGAAGGAAACCGCCTAACACGGCGGGGCCTTGGTGCGCGAAACTAGGGGAGAGGTAGCCTATGGAGGTCCATTTTTCACCGGATAAGGAAGCCCGCCTTCGGGACTTGGCCACTCGGATCGGCAAGGACGCCGCCCAGCTCGTCGAAGAAGCCGTTGACCGGATGCTCGAATATGACGCCCGTTTCATTGAAGCCGTCAAAGAAGGCCGCGCTGCGGCTCGCCGTGGCGATTTGTTGGAACACGACGAAGTCGTTGAACGCGTCGAAAAGCTTTTGCGCTCTTAATGCGGGTTCGGTGGACGACCACTGCTGCCGACGATCTGGCCAATATCGTCGAGTACATTCGCAAAGACAATCCTGCCGCCGCCCGCCGCGTCATATTTTTGCCGGTATTGCTGCGCTGCGCGCATTTCCCAATCGAGGCCGGGTCGGTCTTGTTGAGAACACCCGAGAAATTGTCTTCTTTCCTTGGCCCTACATTGCTGTATATCAAATCATCGACGATCAAGCGGAAGTGATTCGCATTCGACACGCCGCGCAGAACTGGCCGTGAGCATCCAGCGGACGCTGGCTAGTCCCTCCGGCATGCTGCAAAGCGGCTCGCGCCTTACGGCCGGCCTTCGCTCGACGGCGGCACCAGCCCCTTGATCCGCAGAAATGCCCCGATAATCCCATACATTTCGTTGTCGTGCGCGATGTTCCAATTCAGCAGCCCGAGCCGGCTCATGTCCCATCGGAACCACTTCACTGGAGCGATGCCGGCGGTGTCGGTCATGGATGCGTACACCGGATCGCAATAATCGAAGGATGCCTTGAGCGAGGCCACTAGATCGGCCTTGGCGGTCTTGGGCGGCGCGAACTTTGCGCCGGCAGTGGTCTTCTCGCCTTTCACCACTTGGCACATCAGCAACTGCGCGTCGGCGGTGTGCGCGATCATCTCGCCAAACGTTCGCACTTGCGGAACGGTGCGGAAGGAGTAATCTTCCGCCGGCATTCGGTCCGCCGCTTTTAGCAGGCTGTCCTTTACCAGCGCATAGCTCTGCCGGGCATCGGCGCCAATCGGGTTGTCTTGTGCGTGCGACATTGCCGCGCCAACAAGCCCAAAAATGAGCATTAGACGATAATTTAAGTTCATTTCCCCACCAGGTGTTGAAGATCTTTGTTGTTCTCGTTGCAGACGTACTCGAGCAAGTCCGTGTCGGGAAGAAGCTTGAGCGGAAACGTCACCGTCCACGGTTTGGTGTAGGCCTTCGGATCGTCGATGGTAATCAGAATGTCCATGTTTCCGAAATCCTTCCGCCGGAAGCGCTCGGTGACATGCAGTGCATCGGTGGCAGGGCGGCCATCGTTATCCAGCCAGCCCTGGTTGTTGAAGCCGGCGGTCTGGGCCACGAAATCGTCCCCTTCCCAATGCCCCACCGAGTAACCCATCCATGTCGGATTGGGATCTTTTGGAAGCTCGCGCCCATCGGTGAAAATCTGGCGATACATATGGACAGCCTCGTACAGAATTACGACCATCTTGTCGCTGTTCACAATCTTGTAAGGGTAGGGCACTGCGTCGGCTCGCGGTACGCCGCCGGGAATGCAGTTTCCCGTAGGATCTTCTCTGCTCTCGGTGTCGCGCCGCTGCCTGAACAACGCGGCTGCCCAGGGCTGGAATGGAAGATCGCTGGACTTCAGCTCTGAAGTGATGTTGATGAACTGTCGCGTGGTAGGCTCCCACAGTCCCGCGATATCCGTCTTGCCGTCCGGTCTCTTGGGCGCCGGCGCCGATAGATTCGGCTTGCCGTCCGGCAGCCGCGGAATGTCCGGAGTTCGAATATTCAGCCACTGCGCTGAAGCGAGCCCGCAAGCGAGTATGGACGCACTGCATAGGATGGCCGAACGCATCTGGGACCCGTATCAGTATACAGCGCTCTAATTGGACGTACGTCTTGGCCGATCTGGAGCTTAGTGAAGAAGCAGATTATGCACTGGTGTCCCGTCGCCTTGGGCGTCGTGTTCCTGTTCTCGCTGGCTTATCTGCAGCGCGAATCTAGCGCTGATTAAATCGATTAGGGCTTCACCATGCAGACGGTGGTGTACACACGGCCGCCATTTTACGCCGCGCTCCTTCGGCCGCTTGCCGCCTTGGCCTACCACGTGGCGTATGCCGCCTTTTCGATCGCGACGCTCGGAAGCATCTTGTGGTTCGTCATTGGGTTTTCAAAAGAGTGTCCCTCGCTGCCATTCTTTGCCGCGATTAGCATTCCGCTGCTGACCGCCCTATGCAATGGACAAGATACACCGCTGTTGCTTGCGATCCTGGGCGGTTCAATATTGTTAACCCGGCGGAAAATGGAATTTCTGGCGGGACTCGTGCTCTCCCTATGCGCCATCAAGTTTCACTTGTTCCTGTTTCCCCCAATTCTTCTATTGGTCAAGAAGCGTTGGCGTATGGCGGAGCAGCCAGCGGCATCGCACTTCTTGCGGGATTGGGCGTGCTGGTAAACGGTGCCCATTCGACTTGGCAATACATTACGGTCTTGCGGGATTCTTGGATCAACCCCAGCGCGATCGGAATGCCGAATCTCCACGGCCTAGTGGCCGTTTTGCATGGCGATGCGCGAATGGAAATGCTGCTCGCGGGCCTTGTGTTACTGGCATTCCTGTGGATTACACAGCGCAGCGAAAACTACGAGTTTCTTCTGGCCGCAAGCCTGGTATGCGGTCTGCTCGTGAGTTTTCATTCCGGCGTGGCCGATGACGTGGTCCTGTTTCCAGCGTTCGTAATGGGGGAGTATTTTGTTTAATGGCGCGCGAGGGGCGACGCCGGGACTACTTGCTAGCAGGGGTGCGGGGCGTGGGCGCTAATGCGGGCGCGGACGTCGCGCGTCCTTGATTCGTGGTCGCGACGTGCATTTTGGCGGCTTTGTAGTCGGTAACCAGCCGTTTCGCGATCTTGTCGGCGACGTCGGCGCTGGCGCCTAGAAACTTCCCCCCCAGGCTTTCGGCGGTCGCGGACCAAATCACATCCCCGTCCTTGGCCACCAGCCGAACGGTGGCAATGGACTCGTGCTTGCGCTCTTCGGTGCGGCTGCTCTCGTTTTGGCCAAGCGACAGGCTCCCCGAGTGATTGCTGCTGCTGTTCGCGTAATTGCGCAGGCCCTCGCTGCTGCCGCTGCCGATCTGCGAGCGCGCGTTGAGACCATCCGACGATTGGAAAGTATCGGTGAAGACATCGTCGTCGCCCGCGCCCTTCAACACCGCGTCGGCCTTGTCTTCCTCCTCGGTAATGATGAACTGTTTGGAGTTGTGGAGACTGGTCATCAGCAGGTCGCGAATCTGGAGCGCCGCGTCGCCGCCTGTCAGCACCGCGATATAGATGCGGCGGACCTTGCTCAGTTGCTGGGCGGACTCGTCTTCCGGCGTCTGATCCGCGTACGGCGCGAAGAACAGGATGGCGCACAAAAACCAAGGCATCGCTCAGCTCTTGCCGCTCCTGCGAGCGTCTTCGTCCTGGTATTCAACCTTGCGGCCGGTGCGCGCTTCCAGGCTGACCAACATCACTCGGATATCATCCTTGCCCACCTTGAAGATCATGGCTTGCTGGTGATCGTCGTCATCGGAGTAGCCCACGGTGAGAAAGTGCTGGCGCTTGGTGGCGAACAGGAACAGCGGCGAAATGAGTAGCGCGGCAATGTAGCGCCGATTCACCTTTTGCCCGTATTCCACCAGGTTGATTTTGTCGTATGGAACGCGCCAGCTGGCTTTTCCGGAATAGAAGACGAAGAACTGGGCGTCCACGGCTTGCACGTTTCCATGACAGCCGGGTGGAATTTGCGTGATGGTGCCGCCGACGTATTCAGCGTGGCTCCCCAATTGCGCCGCGTGCAGCAGGGATGAGTCGCGAGCCGGGAGAACGGTGAATAGCGCGGCCAGTGCGCCGAGCGCGGCGAGATTCCTGGGTGTCATACTAGGGTTAGTAGTCCGATTCCGCAGAAACTCTCACCGCCGTCGGCGCATATGTTCGGCATGGATCAAAACAAAACTCAACAAGAACGTATTCCTACCCCGGAGGATGCGGTAGGGGGTGTGATTGTGAGTCCTGACACTCGTCGCGTCAATCGTGTTCCGCCCGGCCAAAGCCGCACCAAAAAATGGCCGATTTTGGATGCCAGCGGTCCGCCGCCGATTTCCCTCGAGCGCTGGAAGTTTTCCATCGGCGGCATGCTGGCTTGTCCCATGGAGTGGGACTGGCGCGAGTTTCAGGAACTCGAGCGCGTGAAGGTCTTCTCCGATTTTCACTGCGTAACGCACTGGTCGCGCTTGGGCAATAGTTGGGAAGGCGTTTCAACCCGCAGTCTGATTGAGCTCGCCGGAGGCGCGTTGCCGGGCGCGCAGTACGTGGTGGCTCGCGGCTATGATGACGGATTCACCACCAATCTTCCGCTGGCCGATTTTCTGGCGGAGGACGCGCTGGTGGCGTTTCTGCACGATGGCCAACCGCTCACGGCAGAGCATGGCGGTCCGGCGCGTTTGATCGTTCCGCAACTGTATGCCTGGAAGAGCGCGAAGTGGATCGCTGGCCTCGAGCTCGTGGATTGCGACAAGGCTGGTTTCTGGGAGCGCAATGGGTACCACATGCATGGCGACCCTTGGAAGGAAGAGCGTTTTGGCTGGTGATGTTTTAGCTGCAGCGCGATACGCGCGCAAGGCCGCGCCCGAATATTTCCGCCGGTATCGCGAGGAGCGGCGTTGTGCGGTTCCGCCCGCGCCCTTTACTCCGCATCCGAAGCGCTGGGCCGATACCGGTTTGCACGCCGCATGGCTGGGCCACAGCACGGTGCTTCTGAAGATCGACGGATTCACAATCCTGACGGATCCGATCCTCGGCGCGCGCTGCGGAGTGCGGATGGGTCCTGTGACACTTGGCCTGCGAAGACTGGTCGCGCCTGCGATCAGCCGCCCGCAATTGCCGCATATCGATCTGATCCTGCTCTCGCACGCGCATTTCGATCACTTCGATCTGGCCACGCTGCGAGGTCTGGAGCGCGCGGGCACGGCTGTGGTGACGGCGAAATACACCAGCGATCTGTTGCGCCCACGGCGCTATCAAAGCGTCCAGGAAGTGGGCTGGGGCGAACGCGTCCGCGTTGGTCCGCTCTCCATCCTGGGCATACCCGTAAAACATTGGGGCGCGCGCATGCGTTCGGATGTCCATCGCGGGTATAACGGCTATTTGATCGAGACCGCGCGCCATCGCGTGGTGTTCGGCGGCGACACCGCGTTCACGGATGCATTCAAATCCGTGCGCGCGAAGAAGCCCGTGGACCTGGCGATCATGCCGGTAGGCGCTTACGATCCGTGGATTCATGTGCATTGCAATCCCGAGCAGGCCTGGCGGATGGGCGCCGATTGCGGAGCCGAACACCTGCTCCCGGTACATCATCAGACCTTCCGGCTGAGCCGCGAGCCGTATCTTGAGCCGGTGGAGCGCTTCCTGGCGGCGGCCGGCGCTCATTCGGATCGCGTAATCGCCACGCGCGTGGGGCACGAATGGTCGCTCACCTAACTGCCGCGCGCCTCGCGGTATTGCTGGCTGCAGCGAGCGCGCTGCTTGCTCAGGACGCGCGCGACATCGTGCGCAAATCCGTCGAGCTCGATCAAGCCGATTGGGCGCGCATGAAGGACTACACCTGGATCGCCCGCCAGACCGATCGCAGCCTGGATTCGCGCGGCCACGTCAAATCCGAAAAGACCGACGAGTGGGAAACCGTCGTCCTCTACGGCGAGCCGCATCGTCGCATGCTGGAACGCGATGGAAAGCCGCTTTCGGCCGAGGACCAGCGCAAGGAGCAGCAGAAGTTGGACAAAGCCGTGGCGAAGCTGGAGCATGAAAGCCCCGAGCAGCGACAACGCCGCGAGGCCGACTATGAGAAGGAGCGCGAGAAAGACCGCGAATTCTTGCGCGAAGTACCCGACCTGTTCGACCTCCGCCTGCTGGGTGACGAAAAGATCGACGGCCATGACGTCTGGGTGATCTCGGCCACGCCCAAACCCGGGTATCAGCCCAAGCACAGCGACGCGAAGCCGCTGCTCAAGGTCCAGGCTAAGATGTGGATCGACAAGGCCGAGTATCAATGGGTGCGCCTGGAAGCCGAGACCACGGCCACTATTTCCTTCGGGCTGTTCATCGCGCGATTGAATCCCGGCGCGAAGCTGGTCTTCGAGCAAACGCGGGTGAACGACGAGGTGTGGCTGCCGAAGCGCGAAGTGGTCAGCGGAGCGGGCCGGCTGGGATTGGTGAAGAAGCTGGCCGGGGAACAGGAAGTGACCTGGAACAATTACCGGAAGTTTCAGGTGGATTCGAAAGTGGTTGCGACGCAATAATAGGAAATGCGTATCAACAGACGTAATTTTCTGGCCGCTGCGGGGGCGTCCCCGCTGGCGCTAGCCCAAGCACCCGACCCGATTCGAAAACTCCGGCCGATGACCTCCGGAATCCATCCGATCACGGATGACGAGCGGCGCGCCCGCATGGAAAACGCCCGGCGGCTGATGCGGGAGAACAAAATCGGCGCCATCTTGCTGGAAGGCGACTCGAGCATGTTCTACTTCACCGGCACTCGGTGGGGCCGCAGTGAGCGGACTTTCGGAATGGTGTTTCCCGCTGACGGCGAACCCGCGTGGGTGGTACCGGGGTTCGAGGAGGCGCGCGCCCGCGAAGTAATCCGCTTCGGCGCCGACATCCGGACCTGGCAGGAAGACGAGAGCCCGTACCGGCGGATCGCGCAGATCCTCAAAGATCGCGGTGTGTCGGGAGGACGGATCGGGATGGAAGAACGCGTTCGCTTCTTCGTCTACGACGGGATCCGCAAGGAAATGCCGGCCGCCGAATTCGTCAGCGCCGATCCGGTGACCGCCGGATGCCGCATGATCAAGTCTCCCGCCGAGATCGCGCTCATGCAGCGGGCCAACGACATTACGATCGAGGCGTATGGCGCCGGCCTGGCGACGCTGCGCGAAGGGATGACGAACACCGATCTTGGAAATAACATCCTGGCCGCGTATACGGCGCTGGGCGTCGAGGGCGATATTTCGGTGAGTTTCGGAAAATACACGGCGTTCCCGCACGGCAGCATCCAGCCCCAGAAACTGCAACCGGGAGACGTGGTGCAGATCGACGACGGGTGCCGCGTCGACGGCTATCAATCCGACATCACGCGGACCGTGGTGTTCGGCAAGCCCACGGACCGGCAGCGCCAGGTCTGGAATTTTGAACGCAAGGCGCAGGACGCCGCGTTTGCGGCGGCGAAACCAGGGGCTGCTTGCGAATCCATTGACGCGGCCGCTCGAAAAGTGATCACCGATTTCGGCTTCGGTCCCGATTATCGAGTGCCGGGCCTGCCACACCGCACCGGTCACGGAATCGGCCTGGATGAGCACGAATGGACTTACCTGGTCCGCGGAAACAAGACGCGTCTTCAGCCGGGGATGTGCTTCAGTGATGAACCGATGATCGCGATCTACGGCGAGTTCGGAATTCGCCTGGAGGATTGTATGCACATCACCGAAGACGGCGCGCGGATGTTTTCCAAGCAAAGCCCGGCCATCGATCAACCTTTTGGTTAACGGCCCCGGTGTCGGTTGACGCCCCCGGTGTTGGTTAACGGTCCCGGTGTTGGTTAACGGTCCCGGTGTTGGTTAACGCCCCCCGTGGCTGCTACTGAGCCAGCGCTTCGGCCAACTGTTTCAGCTTGGCTTGAAACTTGACCGGGTCCGAGCCTGGGCGGAATTCGATTACTCCGGCGCGGGGCGCGAAAACGATGGAGTGCTGGGCGCCTTGCTCGTTCTCGATGAAGGGGCCGGACAGTTTTCGCACTACTTCGCTGGACATTTCCATGGCGTCGGCCGGCGGCGTTCCCAGGACGGCGGCGAATTAATCCTGGCTCCAGCGGCCCACCATGGCCGGCGGCGGTAGAATATTCTCGAAGCGGGCCTGGAATGCGCGGACCGCGTTGGCGACAACATTCGCCGAATAACAATTCCCCAGACCCTCGAAGTTGCGAACCACCGCTAGCAGCACGGAGAAGGGTTTGTTTTGGTGCATCAGCTCGCCAATACGGCCATCCACGATACGGTTGTCGGCCTGCCCTTTTTCGGGCGCGGGATTAGCCTTGGGCGGCGCGCCGCTTGCACTTCCTGATGCAGCAGACGAATCTCATCCTTGAGCTGGGCGATCGCCAGTTGATTCGAGGTGCGCATCTGGTCGACGCTGGCGGTGATCTTGGCGGTGGAGGCATGGATAGCGCCGCGGATCTCCTGAATGTCGTCGCTGGCGGCGGTCTTGTTGAGGTGCTGCAGTTCGCGCTTGAGACCATGTTCCAGCAGAATTTCGCTTTCACTGACGGAGCCGGCAAAGGCTTCCGTCGCGGCCGCGGCCGCCTGGACGTCCCTGCGCAACCGCTGGACCTGCGCGCGAGTCTTTTCCCAATAGTTCTTCAGCTCAGCGTCGAAACCAGCCTGGACGAACTCCAGTTGCCGGGTGTTCGCGTCGGCCTGCAATTGATCCCGCAGCGCCTGTAATTGTGCGCGGAAGTGACCGGCCTCCGAAGCTTCCAGTTCCACCACGTGCCGTTCGGAAGAGCGCAGCGCTTCCGAATAACAATTGAGCGCCGCGCGATGCAGCTCTTCCAGGCGATCGAGTTCCGTAACCGTTTTGCGTAGTGAGATCAAGGGAGCCTTTGGTTTCTTGTCGCACGCGAACCTCAAACATTTAAACATTTTGATCGCGACCGCTCCCTCCGCGCCGGCGGCCGCTGTGCTCAAACATGCGCCGTGCTAAAGTTTCCCCAACGCGCCGTCGAATGCACGGATAGCCAACCTCCATGCGCCGAATCCCGCTGCAAACTTGGGCCGCCGTCGTCGGATTCTGCCTGTTCTGGATCGCCCTGGGGTCCTTGATCGCGCCTACCGCTCGCAAACACGACTTCTTGAATCTCTACACCCGAGCGTCGCTGCCCTGGACGGGAACTTCGCGCATATGCACTCCCCGCAAGTCCAGTTGGAGCGCGAGCGCCGGTTCGTCCCCGGGCTGGACGCTTTAGTCCCCTTCGTCCGGCCGCCCTTCTACGCGCTGATCCTCGCGCCCCTGGCGCTGTTGCCTTTTGGCGCTGCCTTCTGGGTGTGGATTGGCTTGCAGTCCGTGCTCCTGATTGGCTGCTGGGCTTGGGCCTTCCGGCGTTGGGGCCCCGATGCGCTGGTCTTCGGCGCGCTCTATCTTCCAACCGCGCTCGGCATCGCACCCGGGCAGGATTGTGTTGTGATGCTGGTCATCGCCATCGCGGCCGTGGCTGCCGAAGTGCTGGTATCCCTGTGGCTCGCTGGAACCGGCGGCCTCATGGAGTACTACTAGCTTCTCCGAAAGAAAGACCTCGAGCATCTCAACCCCTCGCCCGAGCTCATGATCAACGTGCACGGACTGGCGCTGAACTTCGGCACCGACAGCCTAGTGATCCGCGGGTTGCTGGTCGCGATCGTGATCGGGCTGGAACCGGCCGCCTCGTGGCGCGCTCCCTTGTGGCGCTGGATCGCCGCGCCCTCGGCTGGCTCCTTACTGGTCCCGCCCCACGTCTACGGCTACGATGCCGGACTGCTCCTGCTTTCCGTGTGGCTCGCGATTTTCATTTCCACCGATAAATTCACCGCCTGGCAGCCACCTTGCTATGCACGCCCATCCCGTTCTTGATGACTTTAGCGGAACGCCCCTGGGCCGCCGCCACGCCTCTGGCACTGCTGCTGTTTCTCGTCACCCTCAACCGCAAAGGCAGCGATTCTCAGAACCCTTCCCACACGTAGGCCGAAAAATTCCGCGTCTTGTGGAAGCCCATCCGCTCGTATAGCGCGATCGCTTCCGTATTCGCCGCCGTCACCGTCAACGTCACCTTCCGGCAGCCGTGCCGCGCCAGCGATTCGAGCGACCGCCGGATCAGCTCGTATCCTACGCCCGTCCCGCGCGCCGTCCCTGACACGCAGACCTGCGTCACATGACCTACGTCCGCATGCACCAGGCTCGCCAGGCATATCCCGCTCAGCCGTCCCGTTCCCGGATCCACCGCCACATACGAAGCCGGCTGAAAGAACGCTCCGCATCCCGGAAACTGCACGATATTCATCAGGAACCGCCGTGCTCCGGCGGGCGACCGGTACTGATCGTTGATCTGGCTATCGACGTGCCCCCGGTACGCCGCCGCTATCAGCGTCGCCGCCTCGTCTTGCTTGCGCTCGGACCAGCTATCGAACCACACCGGCTGCGTCGGATGCCCCTCGCGCAAACGCCCCGCCACCTCGCTCTCAATCTCCATGAAGTTGCGAGCGTGCGCGCGCAAGAAGCGCCGCTCCGGCAGGTCCATCGCCGCACCGGTGCGCAGCATCATCAATTGCGATTCGATCCGCCGGATGTACTGGATCTTCATCAGTCCCTCGACCACGGTCGTGAGCAAGCGCTCTTCGTTCTCCACGCTCAAGTAGTCCTTCATCACGTAGAGGTCGCCGATCAGCCCCTTGCGCTCCTCGGCCACGTAATAGCAATAGCCCACCGGATATCCGTTGATCAGCAGCGCATACCCGTTCAGCGCCTGCATTTCGAGGAAACGCCGCACCAATCCAGCCGAGCCGCGAAAATCCCAGTCCAGCGTCTCGCGCCAGATCTGAGTCTCTTCCTCGAGCAGCATGTCCAGATCCCCGCCCTTCAGATGACGCAGTTCCACGATGCGCGCCACGGGGGTGTCGGAAAGAGCCGCCATACGGTTCAAGCCTACACCGAAACAGAATGCCAATCCAGCGTGCGTTCCAGGGGGGGACTTAGTGAGGAAGATCGCCGGTGGGTTTCCCCGTGGTCAGTTCGTTATAAGCGTCCTTCACCTGGCCGGGTAAAGAATCGGCGCTGACCCAATTCTTCACCGCATCGGGTAAGTGTAGCGTGGCCATCTGTTTACCGTTGACCGTCTTCACCAGGTCGTCCAGTTTCTTGCCGCGCGCCACCTCGGCCTGCACCGCTTTGCGCAGCTCAATCATGAACGCCCGCTGGCCCGTCAGGATCTCCTTGCCGCCCGCGCCACCGTGGCCCGGAAGCACGTGATCCACCTTCAGCTTCAGCGCGCCGTCCAACACCTTGGGCCAGTTGCCGATGTTCCCATCCCCGGTGAAGTTGTACGGACCATTCACCGCCGCGTCGCCCGTGCACAGCACTCGCTCTTTCGGCAGATAGACAAATCCGTCGCCGCGCGTGTGCGCCCATCCGAAATTGTAGAACTCCACG
>Ga0182015_10003772_pt1 | contig 16774 bp, 18 predicted proteins | sample 712P3MmetaG_FD_120478 | JGI IMG/M metagenome (GOLD analysis project Ga0182015, IMG submission 120478) | Permafrost microbial communities from Stordalen Mire, Sweden - 712P3M metaG | ecosystem: Environmental > Terrestrial > Soil > Wetlands > Permafrost | place: Sweden: Stordalen | collected... | reverse complement strand
GACTCTAAACCAACCGTAAAAGGCGCATCTGCTCACAGTCACGCTGGCGCGATCCGTGGTGCGTCCGCCGAGAAGCGCCACCCGTGATTGGCGCGTGGGTGCCGAAGAATCTGGCGCGGCGAAGTAAGGCTTCGGCGGCGCGCTGCTGCTCGACCTGCTTGGGCCGCCTGGGCGGTGCAGCGGCTGCTGGCCGCACGATGTGCATCCGTAGAGATAGCCAGCGTCACTCCCGCCTGCTTCGCCGCATGGATATAATTATCGTTCAAATCCAGCCGGTCAGGCTGGGAGTTAAATTTCTCCAAAATCCATCGAGAATTGCTCGCCACTTTCGAAGCCGTATTCCAACAGTCAGCCGTGCGGTTATGCGGACGATGAGATTCCTCAAACAAAGCCAAGCGGCATCATTAGGTCAGGCTTGATCAGCAGTGAGTGCTCTCCTTGAGCCCAGCTGGTTGATGCTCGGCTTGCTGGCTTGGGCGTTGGGATCGATCACAACCGTGCAACCCTCGGTTTCGGTAACATCCGCGCCAACTGGCGATCCGCCTGTTTGCGGTGGCCCAGAGCTGATCTCGGCGCGGGCCGCGATGCAACGTCCTTAATGACGTGCTGAACCATGGATCGAAGCTCGCGCGCAACCCCCATCAACTCAACGTCATTGATCGTTCCAATCGTCGCGGCCGGATCCGCGGCAGAGATTTCCACCCGACCATCCGGGCACTGGTGAACCACGAAGTTGCAAAACACGATCGAGCCAATTTCAGCGTCGGCCCGGATCGCTCGGTGAGCTAATCGCGGGTTGCACGTGGCGAGGATGGCGTATGGGCGGGAGCCGACAGGGAGGTACATCTTCAAAACCTCAGCCAGATCAATTTCAGCGAGCACTTTGAAGTCACGGCATTTTAGCGCTTCCCGTGTTGCTCCAACCGCGTCCTGGAAGCTCATGTTTACAAACTCGGAGAAGTAGTACATTTGCACCTCCTACTCACCGACTGCCGATACGAATATGCACGGGTACAACGCGCGAGAACAACGGACCTTGATATAGATCAAGCGGCACCTCGGCAGGTGCCCATAAATTTTTTCCCGTACTGCTGCAGTTCGGCAGCGATGCACCGGAGATTGATTGAGTGCCGGACGTGGTCAGTGCGGCGAACGCTCATCACTCAGCAGACTTGGTACGCTCGGCCGCATCCATGACCGTTAGCGATTTTCTACTTTCGCCCTCTGCCGATCGGGATTGGCTCCTGATCGAAGAAGGCGTCGACCAGGCGCGGGAGCGTGAACTCGAGTCGATCCTGACCATCGCCAACGGGTATCTCGGAATCCGAGGCTCAATTGCGGAGTTCGGCAGATTCTCCCGCCCTTCGATCTTATTCGCTGGCATCTACATTGAGCATGAAGATCTTGGACCACGGCTTGCCGTGCTGCCAAATTGGTTGCACGTGAAAATCGCGGTCGAGGATCGGCAATTGTCGCTCAGCATCGGTCGCGTGCTCGAGCACCGACGAATACTCGACCTTCATCAGGGCGTTCTGTTTCGGGAGTGGCGGCAGCAGGACTCGAGTGGACGTATCACTCGATTGACGTATGTGCAGTTCGCTTCCCTCGCTTATCGTCACGTCATTCTTCAATCAGTGGCGGTGACGGCTGAGAATTATTCGGGAAAGGTCACGCTCAGCAGCGGTTTTGGTCCATTCGCCGCCGGCAACACGGACGTGACACTAATGCTGCTGAATCAGCGGCGACTGTCATGCGCATATTGGAAACAGAGGCAGCGTTGATCATATTCGCTGCCCTCGCGCGCGCGCGCGAGTTTGAGTCGTTGTCGTTCGCCCGTCCTTTTTGCGATCCGGTGTTGGCGAAGCCTACCGCCCAGCTCGGCCGCCAGTTGGGCACTCTTGAGATCTGCCAGCTAGTGACTAATGGAAAGGCCGAGCCCAGTCCCTTCATCGGCTGGCTTTGTCGTAAAGAACGGGTTGAACGTCTTCTCCTTCACCTCGGGGGGTATGCCAGTGCCATTATCGCGAATCCTGATTTCGACGCTATCGCCGAGGTTCTTGGTCGCGGCGGAAAGCAACTCTGGATCAGGCGTCGGCGGTGAGCACACGTCCTTTGGTTTCCGGCAGCATCAGTGCGGCAACGATCAGAATGCCGTAGGCAATCACCGCAAAAATACCGATCGATTGCCCGAGCGGCAGCGTAGCACTGAGTGCGCCAACGAAGAACGGGTTAAGCGCCGCTACGCCCCGTCCGAAATTGTAAGCGAAGCCTTGCCCAGACCCGCGCACGCGTGTCGGAAAATTCTCGGTGAGAAACGCGCCCATACCTGAGAAAATTCCGGAAGCAAAAAAGCCAAGCGGGAAACCCAGAACCAACATCATCGCGTCGTTGACCGGAAGCTGCGTATAGACAAATACCGTCAATATTGAGCAGACCGCAAACAGGATAAAGTTCGCACGACGCCCAATCCGGTCGGCAAGGTACGCGCTGACGAGATAACCGACAAGCGAGCCGACGATAATGACGGCGAGATAGCCACCAGTGCCAAGCACCGTTAGCTTTCGCTCTGTGCGCAGATAGGTCGGAAGCCATGTCGCAATAGCGTAATAGCCGCCTTGTGCACCGGTCGCGAGCACTGATGTCAAAATCGTTGTTCTCAGCATCGCCGGCGAGAAAATTTCCAAAAAATTCGCCGTCGTTTCCTTTGCCATCAATCCGTTCTGTGTCGCCGTGAACACTTTTGGTTCGTCTACAAAACGGCGCACGAAAAAGACGAGGAGCGCCGGCAATAGGCCTACCCAGAATAATGCACGCCAGGCAGTGTCCTGCGGAAGTACGCTGAAAAACCAGGTGGCTGCGATGGCCGCGATGGCCCAGCCAATCGCCCAGCCGCTCTGCACGCTACCGACCGCTTTACCGCGATGCTCCGCGCGTATCACTTCACCCATCAGTACAGCTCCCGCAGCCCATTCACCGCCGAAGCCAAGTCCCATCAATGCGCGAAAGACGAAAAGCTGTGCGTAACTTTGCGCGAAACCGCACAGAAACGTGAAAGCAGCGAACCAGACGATGGTGATTTGCAGCGTGCGCACGCGCCCAAAACGGTCGGAAAGGGCACCCGCGAACCAGCCGCCGAAGGCGGAAGTGAGCAACGTCACCGTGCCGATCAGCCCGGCATCCGCATTGGTGATTGCGAAAGCGGTAATGATCGCCGGGATCACGAAGCTGAAAATCTGCACATCCATGGCATCGAGCATCCAGCCGCCGAAACACGCCCAGAATGTGCGTCTCTCGCTAGGGTCTAGCTCGCGATACCAACCTGTCGGACTGTTATATGTGCTTGTCATTGCCTAGCCCCCATTATCTTCTTTCACCCGGAAAGCTGGACGTTTCCGGGATTCTAGCCGACAGATATCCACTCCGAAATCCACATTTAGCCATCACTGCGAAGGCTTTTGTTGGTAGCCACAACGACTGCTCGTGGGCCACTACGTAAGATAATTGCGTTGCGGGAAGTGTCCGGCGCACACGCGATCCGCACTGAGGACCCCTCTCTGGCATCCGAACACGCATTGGACCTGGGGAGTTGCGCTGAGTTTATTGCGACCGAGGCGCGGACCGAGCTATCGCTAAAACCCTGGATATTCGCATTGGTATGGAATGTTCCAGGGCCGCAAAGCCGCGGTGGCATGGCTAATCGCACGCGAACGGCGCTCGCGAACGGTGCGCGAAAAAGTGTAAGTGTTTTACCGTTCCATCTTTATTACCGTAGGCCGCCTGATCCGAGCGGAACAAGGGTCTCAGGCTTATTGCTGGACCAGTGGTGGCACGAAAGACATTCGGCAATGGGATCAGGCGCAGAGCACCACTCCGATTGTGAAGACGAGGGTGAACCCCAAATGATACTCGCCGCGATACCAGGAAGGCGTTTCGTTCACGAGTTTTTTGCGGAACGCCGCCAGACGTTGACGCGCGCGAGCATCGTCATTTCGAATTTCAGGCATGGCTAAACCTCCATCGACAATGATCGCCGTACCGTTAGCCGGCCCATGATGGCCTCCCGTCAGTTACCTTAGGTTGCCTTTTGTCTCCGGAATGATCAGCGCACCCGCCAGGAACAGCACCGAAATCCCGAAGGTGAATATCGCCAGCATGTTCGGCAGATCGTCGGGGCTAGCCGAGAAAAACGAAACGAAGGTCGGCATCATCCCGCCAATTGCGAAGCCGATATTCCAAGACAGGCCGGTGCCGGTCGAGCGCAGCGCCGTCGGAAAACGTTCGTTGAGGAAGATCACCAGAGGTGCATAGCCCGCGTTGCCGAACAACGTCAGCAACAGCCCCCAGAATGCCAATGTGCCGACGTCCCGTGTCCCTCGCATCTCAATATAGCATAGCGGTAGCAGCAAGATCCGGATGAGAGCCAGGATGAGAAGCGTCCGCTTGCGCCCCCACAACGTGCTCAGATGACCGGCTATGACTGATGCGAAGATGGCGACGAAACTGCCGGCGATCAGGATCAACGATGTCATATCACTCGGAATTTTGCTCACGACCTTGAGGAAGGTCGGGAGATAGCCTGAAGTTAGGTAATAACCGGCGCCGGCTCCGATTGTCACCAGCAGATTGACCAACAGCACCGGCAAATACTCGCGCGAGAACACCGCCCGAACCGGCGCCTTCAGCACTGCGCCGCGCTTGGCCTGGAGCTCCGCCCAGATCGGGGATTCCTCCAGTTTGTTGAAGATAAAAAAACCGAGAATCGAGCTGATGATTCCGGAAAAGAACATGCATCGCCAACCCCACACGGCGTAAAGATCGCCCGGGAAAGCCTCGGTAGTTATGAAATAGACAACCGAGGCTAAAAGGGCGCCGATGCCCGCCCCGCCGCCGCTGATCAAACCCGACATTGCTCCGCGCCAATAGGGTGGCACGGATTCGGTGCCGATGGTGTGGGTCGAGGCGACCACGCCGCCAACAAACAGGCCCTGGACGAACCGGAGCAAGAGGAAAAGCACAGGCGCAACCACACCAACCTGGTCGATGGTCGGCAACGCACCGAACAGTGCGGTGGCGATCCCAACACCGATAACTGCGACGATCATCGCGCTGCGGCGGCCGTAACGGTCGCCGTATGAACCAAACAAGGCCGATCCGAATGGCCGCATCAGCAGCGTGACGGCGAAAGACGCATAGACCGCCGCCAGCGACAATGTTGGAAAGGCTGATGGGAAGAAAAGCTTCCCAACAATCGGCGCGACATAGAGCAGAATGAAAAGGTCGAAAAGATCGAGAGCCCAGCCCAGCGAGGAGGCAGCAATGGCCGTAATCATCTTCTCTTTGGCGACAGCCCAAGTTTCGTTCACCATTTCCGAGGTGCTCGTCATAATCCTTTCTTCCCAATCTTTGTTTTATTGCTTAGCCGTCTTCGTTCCGGCTCGGTTCCTGGAGTCGGCGCTTGCTCGTGATTCAATCCCGGGGCTGCGTTACCCCCTTATCCGAAAATTTCATTTCGTTTTGCCCCGCCGGGCCACTGGCTCGGCGCCAGTCGCCGCCCATTTTGTCATCGACCACCGTCGCCAGATCGACCGATTCTTCGCCCGGCACGTGTATCCGCGTGAATTTTCCTGCTGGTGCCGACAGAGGAACGGTCGCGTCGATACCCAGCTTGGCGCCGACGCCATCTCGCGACGATGGATCGAGCTTCGATCCTTGAGCATTAGCGACGACGACAAGGTCCTTATCGGCCTGGGCACGGGTCACTACCGCCCATTCGACCTCGCACGCGTTATGGATATCGACGTCCTCGTCGACCACGATCACGTGCTTCAGGTCGTAGTGTCCGGCGAAGGCGCCCATTATCACATTTTTCGCCTCACCTTCCTGCCGCTTGCGCAGCTTGACATAGAGCACGTAGCGGCCAACGCCACCCATCGACAAGTGGACATCGAGCACGTTCGGGAAGTTGCGGCGCAAATGATCGAGTAGCGTTGCCTCGCGCGGAATCGCACCCAATAGGAGATGCTCGTTGGCGCCGCCGACGATGGTATGGAAGATCGCGTCGCGGCGGTGTGTGATCCGGTCTATCTTAGCGACGTGGCGTTCGGCACGCTCGCCGTAGTACTGGGGAAACTCTCCGAATGGGCCTTCCGGCGCGCGCCGCTGCGGCAAAATGCGGCCTTCCAAAACAATCTCCGCTTCGGCTGGCACGCGCACCTCATTAGTAAGGCATTTCACCACTCTGAGCGGCTCACCATGCAACGCTCCGGCGATGGTGAGTTCGTCGAAATCGAGCGGCGCGATCGCCTGCGAGGCGAGCGACGTTAGTGGGTCGGCGCCGATGACGATGGCGATCTCGAGCGCCAACCCCGCCTGTTCCGCCTCGCTGTAAAAAGCGAGAGTGTGCCGGGGTAGTAACAATATGCCAAGCTCGTCAGGCGCATTTATCTGGCAGCGATGGATGGCGACGTTCTGCACGCCGGTGCGCGGATCGCGTGCGACCAGTAGGCCGGCGCTTATATAGGGGCCACTGTCGAGTTCGTTGTGCGTTGGGATCGGCAATAGCTTCGTTAGATCGACGCAATCGTGCACAACCTCCTGGGCCGGCCCCGTCGAGACCTCCCGCCAGGGCAGCGGGTGCGCCGCGGCGTCGCTGAATCGCGCGAGCACGTCTTCCGGCGCAACGCCCATGGCATCGGCGATCCATGTGCGGTCGCCTAGCAACCCCGAAACGACCGATATAGCGTGACCTCCAGGCGACGGAAAGAATGTCGCCTTCCGCCCGTCGAGCCGCTTAGAAATCGCAGCCAGTTCATGGCGCAGACCTACTCCCGGCCGGATGATCGCCAACCGGTCATGCTGGGCGAGATTGTCGAGCCAGCCGCGCAAAGTGGTACTCGGCACAAGGGGAGGATTAGGACGGCCCGGGTCCGGCATCGGTGGGTCCTTGCTGCGTCAGACGCCGCGCAACGTCAGCGCGCTTCCCCGAGAAACTGCAAGGCATAGAGCACTTCGTTTGGGGTTCGCAACGTTTAGTTCCGCACTCTATTTTAAGAGCTGATTACGAGGCCCTCTGTATTATGCCGGACGGTTGCGTGACTTTCGGGGCTCCAACGCTTACACTTGCAAACTACTTAGCAACGTTCGGACGAACGCGCCATCTTATCCCTTGTCCATGCTTCTCTAATCGGCCGTTCGGGGTCAAGCGCTTTCAGACTATCCACTACTGCGGTGTCAATGTCGCTCACGGGCTCGTGCTTCTCTTCGGAATCGGCACCAAGGCCCTTCCATCATGGGATTCGAAGACGAGGCGGAACAATCTGTTGCGTGACCTTGCCGGCAAACTAAACGGCAGGTTCACACGGACATGCGATTTCACCTCATCCATCGTCCCGCGAGGGACATTATTCCACCACTTGGTGGAGCTCGAGTGTCCTCCTATCGCCTTTGATCTTCCACGGCTCTCATGCTGCTGCGGCTTGTTCCCGGGTCCACCGGAACTCAGTGCCATCAACCCAGATGCGGTGCATAATCACGGCCAACCGTCGCGCTAGCGCAACGATTGCCTTTTTCATCCCGCGGTGCCTGGCGATCTTCATCGCCCAGGCCTTGAGCCAGGACCATTTTGCTGAGCGGAACAGGAGGCTCTGGGCCGCTTCGTAGAGCATCATTCGCATCATCTTGTCGCCGCAGCGTGATATTCTGCCGCTCCGATTGATCTCGCCCGATTGATACTTAGGCGGCGTCAGTCCAAACACCGCCCCGACCGCCCTGGAGTTCTTGAAGCGAGCGGGCACATCGACCGTGGCGCGATAGGTCAGCGCCACCACCGGGCCAACGCCGGGGATCGTCATTAGGCGTCGGCACACATCATCGTCCCGGGGCTGTCTTCATTCTTTCTATGCAGCCCGAGATTCCGTGAGCGCGCCGGAGGTTGAAGATCGACCCCGACAATTCGACCAATCGCATCTTCGCGATCTCCGCGTCCTCGGATTCTTCGCGCCTGATCGTCAAAACACCGCGGTCGCGCGCATGCCGGCTGATATGGCGATCTAGCCATTCCTCGCCGAGCGCGTATTTGAGGACCGCGACCGCGAGCAAAGAATCGTTTCGGAATTCTTCGGGAAAGCCCCGCCAGGTACGGATAAGGTTTTCGACCGTGAGCGACCGGAAAGGTGGGCGCTCGCCATGCCCGACGATGCGGTCGACGTAAAGTTCTGCCGCGCGCGCAGTCCATCTTCGGGCATAAAAGCGAGGCCGCCGCCAGTATTGGCTAAGCGGCGTCATGGTCTGCCCTCCGGCGTGCTGCGTTCACCACCATCCCAGCCCTTTCGCGGCCATCGTCAAAACCGCCAGCGCGAGCAAGACGAGGATCGCGAAGGGCCTTCCGCCACGGCCTCAATCAGCCAAGGAATGCGGACCGAAAGGCGGTTGCGGCGGTGAGCCATCGGGGTTCACGGAAAACTATGGGCCACGGCCGAGACGAGCGACGTCTCGGGAAAGAAGCCAAGGCGGTGCAAGCCCGAGCTCCATCGTCGCCCCGAACCGCAATATCACTAAAGTGGAAATCGGCGACGTCGGTCAGCAGCCGCAGCGCCGGCCCGGGCAGGTCGAGCAGCATCGCGCCGCCGAAGCAACATGTCCACGCCGTTGCGATCGGGGGGTGTTGGCGAAGCCGACCCCATTGCTCCGACGCCGCGCCGGCGCCGCCAACCGAATTCCCAAAATAGAAATCGGCGGCGCTCGGCTCCGCCTCGCGCGCGGGAAACGGCCAAACGAGCGTTAACGCGGCCTCGAGCGGGTCGGTCTGCTGACCGAACGCGCTGGGTCGGCGCGCCCCTCGCGCGCGGGAAATGGGAGAGAGAGAGAGCGCGGTTAACGCTCGTGCAAGAAACTAATTAACGTGGTCGACGCGGCCATCGTTGACATCACGATTCGGCGGTGAAACGTTTGCCTTAACCGAATTTCTTGGGGAGAACGATGCGGATACCAATCATAATTGTTGCATTAGTGGCGGCATTTTCGTTCGCAGGATGCTCCAAGGGCCCGGAAGGTCCTGTGGGTCCACAGGGGCCTGCCGGACCTCAAGGGGCGAAGGGCGAACAAGGTCTGCTCGGGCCGCAAGGGCAAAAGGGCGAGCAAGGCGGCCCGGGGCTGCAAGGACCTCAGGGCGCAAAAGGAGAACAAGGCCCGCAAGGTCCAGCCGGTCCCGCTGGCCTAGCAGGCCCTCCCGGCCCGGCCGGAGGCCTACACGCACTCAGCGACGATAATAGCTGTGAAACTGGCAGCGATTGCAAACTCGAATGCAGCGCGGGGGAAAAATTAGTTTCTGTGACATGCCCGGGAGGGACAATCACCATCTCCAAAACGGGTGAAATCCAAACGGCGACGTGCAGCAACAGTCCGGGACCAGCATTGGCCCTTTGCATTCGCAAATAATTCACCCGCACTTCACCTGGCCGACTCAAAGTGAGCGTGGCGGACTGAGCGGTTGCAGAAATGCAATCACCTGCGAGATGATCCGTGCATGTATTAAGCAGGTTGATTTCGTGGGGGCCAAGGTAACCGCAAAGGCGCATCGGATGACCGGCGCGGCGCAGGCCATCGGCGAGTAGTGCCGACGCCTTGTTCAAAAAAAACACACTCACGGTGGCGTGCGCTATAGTCGCTCAAGGTCGGTCGCGCTTCGGTGTGACCCCTCAAGAGGGTTCATTTCGGCCGAACTGCGCGGGAAGCCGCCTTTCTCGCGTAAAGTCGAACCAAGATTTAATCTACATCTGAAAATAGCTGTTTCTAAAACTTCAGCCGCTTCAGAACTCGACGACATCGTTCGCCTTACCGCGCGCGATCCTCCCACCGATTCCGACGATCGCGCCCCATGTTGAAGCCTTTACCCGCGTTTGGACATTTTGTGCGCAATCATGACGCCGCCGCGGACCGAGGCGAACCCGACGAGCCCCAACTTAGCAGTCCACAATTTTACCTGCGCCGATTGTGGCCCTACATCTCGCTGAAGCCGGGCAAGCAGCCTGAACAGGCAGCAGCGTAGAGTGCATCAAAAGACCGTCTTGTCACCGGCGTGTGCTCGCTCTGAGATTTAGGTCTGGCGGATCGTCGACTTTATCCATTGAGCGTGGCCTGGGCGGCGGGGCGGATTCGGGCCGATCTGTTGGTCGGGCCGCCGGCGGCGCCGGACTGCCGCGGGAAAAGCAGCCCTGGCTAGCGAGCGTCTGGCGTCGGTAAAGGATGAGAGCATCGAACAGCCGAAGGGAATCGACAATGCCAGTCAGAATATTTTGCGTGCAGGGCCACACGCTGATCGGGGGACTTGAGTCGGAAATCAACAATTGGCAAAAGAGCATAGGCTCCAAAGCCTCTGTGACACATCTATCTACCGCTATGACAGAGTATAAAGTTCCGATGCACCGCCTGGGCACTCCGGACGAGGTGGCGAAGATCATCTATGTCCTGTGCACGGAGACTTCCTCCTACGTGAATGGCGCCGAGATCCACATCAACGGCGGCCAGCACGTGTGAGGCGCTCACCTGCAGCTTGGCAAGGCTGACGCGCAATACACCCGCGTGCAACCAAACTCATGGCCACGGGCACTCGACGAACTATGCCGACCACCCCGACGTAGCGTCCCGCCAGCGCTGTGCCTCGTTCACCGGTTTCCAGAAATTAGGACAATGCAAACAATCCCATTTCCGTTTTGTCAAACAGACTTAAGTAGCCTGCTTTCGCAGCATGGATTGAAGGCGGGGCTATGCTCGAGCGCCGGTGGTTTCCGACGGCTGGAGTTTTCAAGAGCGCCAAGCTCGTTTTGGCCGGTCCCTCGACGGTTAATTGGGCCGTTGGCGAGCTCGGCAATCATGGCGCTCGTTCGCGTCTTCCTGTCACGGCGGAACTTCCCGTAGAGGCCAACACACGTTCGCCCCGTCAGACCGCTCGTGGCATTTGCGCCGAGGACGTTTCGGCGCCGTCGCCAATTCACCGGGCTGCATGTATTTTCAGGGGCCATCCGGCCATCGGCTATGTCGTTGCCTTTGCGTCAGTGGGCCTTGCTACAGCCTTTCAATGGCTCGCTCACGATCTCTATGACGGCACTCCTTTTCTACTCATCTATCCTGCCATCGTTGTTACCGCCTTCGTTGGCGGCTACAGAGCCGGATTGCTCAGCGCCCTTTTTGCTGGTCTATCCCAGTGGTATCTGTTCATTCCCGCGTTTAATTGGCTTGCCGTTATATCGTACGCATTCGATGCTACTCTTTGCGTTCTGTTGATCGAGTATATCAACCGCACCCTTGAAAAAGAGACCGAGGCAAAACGGCATCAAACTCTTCTCAAAAACGAATTACATCATCGCATCAATAATCTATTTGCAGTCATCCAATCCGTTATTCGTTTCAGCCTGCCCAACAACGCCGCGCCGGTTTCTCCGGCCTTGTTCAAAGACCGCCTGCTGGTTCGGCTGCAGGCTATGCTCGATGCCAACCAATACGTTAGCGATTCCAAGGGTGAGGTTGCTCTCCTCGATCTTGTTCAGGGGCAGATTCGTGGCCTCGACAGTCAAGTTAGAGTTCACGGCCGACCACACCTGATGCTTAGTCCGCAGTTGACCCAAAATTTTTCCCCTCATTTTGTACGAACTCGTAACAAACTCCCTGAAATACGGAGCCCTATCAGCTGCTCGTGGTCGCGTTCATATCGAATTGCTGGAAAGCCAGGCTGGTGTGGTCTTCGATTGGACGGAACTACACGGTCCGACGGTTAGCGCTCCACCTGACGACGGGTCCGGCGACGGCTTCGGGTCTCGTATTCTTGGCCCGTTTGCGCGCGGCTTTTGCTCGGACGTCCGTATTGCCTATGATCCGCAGGGCTTTCGGTTATGGCCTGCGAATACCTGTTCAAGAACGAACTTAAAGGTAGCCGGCGGCCGGCACGCGAGACCCGGTGCACCGCTTACGCCGGGCTGATGCGCAATATTCCGCTAGGCAGGATACTCACTTAACAGCAACCTTAGCGCCGCTTTCCCTGCGCGGTTGGCCTCCGTCGCGGACTCGAAGAAGACCTTGGAATGCTCAATCGGGCTGGTTCTACCAGCGCGATAAATTTCCCATCTCCATGCTTTTGGAGGCGGCGCCCTGTTCTTTACGACAACGGAAAAGTCTTCGTGCTCGATCATTGCCGCACAATACTGCAAAACCTGTCCAGAAACAGAATATTATAGCCGGCATTCTCCCCTGGCTGGGCGAAACCGACAGCCACGCGCTCGTGCGTCTAAAGTTGTGCCGCTTTCAATATAGTTCCGAATCATGTCTTTTCTGCCTTGGCGCATATCGCGCTTTAGAAGGTATTCCACCATGGCGGTTTCACGCACGTCCACGACCTCGAAAAAACCAGCTGCCCCCAAGGTGGGCCGACCGGTTACGCTGAAACATCTGGCGGCTACACTGGCCGCAGACCATCAAATGACGAAACGCGGCGGCGAAGCGCTGCTCGGCGAACTGGTGGCGCTGATCACGAAGCACCTAAAGAAAGGTGAACGGGTCCGGATCGCCGGCCTCGGCATCTTGCAGGTAAGGAAGCGCGCGGCGCGCATGGGGCGTAACCCTGCGACCGGCGAGGCCATCAAGATCAAGGCAAGCAAGAAAGTCGCATTCCGGGCGGCCAAGGACCTGAAGCTCGCGATCTGACGTTACTTACCGCTAAGACAAAAGAATGCCCGGCGGAAGAACCGCCGGGACCTACCGGAAGTCGACAACCCCGCTCCACCTCATTGTGGCCGGTTCTGCCACGCTCACGCATACAAAAAATCCAACAATGCGGTTTCGGCGAGGACCGCCTCCGGAATACCGTGCTGCGCGGAGCGCGTGCGCTCCTCGGCGCTTTGCGTCGCCTGCAGATAGGCGCCGAGGTGCCGCGCACGTTCGATGATGCGGTTGTTCTCCGGCAGCCGCTTCCCCTCGAAGCGGCGAAGCGCGTCTTCAACATCGCCGGCGTCGAGCGCCACGGCGAGCGCCGCCGCATCGTCAGCCGCCTTGGAAACTCCGGCGGCGACGTGCGGGCGCGCAACGAAGGCGGCATCGCCGACGATAGCCGCCCGTCCAAAGGCAAGGCGCGAGCTCGCCAGATCGTAGATCGGCTGCAGGATCGGCTCTTCGATCAATCGCACGATAGCGCGGAATTGCGGGGCCAAGAGTTGCTCGGCCGCCCTGCGCATTCCAGCGATGGCGTCGCGGCGAATGAGCGGCGGTGGAATGGAGATCGCGTGCGAGGCGCCGCGGTCGTCGGTGAGAAGCCATGGAAGCTCTTTCGTCTCATCCGCGGGGCGGTACCAGACGATGTTGTAACGGCGGCGTCCCGGCCGCAGATCGTTGTCGGGGCCGGCGACCGGATAACCCAAAAATTGTTCGCCAGGCGGCATGCAGAACGTCATCGCTTCGAAAAGCTCGCCGTGGATCGCGTCCGGCAGCGCGCTTTCCGGAATAAGCGCGCGCCAGGCTACGTAACCCGCGTAGAGCGGTATCGCGGCAGGCAGACATTGCTGCCGCACGGTCGAGCGCAGCCCGTCAGCGCCGATGAGCATATCGCCAACCGCGGTATTACCGTCGCTGAAATGGGCAACAACGCCGCGACCGTTCTGGTCGAATGCCGCAAGACTGCGCCCGCGATGATAGCGGTCCGCCGGAAACGCATCGCGCAACACCCGGTAGGCGCGCTCCCAGGCGGTCAACACCTGCGGGCACGCGCTCGTAGCAGTCACGCGGCCCTCGCGATCGAGCATCTGACGCCGCGCGATTGCCACACCAAGGTCGCGCGTATCAAGCCCGAGCTTGTCGAGCCGCGCAATCAGCTCTTGTTGCGCCACGATCCCAGCGCCGCGGCCGGCAAGCTCGCCGGAGACGCGCTCGAAAACATCGATCTCCCAACCGCGCCGCACGAGCATGATGGCCGCCAAAAGGCCGCTCATCGAGCCGCCGATCACCAGCGCGCGGCGCTGCGACATGCCAACACCTTGCTATTCCACCAAAAGCGAAGCTCCTGTAGTGTATTGTGACAACAATTCGCGGAGGAGCGCCATGGCCCTGACCATGCTGGACAAGACGAGCGACACAGCCAACGAGTCAGCGTGGCCGCCGGCGATCACCGCGGAATTCGAGCGCGAGCGACAGAATCCTAATGGCTGCGTCGGCAACACGCTTCTTTCGGAGAGCGAGCGCGTGCGAGTCTGGATGATCCGGCTCGCCCCCGGCCAGCGGTTCGGCTTCCACCGCCATGTGCTCGATTATTTCTGGACCAATGTGACCGGCGGGCGCGGGCGCCAGCATGTCCACGATGGCACGACCGTCGAATATACCTATAAACCCGGCGAGACCAGGCATGAGACCTATGGGCCCGGCCAGTCCAAGGTCCATGACCTGGAAAATATCGGCGACAAGGAGATGGTCTTCATGACCATCGAATTTCTCAACAGCGCCAACAAGCCGCTCGCGATCCCCGATCAAGTGCGGGCCGCGGCGTAGAGCGCGTGAGGCTCCACCGCGATCGCACGAGTCAGCAACACATCCGGGGAAAAAGCCGGCACGTCGTGCGGGCGCGCAGGGCTGAGGGATGATCTTTTCGTTCGATCTTCTGATCAACGCCATCGTGTCGGGGATACTGATCGGCGCTTTCTACGCGGCGGTGACGGCCGGCGTATCGATTTCGTTCGGCATTCTTGACATCGTCAACATCGCCCACCCGGCTTTCATCATTCTCGGCTCCTACATCGCCTATATCATCAACGTCACATTCGGACTGGACCCGATCATCACCAGCATTATCGTGACGCCGGCGTTTTACGCGCTCGGAGCCGGCATTTATCAGATCTACTACGTCTCGTTCGAGAAACGTGGTCAGGAATCGCTGCGCGGCCTCGCCTTCTTTTTCGGTCTGTTGTTCATCACCGAAGTGACGCTTGTCCTCTATTTCGGCGTCGACTACCGCTACGTCGAAGCGCCCTATATCGGCCCGACCTGGCACTTCGCCTTCCTCGACATTCCGCTGCGCATCCTGGTGCCGAGCCTGGTGTCGCTGTTGCTGATCGCGGTGCTGCAGCTCGTGCTCACGCGCACCTTCGTCGGCCGTGCGATCATGGCGGTCGCGCAGGACCAGTTCGCGCTGAAGCTGATGGCGGTCGACCCGATCCGCATCAAGCGCATCGCTTTCGGCATCTCGATCGCGACCGCCTCGCTGGCCGGCGCGTTCCTCATCATCATCCAGCCGGTCGAGCCGTCGGTCGGCCGCGAATATATCGGCCGCGTATTCGCGATCTGCGTACTCGGCGGCATGGGCAGCCTGCCGGGAACCGTGATCGCCGCCATGCTGGTCGGCGTCGTCGAAAGCCTCACCTCGACATTCTACGGGCCATCCTGGGCGCCCGCCGTGTCATTTGGATTTTTGCTGTTGACGCTGGCGGTGCGGCCGGCCGGGCTGTTGGGACGATAGACGTGCGCACGGACCTGTTCTTTCTCATCTGCCTTGTCGTCGGCGGCATCGTATTCGCCGCCGCGATCGCGCTCGGCAACGACTATTATTTCTTCGCCGGCTATGTCGTCCTGCAATACGTCGTACTCTCGACGGCGTGGAACATTCTTGGCGGTTATTGCGGCTACGTGAATTTCGGCTCGGCCGCGTTCTTTGCGCTCGGCGCCTATTCGACCGTCGCCATGCACAAGCTCGCTCCGGTGCCGATTCCCGTCTTGGTCGTCATCGGCGGCGTGGTCTCCGGAGTCGTTGGCTTCGGCATGGGCTATCTGACACTGCGGCTGCGCGGTGCGTTTTTCGCCATCGCGACGCTCGCGCTCGCCGTCGTTCTGCAAACGCTGATCGTCAACTGGGACTTTGTCGGCGGCTCGCGCGGCGCTTATATCGTGCGGCCGGAGTCGATCGCCCCGTTCGGCAGCTACATCAAATATCTCTTCCTGATCATGATGCTGCTCGCCGTCGGCGCGATTACGGTGGCGCGGCTGATCGAGCGCTCGCGGCTCGGCTATGGCTTCGCCACCATTCGCGACGATGAATTGGCGGCGGAGGCCTGTGGCGTGCCGACACTGACGCTCAAACTGATTGCGACGACGATCTCGGGCGCGCTCATGGGAATGGCGGGCGCGCCGTTCCCGTACTACATCGGCTTTCTCCAGCCGTCTTCGGCGTTCGGCCTCGATTATGCCGTCAATTCCATCGCCATGCCGCTGATCGGCGGCACCACGGGCTGGGTGGGCCCGCTGATCGGCGCCATCCTGCTTGGATCGCTGCAACAGATCGCGACGGTGACGATCTCGTCCGCGGTCAATCTCCTGATCGTCGGCTTCCTGCTCGTCGGATTCGTGATCGTCGCGCCGAACGGCATCATCGGGCTGGTACGCAAATACGTCCAGCACCGGCCGGTCGGCCAAGTCGGCCCGCGACGCGTCGAAGCCGATGCTCCAGGATCTGCGCCAGGACCCACGCCATGACTCAACTGCTTGCCGTCGACAACCTCAGCAAGCGCTTCGGCGGCTTTGTCGCGCTTGACGGCATCTCGATCTCGGTCAATCCGGGTGAGCGCGTCGGCCTTATCGGGCCCAATGGTTCCGGCAAGAGCACGCTGGTCAATTGCATTTGCGGCACGCTACAGAACGAGGCGGGCTCGGTACGCTTCGACGGCCATTTGATCGACGGCGCGACCGCACATCAACGCACGCGCCGCGGGCTTGCCCGCACCTTTCAACTGCCGCGGCCGTTCGCCAGCCT
>Ga0182015_10003770_pt1 | contig 16777 bp, 16 predicted proteins | sample 712P3MmetaG_FD_120478 | JGI IMG/M metagenome (GOLD analysis project Ga0182015, IMG submission 120478) | Permafrost microbial communities from Stordalen Mire, Sweden - 712P3M metaG | ecosystem: Environmental > Terrestrial > Soil > Wetlands > Permafrost | place: Sweden: Stordalen | collected... | reverse complement strand
TATTGGCAGGAGAATCTCGATGGGTCGAAGAACAGCTAGGTTTCTCGCAGCGACGTTGACTTTGTGGTTCTCGTCAGGTATTGCGGCTCAGCAGAACTCACCCTCTCAGGAACATCCTGATGCAGCCCAGGCTCGCAATGCTCAAATCACTATTCGTGGCTGTGTGACTGGCGAGAAACGCTACACCTTCATGCAAGCCAGCACAGGGGCAATATTTGATCTAACTGGTAGGACCGACCGCTTTGCCCCTGTCCGGGGAAAGCTTATAGAGGTGACGGCGAACGAGTTCGCACCATCGCAAGATAAATCGAATGGATTCCCGAAGCTATCGATCAAGAAAATGCGAGTTGTTGCAGACAAGTGTCCTATTCAGGCTCATCCAGAGCCTATGAAGCCGAATTCAGCTTGGACAAATCCGCAGCCGCCCCCTCCCGCCACCTCTCCAGCTACAAGGCCCTACGCCGATCCCGGTACCGTAAGCCAGACTCCACCGGATTTTAATAATCCAAACATTTCGGGCGATACGGGGTCTCCAAGTCCGGGCACCGGAAACCCGCCGAGTCCTCCCCAATAAAACGGAAAAGCAATCCACGAGGAATGCTAAGTCCTCAAACCTCAAACTCACAAGACAGCCGGGCAGTACTCCGCCGCCCGCGCCGAACGCTGCCGCCTGATTTTCATCCCGCGCCGCATGTCCCTACTTAGCCGAGAACACCGAGAAGGATGTTCGCACGGCTGTGACTCGCCAAGATGGCTTGGCTGAACGTGCCTCCCTCAAAAGCGACACCCCGCTAGAAAATCCCGTGCCATTCCCGTGCCGCTAACGCCGAACTGCACAGAATTAGCCGCGTAAGATGCCATCTGCCGCTGGCTAAGTACATGAAACTACGTTAAGGTGTCTGTTCGACCCCCACTCGCTTCCGCCAATTCTAAAGCTAATAATGGGCTCGTGACTTTTGGGTGCTTCGAATTCCGTAACTTCCGAGCAGTTGAGGAGGACCATTCCTATGAAGATCGCAAACGACGTTCTCGAACTGATTGGGCGCACACCGCTGGTGAGGCTCAATAAAGTTGCGGAGGGGTGCGTTGCTGAAGTGGTTGCCAAGCTAGAGAGCCAGAATCCGCTCAGCAGCGTGAAGGATCGCATCGGCGTGAGCATGATCCTGGATGCGGAGAGGGCCGGCAAAATACATCCGGGGAAGACGACGCTGATTGAACCTACGAGCGGAAATACCGGGATCGGGCTGGCTTTCGTGGCGGCGGTGAAGGGCTACAAACTGATCCTGACGATGCCAGAGACCATGAGCCTGGAGCGGCGAGTGTTGCTGCTGGCATTTGGGGCGGAACTGGTTCTTACCCCAGGACCACGAGGCATGAGAGGCGCTGTTTTAAAGGCGGAGGAATTACTGTCGCGGACTCCGAACAGTTACATGTTGCAGCAGTTCGACAACGCGGCGAATCCTAGAATTCACTTCGAGACCACTGGTCCGGAAATTTGGAACGATACTGACGGCCGGGTGGATTTCCTGGTTTCCGGGGTGGGAACGGGCGGAACGATCACTGGCGTCAGCGAATACATTAAGCCGAAGAAACCTTCATTTAAGGCGGTTGCCGTGGAGCCGGCGGAGAGTCCGGTGCTATCGGGAGGAAAACCTGGGCCGCATAAGATCCAGGGAATCGGAGCGGGATTCGTGCCGCGAATTTTGCGAACCGATTGCATTGACGAAATTATTCAGGTCGGCAATGACGAGGCAATTCGGATGGCGCGGAGACTTCCCCTGGAGGAAGGTTTGTTCGTAGGAATTTCTTCGGGGGCGGCGGTGACGGCGGCGCTGCGCGTGGCGCAACGACCGGAGAATAAGGGCAAACTCATCGTGGTGGTTATACCGTCGTTTGGAGAGCGCTATTTGAGCAGCGTTTTGTTTGAAGAACTTCGATCGAGAGCGCAGCAGATTCCCACGTCAAACGTTGCAGATCAAATCTCCTGATTTTGGCCGCAGCGATTCCGCGCCAGCGAACAGAGTGACGGAAGTTTCGTATGCGGCGCAGCGATTCTTCGAAGGTCAGAACCTAACGTCGGAAGTACGACCGTAAACCGGCGACCTTTGGTACATGGCTCTGGGTAATGCTGGCTTGCCGGATGTTCCGAGCTACCATTTATCGAGGATGCTGCCTGCAAGTAGGCCTCTTAAGACCATGCTCTGGCTCAAAAGTAAAGAACCCTGGGTGATCGCTCGGCTGATGATTGGAATCTTCCTGGTATGCGGAGTCAGCCTGGCGCAGGATTCGCCTTCGCTCGGCGATTTGGCGCGTCAACAGCGTCAACAAAAGGAGCAAGCCAAAACCACTTCCGGGAAGACGCCAAAGATTATCACCAACGAACTACTGCCACGCCACGCCGCGGAAACAGTAACGTCCGAGATGACTTCTCCGAAGGACGCGGAAATTGCAGTCGCTTCAACCGCAACGAAGCAAACGGCGGAAAGCTGGAAGGCACAGATACTGGCAGAGAAAAATCAGATTGCCTCGCTTCAGGGTCAGGTCGAAGAATTGAACGAGTCGATCCGTTTTGCCCCCGGCAATTGCGTCGCAAACTGCGTGTCGTGGAACGAGCGTCAGAGGGATAAGCAGCAGCAGGTCGAGCGGATGCAGTCTCAACTCGCTGACCAGAAAAAACATCTCGAAGAGCTTCAGGAGTCGGCTCGAAAGCAGGGATATGGAAGCGCGGTATACGAACCCTAGCCGACAAAGTTGAGGGAAAGAATAATGCCGCCGCAATCCTGAACCGGAGCGGCGGCATTTTCTTGCTGTTCAGTTATTCTTCAAAACTTGTTCTTCAAAGAATCGCGTCAAGCTTATTTGATTTGATTCGCCTTCGGATAAGGGTTCGGATATTGCAATACGGTGGAGAGATCGATGCCGCGGATGATGCCATCCGAGTGGTAGAACAATCCCCACGAATCGATGGTGGAATTGTCCGGGAAAATACAGGCTTCGAGCACTTCGTCGACGGTCTTGAGTTCAACCCATCCGCCGCCCGCGGCGTTGATACCGCCAAATAGATCTGAGCCCCCGAGTTGCGTGCAGTAAAGAGAAGCCGGGTTGCCCTCTCCCTGACCATTCCACGCAGTTTCCGCATAATAAGCCAACGCGGCCAGGGTGGGCAGGGGCGTGAATAGCGTCTCTAGGTTCAGGTGAATGTTCGAATCGTCTGCAGCGGTATAGCGGCAAAAATCCTGTCGGCCTGCGAGCTTCAGCCAATCCTGCTGCGAGTTGTTGGTTCCGTAGACGGGTACGCGAGTCTCAACGGCGCCACCCGTGCTGGTGCAATAATCCTGCGGAGCGGATGTAGCCGAATTCTTACCGCCATTGGATTTTGCTTTAGAAGTCTGGCCATCGGCGCTGAATAGCGCACCGCAAAGCAGTACGAGCGCAACAATGCCAATCATATTTCGAGTCATATGCATAACGGTGTTCCCCCTCCGGTCGTGTTGCACTGCTTCTCTAAAACCGCGGAAGCTTAACACGGAGACAGCCTGCGTACTAGAGCCTTTCGTCGGAGCGCAAGGTTTCGCGGAGGATCATTGCTTCCTAGTTCGTATTTAGTTCATCAGGCATCTCTCATTACTTCGTAAGGAACAAAGTTATTGAGCTTTCGGTCTTCCGTGAAATCGATCTTCGTGCGAAATTAGTAGGATGGCTCTCGTAATACGTCCTTCCCGCATCCATGCAGCAGGTGTTTTTACCACCGCGCCTATTCGAAAAGGCTCTCGCGTCATTGAATATATGGGTCCCAGGCTTAGTCCGGAGGAGGCCAACCGGCTTTATGAAGGGGCCTCCCGCACGTACCTGTACGGGATGGAAGATGGCAAGACAGTGATTGATGGCGAGGGATTGGGAGCCTTCCTCAATCATTCCTGTGAACCCAACTGCGAGGTGGACGAAGTTAAGAACCGCGTGTGGATACTTGCTCTGCGAAGCATCGAGCCCGGGGAGGAATTGTTGTGGGATTACAGTCTTTATGACGATGACGATCCGGCGCCCTGCCACTGTGGCTCCCCGAAATGCCGCGGGACTATGTATTCGCGGGAGTGGATGGCAAAGTTAAGGCGCAAAGCTCGCACTAAGGCTAAGAAAGCGGCAGCTGTGCTGGAAGCAAAGGAACGTCAGCAAAGAGGCGCTTCGCGGAAAAAGAAAAATCCGCCCAAGCCGATGGAAGTTTCCCCGCTTTCCGCGGCCTGACTAGACTATTTCCGCCGATGGCTCATTCTTTTTTCCGTGTTCACGCCATCCCTCAACGATCAGGTATAGCACCGGTATGAAGAAGAGATTGAGCACGGTCGACATGATCATGCCGCCAAATACGGTTGTACCCACGGAGTGACGGCCGTTCTCCCCGGCCCCCGAAGCAAACACCAGTGGTACCACGCCGAGAATGAAAGCCAAAGAAGTCATGAGAATTGGACGGAGGCGTATGGCCGCGGATTCAATCGCAGCCTGGATAAGTGGCATGCCACGATGACGCAACTGTTCGGCGAACTCGACAATAAGAATCGCATTCTTGCTGGAGAGCCCGACCAGCATGACCAGTCCCACCTGGCAGTAGACGTCATTCTGCAAGCCGCGAATCCACTGTGCGCCCAGCGCTCCCAGTAATGCCATAGGGACCGCCAGCAACACAATGAAGGGCAGCACGAAGCTTTCGTATTGAGCCGACAGCGTGAGGTAGACCACTAGCGTCCCCAATCCAAAAAGGAGAAGCGAAGTTCCACCGGCTTGCAATTCTTCCAGCGAAAGGCCAGTCCAGCTATAAGAAAATCCCTGCGGCATTTTCGTGGCGAGTTGGTCCATGGCGGCGATGGCCTGTCCCGAGCTGAAACCCGGAGCGGCGGAGCCATCAATCTCAGCCGAGCGGAACAGATTGTAGTGGCTGATGACCTGCGGTGTGGTGGTTTGCGTGATGTCGACTAAGTTTTCCATCGGAATCATCGCGCCGCTATCGGCGCGCACATAAAACTGCTTCATGTCCTCGGCCGTGGCGCGGAATTGCTTATCGGCCTGCACGTAAACACGATAGGACCGGTTATTGAAATCGAAATCATTCACATAGGAAGATCCCATGTAAACGCCCAGGGTATCGGTGATCTGGGAAAGCGGCACGCGCAGGCTCTTCGCTTTTTCGCGGTCAATGGTGACCACGTATTGCGGGTCATTGGCAGTAAACGAGGTGAAGAGCCGGGTCAAATCCTTGCGTTGCATGGCCTGCCCGATCAGGTTTTGCGTCACGCCAGCCAGTTCTTCCAGCTTGTGCCCGGCTTGGTCCTGTACCACAAACTGGAATCCGCCAAACTGCCCCAGGCCCTGAATTGGCGGAGGCAGCGTGGGAAACACGATTGCACCCGACACGCCAAACATTCGCGGACGTATGCGGGCCAGAATGGCGGCTGCGGTGTGCGCGTCGCCTTTGCGCTGGGAATAAGGTTTCAATGGAACGAAAATAATTCCTTGGTTGGCAGCCGAACCCGAAAAACTGAACCCGGCGATGGAAAATGTTCCCTCGGCCTCCGGCACGTCGGCCAGCAGATCCGAGACCTGTTTGCCAATGGCCTTCGTGTACTCCAGCGACGCGCCCGATGGCGATTGAATGACGATGATGAAGTAGCCCTGATCTTCATCGGGAACGAAACCCCCGGGCACGCGGGTGAATACAAAATAAGTGAGACCGAGGCCGGCGAAAAAAAGGATGGACATCGCCAACTTATGTTTCAGCAAGTGATGCAGCAGGGCGCGATAACCGCGGGTGAGGGCGACGATGCCGTCATCAAATTTCTGCAGCACCCAGATCTTTTTCCGGTGGCCGCCACTCAGAAAGATGGCCGCCAGTACTGGCGCCAGGGTGAGGGCGTTGAAGGCGGAAATGGCAATGGAAAACGCGATCGTCAGCGCGAATTGGCGAAACAGAATGCCTGTTGTCCCGGGAAAGAACGCAACCGGCACAAACACGGCACAGAGCACCAGCGAAGTGGCGATGACAGCGCTGGTGATCTCGGCAGTGGCTTCCGCCGCCGCTTTATGAGAGTCGTGTTCGCCTCCAGCGATGTGGCGCTCGATATTTTCAATCACGACGATGGCGTCGTCGACTACGAGGCCGGTCGCGAGGGTAATGCCAAACAATGTCAAGGTGTTGATGGAGAAGCCGAGTAGCTTCACAAAGATGAAGGTGCCGATGAGCGAAACGGGAGTGGCGATGAAGTGAATCATCGTCGTCCGCCAGTCGCCGAGAAAGATAAAGATCACCAGGATGACCAGCAGAATCGCCGAACCTACCGTGTAGACCACATCGCGGATCGACTCACCTACCGCGTCGGTTGTGTCGAATGCAACCTTATAGTGCATGCCGGGCGGAAAGCTTTTCGACAACCGGTCGAGCTCGGCAATCGCTCTGCGGTCCACATCGATCGCATTCGCGGTCGAAAGCTGGGTCACGCCCAAGCCGACCGCGTCTTGCCCGTTGAATTGCAGATCGTTGGCGTAAGTCTCGGCACCCAACTCGGCGCGGCCAACGTCTCGCAAGCGCACCAGCGTGCCGTCGACGTTCGTCTTGAGAATGATGTCGTCGAACTGCGTCGCCTCGCTCAGCCGTCCAACCACTCGCACGCTGATCTGGTAGGACTGTCCCGGAACCGAGGGCTGCTGGCCCACCTGCCCGGCGGCAATTTCCACGTTCTGTTCCGAGAGTGCGTTGACGACGTCCGTGGCGGTCAATGCGCGCGCGGCCATGCGCACCGGATCCAGCCACAGCCGCATGGAGTATTTGCGTTCGCCGAAGATGATTACATCCGCGACTCCCGGAATGCGTTTCAGCGCGTCCCGCACGTATACGTCCAGATAGTTGCTGAGGAACAGGGTTGAGTACACGCCTTTGTCGGCGAAGACGGCTGCGCCGAAAACAAAGTTCTGCGAAGTCTTTGCCGTGGTGATGCCGACCGCCTTCACCGAGGCGGGCAGCCGTCCAGAGGCCGTGTTCACGCGGTTCTGAATGTCGACCGTGGCGAGGTCCGGATCGCGGTTCAGGTCGAACGTGGCAGTCACGGTGCTCGTGCCGTCATTGCCGCTGGTGGAGGTGAGATACTTCATCCCTTCGGCGCCGTTGATCTGCTGCTCGAGCGGAATGGTGACTGCGCTCTCCACGGTCTGCGCGCTGGCGCCGATGTAGACGCTGGTCACGCCTACCTGCGGCGGTGCAAGATTTGGAAACTGCGCAATCGGCAGGGTTGGAATGACGGCAGCGCCCGCCAGAATAATCAGCAGCGCGCATACCGTCGCGAATACGGGACGTTTAATAAAAAATTCAACGAACATAGGAGATCAGGCTTCGGACTTCCGCTTTCAGGCGTCGGCTCGTCATACACTTTCACGGCTGCTGCACGGGCAGGAGCTTTAATCGTTACTTACCGTTTGCTGATTTGCAATTCCCAGGAAGTCGGACATCGAAGCCACAGTCCGTCTTCTAGCTTTGCGGAATCACCGGCACCCCATCCCGCAGGAATTGCGTCCCTGAAACGATGATCTTGTCGCCAGGCTTAATGCCGGCTAAAACCTCGTAATCGTTTCCAACGGTTTCCCCAACCGTCAGCGCTTTCTGCCGAGCCACGTAGGAGCCACCGTTTTGCGGTTCGGCAACAAATGCGAAATATTGTCCGGCAAGGCGAGACACGGCCAGAATTGGTAATTCAGGATTGTTGTGCGTCCCCCACACAATACGGGCGCGAATAAATTGCGACTGCCGCAGGGCGTCGTTGCTATTCGCGATGCGGGCTTTCACCAGTACGGTTTGAGTTGTGCTGTCCACTTCTGGCGAGATAAAGCTGATGCGGCTGTTTGCCAGTACCTTCCCCTCGCTATCCAGCACCTGCACCGGCAGGTCCGGCTTGAGTTGCGCGGAATGGTTAATCGGGACATAGACGTAAACTTCCAAGCTTCCCGGCTTGTCGACGGTTGTCAATTGCGTGGAGCTGGTCACCCGGTCGCCAACGCGAACTGGAATGTCACCGACAATTCCAGCCCAGGGAGCGACCACGCGGAAATAATGCAGCTGAACCTGTTGTTCGCTAACCTGCGCATCCAAAGATTCCATCTGCGCCTGAGCCGAGTCCAGCGTGGATTTTGCCTGATCCAGTTCCTGCTTGCTCACCACGCCGGCTGAGTACAGTCCCTGGGAGCGTTCATACTGCTGCTTGGCCAGATTCAGAGTGGCCTGCTGCGCCGCCAGCGAGCTTTGCTGGCTTTTCACGGTAGCCTGCTGTTTGAGAGGGTCGATATCCATCAACACCGCTCCCGCGGCAACGCTTTCGCCCGAATGGACCAAGATCTTTGTGACCTGACCTTCCACCTGGGGCATGATGACGGCGGAATCGCGAGACTTTAGCGTGGCCACATAGTCGCTGGAATCCTTGACCGGCGTGGCGCGGGCTACTTCCACTTTCACGGGCATGGCTGGAGGGCCGCCTGCGTGGGCGCTCTGGGCGGCGTTTCCGGAGCACGCGACTGTAGCTGCGCAAGCCCCCAAAGCGGCTAGCACCCACACCTGATTCAGGTACTTGTTCGATCGGATGAACATAAATTTACCGTTTGAACTGGATCAACAGCCGTTAATTTACTAAGAAGTTCGAAATTCTGGATATCCAGCCGATGGTCAATCGGCAGTCCCGACAGGGGTTGTACGGTAAACAGATTCAATTGCCGGCGAATGGGACGCAAAATAATTCTGCTACATTGGTGCCTTTGGAGAAATTGTTATGGTGCAAAACTCTTCAGGCACTCGAAGCTTCGCCAGCGATAATAATGCCGGAGTCCATCCGGAAATTCTGCAAGCGATCGGCCGCGCGAATCAAGGCCATGTGGTCGCGTACGGGGCCGATTCCTACACGCGGTCCGCGATCAAGAAATTTGAGGAGCATTTTGGCCAGGACATTGCAGTTTTTTTCACCTTTAACGGCACCGGCGCAAATGTTTTAAGCTTGCAGGCGCTTACCCGGCCGTTTCACTCGATCTTGTGTAGTGCCTATGCCCACATCTATACCGACGAATGTGGTGCGCCGGAGAAGCATACCGGCTGCAAGCTGATCCCGTTGCCGCAAGAGAATGGCAAGATCAGGCTCGACTCTGTTCGCCACGCCTATCACGGGATTGGCGATGAACATCACTCTCAGCCCAGAGTAATTTCGATTACGCAATCCACCGAGATGGGTACGGTTTATCGTCCGGAAGAAATTCAGGCGCTTTCGCAGTTTGCCCACGACAACGGAATGTTTCTCCACATGGACGGTGCGCGCATTGCGAATGCGGCCGCCGCGCTCGGGCAGAACCTTCGCCAGGCCACGCGTGATTTAGGTGTGGATGTTTTATCGTTTGGCGGTACGAAGAACGGGATTTTGGGCGGGGAAGCCGTCGTCTTCTTTCAGCCGGAGCTTAGTCAGGATTTCTTATATCTTCGCAAACAGAGCATGCAACTCGCGTCGAAGATGCGTTTCATCGCTGCGCAATTCGAGGCGTTGCTCACTGGCGATTTATGGCGGCGCAGTGCGGAGCACGCGAACCGAATGGCGCGTTTACTCGAGATGGAAGTCAGCCGCATTCCGGGCGTTAAAATCGTTTGGAAGGTGGAAGCGAATGGCGTCTTTGCGCAAATTCCTGCCCATTCCATCGAAAAGATCAATCAGCATTATTTCTTCTATACGTGGATGGAGGAAGAATCGATTGTGCGCTGGATGTGCTCGTTCGACACTACGGAAGAGGACGTTCGCGACTTTGTGAAGGTGGTTGCGGAGGCGGTGAAGGGGTGACGGGTTGAAGGGCTAAATTTACGTTGCCCGGATATTCTCTGAGGCATCCGTCGAGCAACAATGAATTTATTTCAAAACCGCTTGATTTCCCAAGGCTTTTTAAATAGATTGGGCCGAACCTCTTTGAGAGCAAGAAGCTTTTAATTCCGGAGAATTCATGATTTACAGGTGGTTTGGTCTTTTGGTTGTCTGTGGACTAGTCCTAGTACTCGTGAGTTGCGCAGACCCTCAAGAGTTGGTGTCTATCCAAGTTCAGCCCGGGACCGAAACCTTCGGCTCATCGACAACTCCCGTCGCCGCGCTCGCCGGCGCGACAGTTCAGCTACGAGCCTTAGGTTCTTACTTACACCCGCCTGTGACGAAGGACATCACCAACCAGGTCACTTGGAGTTCAAACACTCCCGAGATGGTTACGGTGAACTCTACCGGCCTTATCACCGTAACTGGAGGCCCTTGCGGGGGCACGCTGATTTCGGCAACCGTTCAGACCAATAGTGACGGGTCGGGAGTCTCATCGTCCGGCGCCGTGGTCACCGGCTATATGACCGCGGACGTTACCTGCTACACCGGCAACGGCAGCAGTGGAGGGGGAGGCACATCCGAGCCGACCGTTACTGTCACGTTCCCTGGCTCGGGTTCTGGGACAGTTACTAGTTCGCCTTTGGGTGTGAGCTGTGCCAGTACGGCCACCTCGTGCGTGGGTGGTTTCCCGGTGGGCACTGACGTCACGCTAACCGAAACAGCTTTTGGAACATTCGGAGGTTGGTCGGGCGCGTGTTCAGGCACTGGGACTACCTGCACGATAAACAATTTGACTGCCGACGTGGCCGTAGCAGCCACTTTCAATTAATTGAACTGTTTTGCCGACCGCTAGCCTTTGATCCTAAGATAGTTGCAGCGTTTCTCATTTCTTCTTTGCTGTCTTATTCCTTATTCTTCCAGCAGTTTCCCTATTGTTGGCTTATGCTTTGCCGTTCTTTTGTTCTTGTGCGGTATCACCTTCTGACCTGGGGGTGGGCCCAGGCGTTCACGCGCCAGCTCCTTGACCGCCTGTACCGCCTCGAATCGCTTAGTCTTCTTCTTGCGTGGCATTCGTATACCCCTACAGTTATGTTGCCATAGCTTTGTATGGGACAAACTGTAATAATTGGAATTCGCGGTTGGATCGCTCAACCGAATTGAAAGACAAGGTCCGGCAGCGACCAACGATAGGCGACTGACGATTCCATGGAAGAACGAGAGTTTTTCGACGAACGTACCGAGAAGAAGCCGGCGACATTAAATTGTCCCCATTGCCATCAACCTGGCGAGTATGAGGTTACGTGGGTGGTGCGGACCAAGAAACGGCAGCTTACCGGGCGCGCCGACGAGCGCGACCGCGCCCGCTTCGCGAAAGCGCGCTCCTACATGCTGCGCAAAGACGATTTAATGGCTTGCAAGAACATGCGTTGCCGAAAGCGCTTCGAGATCTCCGGCGTGCAGTCCGTTGTATTCACGGATTAGATGGCTTGGTTAAGTTTCTTGCGGCTTAGGCCCTCCTTAAAGGCCACGTCACGTTACGGAAGTGTGCGCGTCCAGGATCTTAGCCTCGCCTCTCAGTTGTACCCGGCCTCAATATCAATATAAGTCCCTTGTAATAATCCAGCCGTATTATTGAGGTCGTTTATGTCGTCTTCTGCTTCACCCGCCCTTTCTCTTACCAACTTACAAACCATCGATTCGATGAACGAAAAAGAGCTGGACGCGCTGCCGCACGGAGCGATCCAACTCGACTCTCTAGGTACCGTGCTGCGATACAACGCTTATGAGCAAAAGCTGGCAGGCTTAACGAAAGAGAAAGTCGTGGGAAAGAACTTCTTCGAACAAGTCGCGCCCTGCACCGATGTGCAGGAATTTTACGGGCGCTTCCGCGATGGGGTCGCGCAGAAAAAGCTCCACTGCAAATTTCGATATCACTTCTCCTTCAAAGTGAACCCGCGCGACGTCACCGTTACGCTCTTCTACAGTGAACGCGATGAGACGGTGTGGGTTTTTGTACAACCGCTTGAATCGCAGGGCAAGGCAGCGAAGTAATCAAGCACCTAGAGAGGCAATTAAGACCGCTTAACCTCCATCCCGAACCGAATGGGCAATCAACGCGATACCGATTTTCTGTCGGTATCGTTTTTCGGTGCTGTCTGAAAGGTGCGTTGTGGTTTAGATTGCCATATTTCAGACGATCGGGCCCGGTCCGATCAATCTGGCTTGCAGGAGTAACAATACAGCAGTCAGCCATAACACCGCCGCCATAATCAGTCCCGCGCACAGCAGCCGCGTGCCAGCATCGCGGATCAGCGAACACCCGAGCATACCCAGGACGCATAGCACTCCCGCCCAATAGTAAAGCGGCACTTCAAATACGCGCGCCAACGGAATGAAATGCAGGCCGACGATAACGGCGACCGCAATCGGAATCCAAATGCTTAGGCCAAGGCGCGCCAGCAGCGTCGCGCAGAGCCATATCAACCCGCTTTCGGTTCCAAATATGATTCCAAAGAGCATGCCGGCGCGCTTTCCTTTGGCCGCTGCCACCGGATCATGGATGCTCGGGATGTTTCTTAAAGGCTTAAGCCGCATAACGCACAGCGCGAGCAATACAATGGTTGCCACGGACCCTGCCGGAATCGACCAGACGGGGTGCGCGGGCCAGAGGGCAAGCGCTACGATGCACCACGCGGAGCCGAAAAGCGTGAGGATGGCCGCCCCCGCAACGCTGCTTCGGACATGCGCTACAGTCGACACGCCTCCACGATACCGATTGCGCGGGATGGGCGCAATCGGCTAAGGTTTTCCATCAACGCACTTTTCAGACACTACCCGCTCTTTTCCTTCCCAGCTCCCTCCCGCCTACGGGTGATTTATACTGACAGGTTTGGCTTTGACAGCCAAAGTCAGAGGTCAGGAGTGAGCTGGTGAAAATCCTGGTTTGCATGAAGCAGGTGCCGCAGAAAGATGCACCACTGAAGTTGAATGAAACGGGCGCGTGGATTCGCGAAGATGTTTCGTACGAAGTAAACGAGCCCGACGCTTACGCTCTGGAAGAAGCTCTGCGTCAAAAAGAGAAGCACACTGGCGAAGTCGTAGTCATCACTTCAGGCCCGGCGCGTTCGCAGCAGGTCCTTCGCGAGGCACTGGCGAAAGGCGCCGACCGTGCCATCCATCTGGAAGACAATGCGTTCGTAGGACTGGACGCGTTTAACACGGCGAAAGCCTTCGCCGCTGCAATCAAGGATGAAAATTTCGACCTGATCTTTACTGGCCTGCAATCCGACGATTACGGATACGCGCAGACCGGAGTAATTCTGGCTGAGTTGCTCGGATATCCGCACGCCACCATAATTATGCAGATCGAGAAGAACGACACCGGGATTCGAGTGAAGCGCGAACTCGAAGCAGGTTTTTTTCAGTTCGTCGATATGCCGCTGCCTGCCGTGCTTACGATTCAATCCGGTATTAACAAGCTCCGCTATGCCACGCTGATCGGCATCAAGCAGGCGAAGAACAAGCCATTGCGAAAGGTGACTCTGGCGGATGTGCAGCCTGCGCTGGGCGAGAATTTACAAAAGATCGAGCGTTTATATATTCCGCAAAAAACGAAAAAGACGGAGCATATCGAAGGCTCACCGTTGGAGATTGCGAAGAAGTTAGTCGATAAAATGCGCAACGAGCTACGCGTGTTGTAAAGCTTGTGTGCGGATTCGGTCATCCAGCGGAGTGAAGGGGTTGTCGCCGAGTGAATTCGTCCCGATCGACTGAGCTTACTGACTTAGAACCGAGAACTGCTTTTATGCCCGATACCATTCTAGTAGTCGTTGAACAACGAGAATCTAAGCTCAACCGCGTTTCCTGGGAGACCATCACGGCGGGACAAGCGATTGCCGCCGCCACCGGATGGAACTTGGAAGCTGCTGTCGTAGGTGCGGATGTTGCCTCGATGGCGGCCGAGATTGCCGCAAAGAAAGTATCCAAGGTTTATGCGGTGACTTCTTCGAAGCTCGAGCCTTATACGCCTGACGCTTTTTCCGTGGCACTGAAACAGTTGCTGGCGGCTCAACAGCCGAAGCTCGTGCTTATGCCGCATACCTATCAAGTACGCGACTTCGTTCCTAAATTGGCGACGGCAATGGGACGAACGGTCATCAGCGACTGCATTGGTTTTAAGCACGAAAACGGCAAGCTGGTCTTTACCCGGCAGATGTTTCAAGGCAAGCTGGCGGCCGACGTCAGCTTCACCAGCGACGCTCCGTGGTTCGCTACGTTTCAAAATGGCGCCTATCGCGGGGACAAGGCGGAAGCAGGGGCAACGGCAGCTCCAGTCGAAACCGTAAATGTTGAAATCGCCGACGGCGTGATTCGAAACAAGCCGCAGGAAGTTTTCAAGGAAGCGAAGCAGGCAGTGGATCTGACGCAGGCGGAAATCATTGTTTCGGTTGGACGTGGAATCAAAGAACAAAAGAATATCGAAATCGCAAAACAACTGGCCGAGGCGCTGGGTGGAGACCTGGCCGCATCGCGTCCGATCTGCGACGCCGGATGGCTTCCAATGGATCGCCAGATCGGATCGTCGGGCCAGACGGTTGCGCCCAAGCTGTATCTGGCGCTCGGCATCAGCGGCGCAATTCAGCACATTGTCGGAATGAAGGGCGCACGGACCATCGTTGCGGTTAACAAGGATTCCGAAGCGCCAATCTTTGAAATCGCCGATTATGCAATTGTAGGAAACCTTTTTGACATCGTTCCGCCGCTGATTGAAGAAGTGAAGAAGGCGAAGGCGGGAGGTTAATTCAAGTAAGGTAATGGTTGACCTATATTGTGACCATAGTTAGAATATAAGTCATGCAGGACGTTTCGATCTCAGAATTCAAGGCTAAGTGTCTTGGCCTTATCGAGCAGGTTCAGAAAACGCGCCTCCCGTTGCGCATCACCCGCCACGGCCGCCCGGTGGCCGAGGTCTTTCCCGCGGGACCAGACCGCAAAGGAAGCTTCGTGGGAGACATGGTGGGCACCATCGAAATTGTCGGCGACATCGTCTCTCCGGTGATTGATTTGGACGAAATTGAGGCTTACCGCGATTGAATCTCCTTCTGGATACCCACATCTGGATTTGGAGCAAAGGCGATCCTGCGCGCCTGAGCAAGCGAGTTGAAAAGGAATTATCGGATCCAGCCAATGAACTTTGGCTGTCTGCCGTCAGCGTGTGGGAAGCGCTAACCCTGATGCAGAAGGGCCGGATCCGCATGGAGAGTCCGTTCGAGTGGGTCGAGCGCGCAGCGGAACAAATGCGCGAAGCGCCTTTGACTCGCGAAATTGTGAGCATAGGCTTGGCCATGCCTCTTCCACACGCCGATCCGGCGGATCGGTTCCTCGCAGCCACGGCCAAAGTACTGAAGTTGACTTTGGTGACTTCCGACCAAAAACTGCTCGGCCTGGGAGAAATTGCGACCCTAGCCAACCGTTGAGGAAGGTAAAAGGAAGGTAGCGGGCTCAGGGGTACAATCGGGACGATGGACGTGGTCCTTACTGCTGCCTACGAGAACGTCCCAGAAACGGAGGGCGAGGGGTGCGTCGCCGTGTCGAGGAATACCCTGCGCCATCTTTAGAAGGCGACGCGCTGCCCGTGCCGGCGACTTTTGTTAATCAATTTTGAAGGCTACCCGCTAAAATGCTGATTTTCCGTAAGCCGATCGAAGGCGTCGAACGCCCGCAGATGCCCGCCGATGTGGTCATCGTTGGCGGCGGCCCAGCGGGCATGGCCTGTGCTCTCCGCCTATCGCAGTTGATCGATCAGCACAATGCCGCGAATCCCGACTCGCAACTCAGCAAAGAAAATATCTATGTGCTCGAAAAGGCTCGGGAAATTGGGCAGCATTGCCTTTCCGGAGCTCTTCTCGACCCGCGATCGATGCGCGAACTGCTTCCCGGCTTTGAGAAGGAAGCGCCGCTCGATGCCGAGGTGACCAAGGAAGCGGTTTACTTTCTTACGAGGAAGAGCAAGTTCAAACTTCCTATTACGCCGCCGCCGCTGCGAGATCACGGCAACTATGTCATTTCGCTTAATCGCTTTGTGAAGTGGCTCGGCGGCAAGGTGGAAGAGACTGGCATCACCATCTTCACTGGATTCGCGGGCTCCGAACTTTTGTTCGACGGTGACCGAGTGGCCGGAGTTCGCACCGACGACAAAGGGGTCGATAAAGAAGGCCATCAGAAATCCAACTTCGAACCAGGGTACGATCTTAACGCGAAGATTACGATTCTCGCCGAAGGCCCACGCGGATCGTTGACGAAACAACTTGTCTCCAAGCTTGATTTAGCGCGCAACTCGAACCCGCAAACCTACGGCATCGGGGTGAAAGAACTTTGGGAGGTGCCATCTGGCCGAATCGCGCCCGGTGAAGTTATCTACACGCTGGGCTGGCCGCTTACTCCGAAAGAATACGGCGGCGCCTGGATCTACGGCTCGAAGGATAATGTCGTTTCGCTCGGCTTCGTAACCGGGCTCGCCTACCCGGATCCACGGCTTGACCCGCAACGCGTGCTTCAAGATTTCAAACAACATCCCATGGTGGCGAAGCTGCTCGAGGGCGGCAAGATGATTCGTTACGGGGCAAAAACCATGCCGTACGGAGGCTGGTGGGCGATCCCGCCCGTTGCAGGTAACGGATGGATGGTGCTGGGGGATTCCGCCGGATTTCTGAATTCGGTGCGGCTGAAAGGAATTCATCTCGCCATCAAGAGCGGTATGCTCGCCGCCGAGACCGCATTCGAGGCTCTAAAGAAAGACGATTTTTCGGCGGCGATGCTCGGCGAATATCAGGAAAAAGTCGACTCCAGTTGGATCAAAGACGAACTCTGGAAAGTCCGCAACATGCATCAAGGCTTCGAGCAAGGTATGT
>Ga0182015_10003769_pt1 | contig 16778 bp, 9 predicted proteins | sample 712P3MmetaG_FD_120478 | JGI IMG/M metagenome (GOLD analysis project Ga0182015, IMG submission 120478) | Permafrost microbial communities from Stordalen Mire, Sweden - 712P3M metaG | ecosystem: Environmental > Terrestrial > Soil > Wetlands > Permafrost | place: Sweden: Stordalen | collected... | reverse complement strand
TCTCCGATCAGGGAATTCATCTCCTGCAATTGACCGTCGCCGATGTCAGTAACGATGCAGTGAAAGGCATAATCGCAGACGGCCTTCTTCGAGGCTTTGTCCATCCACGTATCGAAAGCTTTCCTCAGCGGCTGGCCTTTGTACTGGATGGCGAAATCGATCAGCGTTGTCGTTCCACCGAAAGCCGCCGCCCGCGTGCCGGTTTCAAAATCGTCGGCGCTGGTCGTTCCGCCAAACGGCATGTCCAGATGCGTGTGGACATCGATGCCGCCGGGGAAGACGTACTTTCCCGACGCATCCAGCACCGCTGTGGCATTCTCTCGCGGAAGATTGTTGCCGATGGCCACGATTTTCCCATCTGTAATCGCTACGTCTGCCGCGTAGGTGTCGGTCGCGGTTACCACCGATCCGTTGCCGATGATCGTATCGAAGCCCATCGATCCCTCCAATCAAAACTGACTGAAGCCTGGTTGAGATGAAGAAGGAATTTTATGCTAAACTGCCGCACTTCACTTCCTCATAATTCTTGGCAGTGAAGAAAGGGGCTGCGCCATGCAGTTCGGCATTACGCTAAAGCCAGACATTTCAGTGGAGCGCATTCTCGGTTTGACGCGTCAGGCCGAAGCCGCCGGCTTCCAATACGGATGGATCTTCGATTCCCACGTTCTGTGGAAAGAACCGTACCCGCTGCTGGCACTCATGGCCGCGAACACGCAACACATGCGGTTTGGCACGTGCGTGACCAATCCTGCAGTTCGCGATCTCACGGTGACGGCCAGCTTGTTCGCAACCCTGAATCTGATTTCTGGCAGCAGGATGGAACTGGGCATTGGGCGCGGTGACAGCTCGAGACGTGTGCTCGGAAAAAAGCCAGTCAGTTGGTCGCAGTTGGAAAGTGCGGTGAAGATTTTTCGCGATCTCACTGCCGGCCGCGAAGTTGAGTACGAAGGTCAGCCCACTCGCCTCACATGGGCGACGGTCTCGCCGCGAGTTTGGATCGCGGGATACGGACCGAAGGTTTTGCACATGGCAGGGCGCGTCGCCGACGGGATCATTCTTCAGTTTGCCGATCCCGATCTGATTGCATGGTGCCTTGGTTTCGTGAAAGAGGGTGCTCGCGCCGCAGGCCGGGATGCAAACCAGATCGAAGTAATGTCGGCCGCTCCGGTTTGGGTTTCTGGTGATCTGGCTGTGGCACGCGAACGCGTGCGCTGGTTTCCGGCGCTGGTTTCGAACCATGTGATGGATCTCATCCGGCAGTACAAGCCGGAAGATCTGCCTGCGGAGCTCACTTCATACGTGCGGGACCGTGGCGGGTACGACTATCAACATCACTGCGTGGTCGAAAGCGATAACGCGAACTTTGTCTCTGACGAGGTGGTCGATCGCTTTTGTCTGGTCGGGCCGGTTGAAGCTCATCACGAAAAGTTGCGCAAATTGGCGAGAGCAGGAGTCACGCAGTTCAATGTGTATTTGATGTGCGGGGACGAGGAACAGACACTGGATATTTATCGGCGCGAAGTTCTGCCGGCGTTTCAGGAAACCGCGAAGCTATAAGGTTCACTCTAAGAGGCTCCCGTCGTTGAAAGCACAGCCGAGCGCTGGAATTTCATCATCACGTAATAGAAGGCAAAAGAAACGGCAAAGCCTACGAACCAGGAGTAATCGTAAAGAACGCGCACCGCCGGAACTTTGAGACCGACGAGCGCCGTCCCTGCTCCCAACGCAAGCGCAACTATCGCTCTCCAGTTAAATCCCTTCGAATACTCATAGATTCCGCCGCGAAGGTAGAGGTCATCCACCTGGAGAAGACACTTTCGCATAACAAAATAGTCGCAGATCATGATGCCCGCGACCGGCCCGAGAAACGCGGCATACCCACCGAGCCAGCCGAGGATAAACGTGTTGTAATCAGCCAGCAGCTTCCACGGCATTAAAGCGATACCCATGAAGCACGTAATCACGCCACCGGTGCGAAAACTGATTCGCCGCGGCCACAGGTTCGAAAAGTCGTTTGCCGGTGAAACGACGTTGGCCCCTATGTTGACGTTCAGCGTAGCCAGCAGAATCGCGATCAGCGAGATCACCACGGCCACGGGCGAATGAAAGCGGCTGAGCAACTGCACCGGATCCGAAATGGCTGTCCCGTAAATCACAACCGTGGCCGAGGTCACGGCGATTCCGATAAAGGCATAGAGCGTCATCGTTGTCGGCAAGGCCAGCGCTTGACCAATAACCTGTTCTCGTTGGTTCCGCGCGAATCGCGTAAAGTCTGGAATATTCAACGAAACCGTGGCCCAGAATCCCACTGTCCCGTTCAGAGCAGGAATCAAGAATTTCAGGAAATCTGCGAAGTTGTTGAACCGCGAAGGCGCGGCCAACATCGGACCGAAGCCGCCCGCTGCATGATAGGCCCATGCTAAAAGCAACAGCCCAACTCCTAACAACACCGGTGCGCTGATCCCCTGCAGGATCCGAATATATTCAATTCCCATCACAATCACCGCAAGGTTGATCAGCCAGAACAGAAGAAAGCAAACGGCGGTGGCGTAGGGAAGATTACTCCATCCCGGTGCAAGCGTGGCCAGCAGAGTGCTGATCGCCTCGCCGCCGATCCAGGTCTGGATGCCGAACCATCCGCACGCCACCAGTGCCCGCAGCACCGCCGCTACGTTGGCGCCCAGTACTCCAAACGACGCGCGCGCCAACACCGGAAACGGAATCCCGTACTTCGCTCCGGGGTGCGAGTTCAACAGCATCGGCACAAGAATAATCACGTTGCCGATAAAAATTGTCGTCACCGCCTGCTTCCAGTTCATCCCACCCTGAATCAAGCTCGCCGCGAGCATGTAGGTGAGGATGTTCACCGACATCGAAATCCATAACGCCGCAAAGTTGTACGTTCCCCAGTGCCGGCGCTCGGCCGGTGCGGGCGCAAGGTCAGGATTGTAGAGGGGACTGGATTCGATGCGGGATTGGAGAGACTGAGATTTGTTCGTGGTCATGGATCTGTTCAGAATCGCCGCAAGGCGATGTTGCGACCAATTTGTGCAACGATCGCGCTTCAGTCTGCGGCCGCGGTCCCTCCAGTTTGCGCAGTGAGGGGTCCATAGCTTTCCGGCCGGCGATCGCGAAAGAACTGCCAAACTTTGCGCACTTCCGCGATCATTTCCAGGTCGAGGTCCGCTACCACTACTTCGTCTTTATCGCGGCCGGCCTGGGCGATAATTTTTCCGCGCGGATTGCAGAAATAGCTCTTGCCGTAGAACTCGCCAATACTCCACGGCTTCTCGACGCCCACTCGGTTGACCGCGCCGACAAAATAGCCGTTGGCCACAGCATGCGCGGGTTGCTCGAGTTCCCACAGATATTCCGAAAGACCGGCAACCGTGGCCGAAGGATTAAACACAATCTCCGCGCCGTTCAATCCCAGAATGCGCGCGCCCTCGGGGAAATGTCGGTCATAACAAATGTAGACGCCGACCCGCGCATATTTCGTCTCAAACACGGGGTACCCAAGGTCACCCGGGGTGAAGTAAAACTTCTCCCAGAATCCGGGATGGCAGTGCGGGATGTGATGCTTGCGGTATTTTCCCAGATAGCGGCCGTCGGCATCGATCACCGCGGCGGTGTTGAAATAAACCCCAGGCATCTGTTCTTCATAAACCGGAACCACGATCACCATGCGATGTTTCGCGGCGACCTTTTGCATCAGGCGCACCGTCGGGCCGTCCGGCACACGCTCCGTAAGCTCATACCAGCGCGCATTCTGCTCGGCGCAAAAATAAGGGCCGTAAAAAAGCTCCTGCAGGCACAGGATTTGTGTTTTCTTCTTCGCAGCCTGTTCTATCAACTTCAAGTGCTTGTCGATCATCGCCTTCCTGATCTGCGCAAGCGGCCGCTCGCTGCCGAGTTCGTTCCGCGCTTGAATCAAGGCACAGCGCACTGTTCGAGGCATGGGACGCGACCTCCAAGGAACGCAACTATAGCAGAAAACTCCGCCCGACCATCCGCACGCGTCCCACCTTTGAGCGGTCTCAAACGCGGCGGTGTCGTTGGGCGTGGCGACTGCCGTACAATGCAAGACGGTGTCAGAGGAACCCAAAAGCCGTTACCGCATTACCGACCGTCTGAACAGCGGTCTCGAAGACCCAGCGCCAGATTCCGCTGCGCCCGTCGCCACCCTTGCTGGCCGGCCTCTGCTTTCCAATCGCGGTATTCCACTGAATCTTGATTGGGTGAAACAGGTTCGCGTCAACACCAGCGCCGTGGAACGTAGGGCGCAAACGCATGTGGCGCGAAAAACGGTGAAGAAGGAGTGGCAGGCCGCCTGGCATTTGCGCGCAATCTCCTGCATGGACCTCACCACACTCTCGGGCGACGACACGGAAGACCGCGTACGCCGCCTTTGCGCCAAGGCGCGACGACCGATTCAACAGGAGCTTCTGAAAGAGTTGAAGATCGAAGAACTCGATATCAAAGTGGCAGCGGTTTGCGTTTATCACCGGTTTGTCGGGACCGCAGTGCGGGCGCTCGCAGGCAGCGGAGTTCGAGTAGCCGCCGTTTCCACGGGATTTCCCGCCGGCTTGTCGCCGGTGGAGGAACGCGTCGCCGAAATTCGGCGCTCGGTGGAAGCTGGAGCGGATGAGATTGACATCGTAATCACGCGAGCTCATGTATTCGGCGGAAGATGGCAGGAGCTCTACGACGAGATTGCCGAGTTCAAGCGAGCATGCGGCCAGCGTCATATGAAAGCGATCCTTGGGACGGGAGACCTGTTAACCCTGCGCAACGTAGCGCGCGCCAGCTTTGTAGCAATGATGGCCGGCGCTGACTTCATCAAGACGTCGACCGGCAAAGAATCTACAAACGCGACTCTTCCCGTCGGATTTGTGATGACGCGCGCCATTCGCGAGTACGCCCAGGAAACGGGCATGGCCGTGGGCTTCAAGCCCGCCGGCGGCATTCGCACGGCCAAGCAATCCACGGAATGGTTGGCGCTGATGAAAGAAGAACTCGGAACGTCCTGGATGAAAGCCGACCTCTTCCGTTTCGGAGCCAGCGGACTTCTGAATGACATTGAACGGCAATTGGAACACTACGCCACCGGCCGGTACTCGGCAGATTACCGCCATCCGATTGCGTAGTCGGAGATGGAGGAAGAAAGCGAAACTACTAGAATGAGCATAGCTGAGAAATTCCTCACCATGGAATATGGACCGGCGCCCGAGGATCCGAAGGATGCGCTGCTTTGGCTCGACCGCCATCGACGACGCTTCGGCCACTTCATCGATGGCGACTGGCGACAGCCGGTCGATGGCGCATTTTTCGATTCGACCGATCCCTCTACCGGGGAGAAGATTGCGACCGTATCTCAAGGTTCGGCTGCAGATGTCGATGCCGCGGTCCAGGCCGCGCGGAATGCGCTCCCAAAGTGGCAGGCGCTCACTCCCCACGAGCGCGCCCGCTATTCGTACGCCCTGGCTCGCGCGGTTCAAAGACATTCCCGCCGGCTTGCAGTGCTAGAAACAATCGACAACGGCAAGCCGATCCGCGAGAGCCGCGACATCGACATCCCGCTCGTAGCTCGCCACTTCTACCATCACGCCGGATGGGCGCAGTTGCTCGAATCGGAGTTCTCCGGCTACATGGCTTGCGGGGTGGTTGGGCAGATCATCCCGTGGAATTTCCCGCTGCTTATGCTGGCGTGGAAAATTGCTCCCGCCATCGCCACGGGAAATACTGTGGTGCTCAAGCCAGCCGAATTCACCCCGCTTACCGCTCTTGCCTTTGCCGAGCTTTGCCAGGAGATCGGCTTGCCCGCCGGGGTAGTCAACATCGTCACCGGCGATGGTTCCACCGGCGAGGCTCTCGTGAAACATGCTGGCTTCGACAAAATCGCCTTCACTGGGTCCACGGAAGTGGGCCGTGCAATTCGTGCCGGGACCGCCAAGAGTCACAAACGCCTTTCGCTGGAACTGGGCGGCAAGTCTCCCTTTGTCGTCTTCGAAGACGCCGACCTTGACAGTGCAGTCGAAGGCCTGGTGGATGGCATCTGGCTGAACCAGGGACAAGTTTGCTGCGCGGGTTCACGCCTGCTGATGCAGGAGAGCATCGCCGAAACGCTGATGGAGAAGATTCGCGGCCGAATGACCCGGCTTCGCGTTGGTTCGCCGCTGGATAAATCGATTGACATTGGCGCCATCGTTGCCCAGGTGCAACTCGACCGCATTCGTCGTCTCGTCGACGAGGGAGTTGCAGAAGGCGCGACCTGCTGGCAACCGCAAATGGAAATGCCACCGCGCGGACTCTATTTCCCTCCAACGCTGCTAAGCAATGTGCATCCGGCTTCGGTGGTCGCGCAGCAGGAGATTTTCGGCCCCGTGCTCGCCGCCATGACATTCCGCACGCCCGCCGAGGCCGTCGAACTCGCCAACAACACGGTCTACGGTTTGGCCGCCTGCGTGTGGAGCGAAAGTATCAACGTGGCTCTGCAAGTAGTGGCGCAGATCAAAGCTGGCGTGGTCTGGGTGAATTGCACAAATCTTTTCGATGCCGCGTGCGGCTTCGGAGGCTATCGCGAAAGCGGCTACGGCCGCGAGGGCGGCCGGGAAGGCTTGCTGGAGTACCTCGAACCGTCGTGGTTCAAACACGCTCCTACGCTTCCCCCATCGGCGAGCACGCCCAGCGATTCCACGGATGAACAGCCCCAGCCAGATCCAACCATCGACCGCACCGTGAAACTTTACATCGGCGGCAAACAGGCGAGACCGGATTCCGGCTACAGTTTCGCAGTGCGCGGCCAGCATGGCGAGTTGCTCGGCGAAGCGCCCCTCGGCAACCGAAAAGATATTCGCAACGCGGTTGAAGCCGCGCGCAAGGCACCGAGTTGGACCAAGGCCACGGCCCACAATCGCGCACAGGTTCTCTATTACATGGCGGAGAATCTTTCACTGCGCCAGGAAGAAATCGGCCACCGGCTGGCGGCGAGTCTTGGAGAATCGCACTCCACCAGGGAAGTAACGGCCAGCATCGAGCGGATATTTTCCTACGCCGCCTGGGCCGACAAGTTCGATGGCGCTGTTCATAACCCACCATCGCGGACGATCGCGATCGCGATGAATGAGCCGATCGGAACCGTTGGAATCATCTGCCCGAACGAATCGCCGCTGCTCGGCCTTCTCTCTCTCGTCTTGCCGGTTCTGGCAGCCGGAAATACTGCCGTCGTTGTGCCCTCGGAGACCTACCCGCTGATCGTGGGAGATCTCTACCAGGTGTTCGACACCAGCGATCTGCCCGGCGGCGCTGTGAACATTGTGACCGGCAAAACGTCCGAGCTTCTCAAGACCCTCGCCGAACACGATGACGTCGATGCAATCTGGTGCTTTTCGCACGAGTCCAACGCGGCGGCGGCCAAGTCGTTTTCGGTCGGCAATCTGAAGCAGGTGTTTACCAACGAAGGCCGCGCCATCGACTGGTTTGATGCGGCGCAAGGGGAAGGCCGATGGTTCTTGCGCCACGCCACGCAAGTGAAGAACATCTGGGTGCCCTACGGCGAGTAGAGGCGGATTATCCTGGCGTTCGTAATGAAGGGCTTGCCTGCACCGCAGGCCCGCCTGCATTGACACAGGCGGTGGCTCCAAATACACTCGGCGGTCGCAACTTTCTCCGATAAATCTATGTCCCGTCGCCCTCGAATCGCAGTCGTCGGCAGTGCCAACGTCGATCTCACAACTTTCACCGACCGGTTCCCAAGACCTGGAGAAACAATCTTCGGGCAGGAGTTCCACTTGGGATTCGGCGGCAAAGGCGCGAATCAGGCGGCCGCGGCTCGTCTCTGCGGCGCGGATGTGTTCATGGTGGCGCGCGTTGGCAGCGACCTGTTCGGCCCGGCGACCATCGAGAATTTCAAGACGCTTGGTATCGATACTACCCACGTCAAGCAGGTCGAAGGCTTGTCCAGCGGAGTGGCGCCAATTTTTGTTGAGCCCAGCGGGCAAAACCGCATTCTGGTTGTAAAAGGGGCCAACGACGCGCTGAAACCGGCTGATGTTGATGCCGCCTCGAAGATGTTGAAAACCGCCGACTGCATCGTCCTCCAATTTGAGATCCCTCTCGAAACCGTCTACTACACAGTGGCCTTCGCCCGAAAGCATGGCATTCGCTGCATCCTAAACCCGGCGCCCGGGCAACCCGTCGAAATGCGAGCGTTGTCTGACCTCGATTACTTCGTTCCCAACGAGAGCGAGGCCGAAACCATCACCGGCCTTGCTGTGCGGAACGTCGAGGACGCGAAGAAGTGCGTGGAGAAACTGGTGACCGGCGGCATTCGCCGCGTCATCATTACCCTTGGAGCCAACGGATCGCTCCTCGCCGGCCCCGGGGTGAGCGAGCACGTGCCTCCCTTTGCGGTAAAGAGTATCGACAGCACCGGTGCCGGCGACGCATTCATCGGGAGCTTCGCCGTATTCCTCGGGGAAGGAGTGCCGGAACGAGAGGCAGTGCGGCGCGCCAATCTCTACGCTGGTCTTTCGACCACAGGCATTGGAACTCAGAAATCCTTCTATGATCGCGCGCGCTTTGATGCGGAATGGAGTGTTCAAGGCATCAACCACCCCGATTCTCGACATTGATCCTAAGGGAAATCCAATCTGCGGAGAACCGCGCCGCTTTTGCCCCTTGATCCTGTGCCAAAAAAGAGAACGGAATCGCAACTAATATTTTTCTACGACCGAAAATTCTTGACTTCGGAAGTGGAGGAGATTTATAAGGCCGTTCTACGGTCCATTCACCACCAACCGTGCAGTGCAGTGCAGTGCGGAGACTTTTGTTCATCATTCGGCGCGGGGCTGCCGAAAAGGGGTTTTTAATGCTGAAGCTGAATAAGAGGGCGCTGCTTGTCGGGGTTGTGTGTTCGCTGGCATTTTCCATCTGTCCCATGCTGCACGGTCAGGCAACCGGCAGCTTTTCAGGTACCGTTTCTGATAAGGCCGGCGCTGTGGTTTCAGGCGCAACGATAAAAGCCACTTCGCAGGACACAGGTCTCTCCCGCGAAGCCAGGACCGACGATTCAGGACACTACCTCATTCCCCTCCTGCCCGTGGCTGTTTACCGGATTCGAGTGGAGTCCCAGGGTTTCCAGTCGACCGAACAGAAAGATATCCGTCTCCAGGTCGACGAGCACCGCGAAGTAGACTTCGCCCTCGTGCCCGCCTCCGTCTCCTCGACGGTTGAGGTGAGCGCTACGGAAGTAGCCGTGGAGACTGCGAATCCCTCGCTCGGCCAGGTCATCACCTCCGAGGAGGTCGCCGACCTTCCCCTGAACGGCCGCGATTTCGTTCAGTTGGCTACGCTTACCCCGGGCACCACGCAGGAGACCAACCCGCAGAGTTTCTTCAACGGCGGGGCCAGCAGCGAGGTCTCCGCCCGCGGAACGTTTTCGCTTTCCGTTGGTGGATCGCGAGCCCAGAGCACGGACTGGTTGCTCGATGGCAACGACAATAACGAACTGACTGCAGGCGGTATCGCGATTTTCTCTTCGATCGATGACATCCAGGAGTTTAAGGTTCTCACCTACAACTACTCAGCCGAATACGGCGCGCGTGCGGGTCCAACCGTGCTGGTGACAACAAAATCGGGATCGAACCAGTTCCACGGATCGCTCTTCGAGTACTTCCGAAACACGGATCTTGATGCCCGCAGTTACTTCGCGTCCTCGCGGGAAAAATTCAACCTCAACCAGTTCGGAGGCTCTCTGGGAGGTCCGATCCAAAAGGACAAAACGTTCTTCTTCCTGGACTATGAAGCCAAGCAGCAGCGCCACGGCATCCCGTTCCTGGGCCTGGTTCCGACGCAGGCCATGATGACGGGCGACTTCCGATTGGATCCATACGGCAATGCCCGAGGACCGGGCAACCCGTACGGTTTTGGCGATCTTCTCAACCCATATGCCACGGGCGCCGAACCCGCCAATTTCCAGTGCGTGTCTGGCACACAGAACCTGGCCGTTCCGACCCCCACTTCCGTGAATCCGGATGGAAGCCAGGTGCCGGGGGTGCTTTGCGACTACATCCCGCAGGCTCTGCGGGATAAAGTCGGCGCAGAGGTGATTCAGCTTTATCCCCAGAGTAACGCCAGCAACGCCCAACTGGGCTACAACTACACCAACGTTCCGGTGAGATCGCTCAACGAAGGCAAGTTCGACATCCGCCTCGACCACAATTTTTCCAGCAAGGATTCGATCTTTGCCCGCTTCAGCTACGATCAGGCGGTGACGTTCGATCCCGGCGGTTCGCCAGGATTTGCCGAGGAGAATCCTTACGGCAGCACCGAGTACCTTACCAACCACGGCCGTAATGTGGCCATATCGGAGACTCATGTCATTTCCGATCACACCATCAATCAGGCCAGTGCCGGCTTCAACCGGATCTTCAATCACATTCTTCCTTACGGGGTCTACGGCGGCCGTGCCTGCACCGCTGCTCTTCTGGGAATTCAGGGCGCCGATCTGTCGAGTCAGTGCGACAGCATAACCGGCTATCCGGCCAGCCTGAACCAGACCACGCTGGACTGTATGAGTTGCGGTCTCAGCTCGATCCAACTGACGGATTACTGGCCCATCGGGGATCGCGGATTTGCTCCCTTTCAAGGCGGGACCAACGTATACACCGCTTCCGACACGCTCGACATGATTCGCGGCAAACACAACATTCACTTCGGGATTGGAATTCGCATCAACCAGATGAATGTGCGGAGCAATGCTTTCCAGGACGGAGCCTTCTTTTTCCTTGGCGGCAGCTCGTCCTATACCGGAGACGATGCCGCGGACCTTTTGCTTGGCCAACCCAACGATGGCGCGCTCCACGACCAGACCTTCGATGGGGCCACCACTGGCCGCCGCTGGAAGATGTACCGGCCGTTTGTCCAGGACGATTGGCGCGTATCCAACAATCTTACTGTGAACCTCGGCTTGGCCTGGGCTCTGGTGACGCCCGAGAGCGAAGCCCACGGTCGAATGGCCGACTTCGATTTCTCCAATGGCATGTATTACGTTGCGGGAAATAGCCCGCAGGCGACTTGCGCCATTTGCGTTCGTAGCGGTGGAAGCGCAGGCATTCAATTCGACAAGACCGCTTTCGAACCCCGCATCGGATTGGCTTGGAAACCGTGGGGAAGCCAGAACACCGCCATCCGCGCTGGCTATGCCATCTTCCACGACTCGGCGTGGAGCCAGGGCGCGCAGGGACTCTGGGAGAACCCCCCCTACTTCGCGGAAACCGATCAGTTCAATTATTTTGCGGGCGTCCCCTGCCCGTTTAACAACGCTACCTCGGCCACCCCGGCGAACTGCGGCCTTCAACTTGGACTCTTGCTGCCCACCCTCGCGCCCTATGAAGCAGAACCGAATCCTGCCACTTTCACGGGAACGATCTATTCCCAGAACTTCAATTTCAAACAGGGCATGGTGCAGCAGTACAACTTGAACGTGGAACATCAGTTACCGGGAAGTGTGGTGCTGACGGCTGGGTATGCCGGTTCTCGCAGCTCGCGCATTCTGGTGGACGGCCTGAACTTGGACGTGGGATCTCCTGGGGCCTGCGGCGGCGTTGTTCCCGGCTACACTTTCGGTTGCGGCCCCGGTGGAGCGGCTTTTGCCGCACCGTACCCGTTCGATGGTCCCTTCACCAACATTTCCAATTTCAGCGACAATGGCCGCGCACGCTATGATTCCTTGCAAATCAAGGCGGAGACCAAGAGCGCGCGCCATGGCCTTTACGCCTTGATCGGCTATACTTGGGCGCGCACCTTCGACTCTGGGATGCCCGATGGCGCAGGCACCACGCCCGGGGCGACCTACTGGCCGTTGCCCGGAACTCAAAGAGCGGACTGGGCGCTGTCCCAGATCAACCTCAATGACTCATTCACCGCCAGCATTCTCTACGACTTACCATTCGGCAAGGGCAAGCGGTTCGGCAGCACCTGGAGCAGCCCCGTCAGCAGGATCTTGGGAAATTGGAAACTGAATGTGATTGAAAAGGCTACTTCCGGGTTCCCGCTCTTCATGACGGCGAGCAATAACGGCCCCTTCAGTGGCTCTGGAGTTTACTTCGATTGGAATGGCGCCAGCCTGAACCGTCCCAACGAGGTCGGCGATCCCAACCAGCCCGGACCCGTTGCCGCGAACCCGACCTGCACCGCGCCATCGAAGGTACATACGCTCGCGGATTGGTTCAACCCCTGTGCCTTCATGGACGCGCCGTCAGGAGAGCTTGGCGACTCCAACCGCGCGCCACTCTACGGGCCGCGCTTCGTCAATACCGATTTCTCCATCATGAAAGACTTTCCCTTGCGTGAGGGAATGTACGTGGCATTCCGGGCTGAGTTCTTCAACATCTTCAATCACCCTCAGTTCTACTTGGCCGGTACCAGCGCCACTCAGATGCAGGACGAGGACTCGCCCTCCAGTTTTGGTATCGTCAACGAGACGGTGAACAATCCCCGCGTGATTCAGTTTGCTCTGCGGCTGAACTTCTAGCAGCCAGATGCGGTCTCAACTCGGGCGGATTGGGGGAAGCTATACTAGGTACAGCTTTCACCCAGTCTGCCGTCAAAATTCCAATCCAAGAATCTTCTCGAGGACTGCGCTAGTGATAATGAACCGTGCTCTCGGCTGGCGCTGCATCGTGCTCGCTGGTCTTCTGATCTTCTTCCTCGACTGTGTTGCTTTTCCCGACGAGTGGAAGGCGAACCATGCCCTGGTCTCTCCAACTGGCGTTATGAATCTTTCTGAGATGCCCCCGCCCGGCGAAGTCTTTTTCTCCGGCCCGGAAGATCCAGCGAATGCCGCGCCCTGGCTCGATCAGCTCAAAGCGTGGCGAGCCGATCGGCGCATTCGCCTTCGCTACGACGGATCGCAATTCGAACGCCCCGAACTGGAGTGGACCCAGCATATCTTCTCCCAGGTGCAATTGCTCGTTTGGGATCGCAGTTTCTACGATCCGGAGAAGGGCGAATACACAGTGGACCGCTTCTTGAACGAGACCGAGAGCCGCATCGGTCCCATCGACACCGTTCTCATTTGGCACGTCTATCCCAACCTCGGTGCCGACGACCGCAATCAATTCGATCTTCTCCGCGATCTGCCGGGTGGCATCCCAGGGCTTCGGCGGATGGTCGAGCAATTCCACAGTCGAGGCGTGAAAGTATTCTTCCCCATCCTGGCATGGGATATGGGCACCCGCGATGAAGGCGCCTTCCCCTGGGTTACCATCTCACGACTACTGGCTGACATTGGGGCGGACGGCATAAATTTCGACACACTCGATAGCGTTCCCTTGGCCTTCCGGCTGGCCTCCGACGCCACTGGCCACCCGCTCGCTCTCGAACCGCAATTCGAGCCCCGTGATGAATCGCTCGCCTGGACCAACATCGGTTGGAACGACTGGGTCACGTGGGAGGGCAAAAACTATCCCTTCGTCCCCATGGTGGACAAAACCAAATGGCTGGAGCCGCGCCACACCGTAAATGTCACCGACCGGTTCACGCGGGATAAGACCGATAGCCTGCAACACGCCTTCTTCAACGGCGAGGGCTACGCTGTTCTGGAAAATCTTTGGGGATTCTGGTACGGAATGAATCCCAATGATGCGGAAGCTGTGCTTCGCTTCACGCGCATCGAGCGCGCAACGGCGGAAAACCTTCGCAGCCCCGGCTGGGAGCCCCATACTCCGACGGTTCAGCCCGGAGTTTTCTCCAGCAAGTTCCCAGCTGCCACCAGCACGCTCTGGACCTTGGTCAATCGCAACGAATACGACGTTATTGGCGAGCAACTGCGAGTGCCCTATCGGGCGGGAATGCATTACTACGATCTGTGGCACGGCGTGGAATTGAGGCCCTCCGTACAAGGCGGCGAAGCGGCTCTGAGCTTCGACCTCGAAGGGCGCGGCTTCGGAGCGGTCGTGTCCACTGACGCGAGTCCAGTCGCAGGCCCGCTCCGGGATGTGCTCGCGTTTATGGCGGATCGCTCCAAGCGTGCTTTGTCCACCTATTCGCGCGAGTGGAAGGCCGTGCCACAGACCATGGTAGAGATTAACCCGACCAAGCCCGCTGCGGCAGCCCCTCCCGGCATGATCCGCATCCCCGAGGGCGACTATGATTTCCAGGTCCGCGGCATTGAGATCGAAGGCGGCAACGACCCAGGTCTCGATGTGCAATATCCTTGGGAGGACGCTGCCCGCAGATTTCACAGCCATCGCATGCACGTTCGCAGTTTTTATATCGATCGCACGCCCGTCACTAACGCCGAGTTCAAGAAATTCCTGAGTGCCACTCTGTATCATCCAACGGACGACCACAACTTCCTGCGCGACTGGAAAGATGGAAGCTACCCCAAAGGCTGGGAGAACAAGCCTGTGACCTGGCTCTCCATCGAGGACGCACGCGCCTATGCTGCTTGGGCAGGCAAGCGCCTGCCCCATGAATGGGAATGGCAACTCAGCGCGCAATCCGGCGACCGCAGGTTGTATCCCTGGGGCAACGAGTGGAACGCGCATGCCTTGCCGGTCGCCGATCGCGGCCGCACGATGCGTCCACCAGCGAACGTGGACGATTTCCCGCAGGGCGCAAGCCCCTTCGGTATTCTCGATCTTGTAGGGAATGTCTCGCAGTGGACCGACGAGTACCGCGACCCGCATACTCGCGCCGCCGTCGTCCGCGGGGGAGCCTCTTACCAACCGCGCGGTTCGATCTGGTATTTTCCGCAATCCTTCCGGCTCGATGAGCACCAAAAGTATCTCCTTATGTCACCGGGCCGCGACCGCGCCGGAACCATCGGATTTCGATGTGTGGTCGATGCAGAATAAAGACGAGGAACAAATGGGAGAGGCCGCAGCAGGTGAGCTGCGGAAACACCAGCTTTTCTATCACGTGCACCAGGATCGGCCCATGACCAAACATAACGTCGGCTTCCTCGCAATCTTATTCTGGCTGCTTGCAAGCTCACTCACCGTCGCGCAATCTCGCCGAAAGGTCATCGTCAACGAAGATTTCTCGGGCCCCGGCGGAAGCAATATGCAGACTCTGCTGGTGTTGGCTCAGTCTCCGAAAGTCGAAGTGCTGGGAGCGACGGTGGTCAGCGGAGACCAGTGGCGCGACGAAGAAGTGGCACACGCGCTTCGCTTACTGGAAATCATTGGCCGCACCGACATTCCTGTCGTGCCCGGTGCTGCTTTCCCCCTGGTGCGCCGCCGCGAAGAAACCCAACTGTGGCAGGAACGTTATGGCAAAGTAGCCTACGCCGGTGCCTGGGACGACCGCTGGTGGCACGAACCCTTCGTTGTGCCGCCGCTCCCGGAAGGTCAGCCCACCACCAAGCCCAGCGGCGAAGACGCCGCCCACTTTCTGATCCGCATGGTGCACAAGTATCCGCACGAAGTGACGATTTACGAAGGCGGCCCCATGACCAACCTGGCGCTCGCCATCTCACTCGATCCCCAGTTCCCCGAACTAGCCGAGGAACTGGTCTTCATGGGCGGAAGCCTGAGTCCACAAACAGACAGCCCCGAGTTTGCCAACAATCCCCGGCACGAGTTCAATTTCTGGTTTGACCCGGAAGCGGCGGAGGTCGTTTTGCGCGCACCCTGGAAGAAGATTGTCTGCACCCCAACCGATATTTCGGTCAAGACTCACGTAACCCCAGCCATGATGAAGCAGATCGAAGCGAGCGGAACGCCGCTGGCCCACTACGTGTCTCATTTCGCCATGTATGCTCCCGGCGCCGATATTATGTGGGACGAACTCGCAGCCGCAGCCTGGATTGACCCGACTCTGATTACCCAGCGGGAAACTCGTTACATGGAAGTGGATCTCGATCGCGGCGCAGGATACGGCAACACGCTCACCTGGACCGAAAAAGACAAGCCGCCACTCGCCGCGCAGCCGGTCGAGATTCAGGTGGACCTGGATTTGGAAAGGTTCTACCGAATGTTCATCAGCTTAATGACCGCGCCCACTCCGGCTGCTCACTGATTAATCTTATGGCATTAATCTCGGCTGCGAAGCGGGCGTTCGGTCCCGCAACTCATATACAAACTGCTGCAGGTCGTGCCGCTGGCGCTCAAGCTCTTCGTCCTTCTCCTTCGAAATCTGGGCGTAGAGTCGCAGCTCTGCCTGAGCTTTCGCAGGTTCTCCCGTCTGCCGGTAAGCCTGCGCCAGGCGATAGTGCGCCTCTTCCAGCCTCGGCGTGGCCTCGACCGCACGCTGATAGGCGGAAATTGCGTTGGACAAATCTCTTCGCTCCGAATACAAAGCACCGAGTTGCAGATAAGCGCGGCCAAGCTTTGGATCAAGCTGGACAGCCTTCTCCAGCAGCGATTTCACTTGCGGCAAATCCGCAATGTCTTCGGGAGTCTTACGCCGTTTCCAAAGACTGACCGCGTAATAATAATTGGCCAGGGCGTTCTCAGGTTGAAGCCGGACAAACCGTCCGAGTCTTTCCACGAGTGCTTCCGGCTGATTGCTCTCGACAGCTTGCATTTTTCCCATGAAAAGGTAAGGGTTCGGATCGCTGGGATCCAGGTCCGACGCCTCACACAGACGCTGCACCGCCTGCTCGTAGGAGCCGCGAGCGTACCAAGCCGCCCCGAGGCCGGTCAGCATCCGAACGGAGCCCGGGAATATTCGATTGCCTTTTGTGAAAACTTCGATGGCCGGCTCCGCCGCACGATGCACAAGCAACTCCGTTCCCCAATCGAAGAAATTCGATTCGGTCGGATTCAGTT
>Ga0182015_10003768_pt1 | contig 16781 bp, 12 predicted proteins | sample 712P3MmetaG_FD_120478 | JGI IMG/M metagenome (GOLD analysis project Ga0182015, IMG submission 120478) | Permafrost microbial communities from Stordalen Mire, Sweden - 712P3M metaG | ecosystem: Environmental > Terrestrial > Soil > Wetlands > Permafrost | place: Sweden: Stordalen | collected... | reverse complement strand
GCAGCACCTTACCGGAGCTACCGGGGCCGCGATCGCGCTCCGAGCTGGCAACGAGATCGTGTGTCGCGCCCGTGCAGGCCGTACTGCTCCCGACCTCGGGGTCCGACTGCAGACCGACGCCGGCATTTCCGCCGAAGCCGTACGCTCTGGAGAGGTCATGCTCTGCCACGACGCGGAGCGCAACCCACGAGTGGACCTAGCCAGTTGTCGCCGCTTAGGCGTTCGATCCATCCTGGTATCTCCGCTGCGTTCCTATCGGCGCACTCTAGGTGTGTTTGAAGTGCTCTCCTCGTCCGCCAGCGCCTTCGACGAGCGGGACGTGGCTACCATGCAGCTACTCTCCAGTATGATGGTTGCCGCCATCTCCCGCATCTCCAGCCTTCATCAATCCAGATCGGCGGCGAACAATCAGTACGCCCAATAAGGTCCCGTTCCACCGGGCGTACTTTTATTTTCGATGGCAACGAATACGTTGCGGCCGAAGAAAAACGGCAGCCCGAAGTCAAAGCTGTTCGGCGCTAGGCCGCCAAGGTCGCCGAAAACGAAATCACTGGCGTTCGCGAATAACGCATCGGCATTGGCCACGCTGAAATTCACCGTGCCGCTGATTCCGTTGGTTCCTTCCGTCGTCGCAGTTAAATTCTGCGTGCTGGTGGGACAATAAAATCCAGTCTGATCGGTACAGTCTGGAATTCCCGTGGTGGTCGCGTTCAGAAAAAAGTAACCGTTCGACCCGCTATCGATGAAACTTGTTGAATAGGCCACACCTTTGTAGGTGGCTGTAAAGTTTCCATAAGCATCAGGGACGTAAACCTTGGCCGCTCCCAGAGCGTTATTCGACTCCGTTCCAATGCCAAAAATCAGGGAACCGCTCAGGGTTGCCTCAGGGGTTGAAACCATGGGCAATTCGATGACGACGCCATTGTTGTCGGACGAAAACAGGGCAACCGGATTTTGCACCTGCTGCGTCAACCCTTCGGCAATTACCTCGCAGCCCGAGGAAGGACAATCATAGTACAGGCCAGGATTTGACGAACCAGTCTGTGAACAAGCCGATCCGCAATCCTGCGCATATAGGCCGATTCCGAGAATGCCGTTGGCTCCCAAGGTTTGCACCGTGTTCGCTGGCGACAATCCGAGATCTGTGCACCCCTTCGGAACCGTGAAGTTATCATTAATGACCTGGATAGGAACTGAACTGGCCTTCTCGCCCGCAATCTGCACATCTGCAGCCTGCACCGGACCCCATGTGTAAGTTGCGAGAAAGGGAAGACATTCCACAACAGGATTTCCGGCGGAAGAGTCTTGTTGCGGCAAACTAAGCGTGAGTGCGGACGATAGTATCCTTAACCCATACGATCCAGTGTCAACCAGAACATCGTCAATCGTTTGGCACTCGGATGTTCCTGGCAAGCAGACCGTTACACCGGCGAACGCCGCATCCACATAATTGCCCTCGGGTCCTGAGTTTACCGAAATCGGCGCGACGTTCTGGCCGGTAGGGGTGGCTACCGGCGTCGTGGCAGTATCCGTATGGCTATTGCTTCCGCCGCAAGCGACCGCAAGTCCACAGATCAGGAAAATGCTAAGTGCTTGGAACCGTTGGACCGCGCTCATCGGATCGCCTCAGCGGAGACGCTGGCGGGTAGTTGGTCAGGAATGTAGGCCCTCCCGGCAAAGAACCGGCCATGCCCGCCGACTTGCACAACGAAACCCGGCAGCTCAATCGAAAGTGGTCTGCGTCCCATTCGAGAGCTGGTCTGGGTTTTCACGGCCTGGACGTATTGGTCAAAATAGCTTCCCAGCAGTTGTCGCATATCGGGGGGCCATGATCCCTGCCAGGCAACGCCAAATACTTTGCCCTGGGAAGATACGTACTCCCTCACCATTGTGCCGGTAGCCGCTTGGATTTCATGGACGTTGTACGATTCCGCAGTCGTTATATGCCGGGATCCTTGCAGATGAATCTGGTCTGCCTCCACGGATGCGGCATCACCACCCAGGGCTGCCCAAGCAGGCAGGGCCGAGGAAATTATCGCGAATAGAGCGCCTGCGGCCAGAAAACTCCATGAATTCCCGGAGGCTCGCCGTCGTGATCTCGAGTCGGTTTTGCTCATATTTCGTCAGGTTTCTGATTAGATTTATAGAACACGGTTTAGGTTGCCGCTCCCAGCCCTGCAGTTTTACCAAGATTCCTGCGCATCCACCGCTTTTCGTGAACCTCCAGTCTGGCCGTCCTTGCGAAATCTTTCTTCCTAACCCCTTTCAAATCGGGTTAATATGTAGAAGTCAGGGCCCTTTCCTATGGCTGCGATCGCTCAAATACCCCGACCTGCTTCTTTTAATCGCCGCCTGTGCGTTCGGCAGAAAGCCCACATCCCCGCATATGCAACCGTTCTGGGCCGCGAGTCCAGTGACATGCTCGATCTGTACGAAGTGTTAGACCTGAGCGAGAGCGGCGTAGCGATCCAGTGCACATTGCCGTTGGTGATCAACGAGATGGTCGACTTGGCCCTGGATCTCGCGGAATCTGACGGACAGATCTCGGCTTCTGCGCGTGTGGCTTGGTTCGATTTAGGCGGACGGGTTGGCCTCGAGTTTTCGCCTCTTACGTATCCTGCTGTGCGCCGGTTGCGGGAGTGGCTGTTCCTGAACGCAGTGGCTGCGGCCTCCAATGCGGAGCTCTTAAACGCGCAGTCCCTGAACTCGCAGCCTTCTCCTCGTTGGCATGATGACGCAGACATTTTCAGCGCTGTGGCGGCGGCAGAAAGAGAAGCTGAATCGCTTGGTTCAGACCTCGAAGCGGTTCTTTCGTTGATCGCTGCCCGCGCTCGATCGCTCCTCAGAGCCTCCGGCTCGGCCATTGCTCTTGAGGGGAATGAAGTCGGAACCCTGGTCTGCCACGCTAGTTCCGGCTCCAGCGCTCCCCCCTATGGCGCCATTTTTCAGGCTGGCTCAGGTTTCTCCGGCGAATGCGTGCGCACCGGACAAATACTGCGCTGCGACGATACCGAGACCGACGAGCTCGTGGATCGCGAGAGCTGTCGTGCCCTTGGTATTCGTTCCATGCTTGCCGCTCCCGTCGGCACACGAGTAATCGGACTGCTCGAAGTATTCTCCGCCGAACCCAGTGCCTTTCTCGACAACGATAGTATTGTGCTCTCCCGTCTTGCAGAGGCCATTCTCTCCGCGCTGCGTCGCGCAAAACCGCATCACGATCCGCCTCCATCACCCCCCCAGTCGCCAAAGTCCCTTTCCTCTTCGCCTGGAAGTGTTCTCTTTGCTTTTACTCCGGCCAAAGAGCCTGAGAGTGCAGAGGAGAAGACCGGCTTATTCGGCCAGAAGGAGAGTATCGGCGGAATTCGGCTGCCTCGAACTCATCTTCTGTTGCTCATCATAGTGGCCGCGATAGTCGCTCTGGCGCTCGGCTTCATCCTGGCCAGGAAAAAGATTCACGCCGGCGATCTAAACTACGAACACACCGTTCTTGCCTCAACTAAGCCGCCTCTTGACGGTGCTGCCATCTCCGGACCGAAGATGTCAGCCGATATTGCGTATCTCGCTCAATTGCGAGATCTGGCAAGTCATGGCGATCCCGCTGCCGAGAATGCTCTCGGCCTTCTTTATGCGCAGGGCGATGAGAAGCAGTCGATCCAACAGAACGAGAAGGAAGCCGCTCTCTTGTTTATCAAGGCCGCAGAGCATGGCAGCGTTCCAGCCCAGTCTAAGCTGGGATCGCTCTACTTAAGCGGCCGCGGCTTGGCCCAAGATCCAAACCGAGCGTATTTCTGGACCGTGCTCGCCCGCGCCGGCGGGGACGATGCCAGCAAAGTTCTTGCTCCTTTTATCGCGACGCGTCTCACGCTCGCCCAACGGGCCACCATCGAGCAGCAGGCCGAGCAGTGGCTCCAGCAACACGAGTCCGCCACGAAAGCGGCTCGCTAGAAGCCCGAATCCGGAAGTTCGTCCCATTCCGCGGTGATAAAAGCTAAAATAATAGGCAGAGGTTCCAGTGTCTACCCTCCGCAGTATTCTCGATGAGCGAGTCCGCGAAGCCGATTCCAGCCTCTATGAGAAGCTCGAGAACCGCCGCGTGCGTTGCTTCGCTTGCGGACATTGCTGTCCCATCCCGGAAGGTCAGCCCGGTGTGTGCAAAGTTCGTTACAACCGCGGCGGCACGCTTTATGTCCCCTGGGGCTATACGGCGGGAACCCAATGCGATCCCGTGGAGAAGAAGCCATTTTTTCACGCTCATCCTGGAGCGCTAGCCTATAGCTTTGGAATGCTGGGCTGCGATCTTCATTGCTCTTACTGTCAAAACTGGGTGACGTCGCAGGCCCTGCGCGATTCCAACGCCGTCTCGCCACCGCTGCAAGCCTCGCCCGAACTTCTCGTACGCGAGGCCATCGGACAGCGCGCCAAAATCCTGGTTAGCACTTACAACGAACCTCTTATTACCAGCGAATGGGCGGTCGCCGTCTTCGAGGAAGCCAAAGCCGCCGGGCTTATCACCGGCTTCGTCTCCAACGGCAACGGCACACCCCAGGTTCTCGACTATCTCAGGCCCTGGCTTGATTTGTACAAAGTCGATCTCAAAAGTTTCGATGATCGCCACTATCATGAACTCGGCGGCCGCATCGGTCCCATCCTCGAGAGCATCCGCCGTATACACGGCATGGATTTGTGGCTTGAGATCGTCACGCTTCTCATCCCCGGCTTTAACGACTCCGAGGACGAATTGCGCCGCCTCACCGAGTTCCTGGCCGGCATCTCACCCGATATTCCCTGGCACGTCACTGCCTTTCATGGCGATTACAAAATGACCGATCCTCGCGACACGCGCCCTGAGGACTTGCTGCGAGCCATCGAGATCGGCGAGCACTCAGGCCTGCGCTATATCTACGCCGGTAATCTTCCCGGCAGAGTTGGCCATTGGGAAAACACCCGTTGTCCGCAATGTCATGAAACCCTGATCAGGCGCCGCGGCTACCTGATCACCGACTATCGCCTCACCTCGGAGGGACGATGCCCGAAGTGCTTGACCGCGATCCCCGGCCGTTGGTCGAGCCGATTCGAGGGGCAGATTGCGTCCCGCCCATTCTTTGCGCGCAGGGCTTCTACCTTCACAATCTTTAGTCCTTAGCCGGTAAGCGTTCGCGCTCTCGAAGAGCTAACCGCAGCCGTGGCGCCGTGGTCACGGACCCTCCGTTACTGAGCCGAAAGCATAAACATCGAGGAGACCTCGAAGACGCCCGCGTTACATGCAGCCGGGATGCCTTCTGGTTCTCTTCGCGGCCGGTAGATTAGAATCAGGACTCAAACGTCGGGCGTTCATGCGAAAAATACTATTGCTCAGTCCGTGTATCGCATCGCTTTTCCTGCTTTCATCCTGCTCGCCGCGTGACTTCCTCACGCGCCGTCTGGCTGCCGATCTCATCGCGGGCTCTGAAACTTTTCGCGCTTTGCAACAGATTCAGCTGCGCACCGGCATCCTATCCAACACCGATTACCTGGCCTCGAACATTCTGGCGCTGCAGCATCACGGTTGGATATCCGCGATAAAGGTCGCCTGTCCTTCTTCACTGGCTCCGCCACCTTGCTGGGATTTAACTCTCACCCCGCTAGGCGTGGATACTTTCAAGAATCTCATTTCACCTGCCGATGCGGCAAAGCAATTCTTCAGCATTCCAGCCGCAAGAAGAGAATTGGTAACGGTCAGCGGCATTGCGAAGGAGGGCAGCTTTGCTGACGTCGAATTTACCTGGAACTGGGTTGCCCTGAACGAAGTGGGCGCGGTGTTCTATCCAGCCGATATTACTTACCGCTCTACTACAAGCTTTCTTCGGTATGACGATGGATGGCGCGTGATATCAGACAACTCCCATCACGGCCTCGCTCTCGACGAAGCGCTCAAGAATGCCGTGCCGATGCAGTAGAGGCCACTGTGCAGTGTTGCGTTCGATAAAGCCATCGTTGTATAACCCTTCTTCCCGTTTCTTTTCCGCAAAAAAGACCTTATGAAAATCGCTAACACTTTGTGGTTCGTGGCACTCGTTCTCTGCTCCGTTTCAATGAGCTTTGCCGACGGCAAGCCCAAACTGACTCTCGACGAATTTTTTAATTTCGTGAGCTACTCTTCAGTGGCTCTCTCGCCCGACGGCAACTCTGTCGTAATTGGCACGGAGCGCGGCGATTGGGACCAACAAATTTTCCGCAGCGATCTCTGGCTTTACCGTGACGATGGCAAGGGAGGATCAACCATCCAACTCACGCGATCCGGACACGACATCGATCCCAAGTGGTCGCCCGACGGCCGCTGGATCGCCTTCCGCTCCGAACGCAAGCCTCCTTCCGAAAAAGATTCCGATTCGGGCGATGACAGAAACAAAGATAAAGAAAAAAGTAAAGATAAAGATAAAGATAAAGATAAAGATAAAGATAAAGATAAAGATAAAGATAAAGATAAAGATAAAGATAAAGATAAAGATAAAGATAAAGACGACGACAAAGGCGATGTCAGCCAGATCTACTTAATCTCTCCCACCGGAGGCGAGGCGATTCCACTGACGCAGGGCCAAGAGGAGGTTCACACGTATTCCTGGTCCCCCGACTCCCACACCCTATACTTCGCCACTCGCAGCCCGTGGACAAAGACACAAAAGGACGATTACAAAAAACAATGGAAAGATGTGGTGCAATATCGCATCGCCGAACGCGGCGACACCATCTTCGCCCTGGATGTTGGCGCCGCTCTCGCCCGCAATCAGGCTGCACCTTCGAAAGAACAAAGTGACGCCGACAAAGAATCCGATCTCACTCCCGGCGCTCATGCCATCGCGACCTTACCGCTGCGCGTGGACGATCTCATCACTTCTCCTGACGGCGGAAAGCTTGCTTTCCTCACCAGCGCCATCAACCAACGAGAGGAGAAATTCGAAGACTATGAAATCTATGCGCTCGACCTGGCCCAGCCGACGCCCCGCCAGCTCACGCATAATCAGGCCCAGGAGGAAAAGCTGCACTGGGCAAATGACAACCGTCACCTCTTCTTCAGCGTGCAAGTCGGAGACGTCAGCGGTCCCTATCGCGATCTCCAACCACATCTTTACTGGCTCGACAGTGAAAAGCCTGGCGGCGAAAAGCCCGACAGTGAAACCGGCGCGGTCGAACAGTGGAGCAGAGACTTCATCGGCCCCGTCGAGCACTACGCCGTGGCAGCCGAGCACGTGCTGGCCTCCGCGCGTCTTGGCACTGAGGTTGCCATGTACTCCGTCAGTCAGCCGGGGCAATCTATGCACAAGCTCAACGGTTGGCAAGGCACGTACGAAATTCTATCGTCGGAGTCTCACACTCGACGCATTGCGTTCGTCTATTCGTCGTTGCAGAAGCCGGCGGAAGTGTACCTGGCGGATGGACCTGACAAGCTTGACCAGGCACGTCCCATCACATCGCTGAACCATCTCTTCGCCGAGCGCGATCTGCCTCAAGGAAAGCCCTATCGCTGGAAGGCCGATGACGGCACCACCGTCGAGGGTATGTTGATTTATCCTCCCGGCAAATTCGAATCCAAGAATTTGCCGATGCTTACTTTTATCCACGGCGGTCCTGCCGACGCGGACGGCAACCAGTTCGAACAAGATTGGTACCAGTGGTCCGCGCTGGCCGCGACGAATGGCTGGCTGGTCTTCGAGCCCAACTATCGCGGATCGACTGGCTACGGCGACAAGTTTCTCCAGCAGATCGTTCCCCTCATCGTCTCGCGTCCCGGCAAAGACATTCTCGAAGGCGTTGACGCGCTGGTGAAAGACGGGATCGCCGATCCCGATCACCTCGTCATCGGCGGTTACAGCTACGGCGGCTATATGACCAACTGGCTGATCACTCAAACCACGCGTTTCAAGGCCGCCGTCACCGGCGCCGGCGCAGTTGAGCACGTCGGCAATTGGGGCAACGACGATACTACCTTTGACGACGCCTACTTCCTCGGCGGACGTCCCTGGGAAGCCCAGCAGCGCTATCACGACGAAGCCGCCATCTTTCAGATCGACAAGGTTCGCACTCCCACGCACATGGTCGCCGGCGCCGACGACATCCGCGTCGCTGTCCTCGAAGATTACTTGCTGGAACACGCGCTCTATTCGCTAGGGATGCCAAATGCTCTTCTGATCTTCCCCGGCGAAGGCCACAGCCTGAGCAAGAATCCCTGGCACGGGAAGATTAAAGTGCGAGAAGAACTGAAGTGGCTGCAGAAATACGGCGGCGTGCCGGCAGGGAACTGATTAGTCATGCTGGGCGAAGTCCAAGCAGTGGTTTAAAGAAGACTTTGAAGACGAGGCAGAGGATGAAGCGGCTGGCGAAGAAGCCATAGAGACGGCGGAGGTGAAACACGTCAGTATTGAGGAGGCTCGGGCGCAGATGCAGGGGATCATCCGAAACTGGGTGTTGGAGACGGCGAGCGAGAAGGTAGGATTGAAAACGAGCTAGAGGATGAGGTGGGAGGTCCCGCGCGATTCGGCGTGGTCAGGGCGGGCTAAAGATAGTTGCAGCGCGGGAAGACGCGCGGGGTGCAAACTGCTTACTTCGCCACGCTCGCCATCTTCACACCGTGTGAGCTGGCCGCATACCGTGCGACGCCTTTATAAAGGGCTTCCGCGATCTGCTCGCGATAGCCATCGCTGCGCAGCTTCTGCTCGTCGGTAGGACTGCTGACGAACGAGACTTCCGCCAGAATTCCCGGCATCGCAGTTTCGGTAAGAACCACGTAGGACGCTTCTTTCACTCCGCGGTCACGGAGCCCGGGATTTTCTACCGACAAGGTACCGTAGAGCGACCGCTGTACGTAGGCCGCCAGGCGCCGCGACTGCTCAATCCGCTCATGCAGGTCGGCGGGTGCGAGGACGGTCGCTACTCCATTCTTGTTCACGCTTCCGTCCTCCCTTGCTTCTACGTCCTTGTCTCTTGCACCGGGCGCCGAGAAGAAGTTGGTGTAATAGGTTTCCACGCCTCGCGCGGAAGGCAGGTCGCTGTAGTTGGCATGCACCGAGACAAACAGATCGGCCTGCGCCTGATTGGCGATCTCGGCGCGTTCGTCGAGAGGGACATAGTTGTCGTCTTTCCGGGTGAGAATTACCTCCGCCCCCAGACGGCTCTCGAGCAACTTGGCCAAGCGCTGTGCAATCTCCAGCACCAGATCTTTCTCCAGCAGCCCATGCCGTCCCACGGTTCCCAAGTCCCAACCCCCGTGACCGGCATCCACGACAATGCGCATCTTCGGCACACGAGCGCGCAACTGCAGATCCTCGTGCGTAGGCGGAGGAACAACTATGGCCAGCCGCCGCGCGAGGTGCCCTGGTGCGGGGAAAAGATCCATCTCCGCCTTACTGTTGGAGCCTGGCTTCTGCAATTGCACCACCAGGCGGTAAGGGTTTGGCTCCAGGCTTACGGAAAAATTCGAGTTGCCTGCGGTTTCCAGCACGACCCGCGTCAGACCCGGAGCCGGCTTCGCTACGCGAATTCGCGCCAGCAAAGCATCGCCGACCTCGATGATCTCTCCTTCCATGTCCGGAGCCAGCGACGTGTCGTGCAAATCGAAATAAATCCGATCGGGACTCGTCAGGCGGTGGGCTTCATACTGCACCTGATCTTGCAAATCGAGTACAACCGTACTGGAATCCGTAGAAGCCCAATGGCGAATCCCAGTCACGCGTGACAGCTTTGACGCTTCCTGGGGCAGAACGTTGCCGCTGCCAGGTTCACTTTTTGGGTTCGGATCAACCGAGGCGCCTTGCAACACGGCGTCAGAGACGCCAGCGGCATTCGCTCGAACCGAAGCATTGGCAGGCTGCTTCGCAGCGGCCACTCGATTCATTGCAGTCTGCGACATTGGCTGTAACGATGACTTGCCCGGTTGCACATTCTTCAGCTTCCACCAAAGTCCGACCGCCAACAGAACGAAAATTACCAGCACGGTGGATACGAATACCGCTCCAGGATGGCGACTGGCCGGCTCTGCGGGCTGCCGCGCCAATTCGGCTATCAGTGCTTCCTCGACCTCCGACATCGGTCTGCGTTTTACTTCCGGGGGCAGGACTTCCGGGAGAATTGCAGCACTATCTGTAATTGCGGCTTCGTCCGCAACGTCCGGTTTCGCCAAAACCGGAGCGGGAGTAGCTGAGAGAAGAGGATTCTCTTCAAGATCCGGAACCGCTTCAGCTGTGGCCGCGGGCGGAGCCAGCTCCACTTCCGCCACTTCCGCCGATTGCGCGAAGCGGTCTTCATCCTCGGGCTTGAGAGCTCCAACAATTAACTCTGCAAGCAACTCCAGGCTGGTGGTATCGCTGTCATTGAAGCCGAAAGGCTCGGCCGAGAATGCTTCCAGCAATCCGATCACGCGCCGACGGCCGCACAGGGGGACCGCCACCATGGACCGCGCGCCCAACTTCCGGCACGCATAGAGATTTACACGATCATCGGTCTCGGTATCGTCGCAGCGGATAAGTTGCGCCGTGCGGAAACAGGCTCCTGAAAATGCCGAGTCCCGCTGGATGCGAGCGCCCACGTCCGGCTTGATCGTCCCCGCCGAGGCCCGCAATACGATTTCATTGTTCTCCGCCAGAGCGATTCCCAATCCATCGGCTCCAGTGATGGCAATCGCACGTTCCGCGACGAGTTGAAGGACTTCGTCGAGAACGAACTGCTCTGCGGGTTCGAAGTCCGTGGTGCTCGCGATGGTCTCAAATCCGCCGTAGTGGGCAGCCAGCGATCGCCGCTGCCGCAACTGCTGATGCAGCGCTGAAAACGCCAGCAGGGCCTGCAAAGCATCGCGGGCCGCCGGCCGTGACGGTTCGCCCTTGACAGGATCGGGTTGGTGGAGCGTATCCAGAGAAACATTCCCCATCGACGGTGCCGTCGCACTGCGCGACAGCCGCCATGTTGGCACCCAAGAATCCGGGGGGCGGCGCCAACTTCAGTCATCGCTTTGGTGGGAGTTGTTGCCATTCCCGTGATTGACAGCCAGTTTGCGGGAGATCGTCAACACCCGAACTGGTCCTGTCAATCAACCATTTTGCGCGAACATGTCTCCGCCGTATCTCACGTCCCGATCATATGCGGCCGAGGCGTTTTTACAGGGTTAGCAAGAACTCATGTTGATTTTAATCGACTTCCAGCAATTTCAGCATGGACCTGTCAGCCATGGTCTTTGGTAAGGTACCCGGGATCTCGAATCAATTCAGTTACTGCCAAGCAGAGGCTACGGAAACTAGAATCAGAAAATCGGGCCCAGTCCGAATCTTCCCGGCAGATGTTATGCAGGTCGTACCCTTCCCAGCGCGTCCAGCACGGAGCCACTATCGGCACCCTTTGCGCACCCTGACTTACGTCACGATTGATACGGGCAACGGCGGAATCATTCGCAACCTCAACAGCGATGGCGTGGCAGTGCAGGCGGTTGCTCGTCTCAGACCACAACAGCGAGTGCGCCTGCGCTTCGAGTTGAGATTTCCTCGCCTTCGGGTAGAAACCTATGGTGAGGTCAGTTGGGCCAACGATTCCGGGCAGTGCGGCATTCGCTTTGTAGACTTGCCATCACGCACCAGTCGCGAGATCAATGAGTGGATATTCTCCAACTTGCTGGATGGGTTTGCGCCTAAGGCCGGCCACCGTTCCATCTTCGAAAATTCGCAGGGCTTGCTGGTTCAAGAAAAGCTGATCACCGAGGAAAGCGACGGTCTGATTCTGTCCGCTCGACCGCGCCCGTCAATCAGGCCGGAGATTGCCGAAGTCAGGTTCAACGGAGGAGGCTTTTTCGATCAGAATCAGCGTGACGAAGAATCGGTGTATGAGCGCGGAGTTCAGCTGGATTGGCTTTCCCGTCCACTCTCGGGACGAGTTCTCGCGTGGCTCGTCGACAGTCTGATCGTGATTGCAGCCCTGCTTCTGTTCACAGTGATATTTCTCGCCATCGCTCACGAACTTCCGGTCTGGCCGCTTACCTTGGCGGCTGTCACAGCCACTGCCGTGTTCGTCTCGGGCGCTTATTGGGCCTTATTTGTTGCCTTCGGAGGTGCGAGCCTGGGAGTTCGGGTGGCTCAATCCGTATCCAGTGCGGAAGATGATCAAAGTGTCGAGGAAGAAAACCGCTTTCGCTGATCCTGTTTCAAAGCTAAGAATCCAGCTGGCGGTCCACTAGTCGGCAAAATACTGTTGAGCCAGCCAAACGCGCAGCGCGGATTGCGTTTGCGCCGCGATCTTTACGAACCGGATTCCGACATTTCCACGCTCGTCCGCCCACGCCACTTCCACGTCGGCTTTCACGCCGGAGTTGCTGCCCGGCAAATCAAACGTTGCACGCTGAACGTCGCTCGCATCGCAACCTTTTTCGACACGAACTTGCAGACCGCCCTGGCTCAGGTTGATGAGTTTTGCACCTACTCGTTTCTGATGGCGTCCACTGAGAGTTACAGGAACTTCCAGTCCGGCGCGGTAGTAGCGCAAACGGCCGTCGAGAATCATGTTGCGCGCCGCGGAGAGCGTGCGCACCGCCTGTTCCACGGAAATCGGTTTCTCAAAGGCGAACATCGCGCCGGTGGCTTTCATGTCAGGCTTCTCTTGCGGACGGCTCATGATGACCAGGGGGACTGTATTCGCGCACGAGGCTTCCTGCTTCAATTCTCGAAATAACTGTGCAGTGCCGTTCAGGTCACAGTCAACAATCAGCGCGTCGATTTTGGACTTTGTGAGTCGTGCCAAGGCTCGTTGCGGTTCACTCTCGACGGCAACCTCCATGTGTAACCCGCCGAGAATGCATTCCAGAACACTGATTTCCTGCCAATCGCGCGAAACTACCATCGACGAGAGTGTCATGAATTCACTCTATTCACCCGGGTAACTTCGAAGTAGATCACTAACGTAATGCCGGCTTTGGGGGTTTCCGCTTCCGCTTCCCGGTTTCCGGCTTCGCATGCACTCCCTCCGGTTCGAAAATCAAATACATTGCGAGGCTCGAGTTTTGCACTTCGCAGTTTGCGAAAGAGCTTCGAAGCCGAAAAGCAAAAGCCGGAAGGCGGAAGCCGGCAGTCTAGGAACGCGACTTCCGATACCAATCCACAGTTCGCCGCAGCCCTTCTTCGAAATCCACTTTGGGTTTATAGCCGAGATACTGTTCCGCCAGGGAAATGTCAGCCAAAGAATGTCTGATGTCGCCTCCGCGCTCTGCGCCATAAGCGGGCATGCCCGAATACGAAGTGAGAGACTGCAGAAGCTTGAAAGTCTCATTCAGCGTGACCTGGCGCCCGGTCGCCACATTGAATACTTTGCCCGCAACTTGAGTGGCAGGAGCTTTGCACGCCAGCAAATTCGCCTCTACGGCGTTGTCGATATAGGTGAAGTCGCGGCTCTGCTCACCATCGCCAAACATCGTCGGCTGCTGTCCGCTCAGCATCATCGTTATGAACTTCGCTAACACTCCCGAGTAGGGCGACGACGGATCTTGCCGCGGACCAAAAATATTGAAGTAGCGCAGCGACACGGTCTCCAATCCGTAACAGCGGTAGAACGAAGTCAAGTAGTGTTCGCTGGCTAGTTTGGCCACGGCATACGGAGAGATCGGATCCGGCAGCATGCGTTCCTGTTTCGGAAGCGTCGGTGTATCGCCATAGGCTGCTGACGAAGCCGCAAAGACCACCCGCTTCACCTTCGCATCGCGCGCTGCAACCAGCACATTCACCGTTCCATCGACGTTGGCTCGATTGTTTCCGATCGGATCCAGCACCGATTTCGGAACGGATGGAATCGCCGCCTGATGTAGAACGTAATCTACCCCGTCGCATGCCAGCTTCATGGCATCGAGATCCAGGATATCCGCCTCGCGGAGATCGATCTGCCCGAGGATCTGCAAGAGATTTTCCCGCTTGCCCGTCGAAAAATTATCTACTCCTCGAACTTGCTCGCTGTGATGCAACAGTTCTCGCGCCAGAGACGATCCTATAAATCCGCCAATGCCAGTGATGAGGTAAAGCGCCATAGTGCTTCATCATAACGAATCGCGTCGAAATTTGGGCTGGCAAGCAGGCGCGCACCGGAAAACCAAAGTAATCCTTCCAGAGATACTCGGTTATAAACGAAAAACCTCAAGATGCGGGAGAGTAAGTGAAAAGTGAAAGAAGTACGGAGAACAGCGAAGTCTTCTCTACGTTCCTGAATGCCGGAACTTTCGCAGAATTCTGAAAAATTTTCCCGGCTCAGGATATGACGCTTCCTCAAAAAAGTTCGCAACCGGGAATCCGCTGTCGACTGTGCGCCCAATATCACCGAAGGATGCGTCAGCGAGCGCAGCGGCTCGGGCAACCGCTCCCGATCCAGATCCGAAATGCTCGTGAACGATATTCCCAGGCCCAAGTTCGGGTACACTACCCACACCTCGCCCCTACTCTCGACCCGAAACCCATTCACCTCAATGGTCAACGCCAGGTTAGCTCCTGCGGCGAAGGTGGACATGGCTTCCAGATCGCATCCGTGCAAGCCGATGTCGGTGATTGTCGCCCAGGTTGCCATGCTGCTGCCGGTTTCGCGCAGGTGAGCGATTCCTGGCAGCGGTATCGCGGGCTTCTGCGCCTTTCCGCAGCTTGGCAATTTGTTATACCGGCCGAAGCGGCGCAACTGGTTTGCTTTTCGGGCAATAGGACGGCGCTAGCGCTGGGGCTGCGCCGGCGCCCTGAGGGGTCGATCGCTTGAAGGCCACCAGATATGCGGCGCCGGAGCTGTTTTCATCTGACATAGCCGCGAACCCGCCGGTCCGGGCCGATGGCACCGCAGGCTTTTCGTGCCGTCGGATGATCAGGTGTGAGTCCAAGACTGAACCAAGCGGTGCGGGGGCCTGACGGAGGATTAGAGTTATTTCGGAAAAGGGAAGGGTTCAGGATTGGAACGTGGTGGCAGGGAAGTCGGCCGCACACTGGCGAATTTTGTTCCACACCTCGTCTCGTCCGGCCCCCGTTTTCGCTGAGAAAGGAATCATTGTCGCCGTGGGATACGCGTCGCTGAGGCTGTTCAAGGCGTTGCGCAGTTGATTGTTGGAAAGCCGGTCGCTCTTGGTTGCGATGAGGACAAAATTGTGCCCTGACTGATTAAGAAAATCCATGAGCAGGCGGTCGCTTTTCTGCGGAGGAACATTCACATCGACCAATGCCAAACACAGGGCCAGCGTCGGACGCTGGTTGAGGTAGGGCTCGATGAACGTGGGCCACTCCTGCGAAATCTCACGCGAGAGTTTGGCGTATCCGTAGCCCGGAAGGTCCGCGAAAATTACCTCGGGCTGCGGTTTCCCGGGCCAGCGAATTTCGAAAAAATTAATGCTGCGAGTTCTTCCTGGGGTGGAACTGGTGCGCGCCAATTTGGTGTCTACCAGCGTATTGATCACGCTGGACTTGCCCACGTTGGAGCGGCCGAGAAATGCAACTTCTGGCAAGCTGGGAGCAGGAAAGTGTGCCGCATCGGTGGCCGCCGCCATGAATCGCGCGATTACCCTCATCCGCAGTTCTCGGGGCAGTTCTCAATTCTAAGTTCCCAGTTCTCAGTTGTCATGCTCCAGTTTGCTATGCGATGGCGAAATCTGGCAAGCGGCATCGAATTCCACGAATTTTTGTTCAAATAAAAACGCCCGCTCTCGCGGGCGTCTTAAAACTGACTACTGACTACTGCTACTGATGCGCCGTAGGACTGTCCTCGGTGCCGGAAGTCAGGGGCGCAATCGGCCGCGCGGTCTCTTCTTCCCGGATCGACGGCAGAGGGGACTCCAGCGCAATCTGCAGCACTTGATCCATGGTGTCCACGAAGTGCATCTTCATGGCGCTGCGCAGGTTCTCGGGAACCTCGGCCAAATCCTTTTCGTTGTCGCGGGGAAGGATCACTTCAAAAAGACCGGCCCGATGAGCCGCGAGCAGTTTTTCCTTGAGACCGCCGATCGGGAGCACCTTGCCGCGCAGAGTGATCTCTCCGGTCATCGCAAGATCGCGCCGCACCGGAATTTTGCTGAGCGCGCTAGCAATCGCAGTGGCAATGGTAATGCCGGCCGAAGGACCATCCTTGGGAATTGCTCCCTCCGGGACATGCACGTGTAAATCGAGGGTACGGTAAAAGTCTCGGGTCAGGCCGAGGCGGTGAGCCCGCGAGCGGACGTAAGACAAAGCCGCTTGCGCCGACTCCTGCATGACGTCGCCGAGTTTGCCGGTCAGAGTGAGCTTGCCTTTGCCATCGACCACGGTTGCTTCGGTACTCAGAATCGAGCCGCCGACTTCGGTCCAAGCCAGGCCGGTGACCAATCCAACTTCACTCTTTTCATGCGCCAGCGTGTCGCGGAACTTGATGACTCCCAGGAAATCCGTAACATTCTCGCCGGTCACCGCGATGGTGTAGTTTTCGCCTTCCTTGACCACCTTGCGCGCAACTTTGCGGCAGACATTGCCGATTTCGCGCTCCAGATTGCGCACGCCGGCTTCGCGCGTGTACGAGCGAATCAGCGTGGTGATGGCATCGTCGGAGAACTTAACGTTCTTGTCCGACAGTCCGGCCTGCAACATCTGCTTCTTCACGAGGAACTGCTTGGCGATCTCGACTTTCTCCTGCTCGGTGTAACCATGCAGCCGCAGCACTTCCATGCGATCCTGCAGCGCGGGAGGGATGGTATGCATCACGTTGGCCGTAGCTACGAAAAACACCTGCGACAGGTCATACTCGACGTCGAGGTAGTGGTCGACGAACATAAAATTCTGTTCGGGATCGAG
>Ga0182015_10003767_pt1 | contig 16784 bp, 15 predicted proteins | sample 712P3MmetaG_FD_120478 | JGI IMG/M metagenome (GOLD analysis project Ga0182015, IMG submission 120478) | Permafrost microbial communities from Stordalen Mire, Sweden - 712P3M metaG | ecosystem: Environmental > Terrestrial > Soil > Wetlands > Permafrost | place: Sweden: Stordalen | collected... | reverse complement strand
GCGGGAGATGCGGCTCGTGGACGGCCGGCTCGTCGAATTGAGGACCCAGAGATGAACAGGAGACTTCAAGGCAGCGTTATGCCGCGATGGGAAGGCGCCGCTCCTCTGGATATTGTCATTGGCGTAATGGCGTTTCTGGCCGCGCTCGCGCTTGGCGCGTCTCTTATCGCCGGCCGGACTGCCGAAGGATGGCGCGCGGGACTTGCTGGAGGGTTCACGGTGCAGATATTGCCGCCTCCGCAAGACGCAGCCGATTCCAGATGGCAAAGCGAGACCACTTCGGTGCTGGAACTTCTGCGCCGAACAAAGGAAATCGCGCGGGCCGACCTCTTGAGCGACGCCGACACGCGCGCGTTGCTGTCGCCCTGGCTCGGGTCCGGCGCCCTTTTGAAGGAACTGCCGCTGCCTCGGCTCGTCGATGCGACAATCGTTCCCGAAGCCAGGATTGATCTCGCGGGGCTCGCACGCCGCCTCAAGCAGGTGGCGCCTGACTCGCTGCTTGACGACCACGCGCGCTGGCTCCTGCGGCTGAAACGGGTGGGCGATGCCGTCATCTCGTCGTCATTGGCCATTCTGGGACTGATTGCGCTTGCAACCGTCGCGACCGTGACTTTCGCCACGCGAGCAGGACTATCGGCGCATCACGACATCGTGTCGCTGCTTCACCAGATGGGCGCGAGGCCCGGATTCATCGCTCGCGCATTCGAATGGCACTACTTTGTGTCGGCACTCATTGCCTCCGTGCTTGGAACTGCGCTTGCCGGAGGCCTTTTTGCCGCGGCGGGCAGCCTGGAACTCGCCGGCATCGAACCAGTGCCGTTCCTGCCCCCTCTCGGCCTTCCCCCGACGGAGCTGGCCTGGTTGTGCGCAGTGCCGGCGGGAGTTGGGCTCATCGCCTTGGCGACGGCGAGGATTTCCGTTCTCGCCGCGCTGACGGAAAACTATTGACGCGGCATCGGAGGGCATACAGTTGAGTGGCGTGCGCTTGATCGCGCCTGTCGGAGGGACAGTGGAAGCTTCGCGTGGCCCGATCGTGGAGGGTTTGCTCTGGCGGTGTGCCTTCGGTCTCGTCGGCGCTTATTTCATCGGATTCGCGGTGTTCGTCGCCGAACTTCCGGGTGTCGCGCCGCGTGCCGTCCAGGCCGATGCCGTCGTGGCGCTGACAGGCGGCGAAGACCGGCTCGATACGGCGGTGGCACTTTTCGAGCGGGGCGTCGGCCGCAGGCTCCTTATCTCCGGCGTGCATTCCTTCATGACGAAGGACCTGCTCCGACCGCTGGTGCATGGTGGGCGCCGCTTCGATTGCTGCGCAGATTTGGGATTCGCGGCGACGAATACGCGCGGCAACGCCATGGAAACGGCGACGTGGGTGCGCACCCACGGCTACAGGAGCATCGTCGTGGTGACCGCGAACTATCACATGCCGCGAAGCCTCGAGGAATTCTCGGTTGCCATGCCGGGCATGAAGCTGGTTCCTTATCCCGTCCCTGAAATCGTAGCGGCGCGGCGGTGGTGGCTCGAACCGGCGACAATCCGGACGCTGCAATACGAGTACGCGAAATATCTGGGCAGCCTTGCTCTGAACTCCGTATTCCCGAGAAACGGCATGCGTGGAGGGCAGGCAGAAGCGAGCCATTCCCCCACTGCTGCCTCATCGGTGGCCGGCACGACTGCGCCATGAACTGGATCCGCTCCGGGATCTTCTTTCTCTGGTTCGTTTTGCTCAGCATCGTCATCCATGTGGTGTTCCTGCCCACGCTGGTGTTGCCCCGCCGCGCGGCGGTGATCGCGGCGCGCAGCTGGTGCGCGGGCACGCTGTGGGGTCTCAGGGCAATTGCCGCCCTTAACTACGAAATACGGGGCGAGATTCCGGGAACCGCCGCGCTCATCGCGTCCAAACACATGACGATGTGGGACACGGTGGCGTTGTTTTATGTGCTTGGGGATCCGGTATTTGTTATCAAACGCGAGCTGATGCGCATTCCCTTCTATGGGTGGTACGCGCGCCGGGTGGGAATGATCGCCATCGACCGGGAGGCCGCTGGCGCTGCGCTGCGCAGTATGACGAAGCAGGCGCGCGGCGCGCTGGCGCGAGGGCTCGGCGTTGTGATCTTTCCGGAGGGAACGCGCAGGTCGATCGATGCACCGCCCCGCTACAAGCCGGGGATCGCGGCGCTGTACCAGCGACTCGACGTGCCCTGCGTGCCCGTCGCGCTCAATTCGGGGTTGTTCTGGACAGGCCCCGCGGGCTTTCTCAAGAAGCGCGGACGCATCATCATCGAATTTCTGCCGCCTCTGTCCCCAGGGCTCAAACGACAGGATTTCATGCGTGCGCTCGAGACACGTATCGAGCGGGCGACGTCGGAACTTGTCCGCGAAGGCCGCGCCCTGTTGAAGGGAGCGACATAGCAAACCCCTGGAACGTCGAAGGCGTTGCGGCCGTCGAACGCGGTGCGGCTTGTCCGCCGCTTCCGAATGCAATAGAACGTATTGGGAACAATTCTTTACGATTGAAGAGTTTGACTGCGGAGACCGCTGCTCGCCGGAGAGGACGACGCATGGACGGAATTTCTCACCGGATCTGGGACATGAAGTACCGATTCAAAGCGTCCGACGGCACTCCGATCGATCATGACGTTAGCGCCACCTGGGCACGGGTGGCGATGGCGGTGGCCGAAGCCGAGGCGCCCGCGAAGCGCCGGCAATGGGCATCCGCTTTCGCCAAGGCGCTTGCGGGTTACCGATTCATGCCGGCCGGCCGCATTCTTGCGGGTGCGGGCACAGCCCGCAGCGTCACCCTGTTCAACTGCTTCGTGATGGGAACGATTCCCGACGACATGGGTGGCATCTTCGCTCATCTGCGCGAGGCGGCTCTTACCATGCAGCAGGGGGGAGGAATCGGATACGATTTTTCGACTCTGCGGCCCCAGGGAGCGCCGGTCGCGGGCGTCGGCGCCGACGCGTCGGGTCCTGTGTCGTTCATGGGCGTGTGGGACGCGATGTGCCGCACCATCATGTCGGCCGGTGCGCGCCGCGGCGCCATGATGGCGACGCTCGCCTGCGATCATCCCGACATCGAGCTCTTCATCGAGGCCAAGCGCACGCCCGGCCAACTCGCGATGTTCAATCTGTCCGTCCTTGCGAATGACGCATTCATGAAGGCGGCGCAGAGCGGCACGGAATGGGAACTGAAATTCGGCGGCAAGGTCTATCGTTCGCTGCCCGCCCGCGCCCTGTGGGATCGCCTCATGCGGGCAACCTACGAATATGCAGAGCCAGGAGTCATCTTTATCGACCGGATCAACGCTCGAAGCAATCTTTCCTATTGCGAAACAATCCGTGCAACCAACCCTTGCGGCGAACAGCCCTTGCCGCCCTATGGCGCCTGCCTGTTGGGGTCGGTCAATCTTGCGAAACTGGTGCGCAGACCATTCGAAGAAAATGCGCAGCTTGATGAGAGCGAACTTGCGCGACTTGCGGGGGTTGCGGTGCGGTTCCTCGACAATGTAATCGACATTTCCAGATTTCCGCTGCCGGAACAGCGCCAGGAGGCACTCGGAAAGCGTCGAATCGGCCTTGGTGTAACAGGCTTGGCGGACGCGCTCATCTTCTGCCGCGCCCGCTACGGCGCGCCGGAGAGTCTTGCACTCATCGCTCGCTGGCTGGCGACGCTTTCACATGCGGCCTACGGAGCATCCATCGAGATTGCGCGGGAGAAAGGTGCCTTTCCCGTGTTCGACCGTGAGGCCTATCTGAACACCCCGAACGTGAAGGCGTTGCCGCAGGCAATGCGCGATGGTATCGCGACTCACGGCATCCGCAATGCACTTCTGACCTCGATCGCGCCGACAGGAACCATCTCGCTGTTTGCGGAAAATGTTTCCAGCGGCATCGAGCCCGTATTTGCCTTCACCTACGGCCGCAAGCTTCTCTTGCCCGACGGAACGCGGCGGAAGGAACCGGTCGCGGATTATGCGTGGCGAAAGTTCCGAGGGTTATTCGGCGAGGGCGCGCCGCTTCCTGATTATTTCGTGAACGCGCAGACGCTCGCGCCGGAGGACCATCTGGCCGTGCAGGCCGAAGCGCAGAAGCACATCGACAGCTCGATTTCCAAGACGATCAATGTGCCGGCGGGGATTTCCTTCGACGCCTTCAAAACCGTATACATGCAGGCTTACGAGATGGGATGCAAAGGTTGCACCACCTATCGGCCCAACGATATTCGTGGCGCGGTCCTCGAAGCTGCGACGCGCCAACCCGCGAAAGTGGTGACGACGGACGCAACGGACGAAGATTCCGAACCGTCGCTGCCGCTGGTCATGCCAGCTGCCGCCACACGTTCCTTCCAGGAATCCGACGGCATCGTCTATATGACGAAGCCCCTCGACCGTCCGGACGTGCTGCTCGGCCAGACCTACAAGATCAAATGGCCCGATTCGGATCACGCCTTCTATATCACGATCAACGATCTCGAGAAGGACGGCCGGCGGCGTCCATTCGAAGTCTTCATCAATTCCAAGAACATGGAGGCCTATGCGTGGACGCTCGCTCTCACCCGCATGATCAGCGCGGTTTTCCGTCGGGGCGGAGATGTCTCCTTCGTCGTGGACGAATTGAAGGCAGTATTCGATCCGCGGGGCGGTCAATGGATGGACGGCCAATTTGTGCCTTCGTTGCTCGCAGCGATTGGAGAAGTCATCGAACGCCATCTCATGGCCACCGGCTTCCTGCCGCGGCGGGACTCACTGGAGCAGTCGCAAACGGTGCAAGCAGTCGCGGTGGCGGCAGGCGAGTTGCGCGGGCGCGCCTGCCCGCGTTGCGGCGCCCCGGCCCTCATCCGACAGGAAGGTTGCGATACCTGCATCGCCTGCGGCTTTTCCCGCTGCGAATAACCTCGCATTGGAGGTGCAATAAGAGGAGGGAAAAAAGCTGGCGCGCCGCGCGCGCGAAGGCTTCCCCGGAATCTTCCGTGCCATCGGGGCGAATGGTCCGCTGAGCGTGCGGTACTCGAGCCGACTGTTTCTTTATGCGCCCGTGCTAGTGGTTTTTTTGCTGGCGATCGTGGCTATGCTGCGCTGGCAGGAAGTTGCGGACAGCCTGAAGAGCCGGCTTTTACATGCCGACGGGCGTGAGATTGCGCCCGGCGTTGTGATGCATTTCTCTTCGGAAGCGGTCGGCGGATTTCCGTTCAACGTGGATGCGGTGCTTACCGACGTCACTCTCGATGTGAATTGCACGCATGGGCGGCTGGCTTGGCGCGCCGACCATTTTGCAATTCATGAACTGACCTTCGGGCGAACTCAGGAAATTTTCGAAGCGGCCGGCCGCCAGGAACTGTCGTGGACCGATACAAGGGGCCTCGCGCATCGATTCACGTTCGTCCCCGGCTCGCTGCGGGCAAGTGCGATCGCCTCGGGGGGCCGGCTGGTGCGGTTCGACCTCGACATCGACGGGATCAGCTCCGGCGATCTGTGGGGTGCTCGCACGCAACTGCACCTAAGACAGGCGTCCGACCACGACGCAATCGATGTAGCGCTCAGCGCCGAGGCGCTTCACCTGTCACCGGTGCTGCAGGCGGGTTTCGAGTCATACATCGATCACCTGAGGATCGCAGGCACGTTGTCCCACGCGGCAGTCTTTTCCCGTCTACGGGCGGGCCATGACGAATGGCGAACCGCGCTGGAAAAATGGCGAAAGAGCAATGGAACACTTCGCCTCGACCAGATCGAAATCCGTTTCGGCAAAATTGCCGCAGTGGGGAACGGCAACCTCGGGATTGACCCGATGCATCGCCCGAACGGAATTCTCGCTTTGAGAATTGCAGGTGCAAAGATCTTGTCCTCGGCGGGTACCGCTGAGTCGCCGTTCGCGGGGGCGCTCGCGGGGCTGACAACAGTTACGCCGATGCGCGCCGACCCAATGCGGGCATTGGTCGCTATTCATGACGGTAGGGTTAATGTTGCTGCCGCAGGGGTCGCCCATACCGAACTGCCCGCGGGTTCGGTCGAGCCTTTTTATTGACGGCGCAGACCTCCGCGCGGCACTCCGCGACAGTTCCATACGTGCTGCGCCATATTCTCAACACGAAGCCTTTCTAAGCTTCGGATCGTCCGCAAGCGAGGGGCAAATCGCACCGGGGACGCCAATGCCCAGTTACGAGATCCGCTATTTGAACAGCGATGGAGAACTGACGCTCATCCACAAGACACATCACGTGAACGATGAAGCCGTGGATCTCGCCGCGCTCCGCCTCCTGATGGGATCGGGTTTTGCCGATTACGAAATCTGGCGCGACGACGACATTGTTGGCGTCCCGGAACGGTGAATTCCGGCCATTGTCCGGCGCTGGGAAAGCGTGAAGCGGCCGGAGACGGCTGCGGCCGCGACGCCGAATACGATCAGCGCTTGGGTCGCGAGCGACCAAAATTGGGTTCGCCGATATCCTGGCCGGCATCAATGATCGAGCGGCGTATGGCCCGGGTACGCGTGAAAAGATTGAGCAGCATTTCGCCGTCACCCCAGCGGATCGCGCGCTGCAGCGAGCTCAAATCCTCGTTGAAGCGCCCCAGCATCTCGAGAACTGCTTCACGGTTGTTGAGAAAGACATCGCGCCACATGACCGGATCGGAGGCCGCGATGCGGGTGAAGTCGCGAAAGCCGCCGGCCGAATACTTGATCACTTCGCTTTGCGTCACCGTCTCCAGATCCGCGGCCGTGCCCACGATGTTGTAGGCAATCAGGTGAGGCACGTGGCTGGTGATGGCGAGCACCAGATCGTGATGCTTGGCATCCATCAGTTCGACGTGGCTGCCACACCGCTGCCAAAACGATCTCAGCTTCTCCACGCTTTTCACATGAGCGTGCGGCAATGGCGTCAGAATGCACCAGCGGCCGTCGAACAGCTCGGCGAATCCTGCTTCAGGACCGGATTGTTCGGTGCCGGCGATGGGATGGGCAGGAATGAAGTGCACGCCGTCGGGAACGAACGGTGCCACATCGCGAATCACGGCCATCTTCACCGAGCCGACATCGCTGAGGATTGCGCCGGCTTTGAGATGGGGCGCCATAGCCCTGGCAAGTTCGCCGAAGGCGCCCAAGGGTGTAGCGAGTACCACGAGATCGGCATCGCGAACGGTGGGCGCAAGCGTATCGTGCAGCGTATCGGCAAATCCCAACTTGCGTGCCGATTCCAGTGTTTCGGCACGGGGGGCGAAACCGGCGATGTGGGCCGCGAGACCGGCGCGGCGCATCGCATAGGCGAGCGACGAGCCGATCAACCCGATGCCGAGCAACGCGGCCTTGCCGAACAGCGGCCGCGAGTCGGAGCTCACAGCGCGCCCTGCCGCGCGAAATCGGCGATGGCGGCCGCCACGCCGCGGTTCGCTTCGGCGCTTCCGATGGTCAAGCGCAGACAATGCGGCAGGCCATAATTTGCAACCGGCCGCAGAATGAAGCCCCGCGCCGTCAGGAATGCGTCGGCACTCTCTGCATCTCGCGACAACGGAAAATGGATGAGCAGAAAGTTTCCCTCGCCGGCATCGACGCGCAGGCCAGAGCCGCGGATGTGCCGGACGAGCCAGCTTTTCCACTCCGCGTTGTGCGCGACGGAGCGTTTCAAATGTTCGCGGTCGAGAAGAGCGGCGGTGGCGGCGCGCTGCGCGGGGATCGAAACGTTGAAGGGGCCTCGCACCCGATTGATCGCATCGACCACCCAATCCGGACAGTAGGCCCATCCGACGCGCAGACCCGCCAAGCCATAGATTTTCGAGAAGGTCCGCGTCATCACCACATTCTCGAACTGCGACACCAGCGCGGCACCGGCGTCGTAGTCGTCGCGCTGCACATATTCGGCGTAAGCGGCATCGATGACCAATAGCGTGGAGGTTGGCAGCGCGGCGTGCAGACGACGAATCTCCACCGCCGAGAGGCAGCTCCCGGTTGGATTGTTGGGGTTGGCGAGATACACGACCCGGGTGTGCCGCGTGACGGCAGCCAGAATCGCGCCGACATCTGCGCGCAAATCTTTCTCTCGTACCGCGACGGGGACGGCGCTGCTGGCCAACGCGGCGATCCGGTAAACGAGAAAGGCGTGCTCCGTGAACAACACCTCGTCGCCCGGCGACACGCAGATATGTGCGAGCAAGGACAACAACTCATCAGAGCCGTTGCCGCACACGATGCGTTCGGGATCGAGATCGTGAATTTCGCCGATCGTCTGGCGAAGAACCTGGCAGCTTCCCTCGGGATAGAGGGAGATCTCGCGACGCGCTGCCTCGTAGGCGGCAACCGCCGCGCGACTGGCCCCCAGTGCAGACTCATTGGACGAAAGCTTGACGCCGGGCGCTCCGCCCGGCGCCGGCGCGCGGCCGCCCACATAGGGAGTGATATCGAGTATTCCCGGCTTCGGTCTGGGAGTCATGCCGCTGGGACCGCGTCGAAAGGATCGGCGAAGCCGCCGACCAGTGCAACGCGTTCTATTGCATCGCCTGCCGCGCTCGCGATGGATGCCAGCCGCTCGTCGTCAGCGGGGACAAAGCCCTTGTTGGCGAGGAGCAGACGGCTGGCCGCGCTTCTCGATTCCCGGCTGGCCGCAAGAATTTGCGCGTCGAAACCCGACTGCCGGAGCAACGTCTGCAGTCTGGCGCGGCTGAGTTCGTTCTGGCATTCGAGCAGAAGCATCGTCGTGTCCCTTCCCGTGCCTTCCTGCTCGATCGCACCGATGGCATAACCCAGCGGCAATGGCACAAGGCAGGAGTCGTTTCGTACGAACGGAAGGCACTGCGCTATACGGGGTCCCGGATGTCCGGCGGGAGCAAGCTGCTCCCACCATGCCTGACCGCTGTCCACGCTATCGGGCGGGGGAACGAGACCGAGCGCCAGCGGGTCGGCAGCGCACGCATGCACCACCGCTGCAGGCGAAGCGTGGCTGATCATCGGGATTGTGCAGCCGAAATGCATTCGCGCCAGATCCCAGAAACCCGAGGCGTCGTCGCCGCCGCAGACATGCAACGTGGTCTGGCCATCCGACGCGAACAGAATGTCGGACCATATCTGTACAAGCGCGCGCAGCGGAAAACGGCCGGAATGCCGTGCCAGGATTTCTCGCAGGATTCTTGCCGCTTGCGCCGCGCGAGCTGCCGCAGGCGAGGCGGAGATTTCGCCTCTCACGGTTTCGCCCAATCTGGCGCGCAGCATCAGGAGATCGTGGATACCGCGGTCGATCGTGTCCATCTCGCGGCGCATCTCTTCGCTCGAAAGGGAGAGGTGACGCATTTTTTTGTTGCTCAAGCCGTAATGCTTGCTCGACCGATCCGCCGCAAGCGCCCATTGATAAAGGGCGCGCCCGACGAAAGCAAAGCCCGGGCGCCAGGCGCGTTGACACAAACCCGGCTCTTGTATTGAAACCTTCCGAACCTTCGTCGTCGGCACTTTGTGGTGATGCATTTTGGCGCCCGCGGGAATCGAGTTCCGCGTGACGCAGCGATGACACTGAAGGACGCGGACAGCGATCGCGCCGAGGCCGCGACCGACGTCGCTTAATCGGCTTGAGGACAGCCCATGACGGCGGAACTGATAAGCCCGCGCTTCCCGCGTGTCTCTGCAGCGGCCGGGGCCGATGCGGGCCAGGCGATCCGTTTCGGAAACTTGCGGCCTCTGGCTCTCGATGGCGGAAGTTCGCTTGCGCCGCTGACCATTGCATTCAAAACCTACGGCACGCTGAACGCGACCAAATCAAACGCGGTGCTGGTCTGTCACGCGCTGACCGGGGACCAATTCGCGGGCAGCCCCCATCCGCTCACGGGCAAGCCCGGATGGTGGGAGCTGATGATCGGTCCCGGCAGGCCGATCGACACGGATCGCTTTTTCGTGCTGTGCCCCAACGTCATCGGCGGTTGCATGGGCACGACTGGACCGGCAGACATTGATCCCGCAACAGGTGAACCCTACGGGCTATCGTTTCCGCTCATCACCATCCGCGACATGGTTCGCACCCAGGCAATGCTGCTCGACGTCCTGCAGATCGAAAAAATTCTTTGCGTGCTCGGCGGTTCAATGGGCGGGATGCAGGCACTGCAATGGGCTGCGAGCTTTCCCGGGCGTGTTGTCTCGGCCGTCCCCATCGCAGCGGCGGCGCGCCATTCCGCCCAGAACATCGCCTTTCACGAAGTGGGACGCCAGGCCATCATGGCCGATCCCGACTGGAAGAATGGCGCATATGGGCGGACCGGCGCCGGCCCGGTAAAGGGATTGGCTGTCGCCCGCATGGCCGCGCACATCACCTATCTTTCGGAAGCCGCATTGCAACGGAAGTTCGGACGCACGCTGCAGAACCGCGAATCCTTTTCGTTCGGCTTCGGTCCGGATTTCCAGATCGAGAGCTATCTGCGCCACCAGGGCAGCAGCTTCGTCGACCGCTTCGACGCCAACTCCTATCTCTACATCACCCGTGCCATGGATTATTTCGACCTCGCGGCGGACCATGGCGGCATTCTCGCCCAGGCGTTCCGCGGCTCGCGCACGCGCTTTTGTATCGTCTCCTTCAGCAGCGACTGGCTGTTTCCCACGGCCGAAAACAAACGCGTCGCGCACGCGCTGAATGCAGCCGCCGCCAATGTCAGTTTCGTGGAGATCGTCACCGACCACGGTCATGACGCCTTTCTGCTCGATGAGCCGCAATTGTTCGCGAGTGTGAGAGGTTTTCTCGCCTCGGTTGCAAGTCAGGCCGGCGTTGCATGAGGATGCAATGAGACCCTTGCGTCCCGACCTCGCGGCGATCGCAGCGCTGGTTCCCGCGCGCGCGCGCGTACTTGATGTCGGCTGCGGCGAAGGCGACCTGCTCGAACATCTTGCGAACGAGAAGCAGATCGACGGCCGCGGCGTCGAACTGTCACAGCAGAACGTCAATGCCTGTGTAGAGCGGGGCCTCTCCGTCGTGCAGGGAGACGCCGACACCGACCTCGCGGATTACCCGTCGCGGGTGTTCGACATGGTGATATTAAGCCAGACCATTCAGGCGACACGCTCGCCGCGCGCCGTGCTTGCGCAACTCCTTCGGATTGGACGGCATATCGTGGTCTCTTTTCCAAACTTCGGCCATTGGCGGATACGGCTGTCGCTGCTGCTGGACGGCCGCATGCCCAGGACGGCGGCACTCGACTATCGCTGGTACGAGACGCCGAACATCCACCTGTGCACCATCGCCGATTTCATCGCGCTCACCCGCGACAGCGCGGCAAGTATCGAGCAGGCCTTTGCGCTCAGCGGAAAGGGCCGCACGCGCACCATTCGACCGGCGGCATGGGGCACCAATTTCCTTGCCGAAGGTGCGATCTTCGTACTGGCCGCCAGATCCGAGCCCTCCGACCGGAATTTCGAGGACGAGGAGCGCGCGGATGGCAATTTGCGTTGACTACGATCAGCGGGCGGTCGCCAGCAGGCGCTTGCGCACCCGCACCTTTTGCGGCCGGGCAAGTGCGTACAGCGATTTGGTCGCCTCGAGAATGTGTACGCCTGCGAGGCGGGGCCAGCAGGCGCGACCCATGCGTTCCCAGGCGGCGCCGCTGCGCACCAGGCTGCGCGAACGCAGCGGGGGAAAAAAAACTGCGGCGTCCCAGCGCTCCGGCAGGAACATGGAGTCGCGCATCAGTTTCTCCATCTGGGCTTTGCTGAAGGGCCGTCCGTGCGCAAAGGGCGAGCGCTCGATCTGGGCCCACAAGCTGGCGCGGTTCGGTACGACACAGATAAGCCGGCCCTCCGGCGCCAGAACGCGCCAGATCTGCCGCAGCAGGTGGCGCGTGGAGTCCGCACATTCGAGTCCATGTACCACCAGAATGCGGTCGAAAAGCGAATCGACGAATGGCCACGCGTCCTCTTCGCCCTGTGCTACAAAGGAAAGATCCGCAGCGGCCAAATCGTATTGCGCGGGCACAAGCGCGGCGATTCGCGTAGCTTCGCTGGCGAACGGCCTTAGATAGGGAAGGGCATAGCCGTACCCGAGCAGACGCTGGCCGCGCACGTCGGGCCATGCCAAGCGGATGCGGCGGAAAATCGTCCGCCGCGTAACCTGCCCGATCGGCTCCTCGTAAAAGGACTGCGGATCCTTGGAACCGGGCTGCATGGGAGCCTGCGTAGACCCAACAGGCCGCCCGTTCAACCCGCAACGGACGGTTGATAACATCTCTGAAGGAGGACGCCATGGCTGTGCTTGAAATCGAACTCGTCCCCTGCCTGAGAGACAATTACGCCTATCTTGTGCGTGACGCGGGGGACGGCGTCTGTGCCGTCGTCGATCCCTCCGAAGCGGCACCGGTGGCCGCGGCTGTCGCTGCCAAAGGCTGGCGGCTGACGCACATCCTGAACACCCATCATCATCCCGATCATACCGGGGGAAATACCGCGCTGAAAAAGGAATACGGGGCGCAAGTAATCGGTCCTGAGAAGGACCGGGAGCGTATTCCGGCGATGGATGCCGGTGTGGACGAACACTCGGACTTCATGCTCGGCTCGCATTCGGTGCGCATTCTCGATGTCCCCGCGCATACCCGCGCGCACATCGCATTCGCATTCGAGGCCGACGAGGCTGTATTCACCGGCGACACCCTCTTTGCCATGGGTTGCGGACGCCTTTTCGAAGGTACGCCGGAGACGATGTGGCGCAGCCTCTCCAAATTGAAGGACCTGGCAGATTCCATGCGCATCTATTGCGGTCATGAGTACACCCTGAACAACGGCCGCTTTGCGCTCACGCTCGAACCCGGCAATGCGGATCTCCGGGCCCGCATGCGCGAGGTGGAACAGCTGAGGACCGCAGGCGCGCCGACGATTCCCTCGACGATCGGACTGGAGAAACGCACCAATCCATTTCTGCGTCCGCATTCGGCAGAGATTCGCCGTACATTGAATATGCCGCTCGCCACCGACGTCGACGTCTTCGCCGAAATTCGCGCCAGAAAGGACGCGTTCTAGCGTCCAATGGAAACGGACGCGGGGATGCGGTGGCGACGCGCTCCGGCCGCTGACGGGAACATTGGGAGGAAACACATGTTCGCCGCGCAAGTGCACGGGGTCGGGAATAATGCCGCCTGGCCGCTCCTATTCCAGAGCGAAGGTCAGCACTTTGAGGTAGGCTGTCTCGGGCAGCATCGGATGAATGGGATGGTCGGAACCGGAGCCGGCCTCTCGAATCAGGCTCGCGCGACGCTCGGCGCGCGCAATTCCGGCTGCACATTCCATCCGAAAGCGATCCGGAGGCATGTTGTGCGAGCACGAAGCGAGGATAAGAAACCCGCCCGGCTCGGTTACGCGCGCGCCGAGCCTGGCGAGCTTGCGATAGGCACGCGCGCCCGGCTCCAGATCCTTGCGGGACTTCACGAACGGCGGGGGATCACAAATCACGATTCCGAACATTTCGCGGGCGGATGCCAGGCGCTTCAGTTCCTCCATCGCGTCGACTTGAACAAACCGGCAAATGGCGCTCACCGCGTTCGCAGCGGCGCCTTCTTCCGCAAGCGCGAGCGCGGCCGTGGAACTGTCGAGACCGTTGACCTCTCGTGCGCCGGCGCGCGCGGTGGCAAGCGCAAACCCGCCGGAATGGCAATAGACGTCGAGGACCGATCGGCCGCGCGCAAGCGAGGCCGCATAGCCACGATTGCCTCGCTGATCGAAGTACCAGCCGGTTTTCTGACCGCTTAAGATATCCGCAAAATAGCGCGTGCCATTCTCTTCGATGGCCACGCGTGTGGGCGGGACGCCTTTCGCTGTTCTCACGAATGAACGAAGATTTTCGTGGCCACGCGCCGGCGAATCGGCGCGCATGACCACGGTATCGGGACCGACGACTTTCTCCAGCGCCTCCAGGATGAGCGGTTCCAGCATCTCCATGCCGGCAGTGCTGATCTGAACCGTGCAACACTCGCCGAAGCGGTCGATCGCAAGGCCGGGCAGGTGATCCCCCTCGGCATGCACGAGGCGGTAGAAGGCTTGGTCGAAGAGCGTCGTGCGCAAGGCGAGCGAACGGGCAATGCGGGTGGCAAAGAAATCGCAATCGATCGAGGCGCCAGGCGGCTCTTCGAAAAGTCGGACGGCAATCAGACTGTTCGCGTTGTAGTAGCCGACACCGAACTTCCGTCCATCATCGCCTTCGATTTCGACCAGCGCACCCGGCGGTAGGCTCCGCGTCCCGTCGTCGATGACGATCTCGTTGGCGAATATCCAGGGCGCGCCGGCGCGCACCCGGCGGCCTTCGCGCGGCTTGAGACGAAGAAGCGGCCGCTTGACCACGGGCTAATCCTCCTTCTCGGCAGCGTTCGCTGCGCGGCGGCGCAACTCGTTCTCCCTCGCGCGGGCGGCAAGCGCAGGTGGCGCATGGGCGCGGGCATCGAGATAATCGTAAAGCGCCATTATCTCGTAATCCGCAAGCACATGAAAGCGAAGAGCAGCCAGGCGTTTCATCGAGGGGACTGTACGGCGATGCGCACCGGTGCCGCGACGCAGCAGATCGAAGAATGCAGGCCTGCCATAGAGTGAAACCACGTCGAGATCAGGAGCAGACGGTCCTCCGAGATCCGTGCCGTGGCATTGGCTGCACGCGATGCGCGCGAGGTATCGCCCGCCGTCGTAACGAGGGCCAAGGTCAAGCGAGGATGGCGCATCGCGCGTGGCCAGCGCCGAAGGGACAATGGTGCCACTGAGCAGAGCGAGCCGCGCTGGGCGGTCCCAAATCGGGGGAGGACGCGCCCGCCCGGCGGGGCCGAGCGAACGCAAGAAGGCGAGCAGCGACGCAACGTCAAATTCGCTCATGTACATGTAATCGGCAGACGGCATGGCCCACAGACTGGTGGCGTCCGGCGCAATTCCGCGGCGAAGCGCACGTTCGAACTCGCCCTCCGACATCTGTGCCGCCGAAAATCGCAGATTGGAGGACCACAGATATAGCCCACCCTCGCCAACAGCGCGCCGGCCCTTGAAATCGGCGCCGTGACAGTCGCTACAGCCTGCAATCTGCGCAAGGTGCGCGCCGCGCTCGACCAGCTTCGGGGAAAGTGACGCCGGGCCTTCGATGGCGGGCAGCGGATAGCGCCGCTCGATCATGGCCTCGGATGCGACGTAGAGGTAGATGGGAACGGCGGTTGCGCAAGTCACGATCGCTGCCGCGAGCGCGCCCACCCCCTTGAGGACCGGATGCATTGCTGGTCGTGACCTGCCTTCGTGCGCGACGCTAGGGCTGTTGATGGCGTGCCGCAAATCCGCCGGCGTTCGCGCGATGGTTATTCGCCGCATGACAGGCGCGATGCCGCCCCGTATATTGCCCACAGTGCCGACGGGGTATGGGTGAAAGGCAGTGCTCGGGCTCTTGCGACTGGTGAACACGGAGAGCAGCGGGAATGCGCTGTGGCGACGACTGCTGCTCGCATTCACGCTAGCGGCGTTCGCGCAGGCGAGCTATCTCACCCAAACTCACATACACATTCCGGCATTGCCAGGCGGGCACGCGGCGCCCGGGCAAGCCAATCACGGCAAGTCGCCCCTGCCCGAAGATCCCGCGCACTGTCCGCTCTGTCAGGAATACCTTCTTGCTGGCGCCTATCTCCTTCCGGCTCCGGTCGTCCTCCCTCTTCCCGCGCTCGCCCTATCCCGCGCGCACCCCTGGACGGGGGCGTTGGCTTTCATCGAGTCGTTCTCGCATAGCTGGCGCGGTCGCGCTCCACCCCCGAACTAACGCCTTCCTTTCGAACCGTCGCGGCGCGGCCAGGTTGGCTCGCGCTCGCGGCACGTAGGGAAATCGATCCCGACTTCCGCCGGCGGCAGCAACCCCCGTGTCGGCAGCCGGTATGTTCAGGGACTCACGATCATGCAACGCACATTGCTTCTCGGCACCGCGGCCATGGCCGCGCTTGCAGCACCTCTCGCTGCATTTTCCCAGACCGATGCGGCTTCATCTTCCAACGCGCAGGTCGAAACCGTGGTGGTAACCGCCAAGCGCCTCAGCGAGGCGCGCGCCGCCATTCAGACGCAGATCGGCGCTTCGACCTACGCCATTACGGCGCAGGAAATTCAGGACACGCCTGGCGGCGACAACACGCTTCTCAACCAAGTGATCCTGCAGATGCCGAGCGTGGCACAGGATTCCTTCGGCCAGTTTCACGTCCGCGGCGAACATAACGCGCTGCAATACCGGCTCGACGGGATCACGCTTCCCGAGGGCATCAGCGTTTTTGGCCAGACGCTGGATCCAAGGCTCGCCTCGTCGGTCGAGCTGATCACCGGCGCCTTGCCGGCAGAATACGGGCTGGCGACCGGCGGGGTTGTTAACATCACGCCAAAGACCGGACTGTTCGACTCCGGAGGCACCGTGTCGATGTATGGCGGAAGCCACAACGAACTCCAGCCGAGCTTCGACTATGGCGGCTCGTCCGGGTCGCTCAACTACTTCGTCTCGGGTGACTATCTGACCGATTCGCTCGGTATCGAATCCCCTGACGGCAGCTCCAATCCGATTCACGACCGGACGACGCAATACCACGGGTTCGCCTATCTGGAGGACATTCTCGACTCCAACAGCAGCCTCACCGCCATCTTGGGAACCTCTCACGATCATTTCCAGATTCCGGATACGGCGGGGCTGACGCCGACGCTGGGGCTGACCGACGTCGATGATCCTCCTGGCCACGGCACCTACTACCCAAGTGCGGCGGAAAACGAGACGCAGCGCGAAATAACCCATTACGGCATCTTGAGCTATTTGCGCAGCGAAGGTCCTCTCGACGTGCAAATCTCGATCTTCG
>Ga0182015_10003766_pt1 | contig 16786 bp, 15 predicted proteins | sample 712P3MmetaG_FD_120478 | JGI IMG/M metagenome (GOLD analysis project Ga0182015, IMG submission 120478) | Permafrost microbial communities from Stordalen Mire, Sweden - 712P3M metaG | ecosystem: Environmental > Terrestrial > Soil > Wetlands > Permafrost | place: Sweden: Stordalen | collected... | reverse complement strand
ACCCAGCTGCGTGTAAAAAGCTTGGCGACGAGTGCCCGCGTCCTGCCAATCGCGATCATGCCCGTCAAGTCTGTAGCGGAACTTCACCTTTTGGGGAATGAGAAAACTCGGCGATGTGTAGTCGATTTGGAGATCGCGAGTCAAAGGGGGAAGTTGAAGATCTTCTTGTGGTTTGTATTGCTTTCGGTCGGCAACGACGGCCTCGACATACACCGGCGGAACGGTCGCGTGCGCAGAAAGATGCGCCGGGTCGATCATCTGAAGAACCACATTGTTCACAAACCACAAACGCCCATCGCGAGTTTTCGCCGCCGGATTAAAGGCGGCTGGCCCCGGCTGAGCGCCGTCCAGTGAATCGAAAAGTTGCGACTGAACGATAGCGTCTGGATGAGCCCGCCATCGTTGGACCTCTGAATCGGCAAGCTCCACAAATCCGCAAGGAGTATTTAGCCACAAGTGCTTATCGTCGTCCCAAAGGAAGCCAGCCACGCCCTCGCAGGGAAGCCCGTTTTCTTTGCTCAAGCGCTGAACCTTCCCGGCGCGCAGCTCGAAAAGTCCGTCAACGAATGCGGCGGCCACTGACCCATCTGGCTCAACGGCGATCTGGTATGCCGTTGTTGTTGTATTGTGCTTCAAGGGAAATGTACGCACCATACCTTGCCGGAAGAGCGCCAGATCACCTGCAAGTGTGCTGAGCCAAATTCCGCCCTTCGGGTCGGCCGCCATGGCACGCGCAGCCGGAACCTGAGAACCGGAGAATTCCTCGCGCACTTTGAAATCGCGGATGCGGACGAGTCTTCCCCCGGCTCCCCTGCACTCCGCCCAAATATTGCCATCAACATCCTCAGTGATCCCAAATACCAAGCCCAGTGGCCGATGGTCAGGTTCGGGGATGCGCTGAAAGCGCCCGTCTTGGTATATGAAAAGTCCATCGTCAACTCCAGCCCACACGTTACCTGCGTGGTCTTCGAGCAATAAAGTAGGTTGGGCTCCAGGCGCGCGCACGGAGGAAACGGTCTGGTTTCTAATGAAGTCGAGAGAGTTAACATTTGACACCCAGACCGTCCCGTCTCTAGCGGCCATAACTGAAACGGCCCCATCTGCTGCAAGCCCCTCCAAGGCCGAAAACGTAACGATTGGAAGATTCCGAAAATTGTCAATTCCACTGGACGTGGCCGCCCACACTATGCCGTCCTCGCCTTCGTACAGATTAAAAACGGTGTCGCTGGATAAGCCCTCCGCTCGTCCAAAATGGTCGACTGTTTGGCCGTGAATGCGGTAGATACCGTTTCCTACTGTTGCTATCCAGAGGTTGTTATCGCGGTCTGCGATCATGCTAAGGATTGTGAGCTTACTTCCGTCGAGGTTTGGGCTGACGAACGGCGTCAGAATACCGCCGACGAATTGTTCAAGCCCAAGTCCCGGCCCAGCGGCTGCAATTCCGACCCATAGAGAACCGTCGGAGTTAGGCACGAGACTGATGATACCCGCTTGCCCCGCCATCGATCGAAGGCTCGAAAAACGGTATATCTCAGAGCCACCTATCTTCCAATCGAGCAACGAGGTATCGCCTCCGATCCAAAATCCTCCCTTCCTATCAGGTATCACTGCGGCGGCGTTTTGGACCGTTATCCCGTCTGTCTTCCCGAAGCAGCGGATTCTCCTATCGGTTGCCTGACAAAGAATTCGGTCTGAATCATGTGTTTCTCGCAGAACCCACACAGATCCGTCAGAGCCCTCATACATCCGGTAGATTCCAGGTAAATCGTAATGGGAGATTACAACGTCGTCCTTCACGTGAAAGAGCTCATGTCCATTGCTGATCCAAAACCCTCCCTCCCGCACACCGAGAAATCTCCGAATTCCTGAAGCGAAATCTTTGACGATCGGAGGTGACCAGGGAGTAAAACGCACGCCGTCAAAACGCCACGCGCCACTACGGCCGCCTACCCAGATATATCCGTCTTTTGTTTGTGAAACCCAAAACGGAGTGTTCGGCAAATATCCGTCTTGTATACGCCATGCAGTATGCGCGTATTGGGTCAGGCGTTTGTTCGGGTCCAGCGCATAAGCCACGCTCAACGTGACCCACAGCGATAACACGCAAACCAGAAACGATCGCGGAACATGGAAGTCCCGCGTTCTCGATGTGTACCTGACGCGGGTGGACGTGGAATCGACATGGCCAACCATGCGCTTCACCTGGCTCGCCAATTGTAATATTTGTGCGCGTTCACGACCAAACCTCGATCGTGCACCTCGGAAGTGGCCACAGCGTTGACACTGTATTGGTCAACCGGTCGTCCCCGAAACGCGTACTGGGAGACCCGCCCAGCCATATCACGGCCAATCCTGAGCTCCTTCTCCCGAAGACCATACGTGAACCGCGGACCGCCTTTCAGGTTACTGGAGTCGCGGCTTCCGCGAACCATCGAGATCTACAGCCAATATCCTGTAGTTTTCTACAGGCATTGGAGCGCGATCAGATCTGCAGCAGGCCACGCCGCACCGCGATGGTAACTGCATGGGTCCGATCGTTGGCCTGAAGTTTATCCACCAGGTTCTTGATGTGGAAGTTAACGGTGGTCTCCGAAATCGACAGTTGATCCGCAATCTGCTTGTTGCGAGAGCCATCTTGGATGAGGCTGAGCACCTCCAACTCCCGGGCCGTAAGGTTTTCGTCGCCCAGATGTTCGGCGAGGCGGGCCGCCACCTCCGGTGGAATGTGTCGGCGCCCAGCGTGGACCGATCGGATGACGTTGAGCAAATCATCTTTTGGCATGCTCTTCAGGAGGTATGCCGAGGCCCCCCCTCGCATTGCCCGCTGGATCTCGCCGTCGCTGTCTGAGGTTGTCAGTATGATGATATGAGCTTGTGGAAACTCTCCACGAATTGCGATAAGCGCGTCGGTGCCGTTGGTCCCAGGAAGCCGAAGATCCATCAGGGTGATGTCTGGCCGATGACGGCGAAACTCAGCTACAGCCTCGATGGCATTCGTCGCGTTGGCAACGAGAAGCATGTCTTGCTGAGATCCGATGATCGTAGCCAGTCCCTCGCGGAAGACCGGATGATCCTCCACGCTGAGGATACGAATCGGCTTGGCCTGAAGCTTCACAACGGCCCCGTGCTTCCAATTGGAATGCTTTGTTTGAGTCCCGGCCAGAGCGTCGTTTGCCTAGGTATTGGATTGTCTAGCTTCATACGGCTTATTGCGTTGCTTCGGCTCCATGATCGAGCGGGGCGGCGGGATTTGCTGTCACTGCGGGAACGATCCGATAGTCCGAGCTGTAGACCAAATTGTGCAGATCGCTGGACGCGATGGCCCGGAGTATGGATAGCTGGGCTGCGGCATCCTCGTCGCTGAACACATTCAGCGGCCAGTCGTGAACTGTCGTCCCGCGAAGATGAGGGTGGTGGAAGCCGCCTCCGAAATAGGCTTGGAGCACGATAGGCTGGACCCCGGCTGCCCGCTGTTCAGGCCAACTCAAAGCCCAGGATGCGTTCAGCCCTCCATCTGCCATGCGTCGTAGCCCCGTCTCGGTGAGATGCCCGGTGTTGAGCAGCAAGCTCGTGTTCATTTCGTTGAGAACCTGGCGAGCGATGGGAGCCAGCAGTTGCACGGCCTTCTCGAAATGGGCCTCCTTGTCCTTTCGACTCACGGAGCCGCCGTGTGTACCGTCCCGAAGATCCTCAAAATGGCGGATTAGGCTGGTGATATATGCGGGTACCGCGCCTTCTGGCATTGCCTACCTCCTACTAAGAATTCAGTTATGTGCGAAAAACGGTCTACCCTGCACGAATTCGCATTGCGAGAGCCTTGTCAACCATTGATGGGGGGAACACCCCATCGCTGCGCGAAACGTCCACACCGCAGAGGCCCGCGTCGCCTCGCGTTCCGCCGGTAACTTCTGCCTCGTCGCGCTCGACTTCATCAATGATTACCACCGCCATCTCATTTTCCTTTCATCCGACTTCCCTTCAACTCGCTGCGCAGGTTCCGTAGAAGATGTTTTGTGTACACGTCGCTGGCGATGAACTCGACTCCTTGACTCATGATTTCCGCCAACACGGCTTCGCCATTTCGGTCAATGGATGTCACCTCGATCAAATCAACGATGCACCTCCGCTTGTCCCCTGCGCGGCGCGCCGAGTGCCAAGAGGACTTGAGCTCCGCCGCCCACTCGCCGACCAGTTGACCCTGCAAAGACCACCTTTGCTCATCGGGCGAATCGGTCATATTGATCTTCAGCACTGCTCTCCCTCTACCGCTCGCCGGAAACCGCCAACGCCTGGCCGTATCAAAGGTTGCGACTTATTTCGATCGTCCGGGCGCGAAAGGGTGTGGCAGTTGGGGAGCCAAAAGGCAGCGAGCATTTGAATGAGGTCTATATGCTTGCTCCAACAGCCTTTCCGGACAAGGTTTGTGCCGCCGAAGATCCGCTAGGTGAACGATCGGGAGACGGAGATTTGGCGCGCGCGCCAGATGTCCATCACCACAGTGGATGGGTGTAAGACTGCTTCTTGATTGCGCATCGTGTCAACGCCTCGGTGCAAACACAGACCAAGTGCGATATATTGGGCTTTTCCGTCTCCGTGGTGGATCCCGAATCGGAAGTCTGTGTTGGTCCGATCACCGCTGACGTTAGCAGGCGATCATGCTCGCGGGCATCGCAACCGAACGGAAGCGGTGCTGGTCCCTCGTTGAGGGGTATGGATTCCACTAGCTCTACATCCCGCCTCCGGAGCGATGCAACCGCTGAGGCCAACCGACCGATTCAGATCGCCAGCTCCGTGCTTCGCGATCGACGTCATGTCTGCGCCTTCTTCAACAGCCGTGAGGACGAGTACCACGTGACGCTTCCGTTCATCAAGGACGGATTCGAATGCGGCGACAAGGCGTTCCACATCATCGATCCGGCACGACGGGTCGATCATCTCCAGCGTATGGCATCCTCCGGGATCGATACGGCCTCCTTCGAAGGGAGCGGCCAGTTTGAACTGCATGACTGGGCCGATACATTTTTCCGTGATGGCTCCTTCAATCCGGATCGACAGCTGGCGCTTCTTGAACATGCGCTCAAGAGTGGTCGACAGCAAGGGTTTCGCATCAGCCGGTACGTCGCGCACGCGGAATGGGCCTTGGAAGAGGGGGCGAGTACCGATCTTCTTTTGGAGTTCGAGGCGAAGGTCAATCAAGTGTGGCCCCGGTCCACGGACGTGGTCATCTGTGCGTACGATCTCGCCCGGTTTCGCGGAGACATCGTCATCGATGTCATCCGAACCCATCCGATGGTCATCATCGGGGGCATTCTTCAGCGGAATCCATTCTTCATTGAGCCGGACGAGTTCCTCCAAGAACTCCGCAAAAAACGAGCGACACGGGCCGAATCACTTAGTTCTTCTGGCTGAGATGGAACTCCAGACGCAAGATACCGCCGAGGAGATCAAACGCCTCCAGCGTTGTATCAACGATCTTGTCAGCGTCTTAGGCCTGCCCGCCATGTGGCTGGGCTACGATTCCTCTCAGATCGCGAGCACCTTGCTCGATGTGCTGGTTCATATGCTGCATTTGGACTTCGCCTACGTCAGGATCAGGGATTCGATTGAGGACTCGGGGACGGAGTGGGCACGGTCGGCCGGGCGTCATCACATCGAGCCGGCCGAGATCGGTCGAGTGCTCGACCACTTCTTGAAAAATGAACCACTCGCCGAGACTCTCGTTCTGCCCAGTCCCATTGGTCAAGGCGTCGTGTCGCTCGCGCATTTCCGACTGGGGCTGCGCGATGAACTCGGAAGGTTCGCCGCGGCCTCGCACCGAGCCGATTTCCCAACGGCGATTGAGCAGCTCTTGCTACAAATCGCAGCGAACCAGGCTGCGATCGGCTTGCAGGAAGCCCGATATCTGAGGCAGCAGAGGTGCGCCACCGAGGAGCTTGAACAAAGAGTCGCCGAGCGGACCGAAGAGCTAGCGGGTGTGAATGAAGAGCTACGTGCGAGCGAACTCAATTTCCGCCTGATCGTCGACAACATTCCCGGGTTCATTACTACTAGGACGGCGGAAGGCAAAGTCGAATTCGTCAATCAGCAAACCCTGGAATATTTCGGTAAGACGCCTGAGGAATTGGAGAGTTGGGCCACCAACGATGCCGTACATCCGGATGACCTCCCTCGCGTGATCGCCGACTTTGCGAGGTCGATCGAAACCGGGAATCCCTACGACAGTGAGCACCGTTGCCAGTGTGCCGATGGTGTGTATCGCTGGTTCCACTCACGTGGCCTCCCCGCGCGGGACGCGGAGGGTCGTATCATCCGCTGGTATTTCCTGCGTACGGATATTGACAAGCGCAAACAAGCAGATGACCGGTTGCAGTTGCTTCTCGATGTCACCAATCAGGTTGTCTCAAATTTGCAGCTCCGCGACGTCATGCGTGCCATCTCGGGAAACGTCCGGCGCGTGATGCAATGCGATTGCGCCAGCTTGGCGCTGCCGAATGCGGAAAACAGGCAGCTGCAACTTAACGTGCTTGATTTCCCGGAAGGCAAAGGATTCTTCCATGAGGAGGGGGTCTATTCGATCGAGGGATCGCCGTACGGTACGGCATTTCAAACCATGAAGCCTTTGGCGATTGAAAGGCCATTCGCCGGGTGGGTGGAGAATCCCGTCGTTCAAAGTCGTATGGAGGAAGGCTTTAAATCTTTGTGTTTCATACCGTTGATGAGACGGAATCGCGCGATTGGCACGTTAAATCTCGGACGGCTGCGAGGCGATACCTTCAGCGAGGAAGACTTATATTTTCTTGGCCAGGTAGCGAACCAGATCGCCATCGCGGTAGAAAACGCCTTGGAATTTGGGCAGATAACGGAGGCCAAGGAGCGGCTCGCAGAGCAAAAGTTTTACTTGGAAGACGAAATCCGGCTCGAGCACAATTTCGAAGAAATCATTGGTAATAGTCAGCGGCTGAAAGCTGTGCTCGAGAGCGTTCGAATCGTTGCGCCGGCGGACTCTACAGTCCTCATCCAGGGCGAGACGGGAACCGGCAAAGAGGTGATCGCTCGCGCAATTCACAACCTGAGCTCTCGCAAGGGTCAGGCGTTTGTAAAGGTGAATTGCGCGGCTATTCCTCTGGGCCTCCTTGAAAGCGAGTTGTTTGGCCATGAGAAAGGTTCGTTCACTGGCGCCATCGCCCAAAGGATTGGAAGATTCGAACTGGCGCACAAGGGAACGCTGTTTCTGGACGAGGTCGGCGATATACCGCTCGAATTGCAACCCAAGCTCCTGAGAGTCCTGCAGGAGCAGGAATTTGAGCGATTGGGCAGTACTCGCACCCAACGCGTCGACGTTCGCGTGTTAGCGGCTACGAATGCCAGCCTCACCCAAATGGTCGCCGAAAAGAAGTTCCGCCGTGATCTTTACTATCGCTTGAACGTGTTTCCGATCGATGTCCCAGCGCTACGAGACCGTCGTGATGACATTCCGCTTCTCGTCCACTACTTCGCTAACAAGTACGCTCGACGCATGGGAAAACAAATCGAGAGTATTCCCAAAGAGACAATGGATGCGCTCTCCCGCTATAGCTGGCCAGGTAATATCCGGGAGTTGCAGAACCTCATGGAGCGAGCTGCGTTGCTATCTACCGGTCCATCGTTGCGAGTGCCGCTGGGTGAAATTCTTACTGACTCAGGCCCCAGCGCGGCGAGCGGGGGCAATGCGCTGGAGCAAGCCGAGCGAGAGCAGATTGTGCGAGCGCTCCGTGAAAGCAATTGGGTTGTCGGAGGTGCTCACGGCGCGGCAGCGCGCCTGGGCCTCAAGAGGACGTCGCTGGCATACAAGATGCAGAAGTTGGGGATCTCTCGCTTACCTCAGTGAACTGCGCAGCATCTTTGTCTTCTGATACGCTGCGGATTCCCCTGCATTGCAGATCCAGATTAGGCGGCGTTGACTAGCAACTCGTCGAGGCTGTCAGCGCTATCGCCCTGGCTGCGATCAGCGATTTCCTGGCACTGGATGCAGAACCTCGTCCAAGGCACCGCCGCCAGCCGTTTGGGACGGATGTCCTCTTCGCAATGCCGACACACACCGAAGCTGCCATCTTCGATGCGACCGAGCGCTGCCCGGACGTTCCGCAACAGATTGGAATCACGGTCCAGATTGCGGATCGCCAACTCGCGCTCGGTAGCGTACTGCACCTCATCGAGAGCATCGGCACTCTTTTCGATAGCGATGCCGTCGCGATTGCGTACCAGTTGTACCAGCTCTGCCTGCTTGGCTTCCAGCGCGTTTCTGTATTTGTTCAACTCAGTCTTTGTCATTCTTTTCTCTCTTCCCTCTCGGCTAGGGCATTCCGTTGAATCCCGCCGTCAATACTCTGCTCAGAGGCAGGCATATTACAAATCGAGCCCCTTTGGCGGGTTCACTCCATATGTCGCCGCCGTGATCGAGCACAGTCTGGCGGGAGAGCGCTAACCCCAGTCCCAGGCCGTGGTCCTTGCCTGCGGTAACGAACGGCTCGAACAACCGGTCGCGAATCGCACGAGGAATTCCGGGCCCCGTGTCCTCTACTTCGATTAGCACGCGATTCTCCGACTTCCTCGCGCCAATGCGGATCTGCCCGCCGTGCGGCATCGCTTCGAGAGCGTTGCTAAACAGGTTGAAGAATACGCGTTCTATACGAGAGCGCTGCACAGGTATCTCTAAACCATCGGGCACATCGTGCAAGATCTGAACGCCCTGCGATTCCGCCGCCAGTAATGCCGCCTCCGATGCCGCAGTGATGACATCGCGGATTTTGCAAATTTCACATGTCGATTTATTTCCACAGCTCGCGCCAACGAGGTCAGCCAACAATTCGCGCATGCGGCCGGCTGCACGGTAGATATTGGCCGCCAGGCGCTTGCCCTGGGTCGACGCAGGATCGAGTTGCATCAACATTTCAGCGCCTGCGAAGACTGTCCCCAGGGGATTCCGGAGGTCATGCACGATCGAAGTAGAAAGCCAACCCATGCTGGAGATGCGCTGTTGCCAGCTCTCCGAGCGCAAGGGCAGGGAAATCGTCCCGGTCGCCCGGTTCTCATTGAAGTCCATCTGAATCGGAGGCGCATCGAGCATCTTGGTCGTGCGCTGTTCCAAGCCCGCTAGCATATTGAGTACCCTCCTTCGGGTATTGGCTCTACGTGGCGACTTCTCCTCACGCTTTGAGTTGCTCGGCCACCAACGACGAAGGGCCGAGGAGGGTAACCAAGCGAATCCTCAGTTCCTTGAGCAGCTCAATTCCCGCGGCGTCGGCGAATGAAACGTCCGCCAGATCCAGGGTCAACCGGATCCCGTCGCTGAGAGCGTGCAGATCGCAGGTTCTCCGGAGCTCCTCGACCCAGCGGCCCATCAATCGACCTTCCACCCTGAGTCTCACCCCGTTACTGGACGACTCGACCACCGTTATCTTCATTCCTTACCCCGTACCCTGCGCTGAAATAAGCACGCGGTATGCCAATTACGAAATCGGATTGCGAATTGAAGATCGTACTGAAGACCAAGGGTTTCTTTAAGCGAGCGATCGGCAAAGGGACACGGCGCTCACCACATTTGGTGGGCGCAGACGCGTGTTGAGGAGAGAATCACGACCGGCGGTGGGCAGAGCGCTTGATGCCGAGCTTCGTCATCCGGTGGCGAAGGGTGTTGGGATGGAGATTCAGGATTCTCGCCGCACCCTTCGGCCCATCAACCACCCCATCTGCCTGCTGAAGGGCGGCCAGTATATGGCTTCGCTCCACTTCTTCCAACGTGGGTAGTCCGGAAGGTGAAGGACCGGCCGGCTCGGCCTCTTGAGGCGGGATTTCAGCCGTCTCCAGGCTATCCCCAGAGACAACCATCGGCACAAGATCCTTGTCCAACCGAAGAGTGGGACCCGCCGACAATATCACCGCCCGCTCTATCACGTTCTGCAGCTCACGGATGTTACCAGACCATGGATAGCTCATCAGCCTGCCCATAGTCTCCTTTGAAACGCCTTCGACCTTCTTCCCGAATCGCTTGGCGAACCGCGACACGCAGAGCGCCACGAGCTGGGGAATGTCAGAGCGGCGTTCCCGCAAGGGGGGCAGTTGCAGGGGAACAACGTTCAAGCGGTAAAAGAGGTCGGAGCGGAAGCGGCCGGCCTCCACCATCTCCCGCAGGTTGCGGTTGGTGGCGGCAATCACGCGCACATCCACGCGCTGAGTACGGCTGCTGCCCACCGCCTCAAACTCTTGTTCTTGCAGAACGCGCAGCAGTTTCACCTGAGTTTCCAAGGGCAGTTCTCCGATTTCATCGAGGAAGATTGTGCCGCCGTTGGCCAACTCGAAGCGCCCAATCCGTCGCTCGATTGCTCCGGTGAAGGCTCCTTTGAGGTGGCCAAAGAGTTCGCTTTCCACAAGACCCGCCGAGATCGCGCTGCAATTCACGCTCACCAGGGCACGATCCTTACGGGCACTGCGGTTGTGGATGGCGCGGGCGATGAGTTCCTTCCCGGTCCCCGTTTCCCCGTAAATGAGTACCGTCGAATCCGTGGGGCGACCTGCTCAACGGCCCGGAGTACGGCGAGCAACGCCGGACTATTGCCCACGATCTCCTCGAAGTTGTGCTCGGTGCGGATTTCCTCCCGGAGGTAGATGTTCTCCCTCTCCAACCTCGCTTTCAAAGTCGCGATCTCTTCGTAGAATTTCATGTTTTCGATCGCCAACGCTACCTGGATCGCTACTTCCTGCAGAAACTGCGCGTCCTCTTCGGAATACGGGTCCTTTTCCCGGCTCACCACGCTGAGGGTGCCGATGCTCTTTCCCCGCAAAATCAAAGGAACTACGCAGAGCCACCGGAGGCCCTCTGCCCAAAGACGCCTCTCGTTGGCGAATTGCTGCTCTTCTTCGAGATTGCGGCGGAGAGGCTGTTGATGTTCGAACACCCAGCCGGCACTGGTCTCGCGACGGCCCACCTCCAGACCAGTCTGGAAGTAGTCCGAGTGCAAAGCTCCCTCTACCGCTAGGAAGCGGAAGGTATCTGTCTCCGGCGTGTAGAGCGTAATAGCGCACCGATCGAAGTGAATGAACGGACGCACCGCTTCGGAAATGGAACGGAGGAGTGCTTCCTCGGTGAGGTTCGTAATGATGGCGTTGTTGATATCGAGGAGACTGCGTTTCAGCTGCTCGCTCTTCCGTAGCGCCTCTTCCGCCTGTTTCCGCTCCGTGATATCGACGAAGGTTACGACGGCGCCGATGGTTCTACTCTTCCGAACTGTCGGATGGGACCAAAACTCCACCGGGAAACAGGTGCCGTCCTTTCTCCAATAAACCTCGTCGTCTCGATGAACGCCCTGACCGTTTTGAAGACCTACATAAATGGGGCACTCCTCGATCGGGTAGGGCTGGCCGTTTGCCCGCGTGTGGTGGTCCAGCGCATGCATGTTCTTCCCCAGCAACTCGGACGGGTCGTCATATCCAAGCAGGCGGAGCGCTGAAGGATTACAGAAAAGGCAAGTACCCTCGGGATCGCAACCAAAGATCCCCTCCGCGGCGGAATCGAGTATGAGCCGGACTCGCTCCTCGTTCTTTTGCAGCGCCTCTTCCGCGCCTTTTCGCTCCATAATGTCTTCACAGAGCGCCATGATTAATGGGGGCCCGTTTCCGGCGTCCGGAACCAGAGAAACGTTGTTGCGCACCCAGAACAAGCTGCCATCCTTGCGTCGATATTGTTTCTCGATTTGAAACTGTTGCCGGTTTCCTTCCAGCAGCTCGGCGATGAGCGCCCCGTTGGCGTCGCGGTAGTCCGCATCGGTGATATCGAGAAACGACAGCGCCCGGAGTTCCTCTTCGCTGTAGCCCACCATTTTCTGGTAGACCGGATTGGTGGCCAAGAAGCGGCCGTTGAGGTCGGTCAGCGCAACACCAATGGCGGAGTTCTCAAAAACCGACCGCCAACGCTCTTCGCTCCGCGCGACCTGCAAGTGTGCCTCACGCAGACCTTTTTCGTTTCGCTCATGCTCCGTGACGTCGCGTGAAACAGCCACCAGGCGTTCCGGCTTGCCCTCCGGGTTCCGAATCGGGCTGACCACGACGTCCCACCACCTGGGCTGCTTTGTAGCCGTCGTAGCGAAATACCCAGTGAATCGACTGATGCCGCCCTGCCTGGCCGCCTCCACGGCAGCCTGCGCGGACTTCGCGTCCTCGCCTTCCCAAAACCGAATCCAGGAGCTATTCGCAAATGTGCCCAGGTCGCAGATCTCGAGCGCCTGCATGCCGCCTTCGTTCATCCACAGCAGACGGCCCTCCAGGTCAAGTATCTGGACGCAATCCTGGATACAGGCGATGAGGCGACGCTGGAGCTCATCGGCATCCCGCAGCGCCTGTTCCGCTTTATTTCGTTCCGCACTGTCTTCAGAGAGCGTCATGTTCAAGCGAGAACACACTGAAAAGGAGCCCCTCCCCTAGAGAATATTATCTAAGGCCTGTAGATGTCATAGAGAAGCCATAAAGGTACTATAAAGATTCATTATTCCAAATCGACTCCTCTCCAGCGGTTTCGCGGGAACGCGCGGGTTCGCGTCAACTTCAGCTAGCGCCATCATACGTACCGCAACTTCACATTACGACCACAATCTCAACCTCCCCGCTCCTGCGAAGCACTTTTACGCTGACATCGTGCTCATGGCGGACCACAGCCAGATCTACGTTGGCGTCCGCAACCTGCAAGTTGAGAATCTTTGCCTCATTCAGGAAAGGCGGGAGCCACGGACGAACAAAGGAAATCTTGGAAGCGATCCCGTCAATCGTTAGACCGAGACTGGCCTGGAAAAGTAGGAAGACCGAAGCGGCGGACCAGGCCTGCGGAGCGCAAGCCACGGGGTACAAGATCGGCCCCTCACCTGGATCCCGAGGAAATCCACAAAACAATTCAGGAACCCGATGCAGGCCGAGATACATGGCGGTGTCGAACAAGCCCGTGAAGATCCGCGAGGCTTCCTCCACCCTTCCATAGCGCGCTAGCCCGCACGCAATCAGCGCATTATCGTGCGGCCAAACTCCCCCGTTGTGATAGCCCATCGGGTTGTAGCGCGGCTCGGAAGTGGCGACCGAGCGGATGCCCCAGCCGGAAAACGACGCGGGGGCCAAAAGGGTCTGTGCGAGTCGTGCTGCTCGCTCGCTAGGGACGATGCCGTAAGCAAGGCATTGCCCTGCATTCGACGTCCGCACGCGGCAGGGACGCTTGTCACCATCCAGAGCTAACGCGTAAGTGCCCAAGTCATCGCACCAGAAGGCGCTGTCGAAACGAGCCTGCAGCGTTTCGGCGCGGCCGTAGAAATCCGTAGACTGCTCTGTGTGGCCAAGTGCGGCGGCCAACGCCGCGCCCGCACGCCAGGCGGCGTAAGCATAGCTCTGCACTTCACACCCAGCGATGGGTCCGCGAGCGAGCGAACCGTCGGCGTGGAAGATCGCATCATCGGAATCCTTCCATCCCTGATGTACCAACCCATCGTCGGGCTGGCGGCTGTACTCGATGAATCCGTCTCCGTCACGATCGCCGTATCGATGCATCCAAAGCAGCGCCGCTTCGATATTCGGCCAGATTTCCTCAACGAGATCGCGGTCTCCAGTGCGTTCGTAATACGCGTTTGCCAAATGAACAAAAAGTGGCGTGGCGTCCACGCTGCCGTAATAACGGGCGAAAGGCATCTCCTTGAGCGCCGCCATCTCTCCATTGCGGGTCTCGTGCAGAATCTTGCCTGGCTCGGCGTCCTCTTTGGGAATTACCGCTATCGCTTCTCCAGCAGCGGAAAGTACTTCTCCTGGTTGGTTGGCGTGGAGTCGTCGAATACGATGATCCGGGGCGAGTGCCCGTTACGCCAGAAATGTTCGTCGTACTGCTCTACCGTCTCGCCAACGTCGCGCAAACGGTGTGTAGGGATTGCGAACGATAAATCGTATTCGTCTTGCATAAGGACGGTGCGCGACTGGGAGCACCGCTAATTCGAGGATCGGTTCAAAAGCCTGAAAGAGTCATATAGAAACCATGAAGAAGTCATTAAGAGCGGGGTGACGCGCGGCCGTCTTCTACGAGACTTGCGGGTTGGTGCAATATGAGTCTGTCGCTCTCGGAATCGTATGTGAAAATCTCCCCATACCGGCCCCAATTGAGTGCCGTCTCGATTTGCCTCTGAACATCGTCCTCCGACAAGTGCTCTTGCAAAATGTCACGAAACAATTCCAGTGGCATCGTATGGTCGGACTTGCTTGCAAGCGCGCTGTTCATCTGCTGAAGCAATGTAACGTGGGCCAGAGCAGCTTCGCGGAAGACCTCTTTTCGGGTAGAAATATCAGCTTCAGCAAAGGTCTTTCCGCTCGGGGTGAGTTCAACATCACCGCGTTCCGATTTTACGAACGAGAGTAGTGCCGCAGCCTCGAGGATCGGCAAGAGATCGTCCACATCCATGAGCAGTTCCTCTGCAATGCGGTACAGGTCATCATTGCCGCCTCGGTCATTCAAGAGCTCGACCAGCCCGGCGATGGAACCCGGCCGGGCATGAGGCAGCAGCCGATATGGCTTTTTCACTTCCCGGTCCGCGGCGGAGGGTGGTCCAGCTGCAAGTTCGGGTTGCGTCATGAGCCTGTAGATGTACTCCACGTAAAGCAGAAACTCGGTGGAAGTGCGTTCCCGCGGCTGCGCTAAAGGGACTCGAAAATCCGAGCGGACTTTAGCTGGATTGCGCCCCAAAACAATGATGCGGTCCGCCAATAGCACTGCTTCCTCGATGTTGTGCGTCACCAGGAAAATGCTCCTGGTCGGGATCTTCTTCTCAAGCCAAAGCTCCATCAATTCACCGCGCAGGTTCTCAGCCGTAAGAACATCGAGCGCTGAAAATGGTTCATCCATGAAGAGAACCTCGGGCTGCACAGCCAGGGCGCGCGCGAATCCCACGCGCTGCTTCATGCCTCCAGAAAGCTCTTTCGGGTATGCGGTTTCGAATCCTCGCAAACCTACGGCGTGCAGAGCCCGGAGCGCCCGGCGATGCCGAGGCACGGGCTTCATCCGACGCGCCACCAACGGGACTTCCACGTTTTCCAGTACCGTGAGCCAGGGGAACAGCGCGAAACTCTGGAACACGATGGCGGCGTTCGGCCTGGATTCACCGAGCGATTTGCCATGCCACAGGACTTCGCCGGCGGATGGAGTGGTAAGACCCGAGAGTATCCGTAAGAGCGTGGACTTACCGGAGCCGGACGGCCCGAGCAGCGCGACAATCACACCCGGCTCCACGGATAAGCTCATAGGCGCGATAACCTGAATCTGTCCGCCACCAGGCCGCTGGAACCCCTTCTCAATTCCCCGCGCCTCGATGATCGGCTGGATCGGTTCGGCGACCCAACTTTTATCCTCAAGGCTCGCGACGGGCTGCTTCGGCGAGAGTTCGTTTGTGATCTGCTGCCAGGCTGTCTCAGGCAGTTCATCGAGAAACGTCGAGCGCTCGATCGGATTCATTTTGTCGACCACCGCCCTCATTTGGTCGCTGGCGAGGGTGTGTAGCAGAACAAACGTGTGGTAGTAAGGGAAGATCGGCGCAAGCTTCGCGGCAAACTCGATCGGCAAACGTGGAAACAGGGCCTGCTGTTTTTCGTAGGGGATGCTCAGGAAGGCATCTGCTGCAACCGTCGGGTCAAGACGCTGCAGGATCGCGATTGCCCGATCCAGGCGCCCTTGCGCCAGGATCGTTTCCAGTTCTTCGGCACGCGGCCGCTTCATCAACGCACCAAAACACCCCTACTATACAATGTCGATCTCCTCGGGACTAACGGAAGGCCAATCACTGACCCAAAAGCGCGGAGGAGCAACATCGTCGGCTGCCAACAAATGCGCCTGCTAGTCGCTCCTACCATTTGGAACCTCGCCTGGGTATCACGGAGACGCCGCTGGGAGATCTCAAGCATCGTTCGGAACCACACACGCCGGCAGTGAACCTCACGCTGGCGGACGCAGAGCGCGCTCATATTCTGGAAGTGCTCCGGGAAGCGGATTGGGTGGTAGGAGGCCATCGCGGTCGCCTCGGATTGCCTCGCACCACGCTACTCTATAAGATGCATAAACTGGGCATCGTTCCGGAAGAGGCTCGGCAGAACTCATGTTGAACAATAAAATCGCGATTGTTAACTCGACGCTGGTCTTCCTGATGGCAACATCGGTGACAACCACGGGCTGCTCCAATCGGAGCAGCGGTGCAACGACTCCCGCGCCCGCGGACGTGGAAGTTGTCGAAGTCGAGCAACGCGACGTCCCCATCTATAGCGAATGGATTGGGACCTTGGACGGGTTCGTCAACGCGGACATCAAGGCTGAGGTTTCTGGCTACCTTCTGGAACAGGCCTACCAAGAGGGTTCGTTCGTAAAGAAAGGCCAACTGCTCTTCCAAATCGACCCACGCCCGTTTCAAGCAGCTTTGGACCTGGCACAGGGACAGCTAGCCCAGTCGGAAGGACAGTTAGCTCAATCGAAAGCTCAGTTGGCGCAGGCCGAGGCGCAAGTCTCGGTGGCGGAAGCGAATCAGCGCCGCACGCAATTGGATGTCGATCGCTATACGCCGTTGGCGCAGCAGCAGGCCATCACGCAACAGGATCTCGACAACGCGACTCAGAACAATCTCGCCGCGAAGGCGCAGGTGCAGTCCGCCGAGGCGCAAGTGGCCACCGCCCGGGCTCAGATCATCGCTGCCAACGCCGCGGTTCAGTCGGCCAAGGCCACCGCGGACACGGCCCAGATCAACCTGGGATT